>Ga0126373_10004474_pt1 | contig 10686 bp, 6 predicted proteins | sample PanSoiMetPlot_11_FD_92545 | JGI IMG/M metagenome (GOLD analysis project Ga0126373, IMG submission 92545) | Tropical forest soil microbial communities from Panama - MetaG Plot_11 | ecosystem: Environmental > Terrestrial > Soil > Tropical forest > Bulk soil | place: Panama | collected 2016-02-17
ACCCTGGCGAAAATAACGCGGGTCTTGATGAAAGAGAGAAGCAAACAGAAAGGTTCGGAAGAAGCCTGCCGACGTTGCATTGGCCAATCCAGCTCCCAGCCGCTTGCCGTACCCTCCCGCGCCTTGCCCATATCCGGACAGCCTGTTGTCCGCTTGCTTAATGCCCGCGGTGAATGCCGCGTAGGTGATGGTAGATGGATCGGTAGTGTTTCTCACGAAGAGACGAAACTTCTCAGGCGAGCTCATCGATACTGGCGCCTTGCTATTCGAGACCTTGTAGGTAGGTATGATCCAGAACAGTCGTGGATGCTCTTCTTGAAGCGCCGGGAGTTGTGCGGGCGTCACCTGCAGAACAGCTGGTACGGTTTCAGCTGACTTTGCCTTCTGCGTCTCTTCCAAGGGATTGGGAGTCTCCTGTGCGCGAACGACACTTGACAGCAATAAGAGCACGGAGATGAAGTAGAAGAACGCCGTCCGCATCTGATTGAATCTGTGCCGGGCCATTAAAACCAGACCTCGCTTGGGTGCGACATCGCTCTTGTGATTACGACCCTCGCAGCGCTCTGTGACCGTTCCAGAAGGTCAGCGCATGGGTGGTGGACACGAGAATGTTCGGCGTGCGTCATGCTGGCGGCAAGCACTCGAATCAAGAACTCGCCCTCTTCGGATTGCGGTTGGCCCGAAAGTCTCTTTTCAAGTTCATTCGCCTGATTTTGCTGCCCGAAGTTGCCTAAAGATCAGTGCTCCATTCCCTTGATTGAGGTGACTTTGTGCAAGACGAATTCCTGAAGAACGTCAATGACCGCGGTGGTGCCCAGGGCGATAGCGGCGTTCTCGAGCGTCAATCCGGCGCCGTGACGGTCTCTTTCCGGGATGTATAAATTAGAAATGCCGCCAGCGGCGAGGTCGCCGAGGACCGAGGAATAGTTTGGCTGCCAGCGTTGATTGTCGCCTTTACAAATGAGGGTACGGGAGATGGCATACAGGAAGCGCGAATGCTTCGTACCGGTCCCCTTGTAGAAGTAGCGAGGGTCTTGCTTGAAGAGTGATGGCAAGGCGGCACCTCCGATGAACAACCCGGACGCAAGGTTTGCATAGGAAGCGGCGTAGCGCTTGGAATAACCTTGAGCGCCTTGGCCGTACCCGCTCCAGCGGTTGGCAGCCTGGCCTGCTCCAGCAATAACGCTGACGGCGGCAACGGTCACGGGATCGCTGGTGGCTTTCAAAGCAAGCTCGAATTTTTGCTTGGAGGTTAAAGCGGCGGGACTGTTTACGTAGGTGACATAGAAATTGGGAACAATTCCGAAAACGCGTTGCCTTTCCAGATCTTTGAACTGCTCTTGCGCGATTTCTTCCCTTGAGGGCGAGACGTAGATTTCGGTCGTTTGCGTAGCTAAGGAGAGCGTGATCTGAGGAAAGACGTAGTTCTCACCGAACAACAGGGTTCCCGAGACCATTTGAGCGGCGAAGCCCTCCGCGACGATGCGGAGCTGAAGCGGTCCGGGGGGGACGTGGGCAAAAGTAAATTGACCGTCATCATCGGTTTGCACTTCCTGTATGACGGACTCCTGATCGCCGAGAAGTGTTAAGTTGGCGCCAGCGACACGGTGGCCCGTTTGATCGACAACCCTGCCGCAGACCGTGCCGTACGTTTGTTGTCGGGACTGGGCGGCGGCCGGTAACGATGGCTCGAGTGCGACGGGAAGATTGACCTCTCCAGGCGGTCGGCCAAGAGGCTGCGATTGCGCTAAAGCCCGAGAGCAGAAGAAAAGGGCGAACGTGACAAAGGACAAGGTTGTTAGCACCGACAATCGCGAGATAACGATCTTTTTCACAGCATCCTTCTTCTCAGTCGATAACCAGAGCGCTCCACCGCTCAATCTGCTGCAGAACGTCGTTGGTGGCAGACCGGCCCACTTGGAGGTGCAACCGACATGCCAACCTGGCTACCACGACATGACTGCAAGGTGCTGAAAGGACAGGGCTAAGGGGAAATCGAGTCCTTATGAGTAGGCAACCGAAACGAAGGAGTTTACCCGCTGACGTTTCTGCCACAAAAGTGACACTTGGCGCTGACGGCATCGCGAGCAACTGCGCGTATGGGCGGTGGTCCTCCTGCAAAACCAAAGATGAAGCGGCGCATCTGCTCCACTATCTGAAGCCCCGCCATTACGGCTTGCATACGCGACGGCATCAGGAAAGGTTTGTAGACGTTGACTTTCGATACTACGAGCTCTTTGCATTGAGCGGCGTATCCGCGCGTGGTGCAGCACTGCGAGTGCAGATCGTTCTGATCGGGGAAACGCCCCGGTCTCGATTTTGGACTACCACTGGGAGAGAAAGATGGGGAAGAAACTGAAGCCAGTGCATCCCAACCGGATTCAGGCTCCGTTTTGTCGTCGGCGGTTTTTGCGTCACACGGTAGAGGTCGCCACCTTCTTTCCTGGCAAGATCTTCCGAAAGACCGGAACAAACCTCTGCCGAAGCTTTGCCAATTGGATGTCTGAATCGAGCCAGCGCCTAATAGGATTTTCGGCCTGATCGTCGGTCAGCGTTCCGTATTCGGCAGAGTACTCCTTGATGATCGCCTCTCGCATGTCGTTGATCTTTCCGGTTTCGGTGGAGTATTGGTCGTACGTGGGCCAGAATTTGGTCGCTTCGCTCTCCGTGAGCGTCAAATTGGCTGCAATGAGCTGTTTCTTGATCGAACGAATGTCCTTCCGTAGCAGCGCCAACTGTTGATCTGTGAGCGCGTCGGCAGTGCGGTCTCCGCGGATACCCGTGCTCGGAATGCAACACCGAAGTGCGTTGCCCGGTCGTCGACACCGAGCTGACGTTTTTCAGGCCCATGCAGACTCATCGTTGGAAATATTGTCCTGGCTGCGGTCGAGAGATCGCGCGCTTCGCGGAGCATCCCGAACGCAAGCGGAGAAGACTCGCCGTCATGTTTTGGAATCGTGATCCCGGGAGCCCACGCACACGCGGTCGTGGGATGTGAGAGGAAAGAGGCGAGAGCCTCTTTATTTGACGCGTCGCATGAGTATACCAACCTGGTCCTGCCATTGGGGTAGCGTTGTCCCGCTGACTCCCGACCAAAACGTTAGATAACCGGGGTTGCTCCTCCTAATTTGCATCGAATGAATAATGCTATGATGCGGTTCGTTTTCGGAGAGTCTCCATGATTACTGTCCGGCTCGCCGTTCTACTTTTCACGCTAAGTCTGAACCTCGGCGCTCTCCTCGCGCAATCCGCTCCCGATGCCACCGTCCACATCGACATCACTCCCTCCCACCAAATAAACTCCTTCGATCCCGACTCCGCCCTCGGCAGCTCCCTCGACGTTCTCTCCCGCCGCGACATTGACCGCGTCCACACGCCACACATCGTTCAGGAGTCCGTCTCCGCGGGCTGGGGCCCCATCACCTATCGCAACAACAGCGAACTCCGCATGGCCGCCTGGCACTGGAACCCGAACGGCTCCTGGAGTGACGCCGTGCACCAAAGTGGATACTTCACCGGCAGCAGCGATCTCAAAACTCCGATCCGCTACATTCTTTCCTACGCCCTCCCCCACCGGGGCTTCGCCACCAGCGGCGACCGTCCCGTCCAAGGCCCCAACCTTCTCTACTGGAAAAGCAATCCCTACCTCACGAGCAAATTCACAGGCGAATCGGACGCGCTCCATCCACAATGGGTCATCGTTGATCTCCAATCCGAAAAGCAAATTAGCGCCGCGCGCATTCAGTGGGCTTCTCCGTTCGCAAAAACCTATCAAGTCGAATACTGGGTCGGCACCAACGCGCTCGATTTCGACGGCGGCCCCAAAGGCGAATGGAAAGTTTACAATTCCGGTAAGGTCGAAAACTCGCGAGGCGGAACACAAATTCTCAACCTTGTAGACACGCCCATTTCTTCGCGTTACGTCCGCATTATGATGTCTGAATCCTCGAAAACTTGTGATGAGCACGATCCAAGCGATATTCGCAACTGTGTCGGCTATGCAGTCCAACAAATCGAACTCGGCTCCACCGATGCAAGCGGCTCATTCGCACCTGCGCCAAGAGGCCCTGCCGAGCGCGCGATAGCCTACACCGCCTCCTCTATCGATCCCTGGCATTCTGTGGAAGACGTCCGCGATGGCGGGGACTATCAGCACACCGGGTTCGATCTCTTCTTCACCAGCGGTATCACCAACAATTTGCCCGCGATGATTCCCGTCACCATGCTCTACGGCACTCCCGAAGATGCCGCCGGGCAAATTGCCTACATCGAAAAACGCGGCTATCCCATCGGCTATGTCGAAATGGGCGAAGAGCCCGACGGCAAACATACCATGCCGGAAGATTACGCCGCGCTCTACATCCAGTGGGCCGACGCAATTCACAAGATCGATCCAAAACTGAAACTTGGCGGCCCGGTTTTCGAAGGCGTCAACAAGGACATTACGCTCTGGCCCGATTCCAAGGGCCGCATCTCCTGGATGGGCCGATTTGTCGCCTATTTAAAAGACCACAACCATCTTTCCGATCTCGCGTTCGTTTCCTTCGAGCACTATCCCTTCGAGCCCTGCACTGTCACCTGGAAGGATCTCTACCGCGAACCGCAGCTCATGAAAGGCATCCTGCAAATTTGGCGCGATGACGGCGTGCCGAAAGACGTTCCGCTCATGGTCACGGAAAATCATCTTTCCTGGCAACTCACGGGCCCCATGGCCACAATTTTCGCGGCGCTTTGGCTCGCCGATAACGTCGGTTCGTTCTTCGAAGGCGGTGGCGCCGCGTTTTACCACTCGCCGATTCAACCGCAGGGAGTGCACAACACTTGCCTCGGTTGGTCATCCTGGTCGAATTTCGTCTCCGACGAAAATTACGAAATCAGAGGCTATACTTCGCCGTACTATGCCGCCCGCATGATCAATCTCGAATGGGTGCAGCACCGCTCGGGGGTTCATCAAATGTTTCCGTCGTCAACCGACCTAAAAGACCTCGACGGAAATCTCCTTGTCACTCCTTACGCGGTGCATCGCCCCGACGGCAACTGGTCACTCTTGCTCGTTAATCGTGACGAAAATCATTCACACACCGTTCGCGTCTCTTTCGAGAACGCAAAGGAAAAACGCAATTCATTTCTTTCCGGAAACACATCCTGGACAAGTTTCGGATCCGATCAATACGTCTGGGTCAACGACGGTCCCAACAGCCATCCCGACCCGCATCTTCCTCCCGTCGCCGCAATCATCGCCGCCAACCCGCAAACCATTTTCACGTTACCCAAAGCCTCCATCACCGTCATCCGCGGACGACTGGCAAACTAGGTGTACGAACCATCGGTCTCCCCCCGCGAGGCCGCACGTTTGCAATCCTCTCGCATGCAACGCAGGGCTGTCCTTCGCCGGAGCCACATCCGCGGACACGACGATGCCTCCATCCCGGTGTTGATGCCTGAGGTGGCTTGCATTAGCGACTGCGAAAATTGCATGATCGCCTGTGGACTTAAACGCAGCTCAGAGCGCATGTGCGCAGCTTCGTACAGATCGCGAACGCTATCGGCGGCACCTCCAAAAAGCTCGAGAAAGTGCGTTTGATCAGCGAATTTCTCAAATCTCTCAGCGCTACTGACGCCGCGATCGCTGCACGGTTTCTTTCCGGCCACGTTTTCGCTCGATATGACGAGCGTACTTTGGGGATTGGGGCGGCAAACCTTTCCCGAGTCATCGCAGAAACGGCTGGCCAGCCAAGCCACGACCTCGGGGCTGCGTATCGAAAGCACGGAGACCTAGGCGACATGGCCGAGGAGCTCGTGCGCGGCACGCATCGCGACGGGGACTTATCCCTTGCGGAGGTGGCCCGGCTTTTTGACGACTTGGCAGCGGCGCGGGGGCAGGCGCGTAAGGCGGAACTGCTAGCCAATGCTTTGCAGCGCGGCAGTGCCGGCGACGTGAAATATATCGTGAAAATTACTACCGGCGATCTGCGGATTGGGTCGAAGGAAAGCCTCGTCGAAGAAGCCATTGCGAAAGCATTCGAGCGTCCACTCGCGGAAGTTCGCCGTGCAAACATGATGACCGGCGATATCGGAGAAACATTGACGCTGGCGGCAGAAAACAAGTTGGACCGCGCAACAGTACGTCTGTTTCATCCAATAGGATTCATGTTGGCGACGCCCGTCGAGACTCCGGATGATCTGTTCGACGAAAGAGAAGAGCCGGAGTTCCCCCCGTTGCTCGTAGAGGAAAAGTACGATGGAATTCGGGCACAAGTTCACAAGGATAAAAGGGGCGAAGTGCGGATTTTTTCGCGGACGCTCGACGAGGTCACAGAGTTTCCCGAGCTCGTCCAGCCCATAAGCGAATTGCCAGGAGAATTGATCCTCGACGGCGAAATTTTGGCCTGGCGCGACACCCGGCCGCTGCCGTTCACGGAATTGCAGAAGCGGCTGGGACGTAAACGCTTGGATCTTTTCGTACAGAACGACATTCCGGTGAAATACGTCGTCTTCGACCTGCTCTTTCAAGATGGCAAATTGTTGCTGAATGAACCTTTGACAAAACGCAAAGCATATCTGGATGCGGTTTGTGGGAATGGTCGACGGGCATTGCAGGTTGCGGGACGCACCGAATGCAGAACCGCGGACGAACTGCAGTTGGCATTTCGCAATGCGCTGCAAGCCGGGCACGAAGGAATTGTGGCCAAGGCGGCGACTTCCCTCTACGTACCAGGACGGCGGGGTGGTTTCTGGTTCAAGTTAAAACAGCCGTTTGCGACGTTGGATGTTGTGGTAACTGCCGTGGAATATGGTCATGGAAAGAGGCATAAGGTACTTTCCGATTACACCTTTGCGGTGCGAGACGGGGTGAGGCTGCTGAACATCGGCAAGGCGTATTCGGGTTTAACCGACGCGGATATCCGTGAATACACCGAGTTTTTCTTGCAACACACGCTTGAGGATCATGGCCATCGACGCACCGTCACGCCGGCGGTCGTGCTCGAAGTGGCGTTCAACAACATCCAAAAATCTGCCCGGCACGAGAGTGGGTATGCGCTGCGCTTTCCCCGGATTGTGCGCATTCGCAAGGACAAGGCGGCATCAGAGATTGACACGCTCGAGACCGTGGCCAAATTGTTCGCACGCCAGTCGGTCAGACCGGAAGAGGCTTGACGGCGTCTCGCGATGAAGATTCACCCGGAAGCCTTCCCCGCGATGGAACTCAACAGCCAGGCCGGCGCATTGAACCGGACTGTCATCCTCATCTTGGTATATTGTTGAAAGAGCACCGTAGCGCCAACCTGCAAGAGGCACCTACGGCCTGCACCTCTTCCGAGTGCCAGAAGCCGCGGACATCACACCGCCCTGCGCAGTGACTCGCGAGGTAGGCAAAAAGCTAACATTGCGATCGCGGCCTCTACACTATCTCGAGCGATCCGATCATAGACAAATGCTTGATTGACCCGGTTCGATGGCGAAATCCTGTATACCGCCTTTAACACCACCGCGAGAAACATCCGCTTGTTAACCCGAGGTCTCCTCTAGGGGCCCTGGAGAATCCAGTCAGTGGGAATGGACTCGCGAAGTTGGCGGTTTTTCTCTGCTTTGTTTTTCAAACGGCAAAGGCATCCTATCTGCACCACCAAGACCTGCTTGGTTGCTGCCTCTCTGCTTTCGAACGTACTCAGCGATCTCTGCCACGGTACCGAGCCAGATTCCGTGCGCCGGGTCCTTCAAATATTCACAGAGGGCTTCGAGCGCGGCCGTATCCGTCACCTGGTAGCCTCGTTTCCCGATCTCGTGGCCGACGAAAATAATCCAGCGGCCGTCCTTGACGGCTTCGTCGACGCGATTTTTCATTTGCTCAAAGTCCATGTCGTCAAAGGGAGTGCCCATCGCTTGGGCCAAATCGCAAACCACCGGATCATTGGCCGATTCGTCCAAATAGCCGCGCCCGGCCAAAAAACGCTCCGCAACCAGCGGCACGTAGCTCCTCACGTCGAGCCCTCTGCCAACAAATTTCTGGCCGCAGGGATAGGCAAACGTCCGCGGCTTGACTCCGAGCAGACCCTCAATTTCAGCGTTTGCACCGTCAAGTTGCCCCGCCATCATCTCGAGGCTGTAGTCTTCCAGCGCATTCAGGCGTGAGAAGCTGTAGTTGGCAGTACAGGGATGCGACTTGGAGTGATTGCCGATTTCGTGGCCGTCCGCGACGGCTTTTTTCCACCCCTCCAGTCGCTTGCTGATATTTTCTGCCTGCACAAAAAAGGTAACCTTCACATGCTGCCGGTTCAACAGGGCTAAACCAGTATCGATTTGACTGACCCGCGCATCATCGAAGCTCAGGCTTACGGCTGCAAGCTTTGCGTTTGGCCAGCGAAACGTCTTCGTTGCAGTTGCGGACCCTGGCTGGGACGCTTGCTGGCTGACTGTCAGGACGCTGATCAGTGTCACCATCGCGAAGCTCGTCACAAGCGGGGAGCCGATGGTTCTGTTCCGCATCGAAGGCCTCGATTACTGGAACACTGTCGCAAACATTCCTTGTTATGTCCATGAGGTGACGTCAATTGTCGTCGCTGGGTTGTCGTCGCTGGGTTTGACATGTTTTAAAGCCCATGCTATGAGACAAGTCGCGCTTCGGTCAGTCCGTGTGGTGGGGTGGTTGAATATGACGGACGAGCCATCAAGCCGTCACAAAAAGAGTTCAACCTCCCGAACGGCGACATCATCAGCTCCAACTGCGCCAAGGTCCATTCGGCCGGAGACCCGCGCACCGGGCTACTCGTGATGAAATTCCTGCTTTAGCCAGAACCGAAAATCGAGATGAACCAAACCACTTGGGCAAAGTACTTCGCTAATGGAACGAAGGCGATTCGTGCGTGGATGAAGTTTCCGATCCAGGCAGACAAATATCGTGATTGGGAGAAGATTCGATGGAATGCACAGCATGCCGCGGTGTGAGAGCCGCAGTGAATTTCAAAGTGCAGGCCGTTTTGCGGTACCCATGGTGGTGGATTTTGCTATTTTCCGTTGCGGCTTTAATTCTAACGGCAACCAGTGGACTCCTGGCGCAGTCTGCCACAGAAATTCCGCTGTATCGCGACCCCAAGCAGCCCATCGCGGTGCGCGTTAACGACCTGCTCGGGCGAATGACTCTCAAAGAAAAGGTCGGCCAGCTCAACCTGCCTTGTGTCTACGTCGACCAACTTGGCAAGACCGTCCCAGAAAAGATGAATGCCTGCCGTCGGTTTGCGGCTGGGACTCATACCAGTGAAATCGGGCCGGGATGTGGCTTCTTCACGCTCGCCGATACGATTCTGCATGAAGGCCCGAAGCAGCAGGCCGAATACTTCAACGAATTGCAGAAAATCGCCCTCACGCAAACCCGGCTGAAGATTCCGCTTCTCCAGGACGAAGAAGGAACACACGGCGCCATGTTTCCGGGCGCCACCGTCTTTCCCGAAGGTTTAGCGATCGGCAGCACCTTCGACGTGCCGTTGGTTAAGTCAATCTACGCGGCCGCCGCCCAAGAGGCGCGCTCGGTGGGCATCCACGTGCTCTCAACGCTTGTACTCGAACTCGACCGCGATCCGAGGATGGGACGAAACGAAGAAGCCTACACGGAAGACCCGTATCTCTATTCGCGTATTGCGGAAAGCATTGTACAAGGAGCGCAGGGCGCGGACATCGCTCGGCCGGACAAAGTCATCGCGCTCATGACTGATTTTCCAACGCAAAGCGAACCCGTGAGCGGCCTGGAGCGTGGGGCCATCGAACTTTCCGAACGCTCGCTGCGCGAGAATTTTCTGCCACCATGGGCGGCTGCAATCACTCAATCGGGAGCGCTCGGGGTTATGGCTGGATATCCCGAGATCGAAGACATTCCGAGCCACGGTTCGGAAAAGTGGCTGAACCATGTGCTCCGCGAGGAGCTCGGCTTCAAGGGCATCGTCGTCAGTGAGGGCAACGGCTTTGACACGCTGATCTACGAGCATATCGTTCCGACTCAGAAAGAAGCGGGCGCGCTGGCCCTGCGCGCAGGCGTGGACCTCGACATTACGTACGAGCCCGCCTACATGGGGCCATTGGTCGAAAACGTCCAACAGGGACGAGTGCCAATGGAGCTGGTGGATCGCGCCGTGCGGCGCGTGCTCACGCTGAAGTTCCAGCTCGGACTGTTCGAGCACCCTTACGTAGATGTGGACCGGGCGGTAAAAGTGATGCACTCGCCCGAACACCAGGATCTGACCCTCGAGGTTGCGCGCGAGGGCATCGTGCTCCTAAAGAACGAGAACAACACGCTACCGCTCAAGAAGGACGTGCGCTCCGTCGCTGTGATCGGCCCCAACGCGGACAATGGCCTTAACCAACTCGGCGATTATTCGCCTCAGGTGGTGCCGCAACACTTGACGACAGTGCTAGAGGGAATCCGGAAAGAGGTTTCTGCCTCGACGCGCGTTCTTTACGCAAAAGGATGCGAGGTCATGGGAGGCGGAAAAGAAGGGTTTGCAAAGGCAGTCGAGGCCGCCAAGCAGGCGGATGTAGCTGTTGTCGTGGTAGGCGAACACCCTCGGGACGGAACACATGGCGTGCAGCCTACCGACGGGGAAGGCTACGATGTCGCCAGTCTCGATCTCACGGGCGAGCAGGAAGACCTTGTCGAAGCCATCGTGCAAACCGGAAAACCAACTGTCGTGGTGC
>Ga0126373_10004475_pt1 | contig 10686 bp, 10 predicted proteins | sample PanSoiMetPlot_11_FD_92545 | JGI IMG/M metagenome (GOLD analysis project Ga0126373, IMG submission 92545) | Tropical forest soil microbial communities from Panama - MetaG Plot_11 | ecosystem: Environmental > Terrestrial > Soil > Tropical forest > Bulk soil | place: Panama | collected 2016-02-17
AAAGCGCCCTGCTTTCGGGCATTCTTCAACACCAAATTGATATCCGTTCCAGCGCCCGACTGCGAAATCCCGATCACCAGCGCTCGGCGAAAATTCAGCCGCGCATGATAGAGCGTGTGAACGGAAGGCGCGCACAGCGAAACGGGAATCCCAGTGGCAATCTCCAATAAATAACGCCCAAAAAGCGCCGCGTTATCGGAGGTCCCCCGGGCCACCAGGACAATCAGCCCGAAATTCCGCGCTGCGGCGAACTTCTTGAACTCCAGAGCATGTCCGCGCTCCGCTTCAAACGTCCTTCGCAGCGCCTCCGGCTGCTCCTGGATTTCCGTCATCATCCGCGACATTGCGGCTCCAGCACTTGGGAGAATGTTCTTTTCACTGCGCCTGAGCTTGCTGTTGTCCGCGCCAACCCGGTCCGCGCAGCGCTCGCCCCGCAGTCACACCCGTCAGCTTTCCATTTGCAAATTCCAACTGTCCATTCACAAAAACGTAATCCACTCCTACGGACATTTGATTCGGATCCGTATACGTCGCCTTGTCGATGATCGTCGCCGGATCAAAAATCGTCATGTCAGCGAAGAATCCTTCCTTCAACAGCCCGCGCCCAATCAAGTGCTCGCGCTCCGCGGGCAGTGAGGTGATTTTGCGAATCGCCTGCGGCAACGGGACCAAATGCAAATCGCGCACGTAGTGCCCCAGAAATCTCGGCATCGAGCCCCACGCCCGTGGATGGTTATGCGGCTCAAAAATCGGCCCATCCAGCGAAGTCTCGTTCGCGTCCAACCCGATGCTCGTCCACGGCTGCTTCAATCCGTATTGCAAGTCCTGTTCGTTCGCGATGAAGTACAGCGCACCGGTCTGACCGTTATCGGCGATCACAAAATCAAACAACGCATCGAGCGGATCTTTCTTCTCCGCGGCCGCCATCTGTGCGACCGTCTTCCCATCGTATTTTTTCAAGTCCGGATTCACTACGCCCGAAATCATCACTCCCGAAGGCCCACCGCTGTCAAAATACAAATTCTCCCAGCCCGGATGGTCCGCCGCCATCTCCGCCTTGATTCGTTTGCGGTCCGCCGGATCATGCAGCCGTCCCAGCAGTTTCGCCGCTCCACCGTCCGCCACCCACGGCGGCAAACACGACGCCAGCGCCGTCGCTCCCGCAACGTATGGATACATGCTCGCCGCGATGTTCAGTCCGGAATCCCGCGCGGCCTGCATCTTCGCAATCACTTTCGGCATCGAACCCCAGCGCGATTTTCCGCTAACCTTCAAATGAAAAATCTCCACCGGCAAATTCGCCTCGCGCCCAATCCGAATCGCTTCATCGAGCGCTTGCATCTCCGTCTGTCCTTCGCTTCGCATGTGCGACGCATAAATCCCGCCGTATTGCGACGCCACTTTCGCCAGCGCAATCAGCTCATCCGTCTTTGCATAATGCCCCGGCGGATAAATCAGCGCCGTTGACACTCCCATCGCGCCCTGCTGCATCGCCTGCGCGACCAAGTCCTCCATCTGTTTCAGTTCGTCCGCAGTCGGCGCGCGGTCGTCGTCTCCAATCACTGCCTCGCGAACTTGTGCCGCCCCCACATAAGTTCCCAGATTCAGCGGTGTTCCCGTTTTTTCCAGTCGCGCAAAATATCCACTCAAATCTGTCCAATCGACGGTCAGATGAAAATGATCCAGAAGCGGCTTCATCGGCGTCAGGGTCTTATCGTCCTGCGGCGCCGCCGAACCGCCTTCTCCGGTGATTTCGCTCGTGATTCCTTGCGACAGCTTGCTCAGTGACCGGTTGTCAATGAGAAGCGAAGTCTCCGACTGCCCCAGCATATCGATAAATCCCGGCGCTACAATTTTCCCCACCGCATCGATAGTTTGCTTCGCGGTCGCGTTGTCCAGTTTTCCAATCGCCGCAATCTTGTCTCCGCGAATTCCAATATCCGCCGCGTACCAAGGATTTCCCGTGCCATCGAGAATGTGCCCGCCGCGAATGATCACGTCGTAACTCTCCGCGTCGGCGGTCGCTTCTTGCCGCGCCGACGAACGCATTCCTACCGCCACGATGCCCACGACAACGAGCAATCCCGCGCAAACCATCACTCGCCGCATCTCGTCCCCTCTTTCTCTCTGCGTTTTCCGGCCCGTTGCCGCTAATTTCCGCCGCCCGCTCCAACTCTGTCGAACTCGATTCCCGACATCGTCACATTCGATACGTCTCCGTTTTCATCCAGACTGAACATGAGCCGCGGCCTGCCGAAACCGCCAACGCTTCCCGTGAACGTGTCGTATTGAAAGTGCGTCAGCGTTCCGCTGAGCGCGTTGAATTTCACATGCAATTGGCCGCCCTCCAGCGACACCACAATCTCGCCGTACGCCTTATTTTGATAAGTTCCTGTGTAGGCCGCGAGTTCATGCGTTGGTTGTGTATTCGGATGCTTCGGCGTATTCGCCGCGGCTGCGGCCTTCTTCTCCATTTCCTCAAACCGGGTCGCCACATTCGCGAAATGAGTTGTCCAATCTTGCTGCGGCAAATTCAGGAATTCATCAATCAAATGGTAGCCAAGTCCCGCGCGCACTGCTGTGTGATCCAGGTTCGCGAAAATCGCAAATCCTGTCTTCACCTCCGGAATCAGCACCACCAGCGAAGCAAACCCGTCAATGTCTCCCGGATGCAGCCAGATCTGGTGCCCGCCGTAATCTTGAATGAACCAGCCCATCCCATAACTCAGCTGCAGCGACCTCGGAAAGAACAGATCGAACTCTCCGCCCTGCGGTACAACAATCTGCGGCGTGTGCGTCTCTTGCAAGCTTCGCGCCGAGATAATCTGCTGCCCGTTCCCCATTCCGTTGTTCAACTGCATCTCAATCCATTTCGATATGTCCTTCACGCCTGCGTTGATGGATCCCGCCGGCGCGACATTGTCAATATTCCGCCATGGAATCGTCACCACTTTCCCGTCTCTCTCATCGTGAGGATTCGCGTGATCCGCCGCATTCTGCGCGTCGATTGCGCTGGAATCCGCGCCAGTCATCCCCAGCGGCATGAAAATATGTTCGCGCACAAAGTCCTGCCATGTCCCGCCGCTCGCCATCCCTTCTGCGTAGCCCGCCGTCGCGTACATCACGTTGTTGTACTCGAATCTCGAACGGAATCCGAATTCCGGCTTGATGTACTGCACCCGCCGGATAATGTCCGGCAGCTGCAGCGACAGACCGTACCAAAGTAAATCCGCGCTGCCCATGCCCGTGCGGTGCGTCAGCAAATCGCGCATCGTGACGTTTTCATCCGCGAGCGGATCGTACAAATGAAAAAACGGAATATACTCGCTCACGCGGTCGTCCCAGTGCATCTTCCCTTCATCCACCAGGATTCCCGCCGCCGTCGCGGTAAACGCCTTCGTGCAAGAGCCAATGTCAAAAAGCGTGTCCGGCGTCACCGGCTGCCCCGTCGAGATGTCGCGCACGCCAAATCCCTTCACGTAGACCGCTTGCCCGTTTTGCACGATTCCAACTGCCAGCCCGGGCACTTTCCACTGTTTCATTTCAGACTGGATGTAACTGTCCAGCGCTTTCCACCGCGCGTCCTGCGCATTCGACTGCGCCTGCGCCGCAGCCGCGCATCCCAGCAACCATGCAACTGCGAGCAAAATGCCGATCAAACGTTTCTGCATTTGTTTTCCTCTCAAGAAACTTGACCGCGCATCCTATCACACCCTTCGCCTTCTGAACTCTCGCTTCCCCTCCCCTTTTCTATCGAGCCCCGCACTGACACCATTCATCACGTGCATAAAAAAAGCGAGCGGCGCCTCACAGCACCGCCCGCTCAAATTCGCTTCTGAAAAATTCAGGCCCTAGCTCGCCGGCTTCGCTGCCGGTTTTGCTGCGCCGATCATCTTCACCGACGTCACGTGGATCGTGTCCCCGTCCATCGTCCCATAAATGCGCACGTGGTGCGCTTCATGATCGGTAACAGCTGACTGCGGGTCCAATTGGTAGACTTTGTGATTCATCGTATCGTATAGAACCAGCTTATCGCCACCGTCAACGCACTTCTTGACGCAAGCAGCGTCTGTTCTCGCCTTTGCATTCATGGCGCACTTGCTGTCGGTCACATATCCTGGCCACGATTTCGCCGCGCTCGATGCCGCTTGCGGAGCCGCGAAGCCCACGCTGCCAGCAAACAGAAACGCAGCCGTACACAACAACGCACGCTTCAACATATTTGCATCCTCCTCAGAACAACCGCCTTATGGCTCAATTCGAGCCAAGTCCGCAAATACTCTGTCACTTTCCCCGTCATTTGTCCATATTTCGATCCTCCGCACGGTGGGTCAGTTTGAACTCTCATGATCGTGACACTCGGAGTAAGAGTTCAAACTGATCCATCACCAGCCCGCAAACCTCGTCTCCCTCATTGACAACCTTGCTTTCACGACATAAGTTTCGCTTTGAAAAATGCCATCTCCCGCTACCCTAGCTCCACTTCCTTATCGTTCGCATCCGCATCTCTACGAAATCAACACATTTGCATGGCTCGAGGAACTCTCTGCGAAATATTCCCGCCGAATCAATTTGCGCAATGTTCCTCCGTCCGAATGGGACGAAATCGCTAGCCTTGGTTTCGATTTCGTCTGGCTCATGGGCGTATGGGAGCGCAGCCCGCTAGGCCGCGCTTTTTTCCAAACCGACCCCTCCAGTTTCCCCGGATTCGACCAGGCTCTCCCTGGATGGAAGCTAAGCCAAATCGTCGGTTCGCCCTATTCCGTCCGCCAATATCAGCCCGACCCTCGCATCGGTTCTTGGGCCGATCTCGACTACGCCCGAGAACAGCTCCGCACTCGCCGCATCGGCCTGATTCTGGATTTCGTCGCCAACCACACCGCGCCCGACCACCCCTGGGTTTCTTCGCACCCCGAATATTTCATTCGAGGCTCGCAAGAAGATTTTCGCAAGGATCCTTCCGCCTTTTTTCTCCAAGAAACATCCGCCGAACCCATTCTCTTCGCTCACGGCCGCGACCCTTACTTCCCTCCCTGGCGCGACGTTCTCCAACTCGATTACTTCGAACCCGCCGCGCGCGCCGCGCTCATCGGCGAACTCCGCGAAATCTCGAATCACTGCGACGGCGTCCGCTGCGACATGGCCATGCTTGTCTTGAACGACATTTTCGCCCACACCTGGAATGCGCTTCTCGGCGGGCGCAAACCTCCCGCTTGCGAATTCTGGACCGAAGCCATCGCCGCGCTCCCGCGTGAATTTGTCTGGCTCGCCGAAGTTTATTGGAATTGCGAAGCTCCCATTCAGTCCCTCGGCTTCCAATTCACCTACGACAAAGGCCTCTACGACGCTCTGCGCGACGGCCACATCGACGACATTCATTCGCGCCTCGCCGTTGCACCCGCTGCGCAAAGCCACGCCGCGCGCTTCCTCGAAAATCACGACGAAGCTCGCGCCGCCGCAACTTTCGGCGCCGACAAACTTGAAGCCTTCGCCACTCTCATCGCCACACTTCCCGGCATGCGCTTCTATCATCACGGCCAGCTCGACGGCCGTAAAATTCATCTCCCCATGCCTCTCGCCGTCGCCACGCGGGAAAAACCCGATGCTGTAACGCGCACTTTCTATGAGCACATTTTGAAGTTGTCGAATGAACCGGTCTTTCACTCGGGCGAATGGAAGCTTCTCGAGGTCAGCTCTGCAGGCGACGACACATTTCGCAATCTCGTCGCATACGAATGGCATTCACACAGTACTCGCAAAATGGTCGTTGTGAATCTTAACGGTGCGACATCTCAAGGTCGCGTCCGAATCCCCGAGGGAATTTCATCCGCGCTGCAGTACGCGTTTCTCGACCAGCTCCACGATCAAACTTACCCGCGCGCCGGCGCCGAAATCGCCGCTTCCGGCCTCTACGTTCGCCTCGATGCCTTCCGCGCCCACCTCTTCTCCGTCACTCCGCTCTGAGTCACCGTCTCGCTCTTCGTATTGCACCGCGTTTCTCCCACCCTCCCAGGCTCAGCGCAATCGCCATGCACGCATCGCGCAACTCATCCGCCCGCTCGCGCTCAGCCATCGACCGCGCCACTACCATGCCGCCCACGCACAGCGCCGCAATCGCCTGCGCCTGCCTCCGCCGGGGCGCTTGCTTATCCGTCACGCTGCGCTCCAGCACCTTCACCATCGCCTGAAACACCGTCTCGAACATCCGCTTTGTGCTCACGCCGCTCCGGGCCACATCGCCCGGCAACGCCACCATCGGACACGAATGCTCCACGTCCTCGAAATGCTGCCGCGACAAATACGCTCGCACAATCTGTGCACCCACGTCTGTCGATGACAAGTCTACATGCACGCCTTCCCAGCAATTCTTCCACTCCGGATCCGTAAAAAAGCACCCGAGCACTTCGCTGTACAGCGCGCTCTTGCTCCCGAAATAGCTGTAAAACCCGCCATGCGTCAGCCCCGCGCCTTCCATGATCTCGCCGATGGAAACTCTGTCGAACCCATATCGATTGAACAATCGTCGCGCGCTTTCCACGATCTTCTTCCTCACCGTCGCCCGGTGGCCCGCAGGATAAGCCATAAAAAATCGCCTCCATTTGAAAGTGCGAAAGTATGCCTCGCCATCTTCCTCCTCTCAAAATATGTTTTTGAACATATTTTCGTTTCATGCTTTCATGCCCTCGCTGCCGGCGCGCCGCAGCCTTAACAAAATCTCTTCGGAGGAAATTTCATGAGCGAACGCATCATTTCGGCCACTCCCGCAAACATGCCCACGCGTCGCCAGATGCTCTTCGGTGCAGTAGCCGCATTCAGCGGCTTTGCATTAGGCTCCTCAATCGCCCGGGCGGCCGACGACGAACTCTCCCACTCCGCGGAATCCATTCATCAGGAACCCATTTTCAAGGCCAGTCCGCAGCGCGTTTACACAGCACTCACCGTGGCCGCGCAATTCGACAAAGTCTCGAAGCTCAGCGCCGCCATGAAGAGCGGCATGGCTCCGGCAGCCAAACCCACGATGATTAGCCGCGTTTCCGGAGGCGCATTTTCTCTTTTTGGCGGTTACGTCACAGGCAGGAATATCGAACTCGTACCCAACAAACGCATAGTCCAGGCGTGGCGTGCGGGCAGTTGGGACCCTGGCATCTACTCAATCGCGAAATTCGAGCTCGTCGCCCAGGGCTCTGACACGAAACTCATTTTTGACCAAGCCGGCTTCCCAGAAACCGATGCAGATCATCTCGTCCCTGGCTGGCACGACAACTACTGGAAACCGCTCGCCCAGTTTCTCGCGACTCCAGCCTAGCGAATCGCACCCTCCATGTCCCTTGCTAAAGAACGACCGCATCTTATGCGGCCTTCCTTTCGCGCGCTTCACCCGCCTGCCCTGAGTGTATTAGCGAAGGGGCGATGTCTTCTCTTTTTCTAGCCACTCCCCACTAGCCGCTGGCTTTCACTCGCACGCTCCCGCTTGATTCGACCACTCCAGTTGTATCGTGTAATCTCCCAGTTGCCGCGTCTTCCACGCGCAAATGTCCCCAATTTCTCCGTTGTTGTCGTCGTACCATCCCTGCCCGGGTATGGGATCTGTAATCGCTTCGCACAATTCATGCGAAGTCGTCGACGTCAGTGCATCGAAAACCGCCAGCCCACCCGTACATCCCGAGCAACCGGGATACGGCATCACCGCGTAATAAACATTGCTTCCGAACGAATCGTGATACCCGCAAAAAGCCTGGCACGACGCGCTCCCGCCCTGTTCCACCGTCACTCCATCCGGCAAGAAAACAAAATAAAGCGTGTTCGTAGTCGTCGCGGGCAGCGTCCCCGCGCTGATCTGTTGCTGAATCATATTCTGAATATCGCTGTCCTGCACCGACGTTCCCGGCGCCGGAGACGTGATCACCGTCGTTCCAATCCGCGACCCGTGCCCAATCGTTTGCCCCGCCGCGCTGTATTCGCCCAGCTGGTCGATCAGTTGGCTGGTCAAGATGTAGTCGAAAAACTGATTCATCTGCGCCATCGTGCTGCTGTTCGCCGCCTGCTGCCACGCCGTGCCCCAAAACACTGTGAAAACTTCCACCGATGTCAGCAGCGGCCCGCCTCGGTACGTCAGATTCGGCGCGGCTGCCGCAGCGCCCGCGGCTCTTCCCGGATGCATTGGAACAATCCGGATGGGATGCCCCGCTCTGCTGTGGGCCTTGCTCTGTTTTTCTTCCGATTTTTTCTGTCGAGGCTTTGCAGGCATGGTCAGCTCCTTGGGCGTATTCTTTGCTTCCTGAAACAAGGGCTGGACCCACAAATTCAGGCTACATCAGGATAACGCCGCCGCCTGAAATGTAAATGGTACTCCACACATGCGCCGCTAGCCCGTCGCCGGGCTTCCGTCCTATTTTTTCAATTTTCCCTCATGCATGACACAAAGTTCGGCGTGAACCGGAAACGTGGAAGCCGCCCCAGTCAATTTTCACCCTCGGGGAATCTTGCCCTGAGAGCCCGCTTTGAGTGCCTCGCGCCAGCGAACGTTTTTCAGGCGTCGGAGCGCTAGTTCCGGTATAACAGCAACTCACGGCTTTTCTTCCGATTCGCGTCGGTTTGAGCGCGATGCCTTCGTCGTTCACAACTCACGGACCACGTGTTTACCTTCAGCAGACAAGCAACCTTGAGTGATGGGAAGGAGGTTAGGGGGGGCGGAGCTTTAGCTCCGACATAACAGAAAGTCGCACTTTTTCTTCCTATTCGCGCTGCCTTGCGCGCGATGTTTTCTTTTTCTCCTTGCATCCGTGCCTCTTTCGAGCGTGCAACTAGCCACTTTTCTTCACTGAGCGTGCCACCCGCACCATCGCCTCAATGCTTTTCTCCACATCCTCATCCGTCGTCGACCAGTTGCTCACGCTGATGCGCATCGCCGTCCTTCCCTGCCACACAGTCCCGCCGCACCAGCACGTCCCTTCCTCCTGAATCGCCGCGATCGTCTGCTGCGTCTGCTCCGGCGTGCCAAACGACACCAGCACCTGATTCAGCACCACGTCATTCAGCACTTCATAAGCCGCCGCACGCAACGCCTCTGCAAACCGTCGCGCCTGCCGGCAATTCCGTTCGACGATCTCCGCGAAGCCCTTCCGTCCCAGCGACCGCAACGCCGCATACACCGGAACCGCCCTCGCCCGCCGCGATTCCTCCGGCACAAACTCATGCGGATCCCGCTCCGTCCTCGTCTCCATGATATATGCAGCCGCGAGCGACATCACGCTTCGGTGCGCCGCTTCGTCCGCGCAAAAAACCACGCCGCAATCGTACGGAACGTTAATCCACTTGTGCGCATCGCTCGCCACTGAATCCGCCTCCTCCACGCCGCGCACCAGCGCCACTTTTTCGCGCGACGCCGCGGCCCACAATCCAAACGCGCCGTCCACATGCAGCCACGCTCCGCGCTCCTTCGCCAGCTCCACAATCTTTTCGATCGGGTCGAACGCTCCCGTGTTCACGTTCCCTGCCTGCGCGCACACGATGCACGGCCCCTTTCCGCCGCGCAGCGCCGCCGCCAATTCATCCGCGCGCATTCGCCCTTGATCATCCGTCGGAATCCGCCGCACGCGATTCGCCCCCAGCCCCAGCAATCGCAGCGCCATGAATATCGTGTAGTGAGCTTCCTCGCTCACCACCACTTCAATCGGCGGCGCGCCAAAAAGCCCATTCGCCTCCACGTCCCATCCGGCATTCCGCAGCACGCGATGCCGCGCGGCCGCCAGTCCTGTGAAATTCGCCATGTGGCCGCCGGTCACAAACCCAAAACTCATCTTCGCCGGCAGCCCTGCGATTTCCCGCAGCCACGCTCCTGCAATCTGCTCGATCACCGCCACCAGCGGAGACCCCGCGTAGAGTCCGCTGTTCTGGTCCCACGTCGACACAAGCCAGTCCGCCGCGACCGCCGCCGGAACGCTCCCGCCAATCACAAATCCGAAATACCTCGGCCCTGCCATGGCAACCGTCCCGCGCATCCCCGCGCTCGCCAGCACCCCCGCAATCTTCTTCGGGGCGACTCCTTCATCCTCAAGCGGCCCGCCAAGCAGCTGCCGCAACTCGTCGCCCGACAACGTCGCACGCACCGGCCTCTCCTCCAGCGCCGCAAACCAGTTCGACGCGTGCTGCTGCACCGCCGCCAGCAAACTCGACATTTCCTCGCGCATCTGCCTCACCTCCGCCCCGCCGAAAGACTCACATCGACTGCCGTTGATCCGCATCCATCCTGTCCGATTCAAGCGCCGCCAGTCTCGCCAATATTTGCGCTCGTCGCGATAATCAACTTCTCGACATCTTGCCAAATGTCACCACCGCGTGTCTGGCCGTGACGCAAAAACTTCCGCCCGCGCAAAAGCCATTTTGGCCGCCTAATGAATTCACCTCCGAAATATCAATCCGTTTCGCGCACCGCCCTCAATACCGATCCGCCGAGCAAAAGAAATTAGGGGTCGGAGCTTTAGCTCCGAGATAACAGAACCTCGGAGTTTTTCTTCCTATTCGCGCTGGTTTGCGCGCGATGTCTTCATCTTTTTCTAGCCACTAGTTGTGATCTTTCAACACGTTGTCCATACGGGCCGGACGGGAGATGCTGATTGTGCTGAGCAATCTCATCTTTCCGAGGGGCCGAATGGACATCCATAAGAATGCCCGACTTACTCTTCA
>Ga0126373_10004476_pt1 | contig 10684 bp, 9 predicted proteins | sample PanSoiMetPlot_11_FD_92545 | JGI IMG/M metagenome (GOLD analysis project Ga0126373, IMG submission 92545) | Tropical forest soil microbial communities from Panama - MetaG Plot_11 | ecosystem: Environmental > Terrestrial > Soil > Tropical forest > Bulk soil | place: Panama | collected 2016-02-17
ATCACCATTTGATCGTAGGGAAAACCCCAGAGATTACGGACGACCTGTCGTCGCAATCCTATGAGTTCCAATTTGAGTATCTGGACGACGCGTCATTGCTCGCAAGATCCGGCAAAGTGAAGAAAGGATTCTCGATCTTAGAGGCTCACCGATTCACGACAGAGGCCCGTCGCTGTAAGTCCATATTTCCCAGAGTTGGGTTGAGAGTCGACCGGAGCATCTATGGATCGCAATTTTCGACTGAGCCAACGTTGAATTTCGCTTCGACTGCCAGCAGCAAGCTTTCGTGATCTCGGACGTAAAACTTGGTGGTATCTGAAACCTTGGTGAGACGAGTGTAAAGAGGTTCTCGCCAACTATACCTGCCACAAAACAGCGACCAGAAAAGATCCACGAAAGTACGATTAACACCGTAGAGAGAAAGTGTACAACTGCTTTGCTGGATTCACCCGATGCTCAATGCGCAATCTCACGCGCCAAGATTGCTTAGCAGAAGCTATTGGAGGTTCCTCAAATGAACAATCTAAAGGTGAGGTTGGGCCTCATTGCATTAGCGGGGTGTGTGAGCCTGGTTCTCATGGGCGCAGCTCAGGACGCGAACGATACGAGTAAGACAACACGTTAGGTCACGGGCTGTCTTCAACAGGGCAACGACGCCAATCAGTATTATTTGATTGCAGAAAACTCGAAGTGGCATCTCAAGAGCGATAACGTCAGATTAGAGGATCATGTCGGGCACAAGGTCAAAGTTGCCGGTGTCGTTTCAAATCAACCCTTTCATGGCATGAAAGAAGATCTAAAAGCCGAGGTGAACAAAAAACCTACCGAGACTGGCGTCCTGACTGTTACGAATCTGGAAATCGTCAGCGACAGCTGTAATTAGGGCCCCAGCCGGGAAGATTTTGTTAACTCGCGGATTCTCCGCTTATCGAGCCATGATGAGATATGCGAGTGGGGCAAGATCCTGCGCCCAAGCTGATTGCCAGACCTATCCTGCAATCACGCCGGCGATCGTGAAGCGAAAGAGTGTTTGCATCAGCGTCGGTCCCCGCACGGATCGCTGATTTTGAATCTGGGCAAGACACAAATGCCATCCGCACCGATTCGTTATGAACGGATCAGTGCAGATGGCACGGGTTGTTTCACTTCGCGCCTATGCGGCGAGACGCTCGGCAATTCTTTCTTCTGCAATACGCCGAATGAGTCGGCGATTGCGTTCGACAAAGGCAAGTTTGTCAGCAAGGCATGTTTCAAGCAGGACGGCTACGCCGTGGTGACCCGCAAGGTCAGCAGCCGCTGTCAGCGCGACGTACTCTCCGATCCGTATATGAGTGTGCCGAACGAGTTTTGCCAATACGTATAGTCGTCTGGCAACTGGTCCCTGAATTTCGTTAAGCTCCTTGCGGAAGTCCTCGATTAGCATTTCACGAAACTCTCCGCTCAGCTGCACTGGTTTTTCGTTGAGGATCCTGAAGCACTCATCCAATCTTGCAAGAACGCTTTTGGATACAAAAGCCCGTGCTTCAAGGGCTTCCTTGATCTCAGGATCTTTGGCTATGTCGCCGACCTCATCATAGAATTTCGCACCTCTTTCCGTGCCTTGTCTGACATGGCTAAGAAGGAGAAGAAAGACGTCTTTCGGATCCCTGGCTGGCATGGTGTACCTCCATCGGACAGAATTCGGACATAGAAAAGCTAAGGGCGGCAAGTGCCGCGTCCAACTGTCAAAGGTGACTGTTCACACCTGCTCGTCCTGTCAACCAACTGCGAAAAGAGTAGCGTGTATCAAGAGAGGCCCGAGATTGTCAGTAAACGAATAGCCGATGGTTCTTCAAATCGGGGAGGGCCTGCTAACGCGGGATTTCCCTCCCATGATAAGAAGTATTGTCTGTGTAGAAATAGATGTTGATCTATGCATCGACCTGCCATTTCCTGCCCGATCCGAGTGAATGCGATAGCGCGATTTCGGGTTTGAACGACCAGCGATCGGATCCCAGGTAAGGGATATTGTTGGGGTGATACGACTCCGTAGGCCCGGTAATGGTGAGGATTTCGCCGATGTCGGCCGGCTTCACGGTTCGCATAATTCCAATGCGAGATTAAGATCTTGTGAATTCAAAATACGACTTTCATGACTTGCATGATGACTTCTTCTGGCGACCAGACTAGCAATAAAAGAGGCACCATCGGGGCAGCGGTTGCAGCGGCCAAACGGGATACGTCCTTTAGCCCGAACGGAACTATACGCATTTCCTGAACGACCGCAAAGCTGTTTCCAAGATCCGCAAGCGATTGAATATCGGCTGTTCCCACCACCTCCTCAGAGCCGTTAGCCGAGAATCCATTTCTCCTGGAAGCCCTCAACGTATCGTTGAGCGAGCAAACCGTAATCGGCTAATCCGTTTCGTCTCGTGCTGGTCATTTGCGACGCGAACATCAGAAGAGGATCTAAGATTACGGAAACGAAGAACGCCACAAAGCTGCCTCCAGCTTGGATGAGAGCACTTTTTCGCCGTGGTCAAGAACACGACTGGCAATCAGACCTGCCAGCATTGCACCCTGAGCGAAGAGGATAGGACCAAGCGTGTAGGCAATAGCTCTTAGGAAGCCGAGACCTCCCGCTCGATCCGGGTGTGTCGGAATCAAGCCTAGGGGCATTCTCGATACCTGCCACAGAAACCGATACCAGATGAAACGTCTGACATACCACCGAAGCAGCGTGAATTGCAGGATCGGGATGCTCACAAAAACGTACCAGAAACCCCCAGGAGTCAGGTGCCAGCGTCCGCCGGGCATGGCATACCACGTGGCTGCCGCAATTCCGAAGCGACTGCGCCAGAGCCACAGTGCAACCGTATACACAGCCGCAAACAAACCAATTTCTAGCGGAATAGAATTTCGCAGGTTGAATGCAGACTCCATCGCACGATAGAAACGCGGAAGGTGCTCCCGCGAAATGATGCGGCGTTCGACGAAACGGCGCACAACAAGGAGCATGTGCGAATGGACAATCAACTCGGCGGCAATCAGAGTCGGAAGAGCAACTAAGAATCGCGCATGTACTTCAATATCCCGCAGAAACGAAAGCCGACCAGCAGTCCCGGCAAACGGGCTACAGTGGCCAGGAGGAAGAGCGGCAGCCATGTAATCCCCACAAAAACGACCAACCGACGATACAACAGTTCCAAATGATCTCCCCCCAGATGTGCCCTGCGAAAAGGTTGGAAGAGTGGACCACCGAGCATTATTGAGAAATCGGGGGACTCGTCGAGAAGATTGATTTTTAACAGTCATCCTACGGAGGCTCCTGATCACGGGATGCACACAACCAACCCAGTCCGTGCAAAACGCAGAATGCGGCGGATCACTCGCGGAACACGATAGCGGGGCGCCTGAACTTCAAGTACTCTCGGCACGAATTGCGCGATTGAAATTAACAGCTATTCGCCTTGGAAATGCTGATCGGCAACGCCTTTGCGGCGAACCACCACTACTCGAATTGAATTCCAGCATGAATTTACGGGCTTTCACGCGCCGCTCTTCCGGTACTGCCGGGTTTCTGCGAGCTTATTCGCATATCGTCGCTAAATCCGTCAGAACCATTACTAAACATCTCGTTCTTCGAGTGAGATGAGGTCAATATCATCTCCAGCCTGATGGGACGCTGCTTATTGGTGCAGGTTTTGGATGCGGAGAGGATTCGCCCGGGTTTCGCTGCCCTGAATTCGATTGGCGACAGGGATATTTCTCCAAGCACTCAAGTTCTGGTAGAAGTAGCAGTTGCTTTGTTAACTCGCTCCGACTAAATGCACTCTCAGGCTTCAATTTCCTACATCGGCAATTTCAATGTTCTCAGTTACCAGGAAGAGACTTCCATTTTCTCCGAGCGGCCTGAGGGCGCCAAGGGCTGCTGCCGCCGCTGGCATAGTCTTTTCCGTGCTGCTCACCGCCAGCTATTTCCTTGTCTGGCTTTCCATTCCCGCAAATCCAGAAGCACAGGACTTGGCCTTGATCAGTCATTCAAAGACGATATCGCTCGCTTTGAACCTGCTGCCGTTTGCAGGGGTTGCTTTCCTGTGGTTTATCGCGGTGGTGCGCAATCGTCTTGGTGCACTAGAAGATCGCTTTTTTTCAACGGTCTTTTTGGGAAGCGGATTATTGTACGTTGCGATGATCTTCACATCCGCAGCGCTTGCAGGAGGACTCATACGGGTCTTGATCAATGTTCCCGACATTCTCATGCAACCGGGCTCTTATGCCCTCGGACGGGACGAAATCTATCAAACCATGAACGTCTACGGAATCAAGATGGCCGGCGTTTTCATGTTTTCGACTTCAACCATCCTGTTACGAACAGCAATCGTTCCACGCTGGATTGCATTCCTGGGATACGGTTCGAGCGCTGTGCTCTTGCTAAGCATTCGAGTTATTCGATGGATTCCGCTCGTGTTTCCAACATGGGTATTTTTGATAAGCGTCGCGATACTCTTTGAAAACCCAAGGCACGTTATCGAATGCTCCAGAGTTGATATCTAAGTACCTCTGGGCTGGTGGCCCGCTTCTCCTGCTACTTTCGGATGACACGAGTGCTATGAGGAACGCAAACTTCGATTTCAACGTCAACTGTCGCTAACCCACTAGGATTCTATCGCCCTGCCGGGCCCGCAACTCGCTAGCACAGTTTCGAGAACCGGCATAGAGTCAATCGGTTCAAAATTGTGAACTGCTCACTTTCTGCAGTGTTGTGGAGCAAGCGAGTTGCGGTGCGCCGATGAATTATCCCGGAGGCGTAAATGTGAACTCTGAAGTGCTCAGAAGCTACAATTTGGATTGCCCGCCGGAAGCTCGGTGCGAAACACACCTCCTACGGAAGTAATTGCGACTGTAACGTCGCTGGCCGGGGTGCTGGGATCCTCGTTGATGCCTATGTGACCACTCCCGTAGTCCACAAAGCCCTGACCCTTGCTATAAACATGGGGCGAGCACGTCGGATCATCAAATTCGTAGAATGTGAGCACACCCTTCGTTACTGTGATGTACACCGGCCCAGGATGCGTATGCCAGCCTGTGGAACCTAATGGATCGTAGTCATGGGTATCCACTTCTACATCAATAGCGGGATCCGTCTTATCAAGAGCCTGCGCCTTTGCGAGGTATTGGAACGGTTTTACGGTTGGGTCAGAGGGATTCAAGGTTTGATTCTGGGCGGTATTCACCATGAAACGGTCATATGTCCCTCTACCAATTAAGGTGCGGTGAACCCCGATTGCAGGAGTTGCCCGGATCTTGAGCACGAAGCCGCCAATGGCGAACCCGCACAGGACCGCAACTGTCATTGTCGCTTTCAGGACTTTTCTATTCATTTTCGACCTCCGAAATGTAGAAGCGGGGCGCAGTTTCGCAGGGACATTCGATGTTCCGCAATGGAGGCCGAATGAAGTTCTTGTGAAGCTTCTCTGAAGCGCCAAGCCGCTGACCTCTTGCTAGTTAGCCGTTCATGTCGCATCATTTCCTGAGCCAGCACGCCGGTGGCGTTGGGGGTGGGTACGGGCCAGGTATTCCATTTCGGGGGTTTCACTCTTGACCACTCTCGGTATCGGCTGCGACGGGGAGAACGCATCTTGCGCCTCGAAAGAAGGCCGATGGAGTTGCTCTTCCTCTTAGTGGAAAAACGCGGAGAACTGGTTACTCGGGAAGAGGTCGCCGACCGGCTTTGGGGCACGACCGTTTTCGTGGACGTCGATCAAAGCATCAACACCGCCGTTCGCAAAGTCCGATTGGCGCTCTGCGACGATCCCGATAAACCCCGTTTCATAGAGACGGTGGTCGGGAAAGGATACCGCTTCGCCGCACTGGTGATGGTCAATGGCGACGAGACTGCGTCGGCCGCGACCGAGTTGTCGGTCATCCGAGAGCCCGCCCCGGTGGGCCAAAACACAATGCCCGCAGCTGCTCCTACCGGGCAGAACCGCAAGCGTCCTTCGGTTTTCAGGCTGCTGGCTAGCGTAGCGGGGGTGCTTGCAATTCTTGGGTCCGGTTGGTTCGCGATTGACGTTCACCGCGCCCGCAGGGCTGCGCAACCAGCCATCAAATCTTTGGCTGTTCTGCCTTTGAAAAATCTTTCAGGTGACCCGACACAGGAGTATCTGGCTGACGGCATGACGGAGGCACTGATTTCGCGCCTCTCCGGTATTCATGGCCTACGGGTCATTTCCAGAACCTCAGCCATGCGCTTCAAGGACACCAAACTCTCGCTTCCCGAGATCGCAAAGACGTTGCAAGCGGATGCTGTGGTCGAGGGTTCCGTCATTCGCGAAGGCAATCGCGTCCGCGTCACAGCTCAGCTGATTCGTGGCTCAAGCGATCAGCACTTCTGGTCGGAAGTCTATGATCGCGAACTCGCTGACGTGCTTGCCTTGCAGAGCGACGTATCCCAAACCATCGCGCGGAAAATTGAGGTCACTTTGACGGGGAAGGAACGCGAGAGGCTTGCTGTGGTCCACGCGATCGCCCCAGAGGTTTACGAGAGCTATTTGAAAGGGCATTTTGAGTTCTATAACGCAAGCACCGATGTGGGCTTCGAACGGAGCATCGCTTATTTTTCCGAGGCAATTAAAAAAGATCCCAGCTTCGCACCGGCTTACGTCGGGCTTGGTAATGCGTATATGCAACTTGACACGGGTTTGAACGGAGCTCCTCCTGAAAGAGAGCGCGCAGAAGCAGTAACCGCCGCACGCACAGCGCTGCAACTCGATCCGGATTTGGCAGAGGCACACGGTCTGCTCGCAGACGTTTACGAGGGGCAGTGGCGCTGGGCGGAAGCGGAAACTGAATACCGGCGCGCTATTGAGCTGAACCCGAACGACGGGAATGCTCACGCGGGCCTTGCTACTTGGCTCCTCGCGCGTGGGCGCACGGAAGAGGCTCTGGCATCGATGCGGCGTGGCCGCGAACTCGACCCGGTTTCCATTCATGGCACCGATGTGGGCGCTATTCTACTCTGCTCTCGACGTTACGACGAAGCGATTCGTGAGTACCAGAACGTGCTGGCGTTCAAACCAGACGCACGGGGAGCCCTTTCACAACTTGGGATGACACTTATTCTTAAAGGTCAACCTGAGCAAGCTATCCCCCTGCTGGAAAAGGCCGTTTCTGTTTCTGCGCGAAGCCCGGACATTATCGCTGCGTTGATCGTTGCGGATTCGCATGCTGGTCGACGCTCGGATGCTCTGCGGTTGTTGGCGGAACTGAAAAGAAGAAAACAGTCAGGCTATGTTCCTGCTGGCGCATTCGTGATCGCTTACATTGGGCTCGGCAATAACGAGCAGGCTTTCGACTGGCTGGAGCAGGCCTACAAGGAACGCTCTGGTCTTCTGCTACTAGTACAGGTGTTCCCGCTGCTTGACCCGCTGCGCGGCGACCCGCGTTTCGTAGATTTGGTCCACCGCGTCGGTCTTGGCTGAACGTTTCCCCTCGTCAATTGGCGAGATATCTCTGGTTTCGACATTTACGATTTCGACAATTAAGAAAGTGCATCACCATTGCCGGCCGACTCCGATTGGGAAATGCTGCTGTAGTGCGGATTTCGACCGTACGCTCCTGACCATCTTGCGCGGCCGGCTGCCATTCAAAAGGAAAGCCCGCCTCCGTCGAGGCGAGCTTCACCCTAACCATTTAAACTTCTAGTGAGTGTACGGCCCTGGATAGTTCGTTCCATCCGCGCACCCTTTTTGACCGCTGGAGTTCACGTAGCCGGTATTGTGGTCGTAATCATAATTTGACCAGTTCCCTTGAATTTTCCACTCTTGGCTTCCAATCAGCACATACGGCCCGCCAAATGTCCAGGCACATTTGTCGCCATTCTCCTCGCCTGAACTGTCGTACCAGGCATTGCCATTCGGATCCGACCGCGTCTCGGACAACTCGTGACCGGAAACGTTAGCATCCGCTGCCAGCCCTTCGGATTGTCCGCTCACTGTGCTGCCAGGATTGCAACCCGCATCGCCGTCCGGCTTGAAGAAGAAGCCAAACTCCACTGGCGTTCCGTTGCATGATCCCCAGCTGTGATACGCGCAGTAGTTCGCCCCGCCCCGTGCCTTGTCCACGTACACTGGATAGTAGGCATTCGCGACCGGTTTCGTAATCACCTTGCAGACTTCGCCCAACACCCCCGATGTGCTCAGGTGTTTTGGCACCGAACTGCGATCCACGACATGCCCGTTATAAGTGATCGAGCTGCTTACCTGTTGCCCCGAGCTATCCGTATACTCATCCACGGTAGCTGCGTAACTGGTGCCGCCCACTCCCGTGTACCACTTGTCCATTCCTGTAATTTCGTCGCCAGTGTAGGTAGGCCAGCTCGCGCCCCAGAAGATCGCTGTCACTGACACCGACGGCAGAATCGGTCCACCATGGTAGGTCATGTCCGGGCTGCTGCTCGCGCCTTTTTCGTGAGCAACGCCACCGGCCCAATGCGGCCCTAAAATCGGCGGCTCTTTCTTGTTTGGGTTCTTATTCACGTCCTGGGCAGGCAGTGCAATGCAGAACAGGAGTAAAGCAGCTAGCGAAAGCCATTTCATAGGTGATTATCCTTTTGGTGGGAATCTACACGGAGGATCCTTTTTGACTTCAAGAATCGCACAATTTCCAGCGCATTTCCGTTGGCGCATGGCGTGCGACCATTTTTCATAAGCATTTGGTGGCATGAAAACCCGAATTTTTTGCCAACCGTGGGGCGCCGCTCCTCACTCGAGTAGCGTTTTGCTAATGCCACAATACCGAACTTCTCGAGGCGGGCAAATAGCCCAATCGACATCTCTCGGATTACCGAAGTTTATAAAAGTAACCAGTTTCGATGGGAGTAATCGCTAGTTTCGCCGCTAACTCCACATTCTGCAGCGTAAAATGAAGGTGGGTTGGCGTAACATCCTCATTACATTGGTTAACGGCGGCTAGATTGGCGGCCAACGCCTTTAATTCCGCCTGTTGCTAGAGCGGCTTGGATCATCCGGTCGGTCAAATGGAGAGCCTGTTCGCGATCGCACCGGGAACAGCGTTCCGACCAAAGGCACGAACGAGATTAACAGTCGTACCTCCGCGAACACATTCCGAATAGCTTGGACAGACCCTTCGCCTTCGAAGATGTTTCTGCGTGCGGCTTCGTGCGCAATCCATAATCCGCCGAACACCCAAAAGAAGAGGCCAATCTTGATCACAGCCCGTAAATATCCAACCGGGCCTTCAGCAAAGGACTCAGTCAAACGCAAGAGAAGTAAGAAGGGCGTGGAGCACAGGAGAACAAGAAGCTCGTAAGCAAAGGCGACCCGAAATACGCGACGTAGGGCATCAGGCTATTCGCTTTCTCCGCAGCTACCTGCCGTTTGGCATCCTAGCGCAAAGTTTTTCTGCGCATTTTTCGAGACCGAGTTTTTCAACAGACACGCCTGTTCTCGCCAGGTGACCCATACTTGTTCGGCGAAGTGAGCTCTTTGGTTGCGGAAAAAATAATTGCAAGGACAATCGCGCCTAGGCGTTCTAGATTCAATCCAAAATTGACCGCAGTGAAGGAGACGAAATTGAAACCTACGACGATGATTCTCGGACTGACTTTGGCGTTGGCGTTCGGCGGATCCGGAGCGCGTGGGCAGACAAATTCCGTTCCAAGTCCCTTCCGAGCCGGATTGAAGACCTATCGCCTCACTTACACACTAACGGAAACGGATGGAGGCAAGCGCATTGGGACGCAACAGTTCGCCATGATCGTGGTTTCCGGGCGAAAAACGGTGCTCAAACAAGGGAATAGGGTGCCGCTTGTGACAGGGTCGGTTTCCACTTCCGGCGGCGCTCAGACGCAGGTGCAGTACCTCGATGTAGGCCTGAATATCGACGCGTCGCTAGAGGAGTCAGCCGACGGGGTAAAGCTGAATACACAGGTTGAGCAGTCGAGCATCGCTGAGGAGAAGTCCGGCGTTGGCACGCAGGATCCGGTCGTGCGGCAAGCCAAACTGGAAGGCACGTCAATCCTGACTGCAGGCAAGCCCCTCATCCTGGGATCGATGGATATCCCAAGCACCGCGAGGCATCTCGACATCGAGGTTGTGATGACACAGGCGGACGGCCGAGAAGTACCCAGCGCTCATGGTGCTGCCGACGCGACTGGGCCATAACCCAGAAATATTCCTTCTTGCCCTAACTCAACTCTCGATAAATCCCGATTGCGCTCACCGACACGTTTTTCAGCGAAGGAAAAGCGCAAGCTTGCGAGAACGCCTGCTAAGGTCAGTCATCCAGCTGCTGTTAAGGCGGACTCCGCCATTTCACTTAAATTCTCCGGCAATTAGGAACTTGAGCGCTATCGCCTGAAGTGGTTCCGCACAGGGCACCCCGCTCTGGTCAGATGGGTCCCGCTTTATTCATAGCGGAGAGTTTCGGCGGGTGGGACGGTGACGGCGTGGCGGGCGGGCAACAGGCAGGCGAGGAGTGCACTGAGAGCGAGAAGGCCGGCGGCTGCGAAGAGACTACCCGCGGCAAAGGCGCTTTGCATCCAGTCGGCGAAAACGGCACCCAGAAAGCTGTCAAAGGCAAGGCCGATGACCATGCCCGCGGCCGCGCTGACGACCGCGATGCGCGCGGCGACCCACAAAACATGCGTGCGCGGCGCGCCGAGCGCCAGGCGGACGCCGAA
>Ga0126373_10004477_pt1 | contig 10682 bp, 8 predicted proteins | sample PanSoiMetPlot_11_FD_92545 | JGI IMG/M metagenome (GOLD analysis project Ga0126373, IMG submission 92545) | Tropical forest soil microbial communities from Panama - MetaG Plot_11 | ecosystem: Environmental > Terrestrial > Soil > Tropical forest > Bulk soil | place: Panama | collected 2016-02-17
CGGCTGTGCCGTTCTCATGCATGATGTCGGCCACTGGCTCGTGCCGGTCGGCGATGACCCGATCCCGCTCGCCCAGCATCAGCGATTCCTTGAGCACATGGCCGCGCTACACGCGACGTTCTGGAACTGTGGCCCCGAGGTCGATGTCGTCCCGACGATGCACAGGTACCTGGAGCTGTCGCCGTGGATGGCCGAGGCGGAGGCCGCGATCGGATCGGATCACCTCGTACCGCAGCTTGTGGCCAAGGGCTGGCCGTTACTGGCCGAGGTCGCGCCTGCGGCGTCCGCGGTCGTCGCACCGCTGGCGCGCGATCCGGGTCCGCTGGTCGAGGCGCTCGCGGCGACTCCGCAGACGTTCGTGCACAGCAACTGGAAACTCGACAACCTCGGCAGCGACGACTCGGGGCGGACGGTCCTGCTCGACTGGGAGCAGCCGGGCCGCGGCCCCGCCGTCAGCGACCTGGCGTGGTACCTGGCGATCAATTGCCGCCGGCTGCCGGAGTCTAAGGAGGACTCGATCGCCGATTACCGCACTGCCCTTGAGGCATGCGGCGTTGACACTGAGCCGTGGTGGGCGAGCCAGCTTTCGCTGAGCCTGCTCGGCGCTCTCGTCCAGTTCGGGTGGGAGAAGGCGCTCGGCGGTTATGACGAGGAGCTTGCCTGGTGGGAGGCGGAGGCGATACGCGCCGAGCGAGCGCTGATTCGGGTCGGCTAGCGGGTGATGCGCGCGGCGTTTTGGCGCCAGTCGGCGATCCGCGCTTCGGCTACGCGGCGCAGCCCGGCGGCGTGCTCCCCGGCCTGGCCTGCCAGTCGGCTGACCCGCTCTGCCGCGCGGTCCAGCCAGCCTGCATGGGCGTACGCGGCGCCGAGCTCGCCGGTCCAGCGCCAGGCCTCGATCGCGGCCGAACGGTCGAGCAGGTCGAGGTCTGCTTCGATGGACGCAGCGTCGGCGGGCAGGCCGAGCTGTCGAGCAGCCAGGTATCCGGTCAGTCGGGCGACGCTGGCGTAGCGCGGAACACCGAGCGCAGCCGCGGCCGCGGCAACCGCACCGGCCAACTCGAGAGCGCGCTCGCCGTCGCCGCGCAGTAGCGCAAGCCGCGACGTCAACAGCTGCTGACGGAACTCGAGACGCCATCCGAACACGAGATCCCCGGCCAGGTGCGGCGCTGCCTCGGCCAGCCGGGCTGCGGTGCCGTCCGGGTCGTCGGCGTCCAAGCGCGTTTCGGCGAGATCCTGAAGCGCGGCGATTGTCAGCTCGACCCGTCCCTCCGAGCCGCCCAGGGCCAGAGCCTCGAGGTGATACTCAAGACCTCGCTGCGTCGCCCCGAGGTTGCGCAGCACCCAGCCAGCGAAGTTAACAGCGCGACCAGCAAATCTTGGCACCTGTCGGCGGTCGACTTCGGCGGTGTACTGATCGAAGGCGGCGAGGGCGGCGGCCCCGTTCCCAGCCAGGGCCTGAGCATGCCCGGTGAATAGCAGCGCGTGCAGCGTCGCTGACGTGTGCTCTACGCCGATCTGCCCTCGCGCAGCGGGGCGGAGCAACGCGAGCGCTTCGCTCACGCGGCTCTGATGCGAGCGCACGACGCCCAGCCACGCGGCCGCTGTTACGCGGTCGGCACCGTCGGCGAGTGACATTGCCTCGCCGAGCAGTAGCTCGGCCTGGGCGAGGTCGCCCGCGGCGTGCCAGGTGCGACCGCCTACCGCCAGGCACCGGGCCCGCGTCGCCGCATCGGGCGCGGCGAGCGCTCCGTCGGCGGCAAACTGGGCCGCCTGCGCGAATCGGCGGCCGAAGTACGACGCCCACGCCCCGACCTCGAGCGCCGCTGCGCCGGCCGGCGTAGCCCGGTCCACGTCCCGCAGCGCCGCGTCGTAGCGGCCGCGGCGGGTGCGAATCCTGGCCCGCGCAAGCCACGTCTCCGGATTGGTGTCCAGGCTTAGCGCATCGTCAAGAAGTGCCTCAGCCGCCGCGTGCTCGAAGCGCTCAGCTGCCTGAGCGGCCGCGTCGCGCAACGCAACGGCCGCCAGCTTCACGTCACCACCGAGCCTGGCGTGCTGCGCGACAATCACGGGGTCCGAGGCGGGCCGCGTGCCCAACACCCGGCCGACCTGGCGGTGCAGCAACGCAGCTCGGCCCGCTGTCGCGCTGGCCGTCAGGGCGTCGCGCACAAGCTCGTGCCGGAAGCGTAGCCTGCCTTCCTGCTCGACCAGGAACTGCTTGGCCTGCGCCTGCTCGGCGTCGTTGAGCAGCTCGATTAGCGGGCGGCCCAGTACGGCCGCGAGCAGGTCGAGGTCGAGTTCCGGGCCGACCAGTGCAGCCGTCCGGAGTGTCGCGCCCGCGGCGCCGAGCTCGTCACAGCGTGTGGAGACCGACTCAACCAGCGACGCCGGCAGCTCAGCGGCCGATGCCTGCTGGGCCAGCTCGGTGAGGAACAGCGGATGTCCCTTTGACCGCGAGTAAAGCGCTTCGACGCGGCTAGCTCCGACGAGCTCAGCTGCCGCTGCCCGGTCAAGCACGTCGAGGTGAATGACGGTGGCGCCAGGCAGCGGCTCGCTTTCGCCCGACCGCACGGCCGCGACGATGGTGGCCGTCACCTGCTCGGACCGCCTGAGGAAGTGCAGCAGGTCGACGAGCGCGTGTCCGGCCAGATGTGCATCGTCGATCAGGACCGCGACTGGGCCGCGGGCGCTGAGCCGGCCGAATACGCGGGCGAGTGCGGCATAGAAAACGGCGGGCCCGAGCATGCTGTCGGCGAGTACCGGCAGCGGCCGTGGTTCGCGGGCCGTGCTGAGCAGCGGGGCGAGCATTGCCGCATCGCCCGCCAGCAGGTCGGCGGTCACCTCAGGCCCAAGTCTGTGCAGCATCGCGCCAAGGGCACTGAGCAGTCCATCCAGTGGCAAGGACCGATCCAGCGGTCCGCAGGTCGCGGTCAGCACGGTGTCGCCGGCTGCAAGGCGCCGCACGGCCCACGCCCGCAGCAGCGTTGTCTTACCGATGCCGGGTTCGCCGTCGATGACGACCAGTTCGACGATGCCGTCGCGCGCTCGCAGCGCCGTTGCATCCAGGAACGCGAGTTCGTCGTTGCGGCCAACAAGCGTGACCGTCTCACCTGCCGGCGCAGCGGACGCTGTCGGGAGCTCGCCTCGCAAGATGGCGGTGTACAGCGCCGCGGTATCCGGGGACGGGTCGGCGCCTAGATCGTCGGCTAGCCGTTCCCGGCTCGCAGCGTACGCCGCGAGTGCTGCCGCGGCTTGGCCGCCGAGCACGTAACCCCGCATCAGCACCCGCAGCGCCGCTTCCTCGTATGGATCGTGTTCAAGCGCTGCCGTGGCGGTATCGCAGGCTGCGACCCAGTCACCGGCTTCGAGCAGCGCCGTCGCGGCGCTCAACCGCGCCCGCGCACTGAGCCTGTCAAGCTCGGCGCGCCGGAGCTGGGCCCATTCGCCGGGCGGCGCGCTCGGGCTAGCGTGGCTCAGCAACGAGAGTGCGACCCTAGCCGCTGCCCCAGCACCGATCAGGTTCCCCGCTGCCCGGCGCCGTTCCATCTCGGTAAGCAGATTGCCTAGCTCGACGACGTCTAGCCAGTCATAGTGCAGGACGTAGCCGCCATCGCGGTGGCCGATGCGCTCACGGCCGAGCACGGCGCGCAGCCTGCTCATCAGTACCGCAAGCTGGTCGTCGGGCCTGGCCGGCGCGGCGTCACCCCACAACACGTCGGCGAGCACATCTGCCGGTACGGCATCACCCTGAGCCATGGCGAGCAGCTGCAAGGCGAGCCGCGCTTTCTTGCTGCCGAAGGCCCCCTGCGCATACCCGTCGATGCCGAACTCGCCAAGCAGCCGGACTGCCAGCGATGTCATGGCGATATCAAACCCTGCGGCGAGCGCGGCCGCTACGGCCTGCAAGGAGACTGCAACCGCTGGCTGCCATGGTTGCGTCAAGACCCGGTGAGGGCAAATTACTAGTAAGGGGACAGACCATGGCAGGACAGGCCGAGCAGAAGGGATTTGCGACTCCCGACGACGTTCGCACCTTTGACCACGGCGAAATGCGGCTGCTCACGATCGGCGGTGCCGAGATCGGCCAGCTCATTCTCGAGCCGGGCTGGCGGTGGTCCGGGCACGTGAAGCCGATAGCAGGCACCGAGTTCTGCGAGGCGCCGCACTTCCAGTACCACGTGCAAGGCACTCTCCATGTGGTGATGGCGGACGGCACGGAGTTCGACGCGTGCGCAGGCGACGTGACCGCGCTGCCGCAGGGACACGACGCCTGGGTCGTCGGCGACGACCCGGTGATCGTGGTCGACTGGTTCGGCGCGAGCAACTACGCGCGCTGAGCCGGCGTCGGATCGGCCGACGGTGTCCGTGGGCCCGTCAGGAGTCTCGCAACTCAGTCTTGAGAATCTTGCCTGACGGGCCTTTCGGTAGTTCGGTGCGGAACCTGACCTCGCGCGGGTACTTGTAGGCAGCCAGCCGTTCCCGGGAGTACGCGATAATCTCGGCGGCGTCGAGGCTGGCGCCCTCCCGCAGCACGACAACGGCGACTACCTCTTCGCCGAGCCGGTCGTCTGGCTTGCCGATGACCGCGGCCTCAAGGATGTCGGGGTGGGCGAACAGGACCTCCTCGATCTCGCGCGGGTAGACGTTGTAGCCGCCGCGGATGACCAGGTCTTTGGTCCGGTCGACGATGAAGTAGAAGCCGTCCTCGTCGGCGTAGCCGAGATCACCGGTATGCAGCCAGCCGCCAGCGAGGGCCTCTGCTGTGGCCTCAGGCCGGTTCCGGTAGCCCTTCATCACGTTGTGGCCGCGGATCTGGATCTCGCCGACCTGATCACGCCCGGCTGGCAGTGCTTGATCGTTGTTATCGGCTACCCGCATCTCGACGCCCCAGATCGGCTTGCCGACCGACAATGGCTTACGGTCGCCCGGCCGGTTGAAGGAGCAGGTGCTGCCGGTCTCCGACAGCCCGTAGCCTTCAAGCACCTCGATGCCGTACTTGCCCTCGAACGTAGACATGACGTCTTCGGGCAGCGAAGCGCCGCCGGACACCGCAACGCGAAGCCCACTTACGTTGCGGCCGCCGACATCGAGCTGTGCGAGAGCATGCAGCATCGTCGGCACGCCCGCGATCACCGTGCACTTGTCCGCCTCAATCGCGTCCAGCACGGCGCGAGGTTCGAACCTCGGCACGATCGACAGGCAGCCGCCGTACCGGACGCTGACGTTGATCACCGAGGACAGCCCGAAGACGTGAAAGAACGGCAGCACAGCAAGCGTCATGTCGTCGGGCCTGGCGCCGAAGAGCTGGCCGGAGATCGTGCAATTCATGTAGAGCAGGAAGTGCGTCAGCTCGGCGCCCTTGGGCTTGCCGGTAGTACCGCTGGTATAGATCAGCACCGCGGTGTCGCCGGCGCTGCCGGGCCAGATCGCGCCACCGGCCGGTGCCAGCGCAGCAGTGCTGATGAGGTCGCTGACCGGCAGGGCGCCCTCAGGCAAGGCGGCTGAGTCACCGGCGAGATAGAGCGGGAGCCCGACTAGCTCGCACGCCTTCGCCGCCTCTGCGTGCAAGCCGGCGAGGCCCACCATGACGCTCGCGGCCGAATCTGTCAGCTGGTGCTCAAGTTCAGCGGCCTTGAGCAGCGGGTTGACCGGCAGCACAGTCATCCCGGCCTTGAGCGCACCGAAGTAGACAGTCAGGAACTCGGCCACGTTCGGCAGTTGAATGGCCACGACTTGCCCGGGACTGAGCCCGGCGGCGATCAGGCCCGCCGCAAGCTGACCGGACTGCTCGTCAAGCTGGCGGTAGGTCGCGCTCGCGCTGCCCGCGCGGTAGGCAACGGCGTTAGGGGTAGCAGCCGCCGTCTCTCGCAGAATCGTTGCCAGGTTAAAGCTCATCGCGCCATGGAAAATCGGGCCCTCCGGCGACAGTAGTGAGACATACACTAAAGATGTATCAGCTGCCTGCCTAGGGGGCACGCGATGAGCGCCATGCGGGACGCGGGCGCCGCGCCTGGTGACGCGGCGGCGGGCGCGGCTGCCGCCTGGACCCCGAACGGCAGGCTCGCTGGGCCTCCGTCGATGCGGCTGCTGCTCACCGAGCCGGCGCGGAGCCTGGCCGACCTGGCGACGCTGCCGCTATCGGCCTCATGGCTGTCGTTCGCGCCGCGCGGCGACGGTCACGGCGTCCTGGTACTGCCCGGCCTGCTCGCGTCGGACGCCAGCACCGTCGTGCTTCGCCGATTCCTGCGCATGCTCGGATATCAGGTGCGCGGCTGGGATCTTGGTCGCAATATCGGGCCGACGAATGAGGTGCTCGACGAGATGCCGGTACGGCTCGCCGAGCTGGCGCACCTGACCGGACGCCCGGTATCGGTGATCGGCTGGAGCCTCGGCGGCATCTACGCCCGGGAACTCGCCCGCGAGCGGCCCGCGCAGGTCCGGCGCGTGATCACGCTAGGCAGCCCGTTCGCGCTGACCGATGGGCAGCATAGCCACGCGGACCGCGCGTACCAGCGGCGCGCCACCCTGCACGCGAACGGGCGGGTGCCCACGCGCGAGCAGGTGAGCCAGCCCATCGACGTCCCGTCAACCGCGGTCTACTCGCGCCGCGACGGCATAGTGCAGTGGCGTGCCTGCATCGAACCGGAGACGGACCTGCACCAGAACGTGGAAGTGCGCTGCGCTCACCTCGGCTTCGGCGTTGATCAGGCAACGCTGTGGCTGATCGCAGACAGGCTGGCTCTCCCTCCCCGGGACCGCAGCAAGTTCCAGCCACCGGGCGCTCTCCGGTCGTTGTATCCCGTCCGCAACGCGCGTCAGGAGTAGCCGACATGCAGCAACTGACCGGACTCGACGCTGCCTTCCTGGCACTCGAGACGACGAACTCCACCGGGCACGTCGGCGGCGTGAGTGTCCTCGATCCCAAGGACGCTCCGGCACCGCTAACGCTCGCGCGGCTGACGCAGGTGCTCGGCGAGCGGCTACCGCTGATTCCGGTCCTGCGACGCAAGCTGCTCAACGTTCCGTTCGGCCTCGACCAGCCGTATTGGGTTGACGACCCTAACTTTGACATCGAGTACCACATCAGGGAGATCGCGCTGCCCCGGCCGGGCTCGGACGCGCAGCTGACCGAGCAGGTGTCCCGGCTGCACGCGCGCCCGCTGGACCGCAGTCGCCCGCTGTGGGAGATCTACCTGATCACTGGGCTGGCCAAGCGCCGGGCGGCTGTCTACACCAAGATTCACCACTCCGCAATCGACGGGGCGTCAGGCGCCGAGTTGCTGACGATCCTGCTCGATCTCAGCCCGGAGGGTCGCGAGGTGCCGCCGGAGGAGCCATTCACGCCGTCCCGGCCGCCGGGACCGCTCGCGCTGACCGCGATGGCGGCCGCGAAGCTTGCCTGGCGACCGGTCGAGACCGTGCGGTTCACTAACGAGCTGGTACGGGTTCTGCCCACATTGGCGCCGGCGCTCAGCATGCTCGTCGGCGGGATGCTCGGACTCAACCGCGGCGACGGCGAGGTCATCGCGACCACACCGGGCCGGGCGCCCGCCACTCCCTTCAACCGCCAGATCACGCCGCATCGCAGGCTCGCGCTCCGCAGCGTGGACCTCGACAGCGTCAAGGCGGTGAAGAACGCATTCGGCGTGTCGGTGAACGATGTCGTGATGGCGATGTGCGCAGGTGCGCTTCGGCGCTGGCTGGCAGATCATGACTCGCTGCCGGATTCGCCACTCATCTCGATGATTCCCGTATCCGTCCGTGATCCGGCGAGCAAGGCGGCGATGGGCAACAAAGTGTCAGCGATGCTGGCTGTCCTGCCGACCAACCTCACTGACGCTGGCGAGCGCGTCCAGGTAGTGCACGCCGCGACGCAGACCGCTAAGGCTCAGCAAGCGGTGATACCCCAGGGCCTCGTTGACCAGGTCAGCGACTTCGCGCCGCCCGCGCTCACCGCTCGGGCAGCACGCGTCGTCTTCGCGACCGGACTCCTGCACCGGCTACCCCCGTTCAACCTGTGCATCTCCAACGTCCCCGGCCCGAACGTGCCGGTCTACCTGTGCGGGGCCAAGCTGCTCGCGCACTACCCGGTCTCGGTCATCACCGACGGCCAGGGCCTGAACATCACGCTCGTGGGTTACCTTGGCCAGCTGCATTTCGGCCTGGTGTCGTGCCGGGAACTTATCCCTGACATCGACGTGCTGGCCGACTATCTAGTCGAGGAGCTAGACGTGCTGCTCAAGGCCGCGAGCCAGCGTCCGAGCGGGTAAGCCGCCCAGGTGCAGGGAGCGCCAGTGCGAGGAGTACTTCTACCGGTGCGGGCAGAGGCGTGGGAAGACGTCTGCGCGGTGATGCCCGACGGCGTCGCGCCGCCCCCGGGTGTACCGGCCGATATGTTCGCGGCTGCGGTCGATGCCTACCTGGCGGGGCGCCGCCTCGACATGCAGTCGCTCGCGCGATATGTCGGCGTCGGGCGCGCCACGCTCTACCGCCGGGCCGGCAACCGCGAGCAGCTACTTGACCACGTCATCTGGTGGCGCGGCCGGCGCATGGTGGCCGGCCAGCTCCTTGCGACCGCGCAGCTGAGCGGCGTTCCGCGCATCGCAGCGGTCGTCGCTGGCGTGCTGCGAGCCATTGAGCGGGACCGCCCATTGCGAGCGCTGATCGAGTCCGAGCCCGATGTAGCGCTGCGCGTCCTCACCGGCAGCCGCAGCTTGGCTGGTCGCGGTATGGCCGCTGCCCTCGGGAATCTCATCGATCTGGAGCGCAGCCGCGGCGCGTTTGACGCCGACCTCGACACCGCAACCCTCGCCTACGCGATCATCCGGATCAGCGAAGGATTCCTGTACGCCGACATCATCGGCGATCGCTCGCCCGACGTCGGCCAGGCGATCACGGTCATCGAGGCGCTGCTCAGTGGCCTCGATCGCCGCGCCTAGGATCGAGCACTATGCGCCGCGAGTCATCCACTGTGGTCGCGCTGGTCGGCGACGTAACCGGCGATCTGCTGGCCGACGTGGCCCGATCGCCGAACGTCTCGGTCGCCCCGTCGGCGGATTCCGCCGGGCAGGCCGCGGTCGCGCCGACGGCCTCGCCCTCCGGCTTGGACAGCGGCGCGGCGGCGATGCGGGAGGCGGCCCGGCAGCGCTCGATGTATGTGATCGTGCCAGCCGATCCGCTGGCCGACGTAGCCGCGTCCTGGCGGGAGATGTGGGACCCCATGACCGGGTCGCCAGGAGCGGTCGGATTCGAGGCCAGCGTCGCCGAGGCGCTCGCGGCCTGGGAGGCCAAGCGATTCGAGCTGCCCGACTACTACCTGGTCGTGGCGCCGGCGCACGGGAGCCTCACGGTTCCCGATCTCTACCTGGGCCCGCTGCGCGCCGCCCGTCCGCGTCGGGTTGCGGTCGCCGGCGTCGCTGACAGCGCAGTGCAGGCGGCCACCTTGCTCGATGCGCTCCGTTCCCTGGAACACGGACCGTGGTGGCCGCCGCTCGATGAACTGCTCGACGCCGCACGCCGGTTCTACGCGGGCGGCCTGGCCGAGACCCAGCAACTCGCGACTAAGTAGGTCATCTGACCTACGGCGTCGTCAGCGTCGATCCCGCCGCGAAGCCGCGTCGGTTTCCGTAGGAAAGGACCCAGGCCTGCTGCCGCCCGTGGACCTGCCAGGTGTGGCCGCCGCCGGTCATGTCGACGACGGCAGTCTCCTCGTCGATCCCGATCACGGTGGTACCTGCGGGCGGCCGCAGCACAGCCCGCGTCAGCAGATCGGGCACCCACCCCAGCATCTTGTCGAAATGCGGTAGCACCCGAAGGTTCGGCACGATCCCGAGACCGGGATCTGGCTCGCGGTCCAGGGCGCGCATCCACGGCACCCAGCCCGTCAGGGCGATGGCGCCCGCCGAGCATCCGGCCAGGGAAGTGCCCGACTGCCAGGCCGCCACGATGGCGTCCCACAGCCGAGTGCCGCGCAGGGTCTTGGCCAGGAACGCTGGGTTGCCGCCGGACAGATATACCAGCCCCGCGCCGTCGACCAGCGCGGCCAGCTCGGGCGCGTCGGCTTCCGAACGGTCGCGCGCGACGACAGGGACTTGCTCCACTCCGAGGCGGGCCGCTTGCTTGGCGCCGAGGTCGAGCCAGCGCCGCAGGCTACGCTCGCCCTCGGGCGCCGCGGCTGTCGGAATCTGCACATAGCGCGGCGGGCGGCCGACCAGCAACATGCCCTCGACCTTCTCCATCACCGGCAGGTACTCGCCGCTGCCCACAAGCGCGAGCGGGCCGGGGCTCATGCGCTACCCGCACTGCCATCGTGGGGAATGCCTAGCTCGGCGAGTATCGCGGCGGTGTGTTCACCGAGCGCTGGCACGTCGCCCATGGCCGGTTCGCGCCCAGCGACCGTGACCGGCGGGAGCAGCACTCGCACGGGTCCGCGCGGCGTACCGACGTCGCGCCACCGCTGCCGCGCGGCTAGCTGCGGGTGCGCGGCGAACTCCGCGGGCGTGCGAAGTCGCGCGTTCGCGATGCCGGCCGCGTCGAGCTTGGCTTCGACGTCGGCTGAACTTAGCTCGCCAACGGCAGCCTCGATGATGGTGGTGAGTTCCCGGTCGTGACTCACCCGGTCCGGGTTGGCGGCAAACCGCGGGTCCTCGACGAGCTCAGGCCGGCCGAGAATGTCGCGACACAGC
>Ga0126373_10004478_pt1 | contig 10680 bp, 10 predicted proteins | sample PanSoiMetPlot_11_FD_92545 | JGI IMG/M metagenome (GOLD analysis project Ga0126373, IMG submission 92545) | Tropical forest soil microbial communities from Panama - MetaG Plot_11 | ecosystem: Environmental > Terrestrial > Soil > Tropical forest > Bulk soil | place: Panama | collected 2016-02-17
CGGCGGCGCCTCGCGGCCAAGAGCATGCGGAGTGTTGTCTCCTCATTTAACACAAAGCATTTGGTGGATTTTTTTTGAGACAAGCGACAGAGATTTCGCATGAATTCTCGGCGGCACGAGGCATCACGATTTCTACCCCCCGAATTTCTTCCTTCCGAAAAGAGATGGCTGTGAAGCGTACAACTCGAGGAGTCTCGCTGCTCGAAGCGATCGCCGGCATTGCCATCGCGATGATTGCGACGGCAATTTCTTTCATCAGCCTGCAACCGATGCTGAAGCAACAGCACGTAACAACGGCCTACAACGAGACACTGACCGCAATGCGGCGAGCCCGCGACCAGGCGGCAGCCGATATGCGCGTGTATGTCGTTTCATTTGCAGCGCCCGGCACGATTACGGTCACGCAGAACAACACGACCGGTCCGGTGCTTTTGACGACGGTGATTCCGACCGACGTCACGTTCCACGTGGAGTCTGGCTTGCCGACATCGAACACCACCGCTCCGACAACTCCGGACGCGTTTGGCACGGCCGCATACGCGATTGATTTTGATCAGGGTGTGGGGCCGGGCGGAAGCACGACGATTTACTTCCAGCCCGATGGAACCGCGCTCGACATCAACGGCAACATCAACAACGGCGTGCTCTACATGGGACGGCCGGGCGAGATCTATAGTTCGCGAGCCATCACCTTGTGGGGCGCGACCGGGAGACTTCGTGGCTGGCGTTACTACCAGACCCCGACGGCAGGCTGGAGGCAACAGTGAAGACTCCCCGCACGAATTCGAAGAGAAAGGCCGCGTCAGGCTTCTCGCTGGTCGAGGTCATGATCTCGATCCTGTTGCTGACGACGGGCATGTTGAGCATGCTGAGCGTATTTGGAGTCGCGGTGAAGGCGACGCAGGTATCTCAGGAGGATCTGATCGCACGGCAGCTGGCTTCCGAAGCAATCGAGAGCGTGTATACGGCGCGTAACATTTCGCAGCTGTCCTGGACGGCGATCCAGAATGTTTCCAACGGCGGCGTCTTCGTGGATGGTGCGCAGCCCATCACTTGCGCCGGCGCCGACGGGATCGACGGTACGGCCGACGATACAAGTTGCATTCCGACGACAGCTACAGGAACTGCTTGTCCCGGAGGGGTGCGCTGTCTCAGCGAACCGGGGAAAGACGGAATTGTCGGCACATCGGATGACCAGATCGTATCCCTCGCCAACTTTACACGCCAGATCGCGATCACACCGATGACGGACGTGACCGGCGCCGTGATTCCGACTCTGAATTCCGTCACCGTCACGATTAATTACACAAGCACTGCCAACAAGCAGCTGAAGAGGTACGTCATCACCGAGTACGTATCGAGCTATCACTGAGGAAGGGGACCATGCGGTTAAAGGCTCGCGGTTTTACGATGCTCGAAATGCTGGTTTCGATGGCGATCGGTGCCATTGTTCTGGCCACGATTGTGCAGCTTTTCAATCAGGCGATGAAGGTCACATGGATCACCTCGCAGAGGTCCGAGTTGCAGCAGGATTTCCGTGCCGCCATCAACCTCATGGCGAAAGATATCTCGATGGCCGGCGCCGGGGCGCTGGGCCAGCAGGGATTGTCGCAGAACAGTGTGGCATTACCGGTCTCTTCGACGCTGCCGGTCTATCCCTGCAGTACGACGAGCTGCAACTACATCAATGGCGCTCCCGTGACTTATCCCTTGATAAGCGGAGCGCGCTACCTGTACTCGATCATTCCCGGACCAAACCTGGGAATCACGATTAACGGGCAGACCACAGACGTCCTGACGGTGACGTATACCGATGCCAACCTCGCACTGAACTGCTACACGGTGACGTATAGCAGCGCGACCAACCTTATCTTCACGCTGCCCTCTGTGCTGCCGACGACGTGCATCCTGCCGACTGGCATTACGACCCCGCAAGCACTGAACGATCCGGTGATCGGCCTGAGGGGCGGGGACATGCTGCTGTTCAGCGTGAGCGGAGTGGGACCTGCAGCCATTGGAGTGGTGAATACAGTCTGGGCATCGACGTGCTCGGGACAACCCTGCTACACGGTTAATTTTGCCGGCGGCGACCCCGGACACATCAATCAGCCCACAGTCTCAGTGGGCAGCCTGCTGTCATTGGCGCCTCCGAAGAGCATTCAGACCGCGGTGCGGCTACTGGTGATCACCTACTACCTCGACATCTCGCCGGTGGATAACGTCACGCCACGGCTGATGCGAATCCAGAATGGAAGAACACCGGCTCCGGTCGCGGAGAACGTTGCCTATCTGAAGTTCACCTACGACGTTTATAACGGGGGCAGCGTATCGGCGAATCAAACCTCCCTCCCCACCGGCACGACGCCGTCGATGATCACCAAGGTCAATGTTGCGCACATGGCGATGCGCAGTCAGCTGGCGGGCTCGTTGGGTTACCAGGGACTGGACATGCAGACCTCGATCGCGGCACGCAATATGACGTTTCAGCAGGAATATCCCATCTCGGGCACTGCGTACTGACGGATAAACATGATTGGCGATAGGAACGGGGACACAAGGATTGGGGAGAAACAAGATGCAAAGCGCCAGATTCGGTTCACGAGGATTCACCCTCATCGCGGCCCTGCTGCTGCTCGTGCTGCTATCGGGTTTCGCGCTGGGTCTGCTTCTGATGGTCAACACCGAGCAACGTGTGGGTGGAAACGATATCAACAATAACTACGTGTTCCACGCGACCGAGGGTGCGATCGAGAAGGCAAGTTCCGACCTGGGAAATCTCTTCAAGAACATCCAAGCGCCGAACGCGTCCCAGATTTGCTCGCTGAGCAACAACTATCCGACGTGGGATTCGACCGTCAGCTACCCCGTGTATAACGTCGCGCCGGTTTCGGGATGCAGTGCGCCTCTGACCACGGTGTGGGGGCCGGTCTCGGCGGGACCGGATCAGGGTCTCTATGCCCAGATCATCCCGGTCACGATGAACGCGTCAGCCGAGAGACTTAGCGGGGAAACGGTGAGCATGACGCGCACGGCGGAAGTCGCTTTGATTCCGGTCTTCCAGTTTGGCGTGTTCTCGGATTCGGACCTGTTCTTCGGACGCAGCCCTGATCTCGGCTTCGCCGGCCGTGTTCATACCAATGGCGATCTTTATCTCGGCGTCGCCGACGGCTACAACCTGGTGTTCGGTGACAAGATCAGCGCATGGGGCAACGTGATTCGCCAGGTGATGCAAAACAATGTGGTGGCCTCGGGAAATAACGACGGCGGCGTCGTGATGATTCCGACGGCAAATAATGGCTGCTCGACGCAAATGGCGAACGTCGGATCCGCGACGGCAAGCTCGACTTGCATGAGTATCGCGGGCACGTCTTTAGGAGCTGCCAACGGCAGCGTCACCGGTGGACATGGCTCGGCGCAAACCGGGTCGACGTGGGTCAGCGTTTCCACGGGAACACTGCAGAGCTACCTCATCGATGGAAACGGCGCGGCCAACAGCAATACCCCTGGCCTCTACAATACCGGCGCTTCCAGGCTGTCATTGCCATTCGTCAATGGCACGACGCAGCCCTATCAGATCATTCGCCGGCCGCCTCCGGGCGAGGCGATTTCCTCAGTTCTAGGGTCTTCGCGTCTGGCCAATGAAGCCGAGATTCGCATCCTGCTCAGTGACAAACAGGCTGACCTGCACCTGGGCGACTGGAATGGAGATGCCACACAGGATGTGGAACTTTCCACCTTGGCACCGGAGATCACGGGCAGCACACAAACAAGCTTCGTCATCAACGGCAACACCTACTATTTCGCCGAGGCTGCGTGCGGCGCCACTAGCGGCATCGGCACAGCGTGTACCAGTGGCCACGGCGACACGCGATTCGTCGAACCGCCATACGTGCTGAGCGGTGCAACCGCCACGCCGGCAGCTTCGCAGGCGGAGTGGCCACTGATCAACGGGTGGCTGCTGGTGGAAGTGAAGTGGGCGAGCGATGGGCATTGGCACGGCGTGACGAATGAGTGGCTGGGCCTGGGATTTGGCCGCGGTTTAGCTGTCCCGACGGCACCGAGTAGCAATACCCTCACCTACGTGAATGCGAGCGGCTCAACCATCGCTGTGAACGACATGAGGAACGCCATCCTGTACCTCGAGGTCCAGGCAGACCGCGATGGCGACGGCACGATCAACAACAATTCCACGAGCAAAGACGGCCTATCGTTCCAGCCAGTGGGAGGAAGCTCGGCGATCAGCATCCCACTGGGTCCCTACGGTACCAATTCGCAGTACAACTGGTACCCGATTAACTTCTACGACGCGCGTGAAGGCGAAAACAATGACACGCGCAGTTCGACATTCCCCTATAGCGGTTCAGGAACCGCCAATGCCTCGTGCACGGCCAACGGCATCATGAACGCGGTTGAACTTGACCTAGGCAACTTGAAGGCGTGGCTGGCAGGAACGACCGGATCAACAGGTGCAAACGTCGATTACGCGACCCAGAACGGCTACATTCTTTATTTCTCAGATCGTCGCGGCATGCAGTATGACCCGGTACACAGCCCCACGGCGCTGCTTGGCGCTTATGGGTTTGAGGATACGGTCAACTTCAGCGCTGGTTCCCCATTCAATCCCGACAATCGATTGGAGCCGGCAAATTACAACGGCGTTTCGCCGGAAGATGTTGAGCAGTGGAAGGACGGTACGCTGTCGACCTACGGTGCAAAGACCGTGGGCGATGCGTTCGGCACTACGTACGCCAATGACACCGATACCGCCAATCCGAAGAATCCGTATGCTCACCGCTTCCTCTGCTACACGGTCGGGCGCGCCAACCGGGTCACGGGAGCGCGTCACGTACTGAAACTGGTGGACGGCTCGCTGGGCAACCTGCCGACCATGCCCCCCGGGAATGTAACGAACAATTGCTCGCAGACCGCAACGAATCCGACGGGCTGCGGCGGATTTACAGTTGGATCGGAAAATCCCGTTTACATCCAGGGAAACTACAGCTCAAATTGCCCGGCCTCGGTGGGCGGTTCGCCTTCTCCATGCACACCGGGAAATACGAACTTCGATGCAACCTGGACTAGCACTACGGCGGCCGAGCCTACGCACTCCGCGGCAGCAATTATCGCGGATACGGTCACGTTGCTCTCCAACAACTGGCAGGACGCGGGTGTGACGAGTGCAACAACCAATGGCAGCCTGGTCAATCCGGTGAACACACCGAGTGGTCAGAACGTGCCTGCCTACACGCCCAACCGGATTGCCGTTACAACCTACTATCGTGTGGCGATCGCGGCGGGCAAGACCATCGCCTTCAGCAACCCCGGTCAGTCTCCGGAATTCGCATTCGGCACCGACGGGGGAATCCACAACTTCCTTCGCTTCCTCGAAGATTGGGGTGGCATCTCGGCACAGCAGAGCTTGTACTACAAGGGCTCGCTGGTCAGCCTCTTCTTCAACACGTACAACACCGGTACATTCAAGTGTTGCAACCTCGTGTATAACCCACCGAGCCGCCAATATACCTTCGACTCGCTGTTCTCGGTCCCGCAGAACCTGCCTCCGGGAACTCCGATGTTCCGTAACGTCGACAACCTCAGCTACCGCCAGAACTACACGGCGCGCACGAACTAACCGAGCAGCATTCCGCTCATCCAACCCCCGCGTCCCCGGGACGCGGGGTTTTCGCTTTGTTGTGGCCTGCCAATCGGCGCCGGTTCCTTTAGAATCTCTTCATCCCAAAGTTGGTTCCCAGGAGAAGTTCTTGAGTTTCGACGGAGGACACGCGAGCCCTGTAAATCTGCGGTGGGCTCACCTTTTGTACTGGGCCGTTGCGCTGGTCACATGCGCATTGTTTCTGGTTCCGGCTTTCATCATTCGGCCGTTTGCATTTCAGTCTGCGCGCGGATTGATGGCGGCCATCACGATCAAGCAATGGGCCCCTTTTGGCACGGCCGTGGGCTTCACGATTTGCGCGCTCTTATTCCTGCTGCTTTGGCCCAAGATGCGGCGATGGACAGGAATTGGGTTGGGAGCGAGCCTGCTGCTGGTCGCGGCCTCAAGCGCCATGACGCGCGTGAACTATTTCGAATGGATGTTCCATCCGGTACACCGGCCGGGCTTCGAGTCATCGAGCGACAGCAAGCTCAACTCCGGCGACATGGTGCTGACAGTGAATTTCAACGGGGACGCCCGCGCTTACCCGGTCCGCGAGATGGCATATCACCATATTGTGAATGACGTGGTGGGGGGCGTGCCGGTGGCGGTGACCTATTGAACGCTCTGTCACACCGGTCTGGTGTGGAAGAGCACGGTCGCGGGGAGGGCGCTCGATTTTTATCTGGCGGGCATCAACAACCAGAATTTCCTGATGCGCGACACGGAAACTGGAACGTGGTGGCAGCAGGTCACTGGCAAAGCCCTTTACGGGCCGCTGAAGGGATCTGTGCTGGAGCTGGCGCCAAGCGATGAACTGAGCTTCGGCCTGTGGAAGACGGAGTCACCCAGCGGACAGGTGCTCCGGCCAGTGGCCAAAGACCAGAAGAAGTACGACAGCAAGTGGGAAGCGGAAGTCGAGAAGCTGCCCCTCGTCGTCACGTTTCCCGAGACTGAACTGAAATCGCGCGACGTGGTTGTCGGGCTCGATCTTTCGGGCGAAAGCAAGGCATACCCGGTGGACACGATTCTCAAGCAGAGCCCGATTCAGGATCGCGTGGGTGGAAATCCCGTCTTGATCCTGGCGGGGCCGGACGGAAAATCGGTGCGGGCATTTCTGAGCCGGCTGAAGGACGAAGACGTCGAATTTTTCCGCAAGAGCGGGAGTTCGGATCTGGTTTTGGTGGACTCGAGCACGGCCAGCGAGTGGAACTTTAAGGGCTGTGCAGTGAATGGGCCAGCGGCGGGGACATGCCTGACGGCCCTGCCGGCCATCAAAGATTACTGGTTCGACTGGCGCAACTATCATCCGGATACTTCCATTTATCACCGCTGAGGAGGATTCGTGTCATCGATCAAAGCCATCTTCTGGGACGTGGGAGGCGTACTGGCAAGCAACGCCTGGGACCGCGGCCAAAGAGAGCAGGCTCTGGCACATTTCAAGCTCGACAAAGAGGAGTTCGCGGACCGGCACGAGCTGGTGGTGGCGTCGTTCGAGCGCGGGAAAATCGATCTCAGCGAATACCTGGAGCGGACAGTCTTCTATCGGTCGCGGCCGTTCACCGAAGACGAGTTCCGCGACTATATTTTTTCGTTGTCACATCCCAACCCGGAAGTGTTGTCGTTTGCCAAGTCTTTGGCCGATTCCGGGCGGTATCTGATGGGGACCATCAACAATGAGTCGCTCGACCTGAATCTGTATCGCATCAAGAAGTTCGGAATGCGGGCAATCTTCCGGGTGTTCATCAGCTCGTGCTTCGTGGGTTATCGAAAGCCGGAGCCGGAGATCTACAAGCTGGCGCTGGAAATTACTCAGCAAATTTCCCAGGAATGCTGCTTCATCGACGACCGAGCGCTGAACTTAGAGGCCGCGAAACGGCTCGGGATGCACGTCATCGAGATGGACGGATTGGATCAACTGCGAAGCGATTTGGGCGGGCTGGGAGTGCACCTGTAATCGGACCGGTCCGTTGCGCTACGGCTTCCGAGGCACGGGTGGTCGTGGCTGAGGCGTGGGCGGGCCGCTTGATTTCGGGACGTCGGCTTCGGCGGCCGACAAGCTCAAATCGCTCGACCAGCAATGTGCGACTATTCTCCACTCGGCGTTGGACTGGCGGCTGACCACCATCAAATATTTGCCTCGCTCTTCGCGACGCTTGCCGATTGCAGTCGGCACGAGCATTTTGCATCGCCCCGCCTCGTAGGCCATCTCGCCGACTACATCGACCCGCAAAACTTCGAGTTCTACTTCACCCAGACCGGCGTCGAGAGCGGAAAAGAAAAATTCGCGAATGGCGGGTGCGCCGCGAACGGCAGGATGGTTGGGCCGCATCACGATCGCGTCCATGGCATAGGTGCTCACGAGATCGTCGAGCTGGCGGCTGTTGCATGCCACTGCCCAATCTTGCGTCACTTTCCGAACAGCCGCCTCTGCGCGGCTGACGACTTGCGGAGTTCCGGGAGCCCGAAATCTCGCAGCTTCCCGCGGCTGGGCCGTCTCTGGAACACCGGCCCTTGCCGCACCCAGGCTGAAATCAGGACTCGATGAAAAATAATGATGGTGATAGTGGTGATGGTAGTGATGGGGGCCGCCTGGAGCAGAGGGATTCGCAGCCGGCGCCTCTTCCACAGCAGCAGTCTTGATTTCGACGGGCAAACCGCACATGCCGCAGAAGCGGCTTCCCGGGCGGTTTTTGTGTCCACAAATTGAGCAGAGCGGCGAAGAGGGATCCACGTTTGATTCCTGGATATCGGAGGCTGTACCGGCGGATTCCGCGGCGAGCCGCTGCATTGCTCGAATCGCTTCAGGGGGTGGCTGGGGACGGCGCAGATCGGACTGAACCCGCCTAAAAAACTCTTCCGCGGACGGATTCAGGAGGAAATCGTCGTCGGGAACAGACGAGGAGCCGGCAGGCGGAGCTGCCGGCGGATCCTTCTTGAAATCTTCCATGGAGTCTACGACATTTTAGATCAACGGCGGGGGCTAGCGGCTGGAAAACTCAACCTTTCCCTCGGTCTCGGTCGGCACACCGTTGCACGTCGCGGGGCGATAACGCCAAGCACGAACCGTGTTCAGAATCGCGTGATCTTCTCTCGTGCCGGAGCTTTCGAGAATCAGCGGACTGTGAACGCGGCCATCGGTTCCGACGATGAAACTTACTTTGATCTTCAAGCTCGGATCCGTGTTTTCCATGATCGGGTTGGGAGTCGTGAGGGCCTCGGGCGGCTGGGTCGCTTCGCAGCTGGAACGCGCACTGGTATGAGGGACGTCAGCGAATTCCGAACTCCGGACCGGCGTTTTCACCCGCCAAGCTTCCCGCTCAACGACCGGCACTGTAGACGAAACCCAGAAAGCACGAGCTTGCGGCACGGATGCGAATGCCGGAATTGCGGAAAGAAGCAAAATTGGCCAGAGTTTTCGCGCCACCATGTTTCCTACCTGATCTCCGAAAATCGGGTGCAAATCCCTTTTCGGAACTGCCTCCTGGAAAAGCAATTGGCAAGCCAGCAAAGGCATCCTCCTATCCAATTGATTCTCAATGATTTATGGAATAACGCATGACGAGTTTCCCTGGGGTAGTGCAAATAGTTGCGTCTTAGATCAAAACTGAGTGTTCTCATTCCGGATTGAAGCGCGTGCCGAAAATTGGGCAGTCGTGGTCTGTCTTTCTGCCATTCCCGTCGCGGATGTGACGCACAGCGCACGTGCGCGTGAGCCAGGTCACATCATTCTATGAGCAGGTTGGGGAGAATCCGTGTTGGGCGGCGTTTGACCGTACCTTTTGGTCCAGTTCTGAGAGGGAGGGGTGACCCCATGTTCGAACAAGAGGTTGAAATGGAACAGCGCCAATCCTCAGTCGTGCCGCTGTTACTGCTTATCGCCATGATCCTGGCCTTCGTAGGCGTTGCCGCTTACTACGTGATCCAGAACCAGAAAGTTCTTCCCGCTTCCGAGGCAGCGCGGTTGATTGAACAATCTCTCAAGGCCGATGGTCCGGCCACGATCCATTTCGAAAGCGGCAAGGTGGTGGCATCGGTCGAGGAACGTCCGCAAGATGCGAACTACAGGCTCTTCGAGAAAGCGGGCCTGCTGCGGCTTGGGAAAGACAACGGGCACTTCACGCCGGTAGAACTCACCGCCCGAGGGAAAAAGATGCTGGACGAAATTGCTGGCGTAACGAATACGAAAGACGCCAAGGGCGACAGCATTGCGCACGTGGTGCCGATCGCCGAGCGGAAGCTGATGGAGACGCCGAAAGTCACGATGACAGGCATGGATCGCGCGACGGCTGAATTTACCTGGGCGTGGGAACCTAACCAAATGGGCGAGCTCCTCGATGCTTCAGGCCCACTGATGAAGAGCTTCAGCACGTGGGACCGCGCGACGCTGATCGACAAGTATGGCGCCAAGTTTTATCACGGCGACCCGAACAAGGTGACGACCGTATTCGTGCGCGGCGACCAGGGATGGCAGATTGCGCCTTCCCAGTAGATTGCGACGCGTCTAGGCAGGTTGCAACGAACGGAGAGTGATAAGAGTAATTTCCGGTGCGCAATTCCAGCGCACCGGAACGTATAAGGTCCCGATTCCAACATTCGTATACAGCGATAAGCGCCCGATCGTTCTCAGACCACATGGATATTTCCGGCCCAGCTTAGGTAGGTAGACGGCACCCATGAGCGGCAAACGAACCTGACCGCCGTGAGAATGCCCGGACAACTGCAGATCGACAGGGTATTTCACAGTATGGTCTGCGAAATCCGGTTCGTGAGCCAGCAACACGATAGACTCGTTCCCAGAAATTCCCATTAGAGCACGATCCAGATCGGCGTGATGTGCGAGCACGTCGGTTACGCCAGCGAGCCACAATCTGCGCCCATTCCGTTCGATCGGTATCGAGGTATTGGCGAGCACGTTGATCCCGACTGCTTTTAAAGCTTCGGTAACATGAACAGGATCGGAAAACGCGTCGTGATTCCCCAGAACTGCCCATACGCCATGCTGCGCGCGTAAATTCTTCAACACC
>Ga0126373_10004479_pt1 | contig 10679 bp, 8 predicted proteins | sample PanSoiMetPlot_11_FD_92545 | JGI IMG/M metagenome (GOLD analysis project Ga0126373, IMG submission 92545) | Tropical forest soil microbial communities from Panama - MetaG Plot_11 | ecosystem: Environmental > Terrestrial > Soil > Tropical forest > Bulk soil | place: Panama | collected 2016-02-17
GTATAGGGCTTCTAATCGCATCATTTTTTCTCCTGGTCTGAAGAGATCCGGCCCCGATGACTTTTTCAACAGCATCATCTGCTTTTGACATGAGGAGGAGGTCTTGACACAGGTCAGTACGGCTTTGAGAATCGAGCTACGACGTCGGCATTCGCAGGTTGGATCAGAGTAATGGCTGAACGCGCACGCGTGCATATGTCAAATACAAAGCCAGAGTGCCGGGCAGAGGGGTGGTCGCTTTTCATAGCGGATACACGCCAGTGAACGATTTACACGCCAATCGTGCCTCGAATTGGGCTTGGACGCAGCCACAGAGTTCGGAAAGTCTCGGCGCAGATGGCGGGGACGACGGGGCTCGAACCTGCCCAAGGCACCGACAACAAGAGGCAACTAAGGGTAACTGTTTGACTCTACGTACTCCCGATTAGCCGTTCAGGCAACTAGAGGCAACGAGTTTTCCCAACATGTTTGCGCCATGTTTGCGCGGCGCGATAGCTTACGCTCGCCAAGCAGTAACCGCTGACGTACCGATCCCTGCAAAAGACGGACTCCCCATGATATGCAGGTGCGCGTACGGGGACCCGTTCCAATTGATATATGCTCCTCGGTCGCGATGTGTCGTCGGCTTTCCTGTAGCTTTCGCGTCAACACATCGATCGCGCTGGTCGGGAGAAATTGCAACTAGAATCTTCTGGAGATTCGGAGAGCACTATACCAACTCAATTGGCGGGTCCGAGGCTTTTTTATAGAGTAGACAAAACGCGAGAGGGTCTCCAGACTGGATGGCGCATCGAACAGCCTAGTGATCGGATTATCCACCGGAATGGATTAAGTAATAAATACAGTATCTAAAGTAGAGTATCCGCTCCGAAAGACGAATAAACTCCTAACTGCGCCGGAGTCTCTGCGACCAGCGGTGACCTGCTCTGGATTGGGTCGAAGAGCACACCGACGGTGGCGTCGAAGTCATTGCGCCGCGTGGTGACGGGGGGAATACAATCGCATCATGAGGAGTTCTTCATTCGCGTCACAATGCTTCTGCATCCTGTGGCTCTTGGGCTTCACCGTAAACGGTCAGGTACAACCTAAGCCTGAGAGCTTTTATGCGGGTGTGCAACGTGCCATCATTCAACTGCAATATCTGGATCAATCCCACAACAGGCTTCACACTGCCACAGGCTTTTTTGTTCGGAAAGGGGATACCGTCTATGTCGTCACTGCGGGACATGTAGCGCGTGATTCCTTCTCATACACGGCAACAGTGCGGATATTAATTTCCGACGGCACGATGTTAGGTGCTCATTTGACGATGCCTCACGAAAACTGGGTACTGCACCCTGAAGATGGCGACGCGACACATGCTCCTATTGATGTAGCGGCGATGAAGATAGCCGAGCACGGCGGTATCCGTGTTTACTGGTACTGCCCGAGCGAATGTCCCGATCAGAAGGGAAACATCAAACTGGCAAAGGAAGACGCAGAGCCGCCGCTACCAGTCTTGGTATTTGGTTTCCCGTCAAACGAGCCAGGTCTGAAGTTGTTGCGTTCCGTTCCCATGGGGAGGCAAGGGATCATTGCTCTTATGGACACAAAAGAAGATGAAGTTCAAGTAGAAGGAGGGAAGTACTTTGATCGACGGGGCTACGTAGTTGACGTACCAACGAGCATTGGCGGCAATAGCGGGAGCCCTGTCTTAAGCAACGCCCCTTTGCAGGAACAGTCGATTGTGGGGCTTGTCTCAGGAAGTACTCAGACGGGCGATCCTGGCGCATACGCAAGGGCCCCCGGATATGCGATTGCTGAACCCGTTTCCAGAATAAAGGAAGTTCTGGACAGTTCGAGAATTGAAAAAATGCAACCCGTCGATACCTGGTGCTTGGTGTCGGAGACCGATGTCAAGAAGTTTAAGCCGCCAGCGCCGTTCCCAGTTTGCCAATAGTTTCAGGTAAGGCCTTCAGCGGCTTTCGCAAACCCTGGAAGCATACTTGCACACGCGAGCGCACCCGATTTTATCGCAGTCGCAGCCGCTTGGACGCCGGAGGAAAATTTCAGTAACATTGCGGTAATACAACAGGTGAGACGAGCCTGGAGGTGAATATGACAATTCCGAGTAGTGTTTCCCGGCGGGATTTCGTGTCTTCGCTCGGGTACGGTGCGCTGGCAACGCATCTGTCGGCTTTATCCATAGAAGACAAAGCCAAGCTGCCCAGTGTTCAGAAACGCTTGGAGAAAGTGTTCCGGGCGCCCTGCAAGGCTCCTAACGATTTGCAAGCTGCATCTGATGGACTGTGGATTCTCGATCAGGTGGACCCCAACAAGATCTTCAAAGTGCGCTATGAGGACGGTTCGGTCATCTCAGAGATTCAAACCGGATCGATTCATGGCAGCGGTGTCACCTTCGGGAACAACGCCCTCTGGATCGCATCTACCTGGGGACTGAAGACTCTCAAAGTGGATCCGAAAACGGGCAAGACGCTGGCATCGTTCGATGAGCCAGGGGCAGGGATGCCCAAGTTCGGAAAGCCCACTCGGCCCTCAGGCGCGCACGGCTTGAAGTGGGTTGATGGCAAGATCTGGATGGCAATGCCGTCCGCGGAAAAACTCTACTTAATCGAGCCGGAGTCTGGGGCGGTGATCCGCAGCATTCCCGGGCCTGGAATTCGCACGCATGGGCTAGCGTGGGACGGCGCGAATCTTTGGTGCGTCGAATCGATCGATTGCGCCATTTATAAACTTGATCCCTCCGACGGCCGGCCTTTGGCCAAGATCCAGTTGTCCAAGGACGATCCTGAGCTTCACGGCCTGGATCTGTGGAAGGGCGCGTTCTGGTATTCGGACGCATCGAGCGGCTGGATTTGCAGGTTAGTTTGAGCTCGCCGCCGACCAACAGAGAGGATCCCATGCAACGTAGAGCATGCTTAAACATCTTGGGCTCGACAGCGCTCGCGGCGGTGGCTCGAGGCGCCCATCCTGCTCACCCGATTCAGGTTTATGTCGATTTGTCCGTGGATCCGGCCAGAGAGAAGCAGATGTTGCAGCACTTCGAGAAAGACTTCAAGCCGGCGGCCGCAAAGTTCGCCGGATACATCGACGTGAAAATGCTGAAGCTTCGTTCCGCATTTCAGGGTGAGGCGCCTGCAGGCTTGAATTACCGTTTCGTGCTGACCTACCAGAGCGAAGAACTGCGGCAGAGGTGGATCGCCTCAGATGTGCATCAAAAAGTCTGGGGCATGATCGAGAACACGATGCGCAATAAGGACTACGCCGTGTTGCTGTTCGATGTGATGTGAAGGGGGTCGCCCTAATGAAGCCAAGTTTGTTCGCGGCCGTCGCAGTTCTCGTGGGTATAGTGCTCGCGCCGCTGAAAGCAGTGGAACCTCTGTCATCGCGGATCGCGCACACGGATTCCGCCAAGTACAAACCCTCGCCTTCCGTGCATGGCGGCGCGGGACGGTTAGATTTTATGGCCTTGCTTGATTTTCACGCGCTCGATACAAATCTCAGTTTCCTGCACCGCGGGGTGATTGAGCCTCGGAGCGGAATCGGGCATCACTTCCACAACAATTGTGAAGAGATGTTCGTCATTCTCGACGGCGAGGCCCAGTTCACTGTCGACGGGCGCACCTCGTTGCTCAAAGGCCCGGCTGGCGTGCCTACACGCATGGGCCACTCCCACGCGATCTATAACGCCACCGACAAGCCAGTGCAGTGGATGAACATCAACGTATCCATTCTCAAAGGCGATTACGACAATTTTGATCTGAACGACAAGCGCGACGATGTTGCGCTGGACAAAACCCCCGTGTTCATGACCATGAGTCTGGATCGATCGCTGCTCCGCAGTATAAATGCATTTCACGGCGGTAAGCGAGCCGTGCAATATCGGCGAGCGCTCGGCCCCAGCGTATTTTCAACAGCGTGGGCGTTCGTGGATCATGTTGTTCTGCCGCCAGGAGCCTCAATCGGCCCGCATTCCTACCGGGGGCTTGCACAGTTCTACTACGTAATGACTGGCGAAGGTACGGTTTCTGTTTCCGCTCGCGGACAGCAGGACACCTCTGCCATACGCACAGGAGATGCGGTGCCGATCCAGATCGGTGAGGTCCATTCGCTCGAGAATACCGCAACGCAACCCTTGGAGCTGATGGTTGTGGGCGTGGCGCGAGATCTGAGGAAAGAGCTCGACTTCGTCGACGTGAACCCCGCCGCGTCGCAGAAGCATTGAGGAAATATGCGAACAGCGACGTTATGGATCTCTTTCGCGGTTTGTCTCCCGGCTCAAGCGCCGGATGCCGGTCGGCGGATCTTCGAGAGCCGCTGCGCAAGCTGCCACGGGCTCGAAGGAGGTGGCGGGGAGCTTGGTCCGCCGATCGTCGCACGTATCGCTGCGCGGACGGATCAGGACTTATCGCAGGCGATTACCTCTGGATTGCCGGGTCGCGGAATGCCAGCGTTTGCGCTGCAGGCCGGCGAACTGAGGAGCCTGCTCGGCTTTGTTCGGAGCCTCGCAACTTCGGGCCGTGCATCCCCGCCGGTCTTGAGAAAGACCATAACTTTGACCGACGGCCAGACCTTAACCGGATCAGTGATCAATGAAACAACGCTCGAGCTGCAACTGCGGACAAACGATAATCGCGTCCATTTACTGCGGCCCTCAGGCGACCGTTTCCGCAGCGTCACCTCAGAAACCGACTGGCCCACCTATCACGGCAATGTGTCGGCGAACCGGTACAGCAAGCTGGATCAAATCAATAAGTCCAACGTGGAGCGTTTGGCGCCGAAGTGGGTCTTCGGCGTCCCCAATGCATCGCGCCTTGAAGGCACGCCGATAGTGGTTGGCGGCCTGATGTACGTAACCGTCGCGAACGAGTGCTGGGCGCTCGATGCAGGCACCGGACGGGAGATCTGGCATTTTCAAAGGCCTCGAACTCGAGAGCTGGTGGGCAACGCGGCCGGAGGAATCAACCGAGGCGTCTCGATTTCCGCCGACCGACTGTTTATGGTTACCGATCATGCCCACATCATCGCGTTAAATCGCCACTCGGGCGCGCTCCTGTGGGAAACCGAAATGGCGGATTGGCATCTGAACTATAACGCGACGTCCGCGCCGCTTGTAGCCGACAGTCTTGTAATTTCGGGCACGGCCGGAGGCGACGAGGGCGCGCGTGGGTTCGTGGCCGCCTTCGATCAGTCCAGTGGGAAAGAGGTCTGGCGCTTTTGGACCGTCCCTAAGCCCGGCGAGCCCGGATCGGAAACCTGGAAAGGAACCGAGATTGAGCATCCCGGGTCGGTCGCCTGGATGACGGGCTCATACGATCCCGCGGCGGGCCTCGTTTACTGGGCCGCCGGGAATCCGGGCAATGACCTTGTAGGTGATGAACGCGGCGGAGACAACTTATATTCGAGCTCGATTCTCGCCTTGGATGCAAAAACCGGGAAGCTGCGCTGGTATTACCAGTTCACGCCGCACAATATTTGGGACTACGATGCGCAGGCGCCTTCCGTGCTCGTGGATGTCGCCTGGCACGGCCAGCCTCGGAAGCTGCTCCTGCACGCGGATCGGAACGGGTTTTTCTACGTCTTTGACCGTATCACCGGCGAGCTCCTGCTGGCCAAAGCGTTTGCACAAAAGTTGACGTGGGCGCGTGAAATCGGCCGCGATGGACGTCCGGTGGTCAATCCGAATCAGGAGCCGACTGTAGAGGGAACGCGCGTCTGTCCAGCGCTCGATGGCGCCACGAACTGGTACTCTACTGCCTTCAATCCTTCGACCGGGTTATATTACTTACAGACGCTTGAGAGCTGCGCGAATTTCGTCAAACGTTCCGAAGCCTGGAAAGCAGGTGCAGGATACATGGGCGGCACTGCCCGGCGCGAGGGCGGCCAGAAAATCCTGCGCGCTATCGACATCCAGACCGCTGAGATCCGCTGGGAGCTTCCGCAGACGGGACCGGCGAATTCCTGGGGCGGCGTACTTGCCACGGCCGGCGGGATTGTACTGTTCTGTGAGGACGGGGGCATTTTCACAGCTGTCGACGCGCAGACGGGTACGCGTCTTTGGCAGTGGCCCACGGGTCAAGTTTGGCGAGCCTCACCGATGACGTATATATTTGATGGCAAACAATATGTCGCTGTGGCCGCCGAATCGAATATCTTGTCATTCGGTTTAGTTCCCTAGTGACCTGACCGATCTTTTGTACCAGTCCGACAGAGAGTATATCTCGACCGGGTTTTCGTCTTTGGTACGTGTTTGGCTCCGCAAAAAATACGGTTTTCCAACTTTTTCTCTCAAAAGTTATTAATGTTTGTTACAAGGCCGATTGAAATGAGCACGCCGCGCGAATGATGTGAGAAAGCCGTTCGGATGTCGGAGGATTCGGAGGCCATACGAAGCGATCCCAGTGTTCCAGTCCACAACCACATTTCTATTGTCGTTTCAGAATCCTAGTTCCTACGGAAGCGAATATATTTCGGGCAGTTCTTGTCGTAGATTATAGACAGACCACGATTGCCACTCTCGATTAAGGAATAACGACCAGGCCCGCCATCGTCACGTCGTTGTTTAAGTCCCAAGTACGTTCATGCTTGAGAGTCGCAGCATCGTAAACTTCAACTTCGAATCCTGCTCCGTAGATGTACAGCTTCTTTCCGTCGCTAGACGAGCCGAAACTGAAGCGCGTGCGACACTGGACCTCGGCTCTCTCAGTCAGACGATCGGTAGACAGCTGGAACGACCAGAACTCGCAACGTTTGTTGCCATGCATTCCGTTGGCGACCACAGTATAGGCCGATTTGTTATCCGGCGTGACCTGCAGGCCCGCCATGCCCATCGGCGCCGGACCAATTGGGCTGAATGTCATTTGGCGACTGTTCAAATCGAATCGCCCGATGCCGAACACCCGATTGTGCACAATGGGATCTGAGGCGGTGAAGATCGATACGTGTTTCCCTGGCTCCGGGATCGAGTCCAGGTCTGCCCCGAAACCAATGTTCTCCATCCCGGGAAAATCGGGCTTGGAAAGATCGATGGTATCCACAACTTTGAAGTCTGCCGAGTCCAGAATCATGACTTTGTTGCGGAACTGGTACAGATATTTTCCGTCGGGCGAGATCTCGAACACGTTGCGTCCATAGCCGCCTGATGCATCATTCTCATCCTCGGCAGCGACCTCCACGGTCTTAACGATCTTCTGCTGCGCCAGATCGATCACCGTGTACTTAGGCTTACCGATGTCGAAATGCTCCAACTGTTTATCGATCTCGGTGGTGACCGTGTAGAATAGCTTGCCTTCCGGATCGGGAACGCCACCGTTGAAGCGGTAGCGCTTGGTCGCGGTATTCAGCACGAAGTGATTGGTGACTTTCCGGGTGGCTAGGTCGATCACTTCGATGCCGCTGTGATCGTTGGTGGTGACGTAGATCTTCTTCCGGTCTTCGGACAAGTGCATGCTAACGGGAAGACCAGTCTCCAAGTGGATCTTGTCTACTACCTTTCCGCTGCTCTCATCCACCACGAGAATCGAGTTGGGATAACCGCCGAGAAAAAGCGAGCCGCTCCAGCCGAGTGTGGCGCAAGCGAAGACCGGAATAAATGCCAAGAGCTTCTTCATGGGGTTATGGGAATACCAGATCGAGATTGCGCCAGTCTTTGGTAGCGCTGGCGCATTTACTGCTCCAGTCCGGCGAGTTGTTGAGATGATCGGGAACCTGCGCCGGCCAATAGCAGGTCACGTAGCAATCGTAGATGTCGCGCTCCACCGGCTGGCAAAGCCCGGCCGTGCCGCCCGCCGAGTCCACTTCCCATCCGGGCGAGAACATCAACGAACAGCCCATCGGGATATGCGGCCGCGGCTGTGGTTGGCGGTTGTTGGGGTTCTGCAATGCTACGACGTCTTCGTCGCGCGCAGCGACGAAATCGTCAATGCGCCTGGCCTTCTTGTTTACTGCTCGCAGATGCTTCATGACGCTCTCCTCTCAGCGAATCGTTCCAGAAACTCGGGATTGGCGGCGCTGATCGACCCGTAGATTTTCAGACAAGTGTCGGTCCAGTCGCGAATCCAATCGCAGTAATGCAGGTTGGGATGTCCGGTATCTCCGTAGCGGACAAAAGCCTCGTGATGACAGCCGCCGGCGCACAGCGGCCGCGCCCAGCAGGTGTGGCAATCGTACTTCGAGCCGATGTGGCCGCGGCGCAGGAAATCGGCTTGTTTCTCAAAATCGATGCCCTTCGAAATATGTCCCAGCGCGTGCGTGTCGGAATCGACAAAGCGATGACACGGCGCGATGTCGCCCGATGGACCGACGCCGACCAGCCCTAGCCCCGCCCCGCAAGGATGCGATTTGTTTACGCCCTGGTGCAGCTCAGCCAGCGTATCGCTGACGTTGGTGAAGCCGTGCATCTCGCCGCGCAGAGCGTATTCCAGGTATTCGCCGGCCAGAAAATGAAACTCTTCGAGCACGCGGTTCATGCCGCTCCCGTTTATGGCGTAGAGCTGATTGGGCGACGTGGTCACCGGCGCAAAGCCGACCTCGTGAAAGCCTAGGTCCTGTCTTAAATGCCGGAAGATCTTCACCACATCGGTGACGCTCGAAGTCAAGGTGACGCGCGCGGTGATCGGGCGCGTGCGATGATTCTCAATCAGCGCACGGACCTTCGGCTCGATGATGTCGTAGCTGCCGCGCCCGTTCGCGAATACGCGCAGCTGATCGTGCAATTCCTTCGGCCCATCCATGCTGACCGTTACGCCGATCTGGTTCTCGGAAAGAAACTCGATGATGGCGGCCGTCAGAAGCGTGGCATTGGTGGTGAGGCTGAAATCGATATGCCGGCCTTGCGACTTAGCCTGCTCATTCGCATAGGCGACCACTTGCCTGAGCAGCGGAAAATTCATCAAGGTCTCGCCGCCGAAAAATGTGATGTGCACCGTGCGGCGTTCGCCTGACTGCGCCATCAGAAAGTCCACCGAAGCCTTGGCGGTCTCCAGATCCATGAACTTCGGCTTGCCTTCCGGAGTCGCAACCTTGTCGGCGCCGAACTCATAGCAATATTGGCACGACAAATTGCATTGGTTGGTGAGATTCAGCACCAGCGTCTGCAGCGGAAAGCCGGCGGGAGGGTTTTCGGGCGCCGCAGCCGGCCTGGGGCCGTTCACCATCACGCCCGCTTCGAGAAGCTCCACGATCAGCTCACGAGCATCAGCGGCTGGAACGCCACCTTGTGCAAGCGCCGCCGCCAGTTGCCCGGGCGCGAGGCTGGCTTTCGATAACTCCTCGATTACGAGCGCCGCCGCATGGTCCACCTCGAAGATCGCGCCGGCCGGAACCAGATAGAGAAACTTCCGGCCGCCGCCTTCGAATGGATGAAACTCTCCGAGACTGAGCGCGGGCGATGTCGTAGCGTTCACCATTGACCCACTTCAGGCACTATTGCCCCACTTCAGGCTGATCGAATTGCACGTACATGGGCACGGTCACGATCAGGTACGATTTGCCCACCAGAGGCTTGCCGTTCGCGTCTTTTTCATTCTTGGCGGTCGCGACCACCCAGATATCGCCGTAATTGTTGCGGCTGAATTTCCGCTTGGGATTCGGGCCGTCCAGCGCCGGCGTGAACAGCCCGGTGGGGCTGAGCGTTCCGACAAAATCCTTGTCGTCGTCGCCGTAGACGGCGTAGAACTCCTCCACCGACCAGTTGACGTCGATGGGCCCGAGTTCCACATCGTCGGCCGTGTGCGGTTTTCCATCGGCGCCGCGTTGGTAGGCAATCGCCTCGAATTGCTGATAGCCCTTGGGATGCACATCGCTGCCCAGCCGCGCGACGGCGGACTCGGGCATCACCTTAAGATAGTCGATGCGATCGTATACGGCGATCGAGTTCGCCGCCACGGACCGGCCGAGCGCGACGTCTCGCTTTCCAGCCACGGCATCGGAGGCGACGTCTACTTCGGCCACCACTTCGGAGGAATCATGCGAGACGATGCGCCGGACTTTTACGCCCGATCCGAAATCCAGATCTCCCGGATTCACCTGCGCCGGAAAATTGTCGCCCACCAGGCGCACTCGATTTCCGGTGGAACCGATTTTGAGCGCCGTGCGATCGGTTCCTAATAATGTCGCGTCCGAGGAAGCGCGCCGCATATTCACGTCCATGCCGAACTCCTGATACAGGCCCCAGAACCAGCGGCCTTCGGCCTGCGATTCATCGGGCGAGAACCACATTACCTCGCGCGCTTCTTTGTTGAGATCGTCCACCGCCGCACCTGCAGGACTCGTGCCTTTGGACCGTCCGCGCCAGGAGTAGCCGGCGTAGACCAAGCCTTGCCCCGAGCGAGTGATCTTCGATCCGTCGCGCAGCGATACCAGCTTCACGTTGGTGCTGAATTCTTCTTCGGCCGCCCCCGGCTCGATCGCCAGTTCGCCGTAGTAAGTTCCTTTGCCGGGAATGTGCGCCGTTACAAGCCAGCGTCCCGATAATTTCGGCGACCGCATGCGCGCGCGCCACGCCGCCCACTCCGGTGTGTGCAGCGGCACCGACTTGCCCAGAAAATCGAGCGCTTCATCCACCGGAAGTTTCGGCGGCCCGGCATCGTGAGCCGGAACCGGCGGAGCATTGCCTCCTCCGCCCGCTGCCATGCCCCGGCGGAAGGCCTGATCAGCCGTGGCATAAAACGCGACGTGCA
>Ga0126373_10004480_pt1 | contig 10679 bp, 7 predicted proteins | sample PanSoiMetPlot_11_FD_92545 | JGI IMG/M metagenome (GOLD analysis project Ga0126373, IMG submission 92545) | Tropical forest soil microbial communities from Panama - MetaG Plot_11 | ecosystem: Environmental > Terrestrial > Soil > Tropical forest > Bulk soil | place: Panama | collected 2016-02-17
CACCCGTTTCAACGCCAATCTCGCGGATAACGTTGATCGCAGCGTTGCGCATCACCTGGTACTCCCGGTCAGTCAGCGTCTGAGCCGGGGCGACCGTGATAGAGTCGCCCGTGTGAACGCCCATCGGGTCAAAGTTCTCGATTGAGCAGATAATGATGACGTTGTCATTGAGGTCACGCATCACCTCGAGCTCGTATTCCTTCCAGCCAAGCACGCTCTCTTCAAGCAGACACTCGTGCACCGGAGAAAGATCGAGGCCACGCGCGAGAATCTCCATCAACTCTTCGCGGTTGTAAGCGATGCCGCCACCAGAACCGCCAAGTGTAAACGAAGGCCGAATCACTACCGGGAAACCAATCTTGCCAGCAAACTCAAGTCCGTCGCGGATGTTATTCACCAACGCCGACCGCGGCATGTCGAGGCCGATTTTGTTCATCGCATCCTTGAAGAGCAGTCGGTCCTCGGCCTTCTTGATTGCTTCGAGCTTTGCGCCGATCAACTCTACGCCGTGCTTCTCAAGGAAGCCTGAGTCAGCTAGATCCACCGCTAGATTCAACGCCGTTTGTCCACCGACAGTAGGCAACAGAGCGAACTTGCCCGAACCAGCAGGCATCATCGCAGCCTCAAGCCGGATGATCTCTTCAAGGTAACTCGCACTCAGTGGCTCAATGTAGGTGCGATCCGCGACCTCGGGATCAGTCATGATCGACGCAGGGTTTGAATTAACCAGCACAACTTCATAACCCTCGGCCTTGAGAGCCTTGCACGCCTGCGTGCCCGAGTAGTCAAACTCAGCCGATTGACCAATCACGATCGGCCCAGAGCCGATCACCAGAATCTTTGCAATGTCATTCCTGCGTGGCATGTATTCTTTCTCTTCGCGGTCTTTCACGCGCGTTTCAAAGGGCGCTGTGATAGAGCGCCCTTTGTACCTATTTGCTAAATCCGATTACTTCTTCCAGTCTTCCATCATCTTCCGGAAGTCTTTGAACAGATAGTGCGAGTCGTGTGGCCCAGGACTCGCTTCGGGGTGATACTGCACACTGAACATTGGATCGGTCTTGTGCTTCAGGCCTGCGAGCGTCTGGTCATTCAGATTCGTATGCGTCTTCTCGACTGTCTTCTCATTGAGCGACTTCGGATCGACAGCGAAATTATGATTTTGCGCCGTGATCTCGACCTTGCCAGTCTGATGATTCATGATCGGATGGTTTCCGCCGTGATGCCCAAACTTCAGCTTGTAGGTCTTGCCACCTAGAGCGAGCCCAAAGATCTGATGTCCGAGGCATATTCCGAACATGGGAGTCTTACCTTGCAGCTTTTGAACATTCTCAATCGCGTAGTTGAGCGGCTCGGGATCACCGGGGCCGTTCGAGAAGAACACGCCATCAGGATTCATCGCCAGGATCTCTTCAGCCGGGGTCTTTGCGGGCACCACCGTAACGCGGCAGTTCTCGCGAGCCAGCATCCGCAGAATGTTTTCCTTGATGCCGAAGTCGTATGCCACCACGTGCAGTTCATCGCCCTCTTCCGCGGGTTTCAGCAATGGATCACCCGTCAGGTTCTTTGGCTCACTCGCGTCCCACTTGTAAGCTTCCTTCGTGCTCACAACGCTGGCTAGGTCGGTGCCTTCCATTTTCTTGATCAATCGCGCCTTTGCCACGAGCGCATCGGCATCAAGATTCTCACCGCACGCAATCACACCGCGCATTACGCCATTAGATCGAAGATGCCGCACGATCGCGCGGGTATCCACTTCGGCGAGCACTGGAACCCCGTAACGCTCGAGGTATTCATCAACTACTTGTGTGGACCGCCAGTTGGAGCTTACCGGCGAGAACTCGCGTGTCACTAACCCTTCGATGTAGGGTCGTTTGGCTTCTGCGTCGTGGGGAGTCGTTCCGTAGTTGCCGATGTGAGGGTTTGTAAGAACGACGATCTGGCCCGCATACGAAGGATCAGTGAAGATCTCCTGGTAGCCGGTCAGTGAAGTATTGAAGACCACTTCGCCAGAGCTCTCCGCTCTTGCGCCAAAGCTCTTGCCGCGAAAGATGCGCCCGTCTTCGAGCGCCAAGATTGCCTGCATTGCCTCTCCGAGGAGTGGATTTAATAGATTCTAACAGCTTCTTCGCTCCTTATCTGCAGCCTGATGGAAATCCTTTTCGACGCAAAAAAGACCCGGCCTGCAGCCGGGTCTTTTTCGCTAGGCCTTCGATGAATCCGGGTTGCCTAGCGCTTGTGGTGATGACGATGGTGGTGACGGTGAGTAGCAGCGCTTGCGGGAACGGTTGAACCAGCCAGTACAGCAACGACGACAACTGCGAGCAAGAAAGAGCGAACATTCATGACTAAGGGCTCCGATTGGCTCCATCCTTTTTGCGAATGGTTTGCCTGACTGAAGAGTACATTTTCCCGCTCGCCAAACACTCTGATTTTCATTCAAAGGTATCTTCTTGGTGCACAGCCAAACCGATTTCCACCATCACGTCATCGCCATCAAGACGCACCGGAAAGACTTCCACTCGTTCGCCGGCGGGAAACTCAGCAGCTCCGGTCTTGACGTTGAATGTCCATGAGTGCCACGGGCACACGACGGATTCACCTTCTATCCATCCTTGTCCAAGGGGTCCCTGCCGGTGAGGGCAAACGTTATCCAATGCAGACAACTCTCCGTTGATGTTAGCCAAACAGATCGCTACGCCCTCGACCTGAGCCTCTACAACCCTTCCGGTTTCCGGAGCCTCTTTAACTCCGCATACCCTCACCCAGCGCGACACAATAACGAACTTCCTCCTTCGTATCTTATGGTAGCCGCTATACGACTTCCACCTGTCGATCGCGGCCTTCCCCGCGCGGCGGATCGTCCCTTAGCAACTCATATCTACTCCGGCACCTTCTTCCACAAAGTAGCGCTGCTCAGTGCTATCCGGGCTATCCTAAGTTTGTTTAGTTGGTCGAGAGAGCCTATGTCCCAGTCTTTGAATAACCTACAGCCATGGGGCGCATTTCTGATGCGACTGGTGCTTGGTGTCGCGATGATGTACCACGGATATAGCAAGGTCGTACCCGCAGGAGGCTTTCACCGGGGCAATGGACTTTCAGCCCTCGATCACTTCGCGCACTACGTATCCTCGCTGGGGCTTCCGTACTGGCTCGGGTATATCTCGGCGCTTACGGAGTTTCTGGGCGGTCTCCTCATATTGCTTGGCCTTCTGACACGCTTTGCAGCCTTCATGATCGCTTGCAATATGGCCGTTGCTCTCATCATGGTCAGCCGGCATCATGGATACTCCGGTTCGGAGTACGGCCTTGCCTTGTTCGTGATCGCACTGATGGTGCTTTTTTATGGAGCAGGAACCGCAGCAGTCGATCGCAGACTTGGTTTGTCTTAGGAGTCTTGTTGTCCTGAGAACTGACTCTGATCCCCTCCCCGCGTTACTGCACAAAATGCTGATAAATAATGAGTTAGCTTGGGACCAATCTCCTAAATTATTGCACTGAAATGGCTTATGGATAAAATAGTCAAAACTAAACAGGTTATTCGGGAAGTGATCTAGTATTCCAGCAGCGCATTAAAGGCGTGAAGGCCCCCAATACACCGGGGGCCTTACCATTAGGTGGGGAGTGGTATTGCAGATAAGGGAAGCCGAGACCGTGGGAACCGCTAATCTCGACGTTTGCTTGTTACACCAATTAAGACGCTAGTTCGAGTGAAAAGTTGTCCTATTTTTTCCACTTTTTTGGATTGAGGAAATCTCTATATTCCAAAACACAGATTTCTCATTAAGCCGTTTGCAATCATACCAATTGGAGGAACTGAGACTGGTTAATCTGAGCTCCAGGAAAGACGAGATCCAGATTTTTTGATCCCAAGGTCTTGAAGGCGGCCTCGGCCAGGACCCGCCGGAAATCTGTAGTCACAGCAAGGTCGCGGCCTTCATTGAGTTGCTCGTTCGCAAGGCCGGGCCATCTGCCATAGACCTTTCCGCCCTTCACCTTCCCTCCGAGTACGAACATCACATTTGCATGCCCATGGTCCGTTCCGCCGGTGCCATTCTGCCGGGCAGTTCGCCCAAACTCTGACATCGTCACGAGGGTGATGTTCTCAGAATCGTCTCCCATATCGTTCCAGAATGCCGAAATGGAGTCGGAGAACTCCTTCAGGCGATTCGCAAGCTGGCCGTTAACGTTTCCCTGGTTCTGGTGGGTGTCCCAGCCACCGATATCGCAAAAGGCTGCCTCAACTCCCAGGTTCGCCTTTAGCAGTTGGGCAACCTGCTTCAGGCTATTGCCGAACGGCGTGTTCGGGTAAACCACCCCTGCGGTCGGCTGATATTTGGATGGATTGGCAGCCTTCAGCATCTTCACGGCCTCGAAGGTCTCCTGGCCGGTTCCGTGGAGTACCGCGTCGGAGCTTTCGTCATACATGGCCTGAAATGCGTTGCTGATGGGAGAGGTCTGCGGCCCGCGTCCAGCTACTGAAAAATCCGCCAGATTATTCACCGCAATTGCCGGGACCTTGCCCTGCAATGTTCGCGGCACTTGCGTGCCCAAGGCAACAGCCCGGAACGCCGACGGCTTAACCGCCAGCAACTCCGCCTGCAGAGCCCTATTCAGCCAGCCGTCTTCTGTGACCTTCACTCCGGGAGTACCGCTCTCCATATAGTCCTGGGCATCGAAGTGCGATCGCGTCATATCGGGTGAGCCCGCGGCATGAATGATTGCGAGATGACCTGCGTTGTAGAGAGGTTTGAATGAGGCCATTGAGGGATGCAGCCCGAAGTACCCGTCCAGATCGAGAACCTCACTCTCCTTGATCGCAATAGAAGGACGCATCGCGTAGTAGTTCTTCTCGCGATAAGGCACTACGATGTTGAGCCCGTCAGCCGCGCCCCTTTGGAAGAGCACTACCAGCTTCTTGTTATTTGCGGCGGCACTTGTGGCCTCGGCGAGAACGCTGCGCGTTAGAAACCCGGGAATCGTCGATGTCCCAACCAGCGCCAGGGCGCCGCCCTTCATAAATCCGCGCCGCGTCACTGCGCGCCGCTGCTGGTCTCGTCCGTGTATATCGCAACCCCAGTCGCTGCAATCCACCAACGAATTCTTTGGATGTGCCATTTCGAGCCCTCCGCGCCGCAAATAGCTGGCGCCCTATCCTAAGTGCCTACATATAAAGGACTCGGCCGGCTCCCGGAAGTTTCGATTCTTTTCAAAAACCGGATCTCTTATCGTCGCTGGAATTCAGGGGAACCAAGCAATAACCCGGCGATTTCAGCCGCCTGTCGATCCAACGGCGACCGGGGCGGACGGGACGGTGCGGCGGCATTCAGAATAGCCCACATCGGTTCCGGCTCGTTTGTCCTGATGCCGAAGCTCTTCTCCGCCTCTTGCCCCGCGGATTCGTTCCCAAGTTGAGAAAGGACCGTTGCCCTTGTTTTGTCGCTCGCCGGCTGTCCGAGCAATAACGTCTCAAGCTGCATCTCCTTCGCAGCTACCTCGCTGGAAGTGTCGGCATACAGACCGGCCGACTCTGCCCATGCGGCCTGGCCATGGCTCAGCAATGCTGTCCAATCGGTTCTTATACCGTTGAGCCGGTTATTGCTCAAGGTCACGGCGAAGTTCATTCGGTTCACCAGAGCGCCGGTACTGACCCACGGCTCTGAAATCCAGCTATACCCGTTTGGGGTCTGCATTCCGTAGACCGGCATACCCAATTTGTCCAAAGCGCCGACCAATGGCTGTGCATTTGTCACGTCGGCTCCACTCGCCCTTATCCCTGATACCACAAACTCGATGGGAGTCTTCACCTTGGCGTGATACACATCCGGTGACCAGAACTCGGGCGAATCGAACATCGCTCGCAGGACCGTCTTGATATCGCCATCGCTGGCTAGAAACGCTTTGGCCATCCGGTCAATAAGAGCCGGCGGCGGTGTATCGCTGACAAAACGGACCGCAAGCTTGGTCGAGATGAACGTCGCAGTCGCGGGACTCGTCGCGAGCATATGCAGAACTGTGAGCCCCTCAGACTGCCCTGCTTCGGGAATCGACTTCCCCATTACAACCTTCGAACCCGGTTCATGCCTGCGTTCGTTGAACTGAAACGTGCCTCCGCGAAATGGCTGATCAACAGTCCACCCGGTAAAGACCTTAGCGACCTGCGTCACGTCGGTCTGTGTGTAACCACCGTTGACTCCAAGCGTATGCAACTCCATCAACTCGCGGGCATAGTTCTCGTTCAGCCCTTGCGGCAGAGCGTTGACGATCTTGCCGTCAGGTCTTTGCGCTTTGAGCTGCGCTACACGTTGCGCCGCCAGTGAGTTTGGGCCGATGCTCTGCGCGTTGTCCAGGTAGATCAGCATTGCTGGACTTGTCGCTGTCGCGACAAGAAGGTCTTCAAACTTTCCCAGTGCGTGGGGCCTGATCGCATCACGCTCGTATGCCGGCAACAGATATGGCTCGTTCTGATTCTTCCTCAGGTACACGTTGAAGTGATTCAGCCAGAAGTCTGTCATGACGGCTTCAAGTTGGCGTTCACTATAGATGTCGCGAAGGATCCGCTGCTGCTGGACTTCGGAGATCACCATCCTGGTGGGGCCCGCCAGCGCAGCCAGAATCTCCTTCTGCTGCGGGGTTAATCCCTCGGCTGCCGCGGCGAGTTCGTTAGGAGTCAACCCCTTGCGGAACGCTATCAACTCCTCTGGAGACATCGACAGAATTCGCTGCATCCTTTCATCCGGAGGCAGATTGATGATTCGTACCGCATCCAGTCCAGAGTAGAACTGTTCCTCGTGCGCCGTCATCGCGGGAGTCGAGGGATCAACACCATCACCAGGAAGAGCCGTCGACGAACCGTCCGTGCCTTTAGTCAACTCCGTGTCCGATTGGCTCTTTTCGGCAGTGCCGCCGCCAGCCTGCGCCGCCTGTTGCTTCGCCTTCGCCATCTGGTAGAACGCAATGGAGTCTTTGTAGATTGCGTGCTCCACAGGATCAGCAGGCAGCGGAAGATTCGTCTGAGTCATCATCTGCAGGACGGCCGGGTTGGGATACCTGCGCATCAATTCCGCTTGCTCAAGTTTCATCGCTGGAAACATCGAGAGCCGCGCCTCAAGCGCCGAGTCGTCGATGCTCTCTGGATTCAGCTGCCGCTCGATCCACTTATCGAGACCCATTGCCTGGACCGCGGTCACATCCCCAGGCCGAGGGCCAAAGGTGAGTCGATTCAGCGCGTGAAGAATTCGATCCTCGCCTTCGATCTGCTTGATTGCTGGAGAGATCTTCTTCTTCATCGCAGCGTCAGCCGCTATGGGTTGGCCCACCAACACGAGGCACAATCCACTGGCAATCGTGCAGCGAAGCGGATGCTTCCTGACATTTATCTTCGTGGAACCTTCGGCAAACCGCATCGGCTACTTCCTCCCTATCGGCTCTAACCGGGTAAAGCACACCTTCAATAGCCAACAGCGCAAATACGACAGATTAGACACGTAATCGAATGAGCAGTTGCGACATTTCATCGGCGATGGGCGCTAGAACGCAGCCAGATCATCCATTGCCTTGTACAAATCGTCGGGTTGCGGGAGGATAACGTCTTCCAGCAACGGCTGATAGGCCACAAATACGTCCATCGAGGCTACCCTTCGCACGGGAGCGTCCAGATCATGAAAGAGTTCATCGCTGATTCTTGCGGCCAACTCGGCGCCATAGCCCCAACTGCGCATATCCTCGTGGGCCACAATCACGCGATTCGTCTTCCGAACGCTTTCGGCAATGGCCTCCCAGTCGTACGGCGAAAGACTGCGCAAATCGATGAGTTCCACATCGATCCCCTTGTCGCGATGGATCTTCTGCGCCGCCTGCAAGGCCCTGGGAACCACCGCACCGTAGGTGATCACCGTGAGGTCCTTGCCTGGACGCACGATCTTCGCCTTGCCGAACGGAATGCAGTAGTCCGGCCCTGGGTACACGGCTCTGCCATAAGTTTCGCGATAGAGCCGCTTGTGTTCGAGAAACATCACCGGGTCGTCGCAGCGGATTGCTGTGCGCAACAGGCCGATCGCGTCGAGAGCGTTCGACGGCATCACAATCCTCACCCCAGGCGTATGGGTAAAGATGCTCTCGCCGCTTTGCGAGTGATAGATGGAACCACCGGTGAGGTATCCGCCGATTGGAACTCGCACGACCAAGGGGCAACTGAAGCCTCCATTTGACCGCCAGCGGACTAACGCAAGCTCGTTGCGCAGCTGATGCATCGCTGGCCAGATGTAATCGAAGAACTGAATTTCGACTACCGGCTTCAGTCCCCGCACCGCCATGCCGATTGCGCGACCCACAATGTTGGCCTCCGCAAGCGGTGAGTTCCACACTCGGTCGCTGCCAAACTCCGCTTGCAGCCCCGCCGTCAGCTTGAACACACCGCCCTTGCCTTTAACCTTCCCCTGACGCAGCGGCTCGTCCCGAGTTGCATCGGCGACGTCTTCTCCAAAGACGACAATCCGCTCGTCCCGCCGCATCTCGTCCTTCAGGCAGCAGTTGATCAGATCAGCCATCGTGCGCTCGCTTGTGTCTGCAGTAGCCGCCGGCTTGCTTGCAAATCGCGCATCCATCGGCGTGAGATCGTCGGAATACAGGTTCCTCAGAATCGAGTCCGGCGTCGGAAGCTTCGCCATCACCGCCCTGTCCGCCGCGCGCTGGACTTCATCATCAACCTGCCGCTCCAGCCTGTTGATGGCATCGGCATCCAGGATTCCTTCACGCAGCAACCACATCTGCATCCGTGAAATTGGATCACGCAGCGCGTCGGCCTCGATCTCGCTCGCGGGACGATAGAGTCTCTCGTCATCGCTAAGCGAGTGCGAATAAGGCCGAATCACATGGCCATGTACCAGCGCAGGTCCTTTGCCTGCGCGACAGTATTCCACCGCCTCCACCATCGCCTCATAGCTCGCGATGGGATCGGTGCCATCGATCTCGGCAAAGTGAAAGTTCGGGAAGTTAGCCACCAACCGCGAAATATTTCCGCCCGGCGTATTGACCTCAACGGGAGTTGAGATTGCATAGCCGTTGTCTTCCACGACATACACCACCGGCAGCTTTCCATTGCTCGCAGTGTTCAACGACTCCCAAAATTCGCCCTGACTTGTCGATCCCTCGCCGATTGAGACATAGACAACCTCGTCGCCGTGAAACTTGACGTCCTTGAACTCACGATAGTCGCCGTCGTGCTTCGCAGCGGCTTCGGGATGCCGCGAGAAGTACCTTCCAGCCTCGGCGCAACCTACCGCGTGCAAGCACTGTGTAGCAGTCGAAGACGACGGGCTGACGATGTTCAGCTTTCTGCTGGACCAGTGCGAAGGCATCTGCCGACCGCCACTCGCCGGATCGTCCGCTGCCCCCACCGCCTGCAACAACTGCTCTTCAACCGTATTCCCCAATGCAAGACAAATCGCGCGGTCGCGGTAGTACGGAAAGAACCAGTCATATCCAGGCCGCATCGCCATGCCTGCAGCGACAAGCAACGCTTCGTGTCCCGCGCAGGAAACTTGGAAAAAGATCTTCTGCTGCCGTTTCAGTACAATCTCACGATCGTCGGTTCTGCGCGAGAGGTACATCAGCCGGTAGAACTCCACCAGCTGATCCCGCGTGAGCGGATACTCACTGTTTGCCCGGGACTTTATTGCAACTGCGTTTTTTTCTGTGGCGACCTTAGCCATGCGATGCCCTCTTGCCGAACTCGATTGTACTGTTTCTAAACATAGGATGGTTCGATGAATCCACCGGATTCGCAGCGGTGTCTGTCCCGTGCATCGACCACATGGAGGAGTGTTGCGCACATATTTTCGAAAACGGTATACAGAAACCCGGTCCGGGTTCGCCTGCCCAAATCAACTGAACAGGTTCGTAGCGTCGGACCCAGTTGTGATTCATCGCGGCCATCACAATAAATGACGATGGGCTCGCTTGGCGAGCCCATTCTTGTTAGACAACCTATGAGCGACTAGACAAATAGCGGAGCAAGGACGAGCGTAATCGTAGCGAGAAGCTTGATCAACACATGCAGACTCGGTCCCGCAGTGTCCTTGAAAGGATCGCCAACCGTATCCCCCACCACCGCTGCCTTGTGAGCCTCGCTCTTCTTGCCCCCATACTGACCTGTCTCGATAAACTTCTTCGCGTTGTCCCATGCTCCGCCAGCGTTGTTCATCAGCATCGCCAGCAGCACCCCTGATATTGTGCCTACCATCAGCAATCCAGCGACGGCCTCCGCACCGCCCAAATTCACAGCTTTCCCTGCAATTGCAGGCACTGGAAGAATCGACCCTGGCGCATAGCTGCCCGATGTTCCTTTGAAACTCTCACTGAAGTGCCGGAAGAGAAGCCCAACCGCCACGGGTAGACCAACCACCAAGGCGCCAGGTAATACCATCTCCTTCAGCGCTGCGCCGGTAACAATGTGCACGCAGCGTCCGTAGTCCGGTTTCGCTGTCCCTGCCATAATTCCGGGATTCTCCCGGAATTGCGTGCGAACATCCTGCACGATCATTTGCGCGGTACGACCGACCGCTTTGATGGCAAGTGAACTGAACAAGTAGACCAGCATTGCCCCAAGCAACGCTCCGACGAAGACTGGTACCTGCGCCAGATTCACATTCGTGAAGCTCCAGCCTGATGGCATATAG
>Ga0126373_10004481_pt1 | contig 10677 bp, 5 predicted proteins | sample PanSoiMetPlot_11_FD_92545 | JGI IMG/M metagenome (GOLD analysis project Ga0126373, IMG submission 92545) | Tropical forest soil microbial communities from Panama - MetaG Plot_11 | ecosystem: Environmental > Terrestrial > Soil > Tropical forest > Bulk soil | place: Panama | collected 2016-02-17
ATCTGGTACGACTCAGCTGGTGACCCGGACTACTCAGCCGCCCGCGCGCCGTGTAACACCGCGTCTGGCCAGACAACAGCGTGCCTGAACGTTCGTTACGCCGAATCCACCGACGGCGGCAAGACCTGGAGCACGCCAGTCCAGGTGACCGACATGCCCACCAACCCCAATTACGAGCAGTTCGGCGGCAGGCTCGTGCCCTTCTTCGGCGACTACATCACCGTCGCTGCTCAGGGCGACACGATCGGTGCAGTCTGGACTGATCAGCGCAACACCATGGGTGCGTCCGATCCTAAGGGCGACAACGACGGCGCTGACGTCGCTGGCGATCCCGAGACCGGAGGTAGTTGCGTTTCCTCTCTCACAAAGTGCTTCGACACGACCGGCGGGCTCGACCAGAACATCTATGCGGCGGCGATCACGCCGTAACGCGGTCATGACGAGCCGCTGACGACAGCGGGTGCGCCGACGCGGAAGTCGGCGCACCCGCTGTCCCTACCCCCCGAGTACGTTGCTTCGATGCCTTCATAGCCGACGTCAACGGGTTCTCACCAGCCGCGTGGCTGGTTCCGGAAGCGGTAGTAGTCGTCCTCGACTAGATCTGGTCTCTCGAATAGCGGGTCGCGGTAGGTGGTACGGAGCATCCCCCGGAGAAGGCGAGCAATGTGCCGCCGGCGCTGTACGCGAGGCCTCATGCCAGGCGCTGTGGTGCGTGAGTCAAGTGACCATTCAGGAATGTCGGCGGCTGCGATCACGGGAGGCGGCGCGGTTGGCATGGTGGTCTTCTTTCGTGCGTCTGACGAGCTCAGTGGCCTTGTATTCACGATCACCAACCGCGGGCGCAGCCACCACACGCGACTGCGAACGCAACGACTCACACAACCGCCCACACAATGTGGGCCGGAATTACTTGCTCGCGGGCTTGATCGGCGCTGCGTACGCTTTGAGCGTGGTGTGCCGTAGCCCGGGCTGATAACCGCGGGCAACGTTGCGAGAGGTTGGGGCGGTGTCGGAGCAGCCTGCGCTGGGGTTCTCGGAGTTGCTGCGGCAGCTGCGCATTGGGGCCCAGCTGACGCAGGAGGAACTAGCCGAGGCGGCAACCTTGAGCCCGCGGTCGATTAGTGACCTGGAACGCGGAATCCACAGCACCGCCCATAGGGAAACCGCGCTGCTGCTAGCCAAGGCGCTTGAACTGGGAGAGCCCGTCCGAGCGTTGTTTGTCGCGGCGGCCCGGGGCCGAGCATCCGCCACGGAAGTGCTGGCGGCGGCGCGAGAACGATCGCCAGGAGCTGCCGCAGCAGTAGCCACCAGGACGCTGCCACGCGACACCATCAGCTTCACCGGCCGACAGGTTGAGCTGACGAGGCTGCTGGATGCACTAACACCCGTTGCCACAAGCCGCGTAGTCGGGATCCACGCCATTGACGGGATGGCTGGCATCGGCAAGACGACGCTGGCGGTTCGGGCCGCCCACCAGCTCGCGGGCAACTTCCCGGACGGGCAGTTCTTCCTGCCGCTGCACGCGCATACCCCTGGGCAGCGGCCCGTCGCCCCGGCCGATGCGCTCGCGAGCTTGCTGCTGACTGCTGGGCTCACCGCGCAGCAGATCCCGCCCGGCCTGGAGGAGCGAGCGGCGCGATGGCGCGATCATGTCGCCGACAAGAAGGTCTTGCTACTCCTCGACGACGCGGCCGGACATGAACAGGTCCGACCCCTGCTGCCCGGTAGCTCCGGAAGCCTGGTGCTCATCACTAGCCGCCGCCGCCTTGCCGCGCTGGACGACGCCTCGCAGGTCAGCCTCGACACGCTGGCTCCGGATGACGCTGCAACTCTGCTGGCACGGCTCGCGGCCCGAGCCTCGTTGAGTTCCGCAGACGCGGCAATCCGCGAGATCACCCGGTTGTGCGGAAATCTCCCGCTGGCAATTGGGATGCTCGCCGGCCAATTGCGCAACCACCCCGCTCGGACCGCTGAAGGCCTGGCCGCCGAGCTCGCAGTGGCAAGAGACAGATTGTCTCTCATGTATGCGGAGAACTTGTCGGTCGGCGCGGCATTCGACCTCTCCTACGCCGACCTGAGTTCCGGCCAGCAGCGCCTGTTCCGCCAGCTCGGCCTGCTTCCCGGGCCGAGCGTTGATGCGTACGGCGCCGCCGCGCTCACTGGCGTCGGCGTGGACACCGTGCGGCGCCAACTTGACGCGCTGTATGACCAGCATCTGATTGCCGAGACCGTGTCCGGCCGGTTCGAGATGCACGACCTGCTCCGCGACCACGCTCGTGCCCTCGCCACCACGGAGGATCCTTCGGAAACAGAGCGGGCCGCCGGGCGGTTGCTCGATTACTACCTCCATGGTGCGCTGGCCGCCGGGCGGCATTTCACCCCCTGGTCAAGCGCCTATCGCCGCCCGCCGCCCAGCAACCCGCCCGCCGATGGTCCGGATCTCGCGACACTCCCCGCGGCAGCGGCCTGGCTGGAAGCAGAGCGCGCGAACCTCAGCGCTGCTGCCGATCATGCCGCCAGCCACGGGCGGCCCTCGCACGCCATCGCCATGGCCGCCGCTATCAGCGGATTCCTCGACGCTCACGGTTACCACGATCAGTCATCCGCCCTTCACCACGGCGCGCTGGCAGCCGCGCGTGACGCCGGCGACCGCCTCGGTGAGGCAAATGCGGTCGCCGAGCTAGGCGTCCTGCAGCTTGGCTCAGGTGATCACCCCGCCGCTACAGCAAGCTTGACGCAGGCAGCGCAGATGTTCGGTGATCTCGGCGACCGTTCCGGCCAGGCCTACGCGCTCAACCAGTTGGCCTTCCTGCACGCGGTGACCGGCAACTTCCAGTCCGCTGATGCCACCGCGCACCAAGCTCGTGGGCTTGCCAGCAAAGCTGGAGCCCGTGGGTCGGAAGCGATGGCTCTCGCCACCCAAGGACTAGTCCAGCAGCTGACCGGGGATCATCGATCGGCCGCCGCCAGCCTCGGACAATCCCTAGCGCTCTCAATCGAAGACGGCAGCATTCTCGGCGAGGCGTATGCCCTCAATTCGCTTGGAGTCGTACAGCAGGAGACTGGCCAGTACGAGGCTGCGGCTGCCAGCCAGGAACGCGCACATGCGCTATTCCAGGACCTCGGCGATGTGATCGGACAGGCCATTAGCTTCAATGATCTAGGCCTCGTGCAACAAGCGACCGGTGAGTTCCAGGCGGCCGAGGCCAGCCACCGGCAGGCGCTTGAACTGTTCCGTGAGCTCGGCAGGCGGCTTGGCGAGGCGGAAGCACTCAATCGCCTGGGCGAGCTCGCCACTCGCACCTCGGCAACGGAACGAGCCCGCGAGCTCCACACCCAGGCGCTGGCTATCGCCCGCGATCTCGGGCTGGCCTTCGAGGAAGCCCGCGCGCTCGAAGGACTAGGCCTTAGCTACCTGCAGGCTGGTAACCCCGACAGGGCAGCTGAGTACCTTCAGCAGGCACTCGCCATCTACCAGCGCATCGGCGTTCCCGGCGCACGGCGCGTCGAGGACGCACTCAACAACTACGGACTCACATCTGCAGTCGTCAAGGCGCAGCTGGCAGGCCCAAGCAACGGGCAAGCAGCCACCGTGCGGACCGGATCTGGTTAGCTGACGCGGCGATCCGTCCACCAAACAGCGACGCCAAGCAAGAGCACGCCAAGGGCTACCAGCGAAGCAGTGTAGATGCCTTGGAGCGGCCAGTACCGAGACGCTGGCTGGTAGAGCTCGCTGACGTGGAATCCCTTAGCCGCGAGACACGACAGCTTGATCGTGACGGAGTGCCCGCCGTGCGGGGTGCCGCACGCCTGCGCGAGGTAGGTGAACGGAACCGGCCGTCCGCCCGCCGTGGTGTACCCGCTGCTGAGCGTGTAGGCGCCAGGGGGGACCGGCAGGCTGCCCGTCGTGAATGGGCCGCTCTTGCTGAGCGGCGACAGGAAGCTGTACCGCCGAGACTCAAGCGGGAGTACCACACCGAGGTAGCCGCCGAGTGTCACTGCCATCGCTGGCAGGGTTCGGCGGATCAAGGCGCCTGCCGCAGTCCCGATGGCGAACGCGAACAGCATTGTGCCGAACGGGGCCGCGCCGGTTAGGTCGAACGCCGGCGGTGCCAGGCGGTCGATGTCCGTATACCCGGCGGCGGTGATCTGGCTGTAGATGTGCAGCCAGAACGAGAACACCAGGGACAGTACGGCCGCAGCGACGACAATCGCGGCAAGGAACGTCAGCAGCTTCACGGATAGCCAGCGCCTCCGGCTGACCGACTGCGTCCACGCCAGCCGGTAGGTCCCAGTCTCCACCTCGCGGGCGATCAAAGGTGCACCCCAGAACAGGCCGGCGAGCAGAGGGAGCCCGGCGAGAAGTGTAAAGACCGCAGGAATGCCGCCGAAGCGATCGATGAAGGCCGACGCGAGAGTTCCGCAGTCTCGCGCTTTGGCGGCGAGACAGCTCGACAGCCCGATTGTGTGCGCATAGGAAGCGCGCTGAAGGCCCGTGATCACCATGTAGACGATCGACGCAAGGACGACGCCGGTGCCTGCGAGCAGTTGAGCGCGGTGCTGGCGCCAGGTCATTGCGATCATCGGGAGCCTTCCGGAGCGGAGCCGACGAGGGACAGCGCGGGCGCAACGCCCGCGAGCGGCGCACTCATGTATGCCAGCACCAGTTCTTGCAGCGACGCGGGGCGCACGCTCCAGTCCGGATCGTGAATCGGACCGCGCGCACGAATGAGCATGTTCGCTTGGTGTTCGTTAATGCTGGACTGGACGATGGAGTGCGCCGCGGCGATGGCGTCGGCTTTGCTCGGCGGGCCGCTAAGCATCCTGTGCTCGTGCAGCAACTCGTCGGTGGGTGCGCTGAGCTGGACCCGCGAAGCCGACAGCAGCACAAGGTAGTCCCAGGCCTCTTCCAAGTCGGCGAGTAGGTGCGACGACAACACCACGCTCATCCCGGTGGCGGCCACATGCTCCAGCAGCATTTGCATGAACTGCCGCCGGGCCAGGGGGTCCAGGTTGGCGACAGGCTCGTCCAGCAGCAGCAGGTCAGGATGTTTGCCCAGAGCGACGGCTAGTGCTACCTGAGCTCGCTGGCCGCCGGACAACGAACCGCAGCGCTGATCAAGCGGAATATCAAGCCCGGCTAGCCGAGCCAGCGCGCTGGCGCGGTCCCACCGTGGGTTCAGCCAGCCGCCCATCCGCAGCATGTCCGCCACCGTGAATCGCCCATAGAGCGGCTTGTCCTGCGCAACGAAACCGATCCGAGCCAGCGCGCGGGGATCGCGCGGCCTTGTGCCGAACACACTCACCTGACCTGTCGTCGGCTCAAGCAGTCCGGCGACGATGTGCAGCAGCGTCGTCTTGCCGGCGCCGTTGGGTCCGACCAGCCCGATGACGTGGCCGCGCGGCAGGCTCAGGCTGCAGTCCCTAAGCGCCCAGCGCCGCCCGTAGCGGCGCCCCAGCAAAGTGGTCTCAATCGTCAGCGTGGCGTCATCCGGGCCGCTCATGCCACGCCCTCCGCGAAACGGTCCCGGACCGCCGTTCGGTAGATGGCCTCGATGTCCTCGGGGCCCAGACCTGCGGCTTGCGCCGCGCTCATCCAGCGGCTGAGCTGCGCCGTGAACCTGGCGAACGTCGCCGGGTCCGGGCCGTCAAGCGTGTGACTCACGAAGGTGCCCTGACCAGGTCGTGCTACGACCAGCTGCTCGCGCTCAAGATCGCGGTACGCCTTGAGGACCGTGTTCGGGTTAATCGCCAGTTTGGCGACAACCTCGCGCGCGGTCGGGAGCTGATCACCTGGCCGGAGAATCCCGATCCTCAGCGCCTGGCGTACTTGCTGGACTAGCTGCAGGTAAGTCGCCACACCGGAGGTCGGGTCGAGCTGGAACTCGAACACAGGCCCACCCTTCCACTAACTCATTAGTGAAATAGTGGCACGTCCTCCCACAGGTTGGCAACAGGAAGCCCAGTCGTTGTGGCACGAGGTCATCAGGGCTGTCCGCTATGGACGAGTGTCCGACAATTCGTGGTGGGCTCCCATGAATCCGTCATCCTGGGGTAGCGCGACATAGGCCTGCTGGCGACCAGGGAGTTTCAAGATGATCATTGACTGCGCTCATTACCAGGACGGCCAAAGGCGCGATGAAGGCCCGGTGCCGCTGGAGGAAGCAGCTGCCCGCTGCGAGGCAGGCGGATTCGTGTGGCTGGGATTGTTCCAGCCGACTGAAGAAGAACTGGCCCAGGTCCGCCACACCTTCAACCTGCATGAGCTGGCGGTCGAGGACGCTCAGAACTTCCACATGAGGCCTAAGACAGAGCTCTACGACCAGGGAGTGCGGCTAGTCATCTTGCGCACCGCACGCTATGACGACGCCGCCGAAGAGGTGGAATTCGGCGAGATCAGCGTCTTCCTCGCGCCAACCTTCGTGATCACCGTCCGGCAGGGTGCGGCCAGCGAACTGCGCGGAGCCAGGCAGCGGCTGGAGCAGCGGCCCGAGTTGCTCGCCGCTGGCAGCTTCGCTGCGTTGTGGGCGATCTTGGACCAGGTAGTGGACGACTACGCGCCCGTCGTCGCCGGACTCGAACGCGACATCGACCAAATCGAGGCCACGGTTTTCTCCGGCGCCGTCGCGCCCACCGAACGGATCTACTCGCTGCGGCGCGAAGCCACCGACTTCTACCGCGCCGTCCACCCGTTGCTTGCCGTAGTCCCGACCATCGAGCGCGCCACCAAGGCCGTGCAACTGCAGCCCTACCTGCGGGACGTGCAAGACCATCTGCTACTCGTCAATGAGGAGGTCGCCGCCCAGCGAGACCTGCTGGGCACAGTGCTCGAGGCCAACATGGCCGTGATCTCGGTCGAGCAGACAAAGGTCAGCGTCCGGCAGAACAGCACCATGGAACAGCTGACGATCCTGGCCACGGTCTTTCTGCCGCTGACGTTCATTACCGGATTCTTCGGCCAGAACTTCAGCTGGCTGATCGGCCATATCGCGGGCCCTGGCGCATTCGCTGTATATGGCATCGGTGGACTGGCAGTGCCGCTGGCGTTGCTGTTCTTGTGGCTCAGATTCCGCGCCATTCGCTCCGAGGTGGCCGTGGGTGCCCACGACAAGTGACCGGCAGGCGAGGACAACCGCGTCCTTGACTGCTTTTCCGTGATCCGGCCACCGCCTCGGCTAGGTGACGCCGTACCCCTCCACGTCCGCAAGGATCTGGACCGTGCCACCTGAGTTGTTGTAGAAGTCGATGCTAGGGCCGGTGATCGGGACGATCACCTGGACGGTAACCGGCTTGCCTGCCTGGAAGACGACGTTCGGGTCGGCCGGCACCGCGCTCCCATCGGGAAAGACCGAGATTGACCCGGACTCGCTCGCATCCAGCACGGTGACGCTCAGCACGACATCCTGTTGCGAGCCCTGCCAGCCCGGCAGATCACCGACGCTGAGGTCTGCCGCCGATTGGGGCAGCACGCTGACGCCCGCGCCGCCGAGGCCGGTGATTGTGTCAAGCGCGCGGACCGGACCCTCCGATTGGAATCGTGCGCCGGCGCTTGAGAAGTAGCCAGTCACATCGGCGGTCAAGTCCACCGAACCGGACGAGCCGTTGTAAAGATCTACCTTGCCGTTGACGACCGGGACTGTGACGAGGGCGGCGGTCGCCGGGCCAGCACCGAACGCGAGCTGAGGAGCGGGCGGCCGTGCCTTGCCGTCCGCGAATGCTGTCAGCGTGCCGGCGTGCGGTGCGTTCTGAACAACGAGGCCGAGCTCGACCGCGGTCACGCCGGTCGCGGGCACGCCGCCCGCGCCGTCCACTGTCAGCACGAGAGTCTGGCCTGCGCCAAGCTTGGCCCTGGGTGCCCCGACGCCAGTGCGCGTATCGAGGATCTGGGCCGGTCCAACACTGGTCAGCAACGCATGACTGCCGACGCTGGTGAAGTAGCCGGAGAGCACGGCCGTTAGCCCGCTGCTGCCCACCGAATCGTTGTACAGATCAATCTTGCCGTCCTTGACAGGCACGACGACCTGATCAGAAATTGCCTGGTTAGGTCCGTAACTCAGGTCGGTGACCTGGGGCCGTGCCGTCCCGTCGGCATAGGCGACGACTGTGCCTGATGCGGCTGGCTGCTGTGTCGTCACGCTCACTAGCACTGCGCTGGCTCCGGTCGCCGGGACGCCGGCAACGCCGGCCACCTGCAGGGTGGTCACGCCACCCGGCGGCACGGGGCCCTTGGTGCCGCCCAGGCCGGTGCTCGTGTCGAGGATTTTGACTGGCCCGTCCCGCACGAAACTGCCGACCGCCGGGGCGGGCGGCGCCGCCGTTACCACGTAAGCGCCGGGCAGGTAACCCGGCGAGGGCGTGCCAACGGTGTAGCCGACGCCGAATTGCACGACGTCGTATGCGCCCGGAGTGACGCCTTGGGTGTTGAGGAGAACTGTCAGGGCTGTGCCGCTGGCGTTGAGCGAAACCGGTGTGGCTTGCGCCACCAGATTCGCATTGCTCTCGAGGTCGACCTGGACGCCGAGATTCAGGTTGGTGCCACCCACTACGAGCTTGTTCACACTCCCGGCTGGCCCGGTAGCGGGAGTAACTGAGGTGATCACCGGGGCCACAGGCTGGGTCGGGCAGCCGTAGGTGCAGACACCCTGGAAAGACAAGGGCGTCGGCAATGACATCTGGTACGGGTAGACGAGCAGTGCGTACTGTCCCGGCGGGACATTGGACAGCACATCGCACGCGACGTACGGCTGCCCTTCAGAGCAGAGGTACTGGCCGCTGGACCAGTTGCTGAGGGACTCCAGCATCATGAATGGCTGGCCTACCCCTGTTTCCGTGCTGCTCGGGCTGTAGATCGTTGTTTCCTGGTTAGCCTGGACGGTGAGGACGGCGCAGTAACCGACGGCGCCCTCAGACATCTTCAGCCGTATTGGGGCCCAGCCGGCGGCCCCGGACAGCTGATGGGTGCCGCACTGAGACGTGAAGCCCGACGCGGTGGCCACAAGCCAGGCGTCCACATGCGCCGTAATCGCGATGCCTTGATAGCCCAGGGCGGTAACGATGAGCTGGTACGACGTGGAGCCCGTGGCATGGCAGAACCCGGCGTACTGGCCGCACACCAGCCCGCCGCTCGCGTTTGTCACCTGCAAGACGGCTCCGGCCGGGTTCGGAGCTTGCGCCCGGATGTCGAAGGAGAACTTGTTGGTGGCTGGCCCGGTTACCCGTAGGCAGTGGGTGTCCAAGTCGGAGGTGAGTTGCACCGTGGTGGAGGCGCCGCCTGCCGCAGTCGACGTCGGCGCCGAGCAGCTGGCGCTGCTGGAGACGTCGCGGCGCACGAGATGGTAGGTGTCTGACTGTCCGGTGCTGCTCATCAGGAGCGCCGTGTAGCTGGTCCCCGCGGTATACGAGCAGATCGCGGTGCTCGCGCCGATGCAGATGTTCGTGCCAGCGGGGTCGAAGACCCAGATCGATCCGTCCACCGCGTTCTGGATGTTCGAGTAATCGATCATCTCGCCGGTGGAATGCTGCGCCGCGGGAATGCTCAAGCAGGCAGCCTCTGCGGCCGGGGTCAGCTTCACCGTTGCGCCCCATGAGCCGCCGAAACCGGATTGCGGCCATGGTGCGCAACCCGCCGTGGCGGTGGAGCCCTGCGCGACCACGTTGTAGCCTCCGCCGGCCGACTGGCCGGAAAGAATGATGCGGAATGGGGCCGTACCGGTTAGCACGCAGTCCGTGAAGAGGTAGCCGTTGCTCTGGCAGATCTGGGCACCCGTCGCGTCAACGACCTCGAGCTGCGGCGACGTGCCGCCAGTTGCGGGCTCGTTGAGCACATACACGGCGGGCCCGGTCGCGGGCGGCAGGGTCAGGCAGAATTCTTCGCCGGCGCCGGTGAACGTTCCGGTGGCGGGGCCAGAGGCGAAATCCGAATCTCCGGTGTTCTTGCATCCTCGGCCCTCGTCCGCCGCGATGAAGGCGGCGCCGATCTGCGCGGGATAGGCCGGATAGGGATCGGCGATGAGATCGTAGCTTCCCGCTGTGAGCTGGCAGGTTGGACCTGTAGTCGAGTACGTGCTTGTGCACGCGATCGTGCCATCCGACTGATAGAGCGTGCTGGTGACAATGCCGCCCTGCGGGCTTACGGCATAGACCTGGTACTGACCCGCCGCCGCGACCCTGAGAGTGCGGCAGCGGTCGCCCGAACTCGCATCTGGCGCCGCGCCGTAGATCATCTGAGGCGCCTGAAGACAGCCTTGTGGATTGCTGATGTCGTTGAGCTCGAGGTCATAGGTAACCGCGTCGGCGTAGACGGCGTTGGCCTGGACGCGGTATGGCCCAGTGCCGGTAAGCGGGCAGTCGCCCTGATCATCCACGCACACTTGTGCGCCCGTGGAGTCGAAGATCGTGACGAGCAGGTCCTGGTTGGCGGCGGTGCTGTTGACGTGCAGGATCTGGCCCGCAGTCAGCGCGAGCGTGTAACAGGTGCCGACGCTGCCGGCACTGAACGACGCGGTCAGTGCGGGCGCGGCGAAGGAGGGGTCGGCCACTGTGCAGGACGTGTCGGAGAGCAGTGCCCGATAGGCGAGCGTGTAGGAGCTGCCGCCGTTCTGGACCTGCAGAGTGTACGTGCCCGCCTGGCTCGTCGGGCATTGAGGCATCTCGTAGTAGGCCGGCTGCTGGCAGCTC
>Ga0126373_10004483_pt1 | contig 10677 bp, 6 predicted proteins | sample PanSoiMetPlot_11_FD_92545 | JGI IMG/M metagenome (GOLD analysis project Ga0126373, IMG submission 92545) | Tropical forest soil microbial communities from Panama - MetaG Plot_11 | ecosystem: Environmental > Terrestrial > Soil > Tropical forest > Bulk soil | place: Panama | collected 2016-02-17
CAGCGGGCCTGACTGCGCCCACCGTAGCCCTGATCCCGATGCCCGACGGCATGCCGCCAGCCCTACTCGTCGAGCGCTTCGACATCCGCCAAAGTACCGACGACAGAAGGATGGTGGCCCTCGAGGATCTCTGCTCCGTGCTGGACTTGTCGCCAAACGCGAAGTACGACGCAACGATGGAGAGGGTCGCGCGCGCCGTCCGGCCGCTCTCGACCGACTCGAAGAGCGACATTCTCACCGTTGTCAGGCGTGCCCTCTTCGCGTGGCTCATCGCAGACGGCGACCTGCATCTCAAGAACATGGCGCTTCTGAAGATCGCCGAACCCGGTGACCATGACTTTCGCAGCGTTCGCATGGCGCCGCTCTATGACGCTGTAACGACGCGAGTATTCCCAAACCTCAAACACGATCGCCTGGCCCTGAAATTGAACGGCAGGGATGACAACCTCCGCCGGGCTGATATTCGGGCTCTGGCGGTGAATGCGGGATTGACGGCCGCCGAAGCAGATTCCGCCACCGACAGCATGCTGCATGACATGAGGCTCGCCGTCGAGCGGGTTGCTCTGCCGGAGAAGATCGCGCGAACAGTTGATCCCAACAACGTGATTGCGGCAATGCTCGAGATCTGCCGCAACCGTATAAGCACGTTCGATTGAGCGAGGCCGACGGGTTCCCTCAGGCAGCTTTCGCGTAGTCTGAGAGCTGCGCCTCGAGCGCGCGTTTGAAGGCAGGCCGTGCCTTGCATCGTTCGACATAGGCAGCCAGGCGCGCGTCGCTGGAAACAATATCCGTATGACTCAGGGCCTGCAGCACCGTGCACATGATGAGATCGCCGGCCGTGAACCGCTCGCCATCGAGGAAAGGCTTGTCACCGAGTGACTTGGAGAGCGCGGACAGCCGCCGCTGAACGAACTCCACCGCGCTTTGCCGGCGCAGCTTTGCCCACTGCTCGTTCGTGTATATGAAATCGATCACCGCCACATTCATTACGAATGGCTCGATCGAATTCAGCGCTGCAATCACCCACTGAATCGCGCGTGCGCGCGCACGTGGATCCTTTGGCAGGAGCGTTTCGCACCCCTCGTCGATGTACTGCACGATGGCCCCGGACTCGAAGAGCACGAAAAGTTATGCCGATCCCGCTGGGAGCGCCCAAGCGGCTGTTCCCAAAGGATTTTATGTGATGGGCCCGGGGCAGTACTCCGTGGATCGGCGCCTTTATGGGCGAAAACGCATCGAGCTCGGGCGATAAACTACCTCTCCCGCTATTGTCCAAACGCAAGCACCAAAGAGGAGCCACGATCATGAGCACAGTCACGACTTCGGATGGCGTACAGCTCTTCTATAAAGATTGGGGCCAAGGTCAGCCCATCGTGTTCCATCACGGCTGGCCGCTCAGCGCCGATGACTGGGATACCCAAATGCTGTTCTTCGTTCGTCATGGATACCGCGTCGTTGCGTACGATCGCCGCGGCCACGGCCGCTCGAGTCAGGTGGCGGACGGACACGACATGGACCACTACGCCTCTGACGCAGCCGCGGTCGTCGAGCACCTGAACCTGCGCGAGGCTATCCATATTGGTCACTCAACCGGCGGTGGCGTCGTGGCCCGTTACGTCGCGCATCACGGGCAGGGCCGCGTCGCCAAAGCAGTTTTGATGTCCGCAGTCCCGCCGATAATGGTGAAGACGCCGAGCAACCCGGGCGGTACGCCGCTGGAAGTATTCGACGGCCTGCGCGCTGCGCTTGCGGCCAATCGCGCCCAGTTCTATCGCGATTTCGCGGCGGGGCCGTTCTATGGATTCAACAGGCCGGGAGCGAAACCGCTCGAAGGTGTCATCGGGAACTGGTGGCGCCAGGGCATGATGGGCGGCGCGAAGGCGCACTATGATGGCATCGAAGCGTTCTCCGAGACCGATCAAACGGAGGATCTGAAGAGTATCCAGGTACCGACGCTGGTGATGCATGGCAACGACGACCAGATCGTTCCCTACGAGGACGCCGCCTTGCTTTCAGTCAAGCTCCTCAAGCGCGGCACCTTGAAGATTTACCCAGGCTTCCCTCATGGCATGCCTACGACCCATGCTGAAGTGATCAACAAGGATCTGTTGGAATTCATCCGCAGCTGATGTCATGTCTCCTGCATTCGCCGTCGCAAGGAGCGGCGGCGAATGCTAGCCCGCGATCCCATAGACATCGATCCTCCCATCATAGGTGGGCCGATAGATGCGCCCGTTCCAAACGATCGGCCGGTTGAATTTGGGATGAGTGAAGGTGTGATCGGGGCCCCAGTCCTGGCTGTCCCAGATCACCTGCAGCCGACCGGAGCCGTCGGCATTCGTGGCGAAATTCTGCGCGTCATAAACAAGAAGGCGGCCGGCGCTGAGCTCCATGTTGCTGTCCGTGTAGGGGATCATCGCGACGACGATACCGTCCGCGCCGTTGTTGCCGGCCAGGGTGATGCTCCAGCCCGGCATGCCCCCGGGCGGACGTGGCGACTGGGCGGATGCGATCTCGTTGGAGCCGGCCAGATAGGTGGAGGTGCCGTTCGCCGCCAGCGACCAGGCGCGCAGCGGGCTGTTCTCGCCCCCGACGAAATGCAGCCAGCCGTGCCGAGTCGACTGCCACAGGAGAGGCGTGCCGTGCAGGTGGCGGGTGGCATTTCCGGGAAACACATTCAGCTCCGCTGGCGACGGCGGCGCGGGTGTTACTGTTGGATCGTAGAACGTGTAGAGAATGGGCGGCATTTTGAGCTTGCCATAATTGGCGGCGCTGGCCGCCGGTGTCAGATTCGCCGGTTGTGTATTGCCGAGCTGGGTTGCGTCCGTCGTGTACAGCACGCCGTCTTTGCCGGCCGCCAGGATGACTCCGGCGGACTGGACGTAGACCGGACCCCCGGAGCCAAAATCCTGGTCGTTCCAGATGCTCCCCGTCATCGAGGCCACCTTGTCGCTGACCAATGCCGCGAGGTGTGGATCCGATCGGTCTTGCCCGGACGGCAGCGCGACGGTCTCGGTCAGATGCGGGGTTGCCAGCCCCATACGCTTGGCATGCCCAAATAGTCTTGTCTTCACCACATTGGAGGGTAGCGGCGCCTCGCTCTCGGCCTCCTCAGCGCCGCCGCTCCGCTCCGCGTCCGTCCACGGCGCCCACCAGGAAACAACGTTCAGGCTCGCCGTAGCGCCGGTGCGCAAAGCGAGCTTCACCACGCACTCCCCGTAATCACCCTGTGCCGGATTGAAAGTGCCATTACCGGTCACGACGAAGATCGAGCCGTCGCCCCCGAGTGCAGGGCCTGCGCCACTCTGCCAAATGCCGCCCCCGGAGCCCGTAACGGTCGAGGCCCATGTCGCCGCGATGCGCCAGTGGGCGACATCCACTGCGATCAGCCAACCACGAGCGGTCGCTGCGGTCTCGGAGATGGTTCCGAATGGGATCAGCACGTGTCCGTTCAGCAGCGTGAGTGCTGCCCGCTGCTTGCGCTGGGCCGAGACGAATCGTTGCTCCGGCAGACCGGGCCGCGTGTAGGTTGCCCCTTCCAGGTTGAGCAACGGGTGCATGCGCTTGCCGTCGGCGAGGCGCACAGCCGCCAGGTAGTGCTGGCCCTTGGCTGCGGACCCGTCCGGGCTGATCCAGGCGCAGGCGTACAGAACGCCGGCTGCCTCATCGATGACGGGCGTCGAAAGGATTCCCCAGTTGACGTTGATGAGCCATTGATCGATGGATCTCGTGCCGACGATCGGGGGGCCTAGATGCGTGTTCCACAGCCCCGCGCCGCTCTCTGCATCGAACGCATAGATCGTATTGCCCATGCTCGCCTGGAAAATCACATCGTGGGTCTGACCGTTGGCCAGGTGCACGCCACCGACCGCGAGCGGCTGGGCTTCCAGCCGCGGATCGTCCGGAATGGACATGCTGAACAGCTTGGCGATGCCTCGCGCGCTCACCGCGCTCGCGGACAGCACGGTTTCGGTATTGTTCGCTCCCGTGCGCGCCGTGTTGTAGCTCCGTGTCGTAATTGAGGTAGCCATGGATGTTGTCCTCAGAAGGTGAGCAGAAGCCCGCATGCGACAAATGACGCTCCGAGCCAGCTGCGCCGGCGCGCGGGCCCCACGAGACGCCGCACTGTGAACGCGCCCAGGCCGAATCCGCCGGCTGCCATCGCGGTACTGGCGAGGCCGGCGACCCACGGTGTAACGCCGGGTACGAGCAGGTTGTCCACCGCGAACAGCGCAGGCAGCAAGTAGCTGATGCGGACGGAGTTGCGAGTGGTGGTGGCATCTGAGCCGCCGCTCAGGACGAGCACGCCCCAAAGCACCAACAACGCGGCAACGATGGCGCCGGCTGCCATGGGGGGCGCATTCAGCGCTGGCCCCAGGGCCGAAGCCGCCATGTCACAGGCGCCGAAGAGCGCGGCAAGGCGCGCGTAGTGTCTCGAGGGCAGCGCGCCCGACAGCAGGAAGGCAGCGAAGAAACTGTCGATGGATAGCGTCAGTGGCGAAGCGAACATGTCACGTTCTCCTAGACGGTCTGTGGCGCGGTGTAGGTCACCTCGACCTCGAAGGCCGAACCGGCTTCGGGCAGGTGCTCACCGCCAACGGATATCACGTGCACGCCTGTACCAGCACGCCCCTGTGCGCTGGCGGCGGCGCCCGAGCAGCTCAGCTTGATCACAGAGCCCCCGGCGGCATCGGTGACGGAGAGGTGCAGCACGGAGCCTGCGTGCCAGCCGGTACGGTTAGGGCGGACCACGACCTTGAGTCCCGTATCGTGCGCCGGGGTGATGTGCGCAGCCGTGGCCCGCGTGTTGAATGCCGGCATCACGTCGAGATCGGGTGCACCGAAGATGGTTTGCGTAGTCGCGCGTCCCGTCACCTGGTTGGGCGAATCGAGCCCGGCGCGGGAGAAGCACAGATAGCTCTGCCCGCCGCTGAATGCGTTGCTGGGTATGGTAAAGGTCGCATTACCCGAACCGTCGGTCCAGATGTCGCCGTGCCTGCCCGTATAGTCGTGGAGCTGAGTGTTGGCGCCGAAGGATGTGGCACAGCTGATCGTGCGGGCGTTCATCGTGTCGAAGTTCAGCGCCGACAGCAGCCCAGCCGAGCCGGTACGATTCAGCACGAAGACCTTGTCATCGACATAGCGTGTCACGGTGCCGCCGTTCGCCAGGTGCTCGTGGATCCACACGAGATTGTCGATCCACTGACCCAGGCCGTAGGCTCCCGGCCACACCGCACCGGAAAAATAGTCCTTGGCATAGACGAAGGGATAGCCCTCGATGCTCAGCAGGAACGCGTACGCGAGCAGCTTGTTGCTGATCACCTGCTCACCGGGCGAAGTGTCGGTGTCGGGGTTGTCGACGAAAGTACAGGCGAGGTCCGGCCGCCAGGTCGTGAAACCCGCGCCATTCAGCACCTGCGCGTTGCCGCTATCGCACGCGCTCTGCAGCGCCCAATGCATGGTGAAGTCCTCGACCAGCGAGCGGTTCGACATCGGCGGATAGGCGGCCCATCCATTCAGTACGGCAGGATTGCCGTCAAAGAACTCCGAATAGAAGAGCTTCGAAGCCATCACACCGCTCGTCATGAATTCGTGCACGAAGGGTGCCCAGGTACCCTTGACGTCATCGAAACGCGCGCCGTCTGCGCCGGTCGTGCGGAACACCCAGTCGCCGAAGTCGAGCGCATCAGTGATGGTGACGCGTGGCGGTCGACAATGCTGATAGGAGAGCTCACGGCCAAAAGCGAAGTCGTAGAACGCGTTGGGTACATCGTCTTCGGGCAGATTGTCCGGCGGCACTCCCCGGAACCATCCGGAATTCGTCGGACCTCTGCCGTTCAGCGAGTGTCCGTCTGCGCCGAGATAGCGAAAGACGCCCGGACCCCCGTTCTCGCCGATCCGCTGATGCAGCACCAGATCGAGATACACGTCCAGGCCGCAGGCATGAGCCACCGCGACAAATCGGGTCAGAGAGTCCTTGGGCCCATAGCGCGTCGGGATGCTGCTCTGTTGGTTCTTGCGACCGAGGTCACGGGGGTCGAACACTCCGTAGCCGTCGCATCCGACCCCTGCCCCGCCCTGAGCCTTGCTGGTCGGGGGCAGCTGGATGGCCGTGAAGCCGGCCTGTCGCAGCGGCAATGCCTGCCGCGCGAGGAAGTCCAACAGCCACGGAGCGCCGTGGTCGGTGCTCGGCGCAGGCACCGTGATCCGCTGGCCGTGAGCATCGATGAATCGTCCCCAGGCGATGAATGCGACACCCATCAGAGTCCTCCCCGATCCCCAGCGCCCGGTCTGGGAGCGCGCCGGATCGTTATCCTGGGCCTGCCTGGCGGCCTTGGCGGCTCCGTGATTTCCGCCCAATCCTTACCACCGCGCATTTCCGCCCGGGTTTGTTCCCGAACATTCAGGCCCCCTCGCCCCTCCTCCAGCTCAGCCTCGATACCCGCGGTTTCGCCTCCAAGCGCCTGGAACCGAGGTTGTGGCTCGAATACCCGCATGCTGCTTCCTCCCAGGCCTTCGGCGACATAACCGTTGAACCGCTCGTAGGGGTTCATGGCGATACCCCATTTCAGGTGGGTACCCTCGGGATCCACGATCTCGTAAACGTAGGGATGTGGCTCCGTCTTCATGCTCGCCTTGAATTGTTCTTCCGTCATCGTGCCGCGGTCAGTGATGTTGCGTCCCGGCGGTGTTCGTGGCGCTCTGGCTTCGCCGCTCTCTCCAGCCTCTGCCCGTGCTTTCTTGCTGGATGTCTTTTTCGCGCCTTGCTTGCGCGGGGCGCCCTCGGGCTCTTCACCCTGCTTGGACTTGCGTTTGCCTTTCGCCCTCTGCCGCTTCCCACCTTCCGGCTCCTCTCCCTGCTTGGATCCGCGCTTGGCTTTCACCGGCTCCCTGTCATCTTCCGGCTCCTCACCCTGCTTGGATTCGCTCTTGCCTTTCGCGGTTCGCCGCTTTCCGCCCTCGCCACGCTCCGGGGTGTCAGCTTCGGACTTCCCGGCCGGCTCCTTTTCCGGCGCTTCCGGCACTTCCGGCGTCTCCCCCACTCGGCCCGGGCCCGCCTTGGGCGCGCTCGTCGCCTCGGGTGTCCCGGGGGGCCGCTCCGGACCCGCCGATGCCTTTGCCTCAAGGGATGAGCCGCCTCTCGGTGCCGTCGGACCCTCAGGAGGGACCCCGGCGCTTGGAACTTCTTCAGGTGCTTCGCCCGCGAGGGTGGGGATCCGCCGCTCGACCTGGAACACACGCCGCGTGTTGCCGGCCTCCCAGTAGCGCTCCTCGACTGTCACCCGCCAGCCGCCGAACTGACGCTGCATCTGCGGGTCGTTGACGAGCCGGTCCGCGTATTCCACCGAGCCCTCCATGTGCTCCGCACTGGGCCGCGAGGTGGAGTCGAAGAGCCGGATCGACTTGCCTCTCGTGTTGACCGAAACGGCGTCCGGCCGCTCGCCGCCGCCGAACAGCTCGCCGATCCTGGGGAAGCGGGTCCGCAGATCCGCCCAGTTACGCAGTGACGAGCCGAATGTCGAGGAAGTCTTCGGTTGCCGCCCCGCGAAGTCACGCACCATGGGCCGTTCGAACTCGCTGCCCGCCTTCTGAGCGACATCCAGGTCTTCCGATACCGCTCCGGTCTTGCGTTGGACCATCGCACGGGGAGATTCCGGGCGCTCTGGTCCGGTCTCGGTGCCTTCAGTACCCGACTCCAGTTCCTTGACGCTCGGATTCGATTTCGGTTGTTGCTCGAGACCCTGGAATTCCCGCTGCGCCGCGGCCGTGTCGGCATCCCGCTTTGCCTGCACGCGCTTTTCCGCTTTCGTGGGCTTCCGCTCCTTCGGCGCTTCCTTCTTGCCCGCTTTTTTCTTGGCCGCCTTCTTTTTTGCGCCACGCTTGCGCCGAGTGCGATCTTCCGGCTCTTCACCCTCTTTGGATTCGCGCTTTTCTTTCGCTCTTTGTCGCTTCTCACCTTCCGGCTCCTTGCCGCCCTCGGGCTCCTCGCCGCGCTTGGACCCGCGCTTGGACCCGCGCTTGGCTTCCACCGTCTCCCTGTCATTTTCGGGCTCCTCTCCCTGCTTTGACCCACGCTTTCCTTTCGCCGCTTTCTGCCGCCTACCACCTTCCGGCTCCTCACCCTCCCTGGATCTGCGCTCGGGGGCGTCAGTTTCGGACTTGGCGGCGGGTTCCTCTTCCGGTGCCTCTGGCATTCGCCCCTGACGCACCTCGGGTGCGCTCGTGGCCTTAGGTGCGCTCGTCGCCTCCGGGGCGCTCGTCGCTTTTGGTGCTGCGGGAGGCTGCTCCGCGCCCGGCGCCGTCTCTACTTCGGGAGGCGAGCCGGCTCTTGGTGGGGTAGGAGCCTCAGCAGGGCCTGCTGTACGGGCGGCTGCCCGCGGCTCGATCTCAACGTTCACTCGCCTCGGTACCTCCACCTTCGCGGTTGGGGTGTCCGTAGCGGCTGGAATTCTCTCTCTTCCAATACCGACTTCCAACTTCGGCCGGGCGGCTATCTCCGCATCGACCGGCGCCACACGCAGCCTGCGGAACCCTGAGGCAATACCCTTGGCCGCGCCCCGAACCATGAATATGGCCATTACGAACTCGGTGCCGCCCTGTCCGATCAGCTCGCCGCGCTTGAACGGTGACATGGGCTCGCTGCTGAATGCGCGGCGCAGCTTCGGAATTCCGGTCATGTCGTACAGCATTCCGGGAACCCCGCGGCCGAAAGCAGTCACTGAGCCGAGGAACGCCTCGCCAACACCCTGACCGGCCGCGAGGCGTGCGCCGAACCCGGCACCGATGGCGAATGCGGCCATGGCGCCGACGAGCACCAAACCTGCAGCCAGCATTCCTATGCCGAGAACCGAGGCGATGATGAGCGTGACGACCAACAGCAACAGCAGGACGGCGAGGACCTCGATGATGCCCGCGATGATGCCTGCCAGGAATTCCAGCGCCGAGAGAACGGGGTGGTCCAATTCATACGCGGCGTCGTCGGCGGCCTCCTGCATCTTGCCGTCGAGGTCGTTCAAGGCCTCGGTGTTCTTGGAAAAGCCGTCGGCGATCCGCTGATCGATCTGAGCGGTCGCGTCGGCGAGGCAATCCTTGAAGCTGCGGTCGAGATCGGAGATCACCGGCGACAGCTGGTCAGTGATGTTCTTCTCGGTACCATCCAGCGCATCGCCGAGGGTCGTGACGCTGTGTCCCAGGCCCGTATCGACACCGTCGATCATCTTGTCGACCGTCGACGAAAGTCCCTGGTGGGCCTCCTTCCAGATCTTGTCGGTGCGCTCGGACTGCTGGCGCATCGCGGCACGGGCGCCGCCGCTGATCTGCTGAAAGCGCGCGGCACTCTTGCCACCGCCCTGCTGCAACGTGGCGCCGGTCTGCGTCACGGTGTCAGCAAGGAATCCGCACAGAACGTCGGTGAGCTGCGCGGCGGCGTCGAGATTGGGCTGTCGCGTCGTTCGCAGCAGCTCCATCGCCTCTTTGACCGGTGGCGCCACCCGGCCGCTTATCCGGGCAGGCGTCGCGTTGAGCTCCTGCAGCATCTGCGCGAGCGCATGATCGATCTGCCCGTCCATCTGTGACTTGAAGGCGCGCACCTGTGCGGTCGCATCCGCGGCGAGCGCCGTGATCTCGTCACGCGTCTGCCGCCCGAATCCGTCGAGGTCTCCGCGGGCCTTCTGGGCCTGCTTGTCGAGATCGGCATCGGTGTCACCGGCCGCACTGGTAACGTCGTCGAGAATCTTGGGCAGATTCTGATCGAACCCGTCGAGGGCCTGCGCCCCCTGTCCGCGGAAGTTGTCCGCGACAGGCGCTGTGATCTCGGCGATTCCCGAGAGAATATCCGGCTGCTGCTCACCCATCTTGTTGGCGGTGTCGTCGGCAACATCGAACGCGGCGCCGCCGATATACTTTCCGCGAGAGGTGTTGCCGTAGGAGTTCATCTTGGCGCCGCCACGCCGGTAGCAGGCACGTATATCGCTGCGATTGCGCTGATCTGCCTCCTGCTGCTTGTCTTTGGTCAGTTTTTCCGCCCCGGCGATGTTTCGCTCTACGGTGTCCCACACCGTCTTGCGATGACCGCTGAACATGTCGCTGATATGGCTATGGCTGTGGTCGCTCTTCTCGCGCACGTCGCCGTGATGGACCTGCAGCAGGTTGTCGATCCGGTGGTTGGCTTCGGCGAGCGAGCTCGTGACGGCATCGAGCAGCGCGCCGCTGCCCTTGTCGATCCGCTTCAGCGTATTGTCGATTTCCTTCGCGATGGCGCCGCGTGAGCTCGCCGCATCGCGGCGCACCTGGTCGGCCGCAGTCTTCACCACTCCCGCGAGTCCCGTGCGCATCGTCCCGAGCGCCTCCTCCAGACGTTGCGCATAGCCTTCCATTCGCTCTGCGACGGCTCGAGGATCCGTTCGCGCTCCTGCGGGACCTGGAGTGCGCGGCGATGGCAGGCTCGATGTCGCCTCCGGCGAAGCGGGCCCGCGGGCCGGCGCGCGAGTCAGCGCGCCGGGTCCGGGTGTCCCGGCAGACGCGGCGCCTGCATCCTGACTCGGCACTGCGCCGATCTGTGCACCTACCGCGGGGCGAGCAGCGACGGCGGCCGTGTCCGGGCCAGCAGGGGCGGCGCTTGCCGACGATGCCTGAAAGAGATCGGCGAGTCGCAGCGGCGCGTTTTCGTCCTGCGCA
>Ga0126373_10004484_pt1 | contig 10677 bp, 8 predicted proteins | sample PanSoiMetPlot_11_FD_92545 | JGI IMG/M metagenome (GOLD analysis project Ga0126373, IMG submission 92545) | Tropical forest soil microbial communities from Panama - MetaG Plot_11 | ecosystem: Environmental > Terrestrial > Soil > Tropical forest > Bulk soil | place: Panama | collected 2016-02-17
ATACTCCTGGGGAGCAATTCCTGTCAAGCAACAGAACTGCCGCGAGTTGTCCGGAGCTTGTCTCAAACTCGCCTTTGGGGTTACGGCGGTGAGGGCCTAACCGGCGAGTAGCGCGCTGACCGCGTCGCGCAACGGCTTCATCAGCTCGGCTGCCCGTGCCCTTGCGGCGGCGAGGTCGCCGCCCGTTACCGGCTCCACGACCTCGAGGTATGCCTTGATCTTCGGCTCGGTGCCGCTCGGCCGGATGACGACCCGGCCGCCCGCCAGCCGGTAGGTGAGCACGTCGGATGCGGGGAGCTCGCTGGTTCCCCGGGCGAGGTCAGCAATAGCTGTGACTGCCCGTCCTGCCAGTGCTGTCGGAGGTGCGGCCCGCACTCGCGCCATTACTTCGGCGGGCTTCGTCGTGTGCACAGTGACCTGCGTCGTGGTGTGCACGCCGTAAGCCGCCTCGAGCCCGTCGTACGCGTCACTCAGCGACTGCCCGGCGGATTTGGCAACGGCCGCGAGACCGAGTGCCGCAAGCGCCGCTCCGATGCCGTCTTTGTCACGGACGAGGTCGGTAACCGCGTATCCGAGTGCTTCTTCGTAACCGAATGCGAAGCGGAGTCCGGGGCGAGTGTCTGAAGCGCGCATGATCCACTTGAAGCCAGTGAGCGTCTCGGCGTACTCAGCGCCGGCTGCTTCGGCGATGCGCGACAGCAGCGTGCCTGACACGATCGTGGACACGACCAGCTCGTCGGCTGGCTCTATCGGCAGGTCAGGAGCATGCTGGCCGAGTAGGTACGCGCCGAGCAGTGCGCCGACCTGGTCGCCAGTCAGCCGTCGCCAGCTGTCGCGAGCATCATCGGCGGGAACGGCAACGGCTAGCCGGTCGCCGTCCGGATCGTTGGCGATCACAAGGTCGGCGGCGGTACGGCGGCCGAGCTCGATGGCCAGGTCGAGAGCGCCGGGTTCCTCCGGATTAGGGAACGCCACCGTGGGGAAGCCGGGGTCAGGCTCGGCCTGGGCCGCGACCATTAGCGGTGCCGGGAATCCCGCCTGGCGGAACGCGCGCATGGCCAGCCCGGCTGCGACGCCGTGCAGCGGAGTGTAGACGAACCGCAATCCGGCGGCGCTCGCCGGCGCTGGCGAGATCGCGCATACCGCGTCGAGATATGCGCGGGCGACCGTGTCGTCGAGCCGATTGATCAGCGGGCTGTCTGGCTCGCTGACACTGATCTGGCTCAGCGGGCCAAGCTGGCTGATCGCGGACTCGATTTCAGCGTCTGCAGGCGGCACGATCTGCGCGCCGTCACTCAGGTAGAGCTTGTAGCCGTTGTCCGCGGGCGGATTGTGGCTGGCGGTGATCATGACCCCGGCAGCGGCCCGCAGATGGCGGACCGCAAAGGCCAGCAGCGGCGTGGGATGCTGCCGTGGCAGCAGATGCACCCGGATGCCCGCGCCGGCCAGGACTCTGGCAGCCTCGTCAGCGAACTCGTCACTGCGGTGCCGGGCGTCGCAGCCGATGACGACACCGGCCTCGGGGCTGCCTGAATCGCGGTCGCGGAGCCAGCCAGCCAGGGCCGCGGTCGTCGCCCGGACGACCGCGCGGTTCATCCGGTTCGGGCCGGCGGCGACCGCGCCACGCAGTCCGGCGGTGCCGAACTCGAGCCGTCCGGCGAACCGGTCAGAGAGCTCGGCGGCGGCCTTCTCGCTGCCGTCTGCAAGCAGCGCGGTCAGCTCTGCCCGGTCAGCCTTGTCCGGGTCCTCGGCGATCCAGGCGGACACCCTGGCCCGCAACTCGCTGGTCACTGTTGCGCCAGAAACCATGTCAGGCGAGCCTGGGCAGGATCTCGGCCAGCAGTGTCCCCATCCGCAGCGCTGCCTGCTGCCCGGCGGCGACGACCTCGCCGTGGTCGAGCGGCTGGTCACTTAGCCCGGCAGCGAGGTTGGTGACCAGCGACAGGCCGAGGACTTCGGCTCCGAGGTGGCGGGCGGCAATGGTCTCCAGAGCGGTGGACATGCCAACGAGGTCCGCGCCTGCTGCCCTGAGCATCCGGATCTCGGCCGGGGTCTCGTAGTGCGGCCCGGTAAGCGCGGCGTAGACGCCCTCTTCCAGGCTCGGGTCGGCAGCCCTGGCGACCGCGCGCAGCTTCGCCGAGTACGCCTCAGACATGTCCGTGAACCGGGACGGGTAACCGCCTGGCGGCGGGGGGCCGGCGACCGGCGACTGCCCGGTCAGGTTGATGTGATCGCTGATCAGGACCGGCTGTCCCGGCCGGAGTCCGGCCCTTATCCCGCCCGCCGCGTTGGTGAGCACGACGACGCGGCAGCCGGCGGCCACGGCTGTCCGCACGCCGTGCACGATCGTAGCGGCCTGATGGCCCTCATACAGGTGGGTGCGGCCGAGGAACACCAGCACCCGGTGGCTGCCCGCCCGGACGGACCGCACCGCCGGGACGTGCCCGGGCACCGTCGGCTCGGGAAATCCGCCGAGCTCGGCCAGTGGCACCACCACGTCGGGGGTGCCGATGGCGTCGGCTGCCGGCGCCCAGCCGGAACCGAGCACCACGGCGATGTCGTGGGAGTCGAGGCCCGTCAGACTAGCCAGCTGCTCGGCACTGGCCGCAGCTGCGGCGTACGGATCCGTCATGCCTTGAAGTATGGCCTTCCTGGTGTGCGCTTCCGCACGCCTCTCCGCTGGACAGTGCGCGTTGGACTGTGTCCCATGTCATGAGATCCGGTCGAGCACCAGGCCGGTCGGCTCGGGTGCGTCGGCGCCGATCTCGATCGCGCCCGCGAGCGCCTCGCGTGCGTGGTCGAGCTTGCCGGGGTCGTCGGTGCGCAGCTCGAGCACCGGCTGGCCGGCCTCAACCGCATCGCCGGGCTTGGCCAGGCAGATGACCCCGGCGGACGCGGAGACCGGATCTTCCTTCCTGGCCCGGCCGGCGCCGAGCCGCCAGGCCGCGACGCCGACGGCGCGCGCGTCCAGGCCTTGAAGCCGGCCACTAGATTGCGCGGTCACCATCTCGGCATGCTTGGCCGACGGCAGCGGCGCATCAGGGTCGCCGCCCTGCGCTGCGATCATGGCGCGGTACCGCTCCAGTGCGCGCCCGTCGGCGAGCGCGGCAGCCGGGTCGGCGCTGAGGCCGGCTAGCCGCAGCATCTCCGTGGCCAGCGCCAGAGTTACGTCTACAAGGTCGTCCGGGCCATGCCCGCGCAACGTCGCGACCGACTCCTCGACCTCGACGGCGTTTCCGACAGCGCGTCCGAGCGGCGTGTCCATCCGCGTGAGCAGCGCACTCGTTCGCACGCCGTGGGCGTTGCCAAGCTCGACCATGGTCTGCGCGAGCTGGCGAGCAGAGGCCAGGTCTGGCATGAACGCGCCGCGGCCTACCTTGACGTCGAGGACGAGCGACCCCGTTCCCTCGGCAATCTTCTTGGACATGATGGAGCTGGCGATCAGTGGGATGGATTCCACCGTGCCAGTGACGTCCCGCAGCGCGTACAGACGACGGTCAGCTGGTGCAAGGCCCTCGCCAGCAGCGCAGATGACGCAGCCGGTTGCCGCGAGCACAGTCACGATGTCGGCGTTCGACAGGGACGCCCGCCAGCCAGGGATCGACTCCAGCTTGTCCAGCGTGCCGCCGGTGTGGCCAAGGCCGCGGCCGGACAGCTGCGGCACGGCGGCACCGCAGCTGGCTACGAGCGGCGCCAGGATCAGCGACACCTTGTCGCCCACTCCGCCGGTGGAGTGCTTGTCGACGGTAGGCGCAGTCAGGCCGTGCAACTCCAGCCGCTCACCGGAGCTGATCATGGCGTCGGTCCAGGCCATGAGCTCGTCGGCGGTCAGGCCGCGGAAGTAGATCGCCATCAGCAGCGCGGCCATCTGCTCGTCGGCGACGGTGCCCGCGGTGTAGGCGGCGATCAGCCAGCGAATGTCGGCTGCTGACAGCCGCCCGCCATCGCGCTTGGCCCTGATCAGGTCGATGGCGTCAGGCATCGCGGCGGCTCCGGCTGGCCAGGTCACTTTCGGTGAAGGCGCCAGGCAGCAGGTCGCCGAGACGCTGCGGCCCGGGATCGGCATCGAGCAGCAACTCCGGGCCGCCAGCTTCCAGGAGCAGCTGACGGCAGCGGCCGCACGGCATCAGCGGGGCACCGTCGGCCGCCACGACGCTGACGGCGACCAGCGGCCCGGCGCCTGCGGCATGCTGAGCGCTCACGAGCCCGCACTCCGCGCACAAGGTGAGCCCGTACGACGCGTTCTCCACGTTGCAGCCGGTCACCATCACGCCGTCGCGATCTTGCCCTGCGGCGCCGACCTGAAGACCCGAGTACGGGGCATAGGCACGAGCGGCTACACCCGTGGCAGCGGCACGCAGCGCCGCCCAGTCGACGTTCATTCAGCTCGCCTTCGTGTCACGACTTGACGTATGGCTGGCCGTCGGCCTTGGGTGCCCGGACCTTGCCGACCAGGCCGGCTACGGCGACGATCGTGGCCACATACGGCGCCATGTCCATGATCGGCGCAGGCAGCACCGGGTTGACCGTTGGCAGCACCAGCGCGAGCTCAAGGCAGAAGCCGAACAGCAGTGCGGCGGCGAGTGAGCCGAGCGGGGTCCACCGGCCGAAGATCAGTGCCGCTAGCGCGATGTACCCGAAACCAGAGCTGATGTCCTGGTTGAAGATGCCGACCGAGCCGATGGTCAGGAAGGCGCCGCCGATGCCCGCGATCAGGCCTCCCAGGATCACGTTGCGGTAGCGGATCCGCAGCACCCTGATGCCTACGGTGTCGGCCGCGGCAGGATGCTCGCCGACCGCGCGCACCCGAAGTCCCCACCGGCTGTGGAATAGGGCCACCTGGATTGCGATCAGCGCGGCGTAGGTGATGTAGAGAAAGATGTTCGAGTCGAAGAAGATTGGCCCGATCACCGGGATCTCGGCGAGTCCGGGGATCTTGATCGCCCCGAAGGCCGCCCCGGTGTTGTAGTTCGGGTTCTGCGACATCAGCCGGTCGTAGAGGTAGTTGGTCATGCCGAGCGCCAGCACGTTCAGCACGACTCCTAGAACGATCTGATCCATCAGGAACGTGATCGCGAGGACCGCGAGCACCAGACCGACCAGGCCGCCGGCGAGGGACCCCGCGACCAGGCCAATCCATAGGCCCCCGAACGCGCTGGCCACGATCGCGGCGGTGAACGCGCCGAACAGCAACTGGCCCTCGATGGCGATGTTGATCACGCCGGACCGCTCACACAGCAGGCCAGCCAGGGCGCCGAGGATCAGGGGAATCGACTGCACAATGGTGTTTTGACCGAGGTTGATCAGGTTAAGCGGGATCTGGCCCGCGTCGGCCCAGCACAGTAGCGAGAGCAGGAAACAGAGCAGCGCGCTGGCGATTGCCAGCCGCTTGCCCAGGCGGCTAAATGGCATGGTTGCGCGCGCAATGCCCAGTGCGATGGCAGCGGCACCGAGCACGTAACACACCGAAGCCGCTGGCACCCTGATGGTCGGAATCTGGACACCAGATCCCTGCTGCGACAGCTTGAAGCCAGCATCGCCTGCGTGCGCGAGCATGCCGAACACCACGATGTTGATCAGGCCGATCACGACGAAGGTGCCGGCCGCTACATAGCGACGTTCCGTGCTCAGCGGCGCACGTACCGCGGCAGCGAGCGTGGTCACCCGTTCCATCCCTTCGCGACGGCCGCCATGCCGGTCCCGCGCGTGGCGCGCAGCCGGAAAACGGCGCGGATCAGCGCGGGCGCGGCGACAAAGAGCACGATCAGTCCTTCGAGTACCTGGACGATGGGGGCCGGGACCTGTCCGAGCGTGGCAGCCTCTACGTACGTGCCGCCTACGTGAAGGGCGCCGAACAGCAGCCCGGCCAGCACGACTCCGACCGGTTTGGCCCGCCCGAGCAGCGCGACCGTGATGCCGTCAGGCCCGTAGGTGCCGTAGCTGTTGAACGTGAGCTGCGTGTTCGTGCCCTGAATAACTGTGGCTGCCGAGAGCCCGGCAAGGCCGCCAGCCAGCAGCATGACCACGATCCAGGACCGCTCGACGTTGATGCCAGCCGTTCGCGCGGCGCTGGGGCTCGCGCCCACCGTACGGAACTGGAAGCCGGTCGTCGTGCGGGACAACAGCCAGGCGACCGCGAGTGCGGCCGCCACCGCGATCAGGAAGCCCACTCCGACTTGCGGAGGCGGCCCGCCAACGTGTGCCAGGTTTGCGCTGTTCGCGACAGAGGGAGCGATCTCGTTGTTCTGGTGCGGCGCCTGCAGCATTGTCTGATGAGACAGCAGGTACTGGAGCAGGTCGTACATCACGTAGTTGAGCATGATCGTGACGATGACTTCGTGTGCGCCCGTCCTGGCCTTGAGCAGGCCAACGAACCAGCCGATGACGGCGCCACCGACGAAGCCGCCAACCACGCAGACGATCACGTGGATGACCGGTGGCAGACTCACGCCGAAGCCGAGCCAGGTCGCCACGACCGCGCCGCCCACCCACTGGCCGGCGGCGCCGATGTTGAATAGTCCCGCCCGAAAGGCGATCGCCACCGACAGCCCTGTCAGGATCAGCGGTGTCGCCTGGGCGCAGGTCGATGAGAGCGGATAGAAGATGGCCGCGACAGAGCCGCCGTGGAAGGCCGCGCTGACGGTAGACGGGTTGAGGATGGCGCCTTCGAACATCTGGGAGTAAGCGAAGGAGACTGCGTCCCAGGTCTGCGAGAGCGTATATCCGGGAACAGTGAAGAACGAGCTCCAGGCCCTGCTCACGACTGGGTCGCTGAAGACGATCAGGACGCCGCCGACCACGAGGGCTAGGAAGATCGCCAGGATCGTCACCACAGTCGAGCTGCCCTGCGTGATGGCCTGGATGATCACCTCGCCGGTGAGCCGGACACGCGACCCGGCGGGACCTGGCGTCTCGCTCGGCTGGCCCGGCTCGGTGGCTACGGTCGTTGCTGGCACGGGTTCAGCCGCTGCTAGTGCGGGGTCGGGCCCTGCTGGACTCGGGTCGACAGGAACGTCACTCACTGCCAAGCTCCTCGGCTCGCGGCGTGGCTGGGTCGGCCGGTAGCTCAACCACCTGCAGCGGCTCGTCAGCGCGTGGCCCCTGCCGTCGACTGTCATCGCCCTGCTCACCTGCGGTTGTGGCGCCGGCCATCAGCAGGCCGAGCTCTTGCTCTGAGATGTCCGGCGCGCACATCCCGACGATCTTGCCTTCGTACATGACGGCGATCCGGTCCGACAGCGCGTAGATCTCGTCAAGCTCGGAGGAGACGATCACCACGGCCACTCCCCGGTCGCGCGCCTTGACGATCTCGGAATGCACGAACTCGATCGAGCCAACGTCCAGGCCGCGAGTTGGCTGGCTGGCTAGCAGCAGCTTGTTCGGCCGGCTGAGCTCCCTGGCGACGACGACCTTCTGCTGATTACCGCCGGACAGCGTCCCGGCTGGCGTCAGCACCGACGACGTCCTGACGTCGTACTCGTCGACGAGCTGAGCCGCGGCCTTTCTGACGGCGTCAGGCTTCATCACAATGCCTGCCGCGTAGGGCGGCCGGTCGTAGACGTCGAGGACCAGGTTGTCCGCCACCGGGAAGGCTCCCACCAGGCCGTCTTCCTGGCGATCTTCCGGGACGTAGCCGATCCCGGCTCGCAGTCGATCCTTTGTCGTCGCCGAACTGATGTCCTGGCCGTCCAGAAGTATCGAGCCGGTGGCCGGCCGCAGGCCCATCAGCGCCTCGCACAGCTCCGTCTGCCCGTTTCCCTGCACGCCAGCGATACCCAGGATCTCGCCGCCCCGCACGTCGAACGAGATCGACTCCACGGCTAGGTCACCGTGCTCGCCAGGCACGCTGAGGTCGCGAACATCGAGCACGACCCCGACCGGGGATGCCGTCTGTTTGCTCACCCGAAGCTGCACGGAACGGCCGACCATCAGCGCCGCGAGCTCGGCGTCGCTCGTGGTCGGCGGGCGCTCGGCCACCACCTTGCCGCGACGGATGACCGTGATGTTGTCGGCGATGGCCTGGACTTCTTTGAGCTTGTGCGAGATGAAGATAATGGACCGGCCGCTGTCACGCAGCTGGCGCATGATCTGGAACAGGTCCTCGGTCTCACCGGGAGTCAGCACGGCGGTGGGCTCGTCAAGCACCAGGATGCTGGCATCGCGCAGCAGCGCCTTGATGATCTCGACCCGCTGCTGCACTCCGACCGGAAGATCCTCGACATAGGCGTCGGGGTCGACGCGGAGTCCGAAGCGCTGCGAGAGCTCTCGTACCGAGGCACGGGCCTGGCGTCGGTCGAGCAGGCCCAGTGAGGCGAGTCGGGCTGGCAGGCTGATCCGGGGAATGTGTACGGGACCAACATTGACCTCAGGCGTACCGAGGCCGCGGATGGGCTCGGCGCCGAGCGTCACGTTCTCCGCGACAGTGAAGACCGGGACGAGCATGAAGTGCTGGTGCACCATGCCCACGCCCGCGCTAATGGCGTCCTGGGGCGACCGTATTTGCACCACCTGGTCGTCGATGAGGATCTCGCCCTCATCAGGCTGCACCAGCCCGTACAGCACGTTCATCAGGGTGGTCTTGCCAGCGCCGTTCTCGCCGAGCAGTGCCCTGATCTCACCGGGCTGGACGACCATGTCGATGTGGTCGTTGGCGACGAGACTGCCGAAACGCTTGGTAATACCACGTAGTTCAAGCTTCACCGGCTGTCTCCATCTGAACCGGCCGTTCGGCTGCCTGGCCCTGCCAGGCAGCCGAACGGCTCATCCGAGCGTCAATCGCGTCTGATCCGTGGTCAGACCGGGCTCTTGGTCGCCGGGACGATCTTCCCGGACTCAATCTGCTGCTGAAGGTTCTTGATCTCAGCCTGCAGCGAAGAAGGCACCTGGGAGGCGACCATGTGGTACGGAGACAGGACTGCTCCGCCATTCTGCAGCGTGCCGACATAGGTGCCGCCGGCGAACTTGCCGCCGGCTGCCTGGAGCACAGCGGTCTTGACCGCCTCGGTGATGCCCTTCGTCACGCTGGTGAGCATGTACTTGCAGTACTGGGCGGCGCTGACGCAGCCGTCAGTGTCCACCCACTCCATCAGCACATGCTTGCCGGACGCGTCGGCGGTTTGCACCGCCTTCGCGGTTCCCAGACCGACGCCGCCGGCTACCGGGAAGATGACGTCCGCACCCTCGCCCATATAGGTGTTGGCCAGCGTCTGACCCGCTCCGAGGTTGGTGAAGTTGCCGATGAAGTCACCCTTCTGGGTCTGCTCATTCCAGCCGAGGACCTTAACGTTCGTCTTGTGCTGCTTGTTGTAGTACTGAACGCCGTCCCAGAAGCCGTCCTCGTAGATGGTGACCGTGCCGAACTTCTCACCGCCGTAGGTGGCTACGACATGCGACTTGCTCATGCCTGCGGCCAGGTAGCCGCCGAGGAAGCCGTCCTGGACCGTGTTGAACACCAGCTGATCGATGTTGGGTTCCTTGGCGCCGGTAAGGCAGAAGGAGGCGTACGAGCAGTCGACGATTGCGAACTTCTCGCTCGGGTTGGCCTTGGCCGCCGCTTCGGTTGAGCCCGCCATCAGGAAGCCGACGGTAACGATGATCCCGCACTTCTTGCCGACGAACGTGCTGATGTTCGAGGCGTAGTCAGCCGAGGTCGAGGATGGCAGGTAGGTTACCTGGATCTTGCTGTTGGCCGCCGCGGCAGCCTTCATGCCTTCATACGACGATTGGTTGAACGACTTGTCGTCGATACCGCCAGTGTCGGTGACCATGCAGGCCAAGAACTTGCCGCCGGCCGACGTGCCGGTTGACGTGCTGGACGAGCCGCTGCCCGCTGGTGCGCTGCCGCATGCTGCAGCAAGCAGGGCAACCGCGCCGAACGCGACGACGGCCCTCATTGGGACTCTCACGCATACCTCCTCTGCGGGGGGCGGCTCGGGCCGCCCGGAAGGGACCGCCGGCCCTTTTTCTGCACAAACCCCGCCGGCTGGGGTAAGTCGTCCCGGATGTCCCCCCCGGGATTGCCCGAAGGGTAGTCCCGGCGCCGCCGCCGGGGAAGCACGATTCCGCAGCCAGACACCGATGTTGCGGAATCGAGACAGTCCGGGACGGGAGATCCCAGTCCGCTCGCCAGCCGGCCCGGCACGCCTGCGGGTTGCCGCTTGGCGACGGGTCGTAATTGTCTGATTACAGTACCTTGCCTCGCGACCGGAACATCCGAGTGGCTATCGCACGTTAGGACGCATTAGGTGACAATGGTGGCATGTCACTCACGATCGACGAGATCCGCCTCGCTCCGAAGGTGCTGCTGCACGATCACCTTGATGGTGGGCTGCGCCCGCAGACGATCGTGGACCTGGCTCGCCAGACCGGTTACGGACGGCTACCAGCCGATGACGCGGCCGGCCTGGCAGAGTGGATGGCAGCCGCGGCGCAGCGCGGCCAGCTCGAGCTGTACCTGGAGGCATTCCAGCACACGGTGGGCGTGATGCAGACCCGGGACGCGCTGATCAGAGTCGCCGCCGAGTGCGCCGAAGACCTGGCGGCCGACGGAGTCGTGTACGCAGAGGTGCGGTTCGCCCCTGAGCTGCACCTTGAGCAGGGTCTCAGCCTGGATCAGGTGGTGGAGGCGGTGCTGGACGGCTTCCGCCGCGGCAGTGCCGGCCGGAAGATCACCGTGTA
>Ga0126373_10004485_pt1 | contig 10676 bp, 14 predicted proteins | sample PanSoiMetPlot_11_FD_92545 | JGI IMG/M metagenome (GOLD analysis project Ga0126373, IMG submission 92545) | Tropical forest soil microbial communities from Panama - MetaG Plot_11 | ecosystem: Environmental > Terrestrial > Soil > Tropical forest > Bulk soil | place: Panama | collected 2016-02-17
CACGCTGACACCTTTGCCCCTCCCCTCCCGGGTCTGGGGCATTTTTTTTGCCCCGCCCCTGCGCCTCTGTGAGGCCCGCCAGCGCGCGAAGGGCATTTCCGGCTACTGGGGTAGCTCCCCCTCCCCCTTCCCTGCGCCCTGCGCGCCCCGCTGCGCCCGCTGGCCACAAAAAAAGCCAGGGTCCGCCCGGGCTCGCTTCGGGTGCGCGGTAAGCTCACCGGGCCGTCAATAACCAAAGGTAGTTGGCCGCTTAACCGGCGGCCGCGGTGTGATGGCGCTTGCCGGCGCCGTGAACCACAATCGCGATGCTCTTCGCCGCGACGCTCGAGCCGCCGCACAACAGGCACCGCGCGCACTGCGTCCGCTTGCCTGCCTCTTCCGATGCCGGGCACAGGATCTCGCGACCCGCGACCACGTCCGCGATCGCGCCTACGACGCGGAACGTGCGCGCGCCTGAATCCCACGCGCGTTGCGCGCCCGCGAGGCTGTCGGCAGAAACCATCATCCGCGCCGCGTCAAAGCCGGTCGCACCACCATCCCATGCGCTCTGATGCGAATAGGCCGTATGCCCGCGCGCCTCGCTAACCAACGACTCGTTCACGTAACCTGGCACCGCGGCAGGATCGCCGTACGCGCCCAAGCGCACCGCGCGGCCGCGGCCCACCGCGGCGATCGCCGCATGACCCGACGCCACCGGGTAGATGCCACGTTTCCATGCGCGCCATATGCCCAAGGGCGAGCGGCCAAGATCGACGTAGCACGCACGATCCGCGGCCAAACCGGTTTCGGCTTCCGGCCGCGCCGCGCCGCGCGAGGGGCAATCACCGCAGATCGCGCGATCGGCACCCGTGCGATTGCCCGCGATCGGGTCCATCCCCTGTAGCAGGATCCAGGTTTGCACCATGTCGCCTGTCTTGCGGTTCGTACTGTGCAGCGTCGCAATGCACACGATCGGCTCGCCGGTCAAAAGCGACGCGCCCTCGTAAACGACGAAACCGCGCGGCGGGGTTTTGCGCTTTGCCATTGTCCTAGTCTCCTTTCGCGGGGCAGCCCACAGCGGGCGTCGACAACATACATAGTCGACAGCGCTGCAATCGTCAATAGGTTTTGTCGACAAAAAAGACTCGGCATACGAGTCTTGGCAAAAGGAATGCTTTTTCTGCGGGAGCTCCCCTGAGCTCGGCTCGCCGCACCCATCGATAGGCCGCGCGCCCCACGCACCCGCCGCGGCGACCACCCGCTTACCGACCGGGCGGGGCCGTCTGCCCGCGGTGCGCGATCGCGATCCGCCCCCGGGCCAATTTTTCCAGGAAATTTTTGTCAATTATTATGGAAAATCTATGTGGCCTATGTGGCTTATGCTGCCAGTTTCCTTATAGGGCTATACTACGCTACGAAAGGATATAATAGAGGGGGTTACTAAAATGAATGCAGGCGCTCTGATTGAACAGGCCACATAGGTCGCACAGGCCGCATGACGTTTAGGTTGCAGGAGGGAACCACGGAGTCCCGTGCATGGTTCGCTTGGCGCGTGTCCAGCCCATGAATTCGAGCACCTGTGCGAGCCTCATTTCCTCGGCTTTGCGCAGCAACCCGGCCTTTATGCCCAAGGCGCCTTCGGCGATCTGGGCGAGGAAGAAAGGCGGTCTGAGGTCGGCTCGGAAGGTTTGGCCGTCGCCGGTGTCTGGGGTTTTTCTGTCCCAGATGGCGATGGGTTGTTCCCAGGCATCGCCCTGGTATCGGGCGTCCTGCTGGGGAGCGAAGATTTTTTCTTCGTGGCTGGGCTCGGGCCACCAGCTACGGCCTTCGACCATGACCTGGAGGAATGCTTCGGCGATGAGTTGGTCGCGGTCGCGCTTGAGCGCCTTGATGTTGATTTCGCCGCATCGCACGGGCCAGAAGCGCGACCCGCCGGTTTCGTCGCGCAGATAGGTCGCCTTGTTGGTGGTGCCGATGAAGAGGCAGGTTCGCGGCTCCTCGACCTCGAGGCGGCCGTATTTTGGGGTGTATTTCTCGACCTTGGATGAGAGGAACTGCTTCAACCTTGAGGCGTCGGCGCGGGTCATCGCGTGCATTTCGGAGACTTCGATGAGGAGTTTTCCTTTGAGGTGCATGGCGAGGCGGACGGGGTCGCCCGCGAGGTCTGGCAGGGCGTCGGAGAAGTAGCCGCAGGCGATGACCTCGCAGGCGGTGGACTTGAGTTTTCGCTGCGGTCCCTCGAGCACCAGCATGTAGTCGGCCTTGCAGCCCGGCTCCATGGCGCGGCGGACCATGGCGCGCAGGAACATTTCGCCGACCATCGAGTGGTAGGTGCTGTCGTCGGTGCCGAGGTAGCGGTGGAGCCAGGTGTGGAGGCGCTGGCATCCGTCCCACTCAAGCGCGCTCATCCATTCGGCGAGCGGGTTGAAGCGGTCGAGGTCGGCGACGATGAGGATGGCGTCGCGGATGTAGTCCTTGGGGAAGTTCTTGAAGCCGTTGTCCTCGAACCAGTTGACCATGCGGGCGAGCAGCGTGTCGGTGAGGGGCTGGCGCTCGACCCCCGCGACGATCGCCTGCAGCATCTCGTCGAAGGCGAAGCGGAACTCCGACGGCAGGTAGGGGCACCCGGCGAGATAGAGGTAGGCGTTGTGGGTATTGGCGACGAGCGCGCCCCCTTTGGTGCGGGTCGATCCGGCCAGCCAGAGCGGTTCCTGCACCAAGCGCAGGCGGGAACGTGCTTGCGAATCAGAGGATTTGTCGCTATTTGCCATGAAGCTATTCCTTCGATTGGCACCATTCCGTGGTTTGCTGATCGGCCTTTCGCGGGGCTTTTCGAGTAGCTGAATCGAGGCCGCCTCCCTGCCAGGACGCGGCCTTGATTTTTATCCTATGCTGATGCCCCAAAGGGGGGAAGCGGATGCCCGATGGAAGTTTCGGCGGCTCACCCTGGGTGCCGGCGTGGACGCCGTGGACGTGGTCCGGCGCCATCGCGCCGCCGCCGCCCGCGCCGCCCGAATTGCTCGGCCCCTTCCCGCAGCGCCCCATCACCATCGTCGACGCGTGGGGGGTCTACCTCGCCGACGCGGACGGCAATCTCATTGGATTTGATACGAATTTCGGACGCGGCGGACCTCTCGCTAGAGTGTTGGACGCCGGTAGAAGCGAGACCCGCAACCTGTGATCACATCCTTCACGATAGGGGCGAGTCACACGGTGAATCGCGGCAACTACGAAAGTACTCGTATCGAGTGTTCCCTAGTAATCGAAGTGCCGGCTGGAGATGATTACGAGGTTTTGAAAGATAAAGCGCAGAGCGAGTTGCGCCGCCTGCTGGAAGAGACGTGGCGGGCGCAGTCAAACGCCGGGAAGGGCTAGCTGCGGCGGGACAATCGCGGCGGTGCGCTTGAGGTAGGCGGCCAGCATGATCAGCCGGTTAGGGTCGTCGTGAGCATGGCCGAGGATAGAGTTGCACCCGTTGCACAGCCAACCTCTGAAAATGCCCCGCTGGTGACAATGGTCGAAGCTAATCTTCCTAGTGCCGCCGCATACCTCGCAGGACTGCGGGCGTGGTCGGCCGGCCTCGGCTTCGAGCGCGGCAAGCCTGCGCTGATATGTTTTTTTTGGTTGTTTGTGGTGGCGAGCCAGTGCGCTCGCTTTGGCTTTTGCTTTGTTGGCTTGATACCACCGCCGGCCCGAAGCCTTAGCTGCTGATGGATGTTTTTTCCGCCATCGCCGGCATGTGGCACGGTAGCGCTCGGGGTCTTGATTGCGGTATCGCGCCGCGCGAATGCGGTCGTTTTCCCGCCGCTTTGCGGGGTCTTTGTATGGCATAGCCGTGCTCCTCTTCGACAGGAGTAGGGTTAGGGGCGCGACAGTCCTGACCGACTGTCGCTGCCCCGAAGGATATCAGAAATGGCTCTGGACAATCGATTCCTGCCGTCGCATCCAGCAGGTCAATCGTGTCTCTACGGCCTGGATTTTTCCGCCCTGCTGCCGTTCGGCGTCGGCATCGCCAGCGGTTCGCTCACGGCAGAGCAGAACTTGTCACCCCCGACCCCCACATCCGACCTACAGATCGGACCTGTCACGATGGTAGGCCGGCGGTTATATGCGCTCGTCGCCGGCGGGGTGGCGGGGCGCGACTATCGCCTCACCTGGACCGCGACCGACAGTCTCGGCAACGTGTGGCCGCGCACGGCGCTCTTATTGTGCGCCGCCACCTCGTGATAGCCTGAAGCGCAACTCGCGGAGGTTTTATGGCGGGGGGCCTCACCGTCAGCGTTCGCCAGATCGGCTCGTACCCAACGACGCAAGGGGCGATCCCTTCCGATCTGGTCCTCACCCAGCGCGGGCTGGGGGGGCCGTATCTCGCGCCCACGGCCTATGAATTGATTTCGGGGGCGCTCTTATCGGGCGGCGCTCTGGGGGTCGGCATCGCGGCGCCGGGCAATGCCGCGATTGACCAGTTGTTCTCGGGCAATACCGTCCTGCCATTGGACGGGGCGCGCTACTGGAACGCCTACAACCAGGCGAACGGCGCCTACACCTATCTCGCCAACGGAGTGGCGGGGGCGGACGGGTTTGACGGGGTGGTGGGGTTTGACTGGGTGATCGCACCGGCGGGGGTGGCGGGACAGACCTTTGGCGGCTTCGAAACGATGATGCGGCTCTCCCCGGCGGGGGCGCTCAATCTCAATTTCGGCACCCTGACGGTGGCCCGCGATCCAGCGAGCGCGCTCGAGGTGGCGACGATGGGCTGGGTCGGGGCCAACACCGTAGCCTCGTTCAACAACCGCCGTGGGGTGGTCACCCTTTCGGCCGCCGACATCTACAGCGCCTTGGGCATCTGTCCGCCCGACTGCATCGCCACGACATCGAGCGTCAACGCCCAGATCTGCGCCGCGATCAACGATTTGCTTCGGACCTACCCCAGTGTGTGGAGTTGGATGGGGCGGGTGGGCGATGTGTTCCTGACGGTCGCCGACATGAACTTCGCGGCGGCCAACAACCCTTCGTTCCAGCCGCCCCTGACGATCCCGACGCCGCCCGAAACCGCCGTCGACGGCGAGGTGGTGACGGCGGCCTGGGTCATTGCCTATCTCGGTCAGACCGCCGGGTTTGCCACCGAAGCCTGGGTCACGGCTTATGTCGCGGCGAACGCCGTCACCAGCTTCAACGGCCGCCTCGGCACCGTGACCCTGACCCTGGCCGACATCCAGGGGGCGGGCGGGGCACCGGCGGCGAGCCCGATCTTTAGCGGCGTCCCGACCGCGCCGACGGCGGCCGCCAACACCGCGACCAGCCAGATTGCGACGACCGCCTTTGTCATGGCTGCGGTCAACGCGGCAACCGCCGGGGTCGCCTCGTTCAACGGGCGCACCGGCACTGTCGTCCTCAACTCGACCGACATCATCGATGCCGGGGGCGCGCCGATTGCCTCCCCCGCCTTTAGCGGCACGCCGACCGCACCGACTCCGCTTGCCGGCAATTCCTCGACCCAGATTGCGACGACCGCCTTTGTCCAGAACGCGCTCGCGGCGCAGGGCGCGGTGACTTCGTTTAACGGGCGCACCGGGGCGGTCACCTTTCTCTTGTCCGATGTGACCGGGGTCGGCGGCGCACCTATCGCCAGCCCTGCGCTGACCGGCACGCCGACCGCACCGACGGCGGCCGCGGGCACCAACAACACGCAGGTTGCGACGACGGCTTTTGTCAACGCCGCGATCAGTGCGATTGGCGCGGGGGTCACCAGCTTTGAGGGGCGCACCGGGGCGGTGACCTTGCAGGCCAACGACATCTCGGCGGCGGGCGGCCTCATCAACCCGAGCGTGGCGCTGACCGGGGTCCCGACCGCGCCCACCGCCTCGCCCGGCACCAGCTCGACCCAGATCGCCTCGACCGCCTTTGTCACCGCCGCGATCATCGCCGGCAGCGTGACGACGTTTAACGGGCGCTCGGGGGCGGTGACCCTGGCGGCGGCCGATCTCTCTGGGGCGGGGGGCGCGCTGTTGGCGAGCCCGGCGTTCTCGGGGACGCCGACCGGTCCCACGGCACCGCCTGCCACCTCGACGACGCAGCTGGCGACGACGGCCTTTGTGACCGGGGCGCTGGCGACCCAGGCGGCGAACTCGGTGACCAGCTTTAACGGCCGGCAGGGCATCGTGACCCTGACGACGGCGGACGTCACCGGCGCCGGCGGGGCGCCGATTGCCAGCCCCACCTTCACCGGCACACCGAGTGTGCCGACCGCGACGGCGGGCACCAGCACCACCCAGGCGGCCTCGACCGCGTTTGTGATGGCGGCGATTGCCGCGAGCACGGCAGGGGTCACCAGCTTCAATTCGCGCACCGGGGCGGTGACGCTGCAGGCCAACGACGTGTCAGCGGTGGGCGGCGCGCTCTTGGCTTCGCCGGTCTTTACCGGGACGCCCTCGGCCCCGACTCCGCTTGCCGGCGACAATTCGACCAACATCGCGACGACCGCTTTCGTGCAGAACGCGCTCGCGACCGCAGCGGTGACCTCGTTCAATACGCGCACCGGGGCGGTGACGCTGACCCTCGGCGATGTGACCGGAGCCGGCGGGGCGCCCATCGCCTCGCCCGCTCTGACCGGCACGCCCACGGCCCCGACGGCGAGCGCCGGCACCAATACGACGCAGCTGGCGACGACGGCCTTTGTCCATACCGCGCTGGCCGGTTACGTGCCGCTCAGCGGGACGACCGCCGCCACCGGGCCGGTCACCGGGCAGTTGAGCGTCGGCACCGGCTCAAGCCCGCCGCCCGCCACGGCGCCGCAGGGCATTTACAGCGCCTACGATGTCGTGCAGTTCGGCACGTCGGGCGGCGCGGGCTATTACCTCAACGGGATACCGGGCACGCCCTCGACCTACTGGCAGACCGGCACCGCGGGGGTCATTCAGAACGTCGCCACGGGGATGCTGTTCCAGTCTTTTGCCAGCGGCGCCGCGGGTGCCGCTCTCACCGGCACCCCGGGGACAATGACGCTGATACAGGGCGTCGGTACGTCGCCAAGCGGGGCATTGGTTCTGGGGAGCGTCAACGCCAGGTTCAATGCGACCCCGGTTTACGGCAACGGCAGCGCGCCGCTCATCGGCGAAACGACAGGCGCGAATTACACGCAGATTCTTTACAACGGCGGCACGACGAGTAGCGGCCTCGCCTGCACTTTCATGCGTATCGACAATGTGGCGGTGGCCTATTGTAATTTTTTCGCCGGGGCCAGCACCCAGATCGGCTCGATCAACACGGTGAGCGGCAGCTCGGTCAATTACAACACGACCTCGGACGACCGGCTGAAGGTCAACCAGAACCCGATCACCGATGGCGGGCAATTGCTCGATGGGCTGGCGCCGATCACTTTCAACTGGGATGCCGACCCCGCCGGAACGGCACCATCGCATGGGTTCTCGGCGCAGGCGACAGAGGCGGTTTATCCCGAGGCGGTGACGCCGGGGATGGGCAATCCCGGCGATGCAGGTTTTCGCCCTTACGGGATGGATTTGTCGAAGCTGGTGCCGCTCTTGGTGGCGGCGGTGCAGGCACTCAGGGCGCGGGTGGCGGCGCTGGAGAGCCACGCCGGGGTATCGCCGGCGGTGCCGGTCACGCAGTGAGGTGAGGGATGGCTGAGAATAACTGGGCGGCAAGCGGCTTGTTGGCGGCAGGTCTGACGGTGACCAGTACCGCGACCCCGGCGCTGAACGGGGTTTACGGCTGCGAAAGCGCGGCGCTTGATGCGTTGCACGGCGAGGCGCTCAGCCTGGCGCTCAACGCCAACACCTTTGTCGACGGCTCGACCACGGTCAACTGGCCGGACAAGAGCGGGGTGGGGCACTCGTTCAGCGAGGCGCAGTTCAAGACCCTGGTCAACGCCATCGACCTCTTTGTGGCACAGTGTTTTCAATACGCTGCGGGTGTGATCACCACCGCGCCCGGGGCCAACGCGACCATTCCCTAAAGAGGCAAGACATGTCGGGCAACCCCAGCACTACGCCTCCTTCCAACGTCGTGCCGATCAACCCGGTGGCGGCGCCGACCAACTGGCCGGGGCCGATGTTCAACCCCGGGGCGCGGCCGTGGCCGCAATCGCCGTCGTGCTTCTCCGAATTGGCGGGCCTCAACGCCTGCTACGACTCGGTGCAGATGATGGAGCAGATCCTGGCGAAGGTGGTCTGCGACCTGGCGACCAATAACGCCGCCTTTGCCCAGTGTCTGGTCGAGGCCATCGCCAAATCGGGTTCGAGCGTGCCGCTGATCGGGGTGACCAACGGTTCGGATGCGCAGCCGGGGCAGGTGGGCGAGTTCTTCGCCCCACCGGCGGTAGCCTTCCCGGTGCCAGCGGGCAACAACACCGTCAACATCACCACTGGGGTCTTGCAGCCGGGCGATTGGGATTTGTGGTCGGACGCCGCGCCTGGCGGTGCCGTCCAGGTCTTGTATTTCTCTCTCAACCCGCAACCGCCGGGGTTCAGCAGCAACGGCGGCGGCTATTCGGAATCGAGCGGCGGGGCGGCGAACGCAACGCTCGGCCTGCCGACCCGTGCGCTCATCTCGGTGCCGACTCTGTTGGCCTGGACGATCACCACGCAGGCGGCGACGGCGGTGACGGGCAGCAACTTCTACTGCTACGGGCGGCGGCGGCGCTGATGTATCCCGGCGGTCAGAACCTCTATGGGCTTAATGCCTGCTACGATTCCGTCCAGGTGATGGAGTCGATCCTCTCGAAGGTGATGCTCGACCTCATCCAGAACGACCCGGCGGTGATGGCGGCGATCATGGCGGGGATCGGCACGACCGGGATTACCGGGGTCACCAACGGTCAACCGGCCGCTGCCGGGGTGGTCGGGCAGGTGATTTCGGGGCAGGTGCTGGCCCAAGCCTTTGCGGCCACGGGGGCGACGACGGTGACGCCGCTCGTCATCCCTGCGGGCGATTGGAACATCCAGGCGATATTGAGCATTGGCTCGGGGGCGCCCACCGACATCACCGGCGCGGCGGTTACGCTGGGAACGCCGCTGCCGCCGGGCATGACGGTCGGTGGAATGGGGAGCATCACCCTCGCGGTGTCGGGGCTTGCGGCGGGGTCGAACTTCATCCTTGCCAGCAACACTGCTCCGGTGAATTGCAACGCGCAGGCTTCGCCCTCCTTCTTGGTGACGCGCGCGGGCACGGCGGCGGGAGGGTTTTCTCTCTATGCCTGGGGTCGGAGGATGCGATGACGCCTTGCTGCGGGCCTGGCAATACGCTCCCCATTACGACCGGGAGGGTGGGACTCTCTCAGACGACGGGCGAGGTGCAGTTCTACAACCCGCCGCATGTGTGGAAGGCCAACACCTGCTGGACGTATACGCCCTGTCCCTATCCCGGGTGGCCGGTGCCGATGTGGCGCTGCCCGGCGCCCGGCGGCTGCTCCTGCTGCGGCGGCGGGTGCTGTTTCTCGTGCGGGGGCTGCGGGGGCTGCGGAACCTGTTCGTGCTCCTGCTTCACCTTCCTTTTGACCAATATTGGCCCGTGGTGCCGGTTCTGGACCGATCAGCAGTACCAGGCGTGGCTGACCGGGAAGGAGCCGTGGCCGCCGACGGCTGACGCGGCCAACGCCGACCTCCAGGCCACCCTGCCGGCGGCGTGCTTCCCCTCGCCCGCGGCGCAGGCGGCGATCGCCTCGATCGGGGTGCATTGAGATGAGCTTGCCCATATCGACGATGGGGGTTGGCCTCGACCTCGTGCGGGACGTGGCCCAGCAATACGTCCCACCGCGTGTGCTCACCGTCCCAGGGCCGCCCGGGCCGCCGCCGACCGAGGTCACCTTTGGCACCGGGATCGGGCTTGTCGATGGTCAGCCCCTGCCCGCGGGCGGGTACTGGTACATCGTATCGGGGACGCTCTTGGCCAGCGGCACGGTGCAGGCAGTCCCGGTCACCGTGGTCAACGGCCCGACGCCGCCATGATCGAGGTTCTCGCCTTCGCCTCGATCTATTCTCTGCCGGTGGTGCTGCTGTGGCTTTGCATACGAGGCTAGCGATGCCGATCATCGATCTTTCCGACGAGGACATGCAGCAGCTGGTTCTCGTGCTTGCCAACGCCAGTGGGCCGGGGATCAGCTGGGCCTTGACCAACTCGCTTCTGACCAAGCTGCAGCAGCAGGCGCGGCAATCGCCGCTCAACGCGCAGATGGACGTAAAGGCCAAGCGCCGTCATGTGCCGCCGGGCGACGGCCTCGACCTCAATCCGCCGGGGGAGGACTAGCCATGTCGTCGCCCTTTCCGGTCTGGCATCGCTGGGCGGTGCATTCGACGCGCAACGGCGTGCCGCCCGAACCCCCTCCAGCCGAAGGGTCAGATTCGACCCCTCCGGTGGAGGAACCCACCGCCGATGTTCCACGTGAAACGCCGCCCGAGCCAGAGGGCGATTCCCCGCCTCCCGCTGCTGCCAAGAAGCGGCGGTGATGTATCCCGGCTCGATCAAGGTGACTAAACCAGCTTCCCTGGTGACACTCGGTCTGTCACTGTTTGTCCTGGCGCTGTGGTCGCTAGTGACACTTGCCGTGCGGGGCAGCTGACACCATCTTCACAGGCCAGTGACTTATCGCAACCGCGGAGTGACATTCGCGGAAGGGAGAACTGTCACCTGGCGACACAACGCAGTGACATAAGTGGGGTATGTGGATACCGCAGTGTCAA
>Ga0126373_10004486_pt1 | contig 10676 bp, 9 predicted proteins | sample PanSoiMetPlot_11_FD_92545 | JGI IMG/M metagenome (GOLD analysis project Ga0126373, IMG submission 92545) | Tropical forest soil microbial communities from Panama - MetaG Plot_11 | ecosystem: Environmental > Terrestrial > Soil > Tropical forest > Bulk soil | place: Panama | collected 2016-02-17
CCGTGGGTCGATCGTCGTGCTTTTCTTGACCGGCGCCGGCCCGATGGATCCGGCCAGTCCAGACGGCTTCGTCGCGACCAACGCACTCGCGTCTATCGCCAGCCCGGTGTCGGTTACCATCGGGGGCCAACCAGCGCGTGTGCTCTATGCTGGATCAGCGCCGGGTTTGATCGCCGGCATTGCTCAGATCAACGCGGTCATACCGGACGGCATCGCGCCGGGAACGGTGCCGCTCATCGTGGAGGTTGGCGGGCAGTCCAGCCGACCGGGCGTGACCCTGAGTGTCGAATAGAACGCCAGATCTCAAACTTGGATGTGGTGCAGGGCCAAATATTCGCGCCGGGGCTTTTCTGTTGACGAGAATACAGGTTTCGTGTTATCAACTACTTAACAACGATGAGCGGACCCACCAACGTACTTTGGTACAGTTCGGTGGCGATTCAGTTACTGTTCTGTCTGTATCTACTCTGGACCAGGATCGCCAATAAGCATCCCATCTTTACGCTCTATCTTGGATGCGCGGTCCTTCGCTCACTCGCAGCGATGCGATTCACACCCAGCGCCACCGGCCGGCTGCCGATCTCCTATACCTACTTTTGGCTTTGGACGGAACCCGTTCTCCTGCTGCTGCAGATTGGAGTCGCATTCGAAGTACACGCCGGATTGTGGAAGGACAATACGACCATCGCAAAGTCGGCCCGGCCACTGTTGATTTTCGGCCTCTTGACCGCAATTGTTTTCGCCGCGTTGCCGATCCATGCAGAGCTCCGCGATCTCAGCGGCCTGGGAATACGCACGGTGATGCAGTTCGAATTTCTCGCCAAGCGATACATTTCGACCGTATTGGCGACTTTTCTCGTGCTGTCAGCGCTGATGTTTCTGCTGGTCGTGCGGAATAGCTTGAAGAACGCTATCTTGCGGCACGAAAGTATGCTGGCCGCTTATTTCGCCATTTACGCGATCTGCTACCTGATGATGAACGTGGGATGGAAACGCCCTGTGCTCGTGAACAACTACATGCTCTCGGCTTTGACTCTCTGTCTGGTCGTCTGGATCAGTATCTTCCGTCCTGTTCCAGAAACGGCCAACTGACTGCTCCGGGGACGGGCTGGCCGTCCCCCGTAAAACTTATTAATTTCCTGTGGGCTCTGGACAGTCTGGCGGGCACGTTGGGGCCGGGTCATCAAATCGATGCTGGGCTTTTCCGGTGGCTTGAATTACGAAGATCCCTGCGGCCGCAAGGGCGAGCCAGAACGATAATGTGAGCTTTCTCATTTGGTCTCCTGATTCACTTCTCCATCCGGCAATTCTTAAGCCCGCCGGACTAGGCTAGATAGTCCGGGATATACATTACCAGAATTATTACAAAAATTCGATACTTATTACGACCCATTACGCATAGGTCGAACAGTATTTCGTGTTGGTATAGAACTCCTCGACTCACAACTCGGCTGGTTCACCTCATCTCGGAACACACGACAGCTCTCTCCACGTCTCTCGACTAATAAATGCTATCAAGTATTTCGGACGAGGTGACAAAATAGAAATATGCGGGGTGAATAGTAACTCGGGTCGAGCAGGAGCGTTGAGGACAGCGATCCCAGATCGAGGAGCGTGAGGGGGCGCGGGCGTGAAGATTTTGGGAACCCGTCTCTAAGCAGCGCCGTCTACTGAATCAAACAAAGCAGCTAGTCTCCGTGCGGCGACCCTTTCCCCAACAAACCAACCCCGCACGGAGACTTCCCTTCTAACCATTCCACCGGTCGAACGTCTGTACTTGCACGTAGCAGCTAATCTCCGTGCGGACCCTTTCCCCAAAAAGTCACGACCGCACGGAGATCTCTTTGTATTGCGAAAACCTTTATTGCAAGAGAGCAACTCGAGCGCAATGCCGCGCCTGTCAGAAATGATCGCCGAGAATATCTTTGGAAGGTCTTCTCGCTAGTAGCGGCCGGTTCAGAAATTGGATAAGCGGCGCCATCGCACGAAAGCGCGCCAGGATTTCATCGTAGAGTTTCGGACTCGTCGCGAGCGTTCCGTCGAGGCTCACATCCAGGATCCAATCTTTCATCTTGATCCAGCCAATCGCGGGATGCACCGGATCGAATCCCTTGGGCGCGCGCGACAATTCGGCGCCCTGCAGCGCTCCCATGAGATCGCGTGTCTTCTTTGCCGCCAGAATGCGGCGCATCTCGGCGTGATGTTCCGAGATGTGCGTGCGAATCGCGAGCATTGTGTCGGGCGCCGGATGGTAGATGCCTCCGGCGATCTCAATCTGGTCCGGCGCCACGCTGAAGTAGAACCCGCCGGTGGTGAGACGCTCGGGGCCGCGCCGCGAGAAACTGGCCGCGATATGAGTTTTGTAGGGCGTTTTATCCGCGCTGAAGCGAGTATCGCGATAGATGCGGAAGATGGCTTTCTTCGGATCGGTCACGTACTCGGGTGCAAATTTTTGCAAACCCGAATTCAGCGCCGACAGCAGTTCGAGCATCGGCGCTTTGCAGTGCTGTTCGTACAAATGCTTGCGCGGCTGGAACCACTCGCGTCGGTTATTGCGCTTCAAACTGCTCAGAAATTTCGCGGCCTCCGGGGGGAAGCCCTTGAATGTCGAAGCCAACGCCGATTCTCCTTTCGCGCCAGGCGCGTACGTTAGTATGAAATTTCAAAATGCCCGTTCGGCCGGAAACGATCGACTGCCTATCGAACCTTCCCAATGTAGCGATCTCGCGAGGAGGTTTGCTGAGCCGACACACGCGGTTTGGAATCGGCGGACCTGCCGATGTGCTGGCTGAGATCGGGTCGGAGACTAGCTTCGTTCACGCCGTCGGGATCGTCAAGGCGAGCGGCGCCGATTACACCGTCATCGGCGGGGGTACCAACCTGATCGTCTCCGATGCGGGATTCCGGGGCATTGTACTGCGATTCACCCCTTCGGGGATCGAATGCGATGGCGTCGTGATCCGTGCTCAAGCTGGCGCCGAATTGCAGGCGCTGGTGGACTTCTCGATCGCGCAGGGCCTGCGAGGCATTGAGACCATGACCGGCATTCCCGGATCGGTGGGAGCTGCGGTTTACGGCAACGCCGGCGCCTACGGCCACTCGATCAACGAACGTGTGCGGAGCGTGCGGTTTTTCGACGGCGCGACGACGCGCGAAATCGGCAATGCCGAGTGCGAGTTCCGCTATCGCGAGAGCGTCTTCAAGCAACGCAAAGATTGGTTCATTTTTTCGACCGAGCTGGCCATGGATCGGGCGGCTTCCGAAGAGCTCCGCAAAACATCAGATGAGATTTTCAAGATCCGGCTCGTCAAGTATCCGGCCGACATGAAATGCGCGGGCAGCATTTTCAAGAATCTTCTGCTCGCGGACCTGCCGCACGATGTCCAGCGGCAGGTACCTCCGCAGGTGATCCGTGAAGGCAAGGTTCCATCAGCATATTTCCTCGAGCAAGTGGGAGCGAAGGGCATCCAAAACGGCGGCATCCGCGTGGCCGATTACCATGCCAATCTGATTTACAACCAGGGGTGCGGCACAGCGGCCGAGCTATGCGCGATTATCGCCGACCTGAAGTCTCGTGTACGGACGCGTTTCGGCCTGGATCTTGAGGAAGAAGTGCAATATGTCGGATTTCCGGGGAACGGCGCGCCCTGATCCACTCGCCCGCATTCCGCTGTGGTATCAAAGAAGCATAACTCCAGGGAGGATTTATGCAGAAATTCCTGCTTCCCGCCTTGCTGTGCTGCGCGCTCGCGCAAGCCGATGAGAAACCACTAGCCGCTCCCGTGATCGTCGAGCTCTTCACCAGCGAAGGCTGTTCGAGTTGCCCGCCGGCGGATGCGCTGCTGGCGCGCCTCGAGAAAACGCAGCCAGTGGCGGGCGCGCGCATCATCGCTCTCGAAGAGCACGTCGATTATTGGAACCAACTCGGATGGAAAGATCCATTCTCTTCGGCGCAGTTTCGCGTGCGGCAAAACGACTACGCAGTCGCGGCACATGTAGAGAATGTTTATACGCCGCAAATGGTGGTGAACGGACAAGTCGGATTTGACGGCGGCGATGGAAATCGTGCCTTCCAGGAGATCGGACGCGCAGCGCAGGCGCAGGCGATCTCCATTGACCTGAGTACTGCACCGAGCGCCAAAAACGCAGAGATGGTGGACCTCTCAGTCCGAGTGACGAATTCCAAGCCGACTAAGCGGCGCGATGCCAATCTGTATCTCGCTGTAACCGAGAATGAACTTTCAACGCGCATCGGAGCCGGAGAGAATGCCGGACGGACGCTGCGCCATTCCGCGGTAGTGCGAAGTTTTGGCGTGATCGGAAAGATGGACTCGAAGGGACTCAGCCGGGGCGAGGTGATAACCACCCTGCGGCTGCCACATGAATGGCGTCGCGAGAACCTGCGCGCGGTAGTTTTCGTCCAGGAGAAGGACACGTTTCGTATCGCGGGAGCAAATTCGATCGATCTGAGGTAAGCCTCTGCGTTTCCTTGAAATCGCGACGCTGGCATCGCAAAGTTCTGGTACTATCAATAGAGTGATTGTTTATCCCGCTTCCCGCGTCCGCCGAGTGCGGCACTGCTCTCCCCGCGCTTCTCAATGATCCCGAGAAACTTCCCACCGCGCCGGCCTAAGGTTCGGGAAAACGTAAACGAAGCGATTCGAGTGAGAGAAGTGCGCGCCGTGTTTCCAGACGGCACTGTGGAAGTGATGCCGACGCTCGCCGCCGTTCGTAAGGCTCAGGAGATGGGCCTGGATCTAATCCTGATTGCGCCCACCGCCGAGCCGCCCGTCGCCAAAGCGATGGATTACGGGCAGTGGCAGTACGAGAACAAAAAGAAACAGCACGAAGCCAAGAAGAAGCAGCACGTGATCCAGGTGAAAGAGCTGAAATTCCGGCCCAATACCGACGATCACGATTATGAGTTCAAGAAGAACCATGCCATCCGTTTTCTCAAGGAAGGCAATCGCGTCAAGGCTGTGGTGCAATTTCGCGGGCGTGAGATCGCGCACGTGGATCTGGGCAAGAAGCTGCTGATTCGCTTCGCTCAGGATTTATCCACGCATGGCGCCGTGGAAGGGCAGCCGCGACTGGAAGGCCGCAACGCGCACGTGATCATCAGCCCCGTTAAGCCGGGAAGCGCGCCGCCCAAGGAAAAACCGAAAGAGCCGCCCGCCGGTCCAACTCAGTAGCGCCACGGGAAGCTGTGGCCTCTCTCGCTGACAATCGGAAACCGCTGCCGCGGCCTTTCATGGTAGCGCGAGTTAGTTAGTAGAACAAGTACTTTCGCCATTGATCGTCGCTGCGGGCGAGCAAGCGCATCAGGTGGCGGCTGGTGTGTAGACTAAACGGCCGTGGCGCGCGCGCCAGTTTCATCCCCGCTTCGTCGGGCGTGCGGCTGCCTTTGCGATTGTTGCAGGGGTGGCAGCAGGCCACCAGATTTTCCCACGTGGTTTCGCCGGCGCGCGAACGCGGGAGGACGTGGTCGAGCGTCAGCTCGCCGGACGGCATGGTGCGGTGACAATATTGGCACGTGTAGCGGTCGCGCATCAGGATGTTTTTGCGCGACAGTGCGCGGGTCTGATGCGGGATGCGCCGGTATTCGAGCAGGCGGATGACCGAAGGCACACGAATGGCATGGCGCACCGAATGCACGTGCGTATGCGACTCTTCTTCAGCCGATGCCACGCCCTTCAACACCAGAACCAGCGCGCGCCGAGCCGCGCAGATGTTGATGGGTTCGTAGCTTGCGTTGAGTACCAGGACAGGTTTCTGCAATCGATCGAGACTAGGCATCAGTTGTCTGCTCCCGAGGGATTCCAATCATGAGTGGTAAATCAAAATCAATGCGGCGGTCCGCGCGTGCCATCGTCAGCAAGGTGACTTCACGCGCGCCGGCTATGTGGAGAGCGCGGGCGCAAGAGGCGGCCGTCGCTCCGGTAGTTAAGACATCGTCGATGAGCAGGACCCGCTTGCCCGCGAGCGCTACCCTGCGCCTGGCGCGGAATGCGCTCGAAACCTTCTGTCGGCGTTTTGCGTTCGTCAGTCCGGCTTGCGCACAGGTATGTTTTACGCTACGCAGTGCGTGGCTAAGCGGTCTGTGAGTGCGGCGAGCGATTTCGCGGGCCAGCATCGCGGCCTGGTTGAACCCACGCTGCCAGCGCTTTCGCCAGTGCAGCGGCATCGGAACGATGACGTCGATAGCTTGTTCGCGGGGGAGCACTGAAACCAGCAACGGGGCCAAAGGTTTCGCCAGCGTCTGGACGCGCCCGTACTTCAAAAGATGGATCAGCCCGCGCAGCTGGTTTTCGTAGCAACCGAAAGAGTATGCGGCATCGAATCCCCGCCGGCACAACGCGCAACGGCCCTCTTCATCCAGCGGGAAGCGATTGCGGAACGGGGCGCGGCATTGCGAACAGAAGAATTCGGCGTCGAGCGGTTTCGGCTTACCGGGGCAGGACGGGCATACCGGGACGCCGGAAATCTCTTCTAGCGGCTGGGAGCAGATCCGGCAGTCGTCGGGAGAAATCAGCGCAAAGAAGCGGCGAGGGTACTCTCGAAGGAAAGGAGGGGCGAGCGTCAGCGAGGCGATTTGCGCTGGGCGGCTACTGCTGAAGACTCACCTCCTAAAACATTTAGTTTACACGATGCGGATATTTCTCATGCAATACAGTGGTTGGGGAGTCCGCCGCTGAGTCGCGTAACGTACCTGGCCGTGACGAGTGGAAGAACGTCGCTACAATGGAATCAAGTTCCCTTCATGAAGACGTTTTATATCGAGACGTTCGGCTGCCAGATGAACGTGCACGATTCCGAAAAGGTGATCGGCACGCTGCTCTCGAAGGGTTACACGCAAGTGGATGCGATGGAACAGGCCGACCTGGTTCTCTATAACACGTGCAGCATTCGCGACAAGGCGGAGCAGAAAGTCTTCCATCGTCTGCAGCAGTTCAAGAAGGAATACGGCAAGACGAAGACGTTCGGCGTGCTGGGCTGCGTGGCGCAGCAGGAAGGCGAGCGGATTTTCGAGCGCGCGCCGCATGTGAGCCTGGTGGCCGGATCGGCGAGCTACGCGAAGCTGCCCGATATGCTAGTGCAGCTCGAATCCGGCAACCGGCGCGTGACCGGACTTTCACTCGACATCGAGGACGCTTTCGAGACGTCGTTTACGCGGCGAGACAATCCGCATCGAGCTTATATCACGATCATTGAAGGCTGCGACAAATCCTGCGCCTATTGCGTCGTGCCATTCACGCGCGGGCCGGAGCGCAGCCGTACCAGCGCGAGCGTGCTGAAGGAAGCGCGCGAACTGGCGTCAATGGGCTACAAGGAAATTCAACTGCTCGGCCAGAATGTGAACAGCTACCGTGATCCTTCGCCCGCAGGTTGGGATTTCGCGCGGCTGCTGCGCGCGGTAGGCGAAGTGGAAGGGATCCGGCGCGTGCGATTCACCACGTCGCATCCGCGCGATTTTGTGAAGGACATCGTGGATGCGATCGAGGACAATCCGGTGCTGTGCAATCACGTGCACTTGCCGGTTCAATCGGGCTCGGACAGCGTGCTCGATCGCATGCAGAGGCTCTACACACGCTCGGAATACCTGCGGCGTATTGACTGGATGAAATCGGCCCGGCGCGATATTTCGATCACCACCGATATCATCGTCGGCTTCCCGGGCGAGACCGAGCAGGATTTTGAACACACATTGGCCTTGCTCGACGACGTGCGCTACGATTCGCTGTTCAGCTTCAAGTACTCGCGCCGTCCGAACACGGGCGCTCTGGCGCTCGACGATCAGATTCCGGAAGAAGAGAAAACGCGGCGTCTCATGATTCTCCAGGAAAAGCAGCGGGCCATCCAAATCCGGCGCAACTCGGAGTTGGTCGGGACCGCGGAGGAAGCGTTCGTGGAGGGGTATAATCAGGCCACGGGTCAATGGATCGGGCGAACCACACAGAACCGGACGCTCAACTTCAACGACGCCGCTCACCCGAGTCCGCAGAACAACGAGACACTGGTTGGAAAATTTTTGAATGTTCGGATCACGCGTGCCGGCCCGAATTCGTTGGCTGGCGAGGCCGTGACCCGCGGCTAAACTAGAAAGGGGACCACATATGGAAGTAGAAATGAAGATTCGAGGATTGATGATGGATCCCGTCAGCAACATGCCCATCGTGGTGCTGAAGGACACGAACGGCAACGCCATCTTGCCAATCTGGGTTGGCATCTATGAGGCCAACGCCATCGCGCTCGAAATCGAAAAGGTCTCCACACCACGCCCTATGACGCACGATCTCATCAAGACGCTGCTGCACGGCCTGGGCACGGGCATCCGCAAGGTGGTGGTCAGCGAGTTGAAGGACGATACGTTCTACGCGGTGATCTGGCTGGACAAAGATGGCGACCTGATCAGCGTGGACTCACGCCCGAGCGACGCGCTGGCGCTGGCCCTGCGGCTGGACTGCCCGATTTACGTCGATGAGTCGGTGCTGAAGAGCTCAAAGATGGCGAACGCGGCCGCAGACAAAATCAATACGGAAGAGCAGCGCCGCTGGCTCGAGAGCCTGGATGACGAGGATCTCGGCCGCTACAAAATGTAATCCGCTCGCGTCGTCAGTTTATTGCTTGGCAGGAGCCTTCTTCGCAGGGGCTTTCTTAGCCGGGGCTGCGTTCTTGCCAGTCCAGCCGTGCAAGTCTTCTTTGTCGACGTTGAACACCACCATGAATGGGCTGCTGGTATAGCTCTCCGGCACGCCTTCAAACGTCAGCACTGTGCCAGCATCGACTTTTCCGGCGAGCGGCATCTCGAATTTCAGAGTGGCGTCGCCGGTAGTTCCATCTTCGAGCGCCATCACGATGGTCTTCGGCTTGGTTTCCGGCTCCAGCGAGACAACTTTTCCGCGAAACGTCGGCAGCTTTGCGCCCTTCATGCTGGATTCGAAATAGCTCGCGCCATCCGCGGCTTTGAGCTGGTCCTTGATGTTCTTCCACATCGCCAGTTGAGGATTGTCTTTGGCGAGCTGCTCGGCTTTGGCGTTCTCATCCTCCGCAGCTTTCTTTGCGATCTCGGCCTTGCTGGAGATGTGATACCCGCCTTCGGGTGGATTCGGTGACGCTTTGGCAGCGGCGATGAGCTGGTCAAGCCCTGTCGCGCTGCCATGGAAGGCGGTGTAGGTCTTTTGCAGGTCCGCTTGCAAGGCCTGCCGTTGCTGCGGTGTCAACGATCCAGGGCCCTCATAGTTCGCTGCGCGGGCGTAGTAAAACAGCGCGTTCGAGTTGTCTTTCTTGCTTGCGAGCGTGATATACAGGCTGTAATCGACGGCACTGTTGTTGGGGTTTAACTGGAGAGCCTTCTTGAATTCTGCTTCCGCGGCGTCCCAGGATTTGCGCTGCATACCGATGAAGCCGAGCGTCTGATGGCAGAGTACCTCGACATCCGGCCGTAGCTTGGCCCACTGAGCGGCGTCGACACCTGCAGGCGGCGTGTCGATGCTAGCAAGGAGCGACTTAGATGCGCTCTCACCCCCGGCCAAAATGTCAGGCTGCTGATTGGCAGTGTAGGCTGGCTGCGTCAGCAGCATCGTGTAGTAGAGGGCGTTGAAGTCTTTGGGATCGTCGGCGAGGCTCTGCTTGGCGACGGTGAGCGCTTGCGCGGCCTGACCGTTGGCGGCGTAGGTCGTGATCAGCAGCGTGCGGCGGATCTTGATGAACTGGGTATCCGGATTCGCCTTCTCCCACTGCTGCAGCTTCTCGAGCTTGGTTTTCGGATTGTTGTCCTGGAGGATCGAGTTATAGAGATTGCACTCGGCCTCGTCCTTACACTGCGGTTGCTTGGCTGCATCCTGACCCAGCACCAGCGCCGGAAGACACAGCACGCCCGCAATCACGCTCATCCAAAACAGTCTCGATGTTTCCTTCAACATTCGCAGCCTCCAATTCCCTAAAGTATGCTAGAGTCCTTCCGCCGCAACAACGCTCCCGCGTACCAGCGACCGCAAGAGTAGTACTAGAGTACAAAAAACACAGCCCAGAGAAAAGTCCAGGGACCCAGTTCGATCGCATTTCAGAATTGCCCGCTACTTCTTCGTAGCAGTGGTTCGACGATGAACCGGCGCTGGTGCATTCTTTCCCGTCCAGCCGTGCAGCTTATCTTTATCTACGTTGAACACCACCATGAACGGACTGGTTGTATAGCTTTCCGGCACGCCTTCGAACGTGAGCTCGGTGCCGGCGTCCACTTTGCCCGGCAGCGCGGCCTCAAACTTCAGCGTCGCGTCGCCCACTCTTCCGTCCGATTTTCCATCTTCAATCGCCAGCACAATGACTTTGGGTTTGTTCTCCGGCTCCAGTTTTACCACTTTGCCCTTGAGCGTAGGAACGGCGGTGTCCTTCATATTACTGTTGAAATAGTTCGCTCCGTCAGGTCCGGTCAGCGCCTCCTTGATACTCCTCCACAATGCTTCCTGAGGGTGCGTCTTGGTCCATTCTTCTTCGTTCGCTTGCTCGGCTTGGGCGATCTCGGTGGCGCTCTTGATGTTGAAGTCGGGCGGCGGCGCGGTCGCGGCCTTGGCGGCGGCGATCGATTTGTCGAAATCCTGGTCCGATCCGTGGAAGCCTTTGTAGGCTCGCTTGACGTAATCCATCACTTGCTGCTGGCCTTGGGGCGTCAGAGCTCC
>Ga0126373_10004487_pt1 | contig 10676 bp, 14 predicted proteins | sample PanSoiMetPlot_11_FD_92545 | JGI IMG/M metagenome (GOLD analysis project Ga0126373, IMG submission 92545) | Tropical forest soil microbial communities from Panama - MetaG Plot_11 | ecosystem: Environmental > Terrestrial > Soil > Tropical forest > Bulk soil | place: Panama | collected 2016-02-17
CATAGAAAAGGATGAGGTCACGCCAGTGCGGATCTTTCTGGAACCTGCTTGATCCCCCATACACCGTGCGCTGACCTTGGCTGTCCCGAAGGAAAATTCTCACAAGGCGCTTTGCAATCTCCTCAGCGACTTGATAGAGACTCATCCGTTGACCTGAGCCGGTCGGGCACTCGATAGTAAAAGCGTCTCCATAGTATGCGTAGTAATTCACCAGAGCACGAAGGATGAGCATGTTGACTGGCAGGGGCGCTACGTACATGGAGCGATTCGCGCCTGCTCGGTCCCCCGATTCGGAGGCCAAGGAAAAATTTCGACAGACTCTCACGCGGCCGCTTTGTGGACGGCGCCGTTATTCGACTGCAACAATGTCCTTGCACTTGCAATTTCCTGACGTCTCTTCTTGTCAACCTTGGGATACGCCAGATCAAGAGACGCCAGCGTATCCACGATGGCAGCTCCAACCACCGCTCGAGTGAACCACTTGTTGTCGGCGGGTACTACATACCACGGGCTGTCCTTTGTTGCGGTGTTTCGAATCATGTCCTCATACGCGTCCTGGTATTCATCCCAATACTGACGTTCCGCCATATCTGAAGCAGAGAACTTCCAGTTTTTTTCGGGGTCTTCGGTCCGTGCGAGGAAGCGGCGCTTTTGCTCCCTCTTCGACACATGCAGAAAAAACTTCAGGATCTTCGTTCCATTACGGTGAAGGTATCGTTCAAAGCTCCGAATATCCTCGAAGCGATCTTGCCAGATGTCGTCAGTCACAAGTGCTGGCGGAATTTTCTGCTTAGCCAGAAACTCCGGATGCACACGTACCACCAGCACTTCTTCGTAATAGCTCCGGTTGAAAATACCAATATTGCCGCGATTTGGCAGACATCTCATGGATCGCCACAGGAAATCATGATCGAGGTCCTCGGACGAGGGTGATTTGAAGGAGAACACTTGGCAGCCCTGCGGATTGACACCCGACATAACATGTTTAATCGTGCCATCTTTGCCGGCAGCGTCCATCGCCTGAAAAATCAGAAGGACTGCCCATTTGTCTTGCGCGTAAAGCATGTCCTGCAATTCTGCAATCCCGGTGGTACCTATCTGGAGAACTTCCTTAGCTCGCGCTTTGTCCTCTGAGGTGAATTCCAACGTATCGCCAGGATTCACGTCTTTAAGCCTAAATTTATTTCCGTTAGCGATGCGGAATGGCTTAGCAATAGTGCGCGCTCTCTCCACCAGTTCTTTTGTTTTCATGGTTGGTTCCAGTCTATCCAGCGTATTTGTGGTCTGGACGAATATTCCTGTACGCAATCGTCGTTTTAACGGGACACATATATAACGCTACTAGCCTATGATCGTAGGGATTTCTCTGGAAGTGTTATTGTTGACAGTCGCAGCTTCAATTCTTGGAGACTTGGCGCAGTCTCAAGCCCCGGCGAATCTGGTAAGGCTGCAGGCTGATATGTCCTGTGCTCAAATGTAGGTCCCCAGCTGCCCTACATACGCCGCAGTGTCACATGACTAAGTGAAGGCTGGGAGCCCGCCTGATTTGTCGCAAATGGGTTCCTGCGTAAATTCAAGGCATCTTGACGATCATTTGCGGTAGAGCTCGCTGCTGTCGGAGTTGAGACGCACCAGCGTATTTTGATCAACTAAGCTTATCTGTTCAGACTGGGAATCACCTACTTCCAACACTACCCGCAACAAGTTAACACGAGACAAATTTGAGTTTACGGCTCCAAATTTAGGTGTATAGTTTGTCGGCTCTTCCGGCCCCGAAACCCAATCTCTGTGAATCTGGAGGATTTTCCATGAGACTCTTCGGGCGCTTTTTGTCCGTCGTCGTGTGCACCACGTTGATCCTGGCTGCGTCAGACATCAGCTTCGGCCAGACCTCAACCGCGAAACTTGGCGTCATCAAACCGGGATACGTCCGTATGCCGAAGGTCAACATCAACTCGGTCCAACCTCCGAGTTCTTCGATTCGATTAATCCTTCCAAAGGGCGTAACTAGCACCCGTGGAATGTTCGTCAACGATGCCAATTCTCCCGGTAGGGGCCCGCACAAGAACACTGCCATCAAGGCCGCAAGCGGGGGGAACATCCCTGGGTTGGATACTGTACCGACTTTTACGGGTGTCTTTAACTCGACAGCCCCATCGATCGACTTTTTTCAGAGCAGCGACGGGTTCACCACTACCGCTAATTTCAACATGATTGGAAACTCACCTCTGGTAGGGGGAACGACCGTGATTCCTGCAAACCTGTCGGCGATTTCACTGCAACTGCTCAATCCCGACGGAAGCGTTTTCATCAACGTGCCTTTCGCTCCGTTTGAGCAGTTGATTCTGAACTCTCCCAACTTCGAGAACGCTAAGTACTCGGTAGGGGGGACACAGTTCGGAGATGCTGTGCAGCGCGCAGAGTTCTTCAATACGATGAAGCAGAACTGGCACACGCTGCTGAATCCAAGCATCGTTAATCGCACGACTATCCAAGTACCGGCAACGGTGCAGATACAGTTTTTCGACGGCACGATCCTTACTGTGCCGGGCTATATCCCTTCAACCGCGTCGGATGGCAGCACCGTGGTGTTTATGCTGGATCTGCTTTTCAGCCTTCTGGATTTCAATCAGGCCGTGAACGACATCGTCGGTGGCAGCTTTGCCACCAGCGCGATGAACTACCATGTCTATCCCAACACGTTCTTGTTCTCGGTTGTCGACGAACAGGGAGATCTGACCTGTTGCGTTGCCGGTTTCCACGAATACATTTTCGACCCCACGACGAACCCCCAGCAGCGCTGGATTTACTCTTTTACCCCTTGGATCTCACCCGGAGTTTTCTCCGGCGGAGTCCAGGATGTGACGGCGTTATCGCACGAGACATCCGAAGCGTTGAACGATCCGTTTGGATTCAACATCGTGCCCACCTGGCAGTTTCCCGGCCTTCCAGGATTTTGCCAAGCGAACCTTGAGACTGGCGATCCAGTGGAAGTGCTTGCCACCAGCACTGTGCCTATTCTGATCAAGGAAAAGGGTCAGGTATTCCAATATCACCCCCAGACTGAGGCATTGCTGCAGTGGTTTGAAATTGGGAATGCTTCCAATGCGATCGGAGGCGCATATAGTTATCCCGATACCACCGCTCTTACACAAACGGCAACACCATGTCCGTTCTAGAGCCTTCGCGCAGGCGCCGGAAACCGGCGCCTGCATCCTTTTGTGGTCTTTTCCGTCACTTGGTTCACGTTCCAGATACGTCCACATCGCCAATCAGTATATTCACCTGATAACAACTCCAACTGGAATGTGTTCCCGCCGTATGTAACTAGCAAAGGAGTAAGCATGAACTATCCACGCCTTGTGCTGGCGGCTGTAGCGGCTCTGATTATATTTTTCGCCTGGGGATTTCTGACGGAGGGTTGGCTCATTCGAAAGGACTTTGCAGCGTCGGCGGCGCTCTATCGAACATCAGATCTACAATTGAGGTATATGCCCCTTGGGTTGGCATCTGTGCTAGTGGCGATGTTGGCTGCTGTTGGCATCTATGCCCGTTGGTGCGGCGCTATGTCAGGGGCTACCAGTGGGCTGAAGTTCGGATTTCTTATGGGAGTATTTGTCGCATGCATCCACCCAATCTCCAATCTAGTTACCATGAACATGGATGTGAAGCTCGGTCTGGAAATAGCCGCAAGCAATGGTATCGGGTGGGTACTTGCAGGGTTGGTGATCGGTCTAATTTACAAGCCACCAACGACCTAAAGCGCGGTTCGTCGAGCAACTCGCCATATGGTTCGAGGCCAGCGTGATTGGTGGTTGGGGCTCGATTATCTATAAATCTCCGCGGTGGACAGAACATTTCCATTGCCATCAAATCCGCCGCCGACGAGCTCGCTCCCATCGGGAAGGAGTGTCGCGGTGTGGCCGCGGCGTGCACTGCTCAGCGCGCCGGTGACCGCTGAAATTGCAGAAATCGGATCAAACAATTCAACCTTTGCCAGTGGAGTTGCCGCAGGAGAGTCAGGGCCAGGAACCAATCGTTCAACCGATGCACTTATTAGTCATCGCTGGACTCTCGCTGTTGGTGTTGGGCCCGAAAAAGCTTCCGGAACTCGGCAAAGGACTGGGTGAAGGAATACGAGGACTTAAGTCGGCCATGAAGCTTGAGACCTCCGAATCCGGAGCAACAGAAGAAACAAAGCCGCCGGCGGCTTAGCCGGCTGCAATCACGACGGAATCGCCCGAAGAAGCTAGCGAGATAGCTTGGCCGATGGTCTTGCAAGCTTGTTGCGGTGACTTGCAGCTATTGGTGTCGCTGCCGTGTATGCCGTCCACGAACCAAGTGGCGCCATCGCGAGACAACCACAAAACAAACTGGCGGAACTTGCGAAATGCGAATCTTTGATCCATTTAGAAAGGGGCACGAGTTCCGTGCCCTTTCCAGATTCGTTGCACAGATCGTTAGTACAGCGCGGCTACAACCTCGACACGGTCACCTTTGAGATTGGCGGAAGCCATTTCCTTCGCCAGTTCCTTCTCACGAGCGCTTCTGGGGAGTTGTCTCCCGCGGGTGGCACCCTGGACCCAGATCTCAGACAGAAAATATTGGTCCTTGTAGCGGTTGAAAACCAGCTTGGTCTTGCTCGCGCCCTGGTGATTTTCGGCAGCGTTGCTTCCAACAATCATTCGCAACTTGCTGTGGTTTGACTGGAGCAGCAAGAGTTCGGGAGAGTAGCCCTCGTGTCCGATCGTGTAGGTCCCCGCTGGGACGGTTTTGCCTTCGACTGTGAAGTCGAACGGAATATTGGAACGCACTGGTCCGGACTGCGCGATTGCCGACCCTGCCACCAGGAGCAGACTCAGCAGGCTGATGAGACTAATGGCTTGCCGTTTCATACATCCTCCTCTGGGGTCGAGAATGATGGAGCTCGCACATTGCACTCACGAACCGTGCGTTTTGTCTCCTCACCCACAACCTTGAAATTCTGACTTCGTCGCGAGGATGAAATGCACGCTGCGTGCCAAGGTGCAGCCGGTGACCGCGCAGGCCATCGTGCTTTTGCAAATGATTGATTCGTACGGTGTTTGCCGAGGTTACGTGGCCTTTCGCGAAGAACGTGCGCGGCGTGCGCTTGCTATTTGATGAACCCAACTGTTAATTGGCATCTCCTTTCGGATAGAGATCAAGCAAAGGAGTGATCGCGATTCATCAACATCTATCGGGTGTAGAAGAAGCCACGCCCTTTTGGCCAATCAACCACAAACAGCCATGTTTGCGTGCTAACAGCTGTCGCGGGGCGCTGCGTGGTATAGAGGACGAAGCCCATTTTGTGAATCCTATCCGTATTCAGATGCCCTGAGAGAACTGATGGCCACCACGAAACGCCAGGACTGGGCACCCGTTTCATTGAGTCTGGTAGAGAATCCACGTGCTTCAGGCTCGTGATGAGCCTTTGCGAGTCTGTCGGGACGAATTCAAAGGCACACCATTCGGTTGACGGGGAAAGATCGTGAATTTCGTGAATTGAGCGAGAGGTGGCAGGGAGTAGGTCGTCCGGTATCCAGCCGCGATCAATTGCGCCATCCTTCGCTGCATCGGACAGAGACGGATAAAAGGATTCGCTACGGTCACCGTGATCAGAAATCAGGAAAACGGCAAAACCAATACACAGTACCGCGAGCACAAAGAACTTGTACCTAACGACGCGTGCATATTTTAACCATAAGGCGGCACGATGTTTCGGGGTGCTAAGGATCATGTGCTCATAGCAAAGCTAGACCATTGCCGCTCGATGAGTCCACGTTACCTTCGCCACTGCCCGTTCCGCTGTTACCTTCGCCACTGCCGGTTCCGCTCAGTCTCTGCTATCAGGCGTCACTCGTAACCGTTCGGTTATGAGCGTAATGGAGACTTTCGCCGACTATCCAGAGGCAGGGTGCAAATCTAGCATTGGCCATACACATGAAAATGTCCAATTCCCAACTGTCCAGAATGCCCAGCGCTCCCTGCGTCTAGTCCCTCCGCATCAAACACTCTAGTTGGCGTAACCAGGCGATAGCGTAAGCTTGCGCTTTTCGTTCGTTAAGAAGCGGGTCGATGAGTTCTATAAAAAGGGATGTCAAGAAAAAAACTCCGCCTCGATCGGAGCGCGAGATCTTTTCTCGAGATCCAGCCCACTGTGGTGGCTGCTTCCCTGCAGAAGTTTAGCTTTTGGTCCATTCTCGGGTATCTCTGTGTCGAGGGTGAGGCCATCGAGTGTGCAGGAGCAGCAAGCGCAACGGGTGATTTTGCGTCAACCATGGTTCGATCCGAGGCTCGTGGCCTATGGCTATTTCTGGTTATCCGAGGGGGCATAGCGTGTCATGGGTGACTCGGTGCCAAGGCACACAGGGCCGATCTCATGGACTGATACTCCCCTCGAACCGAGCATCTTGAGAACCCGACCAGCCAGTCACCGCAGAGAAGCTCCCGGAGATAGAAAGGCCTCTTGCTCAGAGATATGCTCAAGCGGCTTGCCGATACAACTGTTTTCTTCCGCATGGTGAAAGTGATGGCGGCTATCTTCCGCGCCAAGGTGAGTCGGGCCCTCGTCGGCCGCATGCCTTTGGCCACCCATACTCCATAAAAGTCATGCAGCGGACCAGGACGTGTGCTGGCCGAGATGGCCGCACTTTTGAACAGATTCTTCAGATCCTTATTGTGGTTGTCATTCAGGCCGCGCACCGTGATGCGCTCGTGGTTGCGTCGCAGTTTTCCGCGCACCCCGCGATACTCACCGCTATCGTGAGTCTCCACCGCGAAACCGCTATAGGCCCAGAGTTGACGCTTGCTGCGGAAACAGTGGGGTGTCGGCAACAAGGCCACTAGCAAAGCTGCCCGAATCGTATAACAAAACGACACCTGCACATGGGCAGACGTTTCGTTCAAGCGCATAGTCTTGTGCGCAGTTCCGTTTTTAAATTTCCAATTTTCGCTAAAGCCAAGCTCCGAGGTTGCGCGCTCAGCGTGTTTCAAAAAATTAAACACTCGTTCAACGTGATTTTCATGTAAGTTCTGACGTGCAAAATATGCACGGGTGTATTTCTCATTTCGTGGAACTATCCATATGGCCGTAGCAGGACCCTGTGATCACGCACCTACAATGAATGTCATCCGCTCGTTAGCGCCACCGATTTTGGAGAATGCATAGAAGTGAAAGGGTAGGTAATGCATCCGTTAGTCAGACTCTCTCTCGTACTCGGTGCGGTGCTGGGAACGATCTTCATCATTCGTGACTACATCCGCGATCGCACCAAGACCAAGGTGCGTCTCTTGAAAGAAGATCTGGAGGAAGAAGCCAGCCCCGACGACGAAGAAGCTTACTTCTGCCGATAACGATCTCCTCGCATCGCGGTCGGAGCTCCGGCAAGGCATGTCGTCAAATGCGGTTGTGCGCACAAAATTTTCGCTCTGTGCGGTGACGGTGCTCTTCTTGCTTTTTCCGCGACAAGCGAATTTACTGATTAGCGCGCTTGGCGACGTGAATCGGGTCAAGCGCGGTCCATCCATCAACATGCCCCTGCCTCCGGACGAGTCTGCTCGATTGCAAGATCTGTATTCCAACATGACGGACGGCGAGCTGCACGAGATCGCCGCCGACCACAGTTCACTTACCGATTTGGCGCGCGCTGCGCTTGCAAAGGAATTCGAACGGCGAAACCTGACGGCTCCGGATTCAGATAAGCACTCCAATTTCGTCGAACCCGAGATCGAGTTTCAGGATCTGGTGACGATTCGCAGATTTCGAAATCTGCACGAGGCTCTCCTCGCCAAGGGCAGTCTTGATTCGGCCGCTATCGAAAGTCACCTTGCCGACGACAACATGGTTCGCCTCTTTGTCTCTGCGTTTGTGGGAGGCGTTCGACTCCTGGTGCGGCGCGCAGACGCCGACGCGGCTCAGCAGATTCTGGATGAACCGCCTGCCGACGGCGATAGCGACGACGAGAACATTAGCGATTTCTAATCTTGCGACCTGCTGTCGGGGCGATTTGTTTCGCGCCTCTTCCGACTCCATTCTCTCTAGTCCGGCCTAAAGAATTCTCCGCACTCCTCCGATAAATCCAGTTGGACGCGCATACGCCTGTAACTCCGGCGAAAATCGCGTGCGAGGGCGTCTCCCGTGGATGACTTGATCCAGGAATTTCTGGTTGAGAGTAACGAGAACCTCGACCGAGTGGATCGTGAGCTTGTGAAGCTCGAAAGCGATCCAAGCTCGGCCACATTGCTGGCCAGTATTTTTCGCGGCGTGCACTCCATTAAGGGAGCTTGCGGATTCCTCGGCTTCAACAAGCTGCAGACGCTGGCTCGTGCGGGCGAAAACCTGCTGAGCAAGTTGCGCGACGGTACCCTGCTTCTCAATCCCGAGATCAGTATTGCACTGCTGGCGATGTTGGATGGTATGCCCAGATGCTGGCGGCGATTGCTGCAACCGGACAAGATGGCGATGAAGATTTCGCGGATACCGTCGAAACGTTGAAGCGCCTGCAAGAAAATGTTGCCGTACCGGCCGCACCGGCGCCAAATCCGCCAGCGACGACTCCGGTTGCGCTGACACCGCCGTCACCAACAGCCAGCGAGGCCACGCCCACGCCATCACCGGCTGTAAGCAAGTCCGCCAAAAAGAAGAAATATCAGCCGCAGCTCGGAAAACTTGGCGCGCGCTTCTGGAGCGAAAGAGGATCCAAATCGAAGATCTGGTTCGCGCGCTCGAAGCGCAGGAAGCGGGCGATTCGCGTCCGATCGGCGAGATTCTCGTCTCTGCCGGTGCAGTGACGAAGGCCGAAGTCGAAGAAGTCCTGCGTGCGCTCGACGAGGCACGCAGCAATGTCGCGCAACAGGATTCGACAATTCGGGTCAACGTGACACTCCTCGATCGGCTTGTGAACCTGGTGGGCGAACTCGTGCTGGCGCGCAACCCAGATCATGCAGTATGCCGCGCAGCCGGATGACACCAGTTTCCTCACGACCATTCAACAGCTCAACTTGGTCACCACTGAACTACGCGAGGGCGTGATGAAGACGGGGATGCAGCCGATCAGCCGTCTGTTTGACAAAGTTCAATTCCGCACGAGTCCAGGTGCAGCGGGACCTTATCGCAAAAATTACATCTCTCCGCGGGCCCGCAATTAAAGTTCCGCCGCCAGCTATTCATCCGGCGAGGCGACGTCCGATCTCGCGTCGGATCGATATCGTGGCCATCGGGACATCCACCGGTGGACCCAATGCGCTGGGCGAAGTGATTCCTCATCTCCCGGCGGACTTCCCAGTGCCGGTGGTGATCGTGCAGCACATGCCGCCGTTGTTCACACGCTTGCTCGCGAAACATTTGAGTGCGCGATCAGCACTGCTGATCGAAGACGGCCAGGCGGGTGCACAACTCGTGCCGGGCCGTGTGGGATTGCGCCCGGCGATTACCACATGACCGTCTGGCGAGCCCGCGAAGTCTTTCGTCTCGGCCTCAACCAGGACGCTCCTGAACACTCGTGCCGCCCCGCGGTCGACGTACTCTTCCGTTCCGTCGCGCGTACCTTTGGCCCGCATGCGCGCGGTCGTTATGACCGGAATGGGTTCCGATGGGACACTGGGCTCGAAGGCGATACATCAGGCTGGTGGGGAAGTCGTCGTGCAGGATCAGGAGCCGTCCGTCGCGTGGGGTATGCCCGGATCCGTCGTGAGTGCCGCACTTGCCGATAGCGTTTATTCGCTGAGCACGATGGCCGGAGAAATCGTTCGCCACGTGAACACGCGTCGGCCAGGTTCAGTACACGCATCGACCACGCGTTCCAGTTCGCCATCGCGAGCAGCGCATCAGGAAATTCGTCCGGCCCGCTGAGTGTTCTGTACTCGAGGCCGAGTGTCTACCTCCCTCCCGACGGGTCTGCCGACGTGGCTGCATCGAGATCCAGAAAGAGCTTCTTGTCGCGCGTTGCGGGCGTGTAACAATTTCCGTCGCGATCGTAGGTTGCGCGGCAACCGCTTGCCACGTCACGTCGCTTGGGCGATTGGGAGTACTGCCACACATCCGCGAAATCCAGTGCCGTCGCTGGACTAGGCGAGTCTTTGGGAAGCACGCAGCCCGGAGACGGAGGGCAGCCATCGTTCACGACCCAGTACACGATCTTTCGGCCGTTCGCGTTCTCGCGAAGATCCTTCGCCGTAATCACCTCGACGCCTTTGCCTTCTTTTGCTGCGATGCCTGAGCAGTAAACTCCCGCGCGAAAGCCTGCGTCGTTGATGTGATCAACCCACGCATAGATGTAGGCTTTCTGCTCGGCCAGCATGCGTCCGCCCTCTTCGACATCCAGAAAAATCACAGTATTCGCTGGAAAGCTCTCACGTTGAGCCGCAGCCACGGCCTCTGCAGCGTCCGTGGTTCCCAGTTGCGCCACGTCCTTTATTTTTCGTAGCTCTGCATCGAGGCGGCCATTGAACAGGACGAGGAATCCAAAGCCGGCACCGCGCAGAACATTCCGTTTGCCCGTCCATGAATTGCTCGTCGCGCCGGGTGGCACATTTAACCAATATCCCGCAAACAAAAAGTCTTTGCGCAGCGCAGCCAGATTCGCGTCGCCGGGATAGTCGTTGCGATCGAATCCAACATAAGACTTCTCATCCGGGGAACTTTGTGCGCGCAGAAC
>Ga0126373_10004488_pt1 | contig 10676 bp, 7 predicted proteins | sample PanSoiMetPlot_11_FD_92545 | JGI IMG/M metagenome (GOLD analysis project Ga0126373, IMG submission 92545) | Tropical forest soil microbial communities from Panama - MetaG Plot_11 | ecosystem: Environmental > Terrestrial > Soil > Tropical forest > Bulk soil | place: Panama | collected 2016-02-17
CTTCAGGCTGCCATTCAATATGGGATGAGCGTCCATCAGGCGGGTTGAGCCGGAACAGATGCGTCAGCCGGACGACCTGCCTGCCTTCTGCCGTGTCCACAGGAACGGTCGTCCGCTCATCGGCAAGAGCGGACGTGCGCACCCGGTCCACGGGCACGTACAGATCAGCCGGTTCTGGGGGTGGAGTCAACGGCAACAGCGGCCGTCGAGCAAATCAGCTTGAATAGCTGCAGATTATCCGGCTAGCTTCGCCGCCAGCCCGGCCATAAAAGCGCGCCATCTCGGCTCGAAGTCCTCAAGCCACGTGCCGGCGATATAAGAGTCCGGGCCGGTCACTCGCGACACGGCCTGCCGCGCAAGATCGGTCAGGTGAGGGTCGCTGGCCGGATGGGCTCTGGCGATCCACTCCATCGCGTCCTCGCTGAGGCCATCCTTGTCCATCGGATGGCCGTCAATCGCGGCGACCAGCTCGGCCGCTGCGACCGCGACCGTCTCCGCTGCCTCCTCATGAGTGATCTGGCCGGAAAGCTTGAAGTTCAGGGCGTCCGTGATCAGCTTCAGTCCGGTCTCCAGGTCTGCGTTCTCGAACTCCAAGGAACCAGTCGGCCGCTATGTCGTTGGCGAAGCCGCCAACGCCCCATGCGCCCATTGATCGTGATCCCTTCAATCCGATGTGGCATCGCCACGAACAGTACCGGCATGATCTACACGCCACCGCGCCGACGGCAAGTCCTGGCAGACCACCCGGCCTTTGTGCAGATGCTGCGCTAGTGCTGCTGCGGTCTCCGGGTTGCCAGCCGGCCGGCCGATGACCCACGTCGTTGTCCTGCGGGTCTGGTCCCGGCGGCACCGCCGGCTGGCCTCGCTGCGACGGAACATAGCCAGCACAGCGTCGGGACAGCAGCGGCACAGCGGCTCGTCCTACGTTGAGCGCGGACTGCCCGAGAGGGCATGAAACGCGAGCGGAGGGTCAGCGAAATGAACGTCAAGGCAATCGGTCGTGGCCAGGGGAGCAGGATCGGCGTCATGGTGGCTGCGGGAATTCTCGCGGTCGGTTTTGGCGGTGCGGCCGTCGCGGCCACCGGCGGATCGACCTCGGTCATCAAGAGCTGCTACGCGACGAGGACGGGCGCGCTCGCGCTGCTAACCAGTAGCCACCGGACGTGCGGCTCGGGGACCAAGGCAATTTCCTGGAACCAGGTCGGTCAGCGGGGCCCGGCTGGTCCACCAGGCCCGGCTGGCGTGTCCAAGGGGTTCCAGTACGTCAATGGCGGCTCAACCACCTGGTCCTTCGGTGGCCCCCTCCTCGTCTGGAACAAGCCGGTCCCGGTGACTGGCACGTACTACGTGAACGGCGTGGTCAACGTGGCTTTGTCCGCGGGCGACGAGGCATGGTGCGCCATCAACAACAGCGCGCCCGCGACCACCGCCGCCAATAACACCGGCGCCAAGGTGGACATGACGATCCCGATCACCGCCGTGGTCACCCAGAACGCGGGCACCAACGTCTCCCTGGACTGCAGTGACGTCAAGGAGAATGGCTCTTCCCAGGTCGCCCAGTTTGCGTTCACCGGCATCCTGGTCACCACGTCCAGCTGAAACAAGGGATAGACGATGACGACGGCGAGCAGGTTCGAGGGTCTCGAGTACCTGCGGCTGCTCGCCGCCGCCCGTTACCTGGAGCGCACCAGTGCCACCGGCTGCAGCCTGGAAGAACAAGCGCCTGAGTTATTGGGTGGCTGTCTTGAGCGCGCTGGTCTTGTGCGCCCACAGACTCACATTGGAGTCGACGTAGGGGGTGGCCCCGTTAGTGTCGTCGTGCGAGCACCGCAGGATGGCCTGCGCGTTCGCGCGTGTGACGATGACGCCGCCAGTGAGGGCGAACGGCGCGACCAGGGCCGCCGCTCCTTGGGCGTCGGAAGCGGCGGGGTCGCCGACGAGAGTGGAGACGGCGGCGACTTGGGTCCCGGCGACCGAGATCTGGCACCGGGTGTAGTCGGACGGGCCGAAGTTCACCAGGTCGCCGGAGGCGTCCAGAACATAGGCCCCACGCGGCAGGTTAATCCTGATGATTGTTGTCCGCGTCCCGCCCTCGGCGCTGAGGCTCTTAATACCGGTCGTGGTCACGATGGTGTCGGTTTTGGTGGCGGTCGGCGTACCGGCGGTGGCGGCATACGCGGCCCCGGCGGTGAGCAGGGCGGCGGTTACCGCGGCCGCCGTGACCGCGGTGCGGGGAAGTTTCATGGGATACCCTCCAAGGCGAATGAACGGGGCGGCTTGGTGGTCTGGCTAGGTGACTGAGATCAGCGAGCCGGCTGGAGGCTGAGGTGTTCATCTGGCGAACCCCAAGGTTCAGCCCGTCGCCGATCCGCCTGGCAAGCTCGCGGCGCCAGCTGCGATCAGGATCGTTGATGCCGCTGTCCCGACGATGTTCTGGTGATGTCTCCGCAGGCCAAGAGCTCGCGTGCAATGCCGCGACCGCCTTCTAGCGTTGTTCCGGGTTGGGGCGGACTGAACGGGCTAGCCTGTCGCGCACTGCGGCGGCGTCGGGGTGGTGGAGGCCGTCTAGCGTCCTGACGGCGCTGTGCCAGGCAGTCCGGGCGGCTCGTTGCTGGCCGCTGGCCCAGTGTGCATCGCCGATGTGAGTGTTGATGAGGGCTCGATACCAGTGCTGGAACGGGCTCATCTCGATGCGCAGGTCAAGTGCCAGCTGGTAACAACGGACAGCCTCGGCGAGGTCGCCATGCCGTCGGTGAGCTAGGCCGAGTACATGCCATGCGTGAGCTTGGCCCATGGCATTTCCCGCTGCTTTCTGCAGGTCGACTGCCCGCTGGCACGCCTTCGTCGCCTCGGCGTGCATTCTCATCCGGCTGTAGGCATCGGCGAGGGCGGTCAGGGCGAGCCCTTCACCGTGCTGATCGGCGGTCTGGCGGAACAGGTCAGCGGCCTGCTGGGCATGAGTGAATGCATCACCGTCTGGCTCGCCAGCCTGATCGCTCAGATTCGCGATCCCGCCGCTGGCAAGCTGGATCGACTGGGCGATCGTCAGATGCGCGTGCGCCTCGGCTCTGACGTCCCCGGCCTTGGCGCTGTGCTCGAGGGCCTTGCGATTGTGAATATCAAGTTCTTCGCGCGACCCGAGCATCTGCGCGCGCATGGCGAGGGAGCGATGGACCCGGCTTAGCCCTTCATGGTCGCCAGCCCTCGTCGCTGCTCGCAGGGCGACCTGGCCAGCGGCCGCCCAGTCCACCCAGCGGCCCTCCTGGGCCAGCATCACCGCGAGGAGCACGAAGATCTGCCAGGACGCCTGCGTCATCCCACCAGCCGCAGCGTGGGAAACGGCGTACAGCAGGACATGCTGCTCGGCCCGAAGCCACGCCATTGCCTGCGCCTCGTCGGCCAGCGGTTCCGGCAGAACTCCGGGTTCACGGCTGGCGACGGTCCTGATCGGGTAGGCCCATGGAGCGGCCGCCGCGGTCTGCACGTAGTGATCGATACCGCGTCGTGCCGCTGCCTTGAGTTCGGTCTCAGCGAGGGCATCCTTGGCGCGGTCGGCCGCGTAGCTGGAGAGCAAGTCATGCAGGAGGAACCGCCCGGGCCTGTGTTCGGTCAGCAGATTGGACCCGGCGAGCTCGGCGATCGCCGGGCGAGCGGCGGCGGGGGTCGTGGCGGCCAGGCTGGCTGCGGCGGGCAGGGTGAAGTCCGGGCCCGGATGCAGGTGCAGGAGGATGAACATCCTGCGGCTCGCATCGCTGAGCCGGTCGACAGACCACGAGAAGACCGCGCGGATAGAGGTGGCAGGGTCACCGGTATCCAGGACATTGAGTCGTTCAAGATCGTCCATCAGCTGCGCCGCGAGCGCACCCAGGCTCAGATAAGGCGAACTCGCGACCCTCGCCCCGACTATTGCCAGCGCGAGCGGCAGGCCCGAGCATGCCAGAATCAGCTCGGCTCTAGCGTCAGGCTCAGCCTCCGCTCGTTCGGGGCCGATCCTGGCAGCAAGCATCTGCGATGCGCTCTCAGGCTCAAGCGTGTCCAAGTGAATGAGCCTCGCTTCGTCAGAAGCTGCAAGGCCAGTAAGCGAGAAGCGGCTGGTCACCAGCACCATCGAGCCGGGACCGCCGGCCAGCAGCGGACGGATTTGCGCCGCGCTCTGCGCGTTGTCCAGCACGATCAGTATTCGCCGGTCCGCCAGCAGGCTGCGATAGAGCCCGGCCTGTGCCCGCGGATCAGCTGGGATCTGCGACGCGTCCGTGACCAGCGAGGCCAGCAGCCAGCCACTGGCATTGGCCGGCCCGGCCGATGGTTCAGAACTGTCGTCACCTAGATAGGCATACAGCTGGCCATCGGGAAAGCGATCCGCGACGGTATGTGCCCAATGGACCGCGAGCGCCGTCTTCCCTACCCCGCCCATCCCGACGATTGCCGCCGTCACCGGCCTTCCTGCCTCGCCGGGGAAAGCTGGACCTGCGAGCTCTTCCAGCAGGCCGTCGAGTTCTTTCAGTTCGGCCGCACGGCCGACGAAACGCGGTACGGCGTTGGGAAGCTGCCGTGGCACAGGCATGCCCGCGCGGGCATCGACGGCGACACGACCCGATTGATCGGTTCCGATATCGACCCGCGAGTTATCAGTCACCCGGCCTGCGCTGGCCACATCGGCCGAGGCGGCAGCGTTCACCGGAGCTGTCGCCAGCGCTGGATCGTCGCGCAGCATCCGCACGTGCAGATCAGCGAGTTCCTGACCAGGATCTACCCCAAGTTCGGTTCTCAGCAGACCTCGAGTCCGGTCAAAGACCGCAAGCGCCTCGGCGCGCCGACCAGACCTGTGCATGGCCATCATGAGCTGCGCTACAAGCCGCTCCCTGAACGGGAACTGGCCCGCCAGCGCCGACAAAACTGTCAGCATCTCGGAATGCCTGCCAGCGGCTAGCAGACAATTGGCCCAGTCCTCCGCCACCGCCGCCCGCACATCCTCGATCACTGACGCCTCATCCGCCAGCGGCATCGACAGCGGGGAGACGTCTTCAAGTGCCTGACCGCGCCACAAGCGAAGGGCCTGGCCGAGGACCTCGGCCGCTTCGGCGGCCCGGCCTTCCGCCGCCATGCGGCGGCCCCGCGACGCCAGCTCGGAGAATACCGCCGTGTCCAGTTCGTCGTGGCCCAGTGCCAGCCGGTACCCATGGGCGTCGCGGACCAAGCGCGTGTCTCCGGAGGGCTCCGCGACCGCCAGACGTCGGCGAAGCTGATAAACCTGCGCGTGAAGGTTCCGCTCGCGTCGGTCAGTGGCATCTTCCTGCCACAGTGTGTTGATCAGCGCACCGGCAGAGACAACGCGGTTCGCCGACACTGCCAGTGCGGCGAGCAGCACCCGCGACAACGGCCGCGCGAGCGGCACCTCACCGCTAGCCCCAGCAAGCCTGACCGGCCCGAGAAGTTGCACCTTCAACGCGTTTGTGCCCCCCGACAGTTCACGTTCGGACAGACTTTGTCACCGCGTAGTTCCGCAGCCCGCCCGGCCAAGCTTGATTGGCCCCGGGCGTCGCTACCACCAGTTCATCCGCCGGTCCCCGCCCCTCCGTTCACAACCGGCATCATACGCATCTCATGCCTTAGATAGTCAAAGAGAACTTAAATGGGCGCTTCAGCCATCGGAGACGACATCGCCCAGTAACGGAAACGCTGCCACTTTCGCCCCCCACCTCGAGGACGGGACAAGTAGCCGCGACGGGTGGCACCCCGCCGAGGATCGCCAACTAGTGCGCAGGCATCTGGGCACGCGGAGGATTGCCCGACCGGGCAAGTCGGCCGACTTTGCCCGCGTATCGGAACCGACGACTGGTAGTCGGCATTCGCGCGGAACACCTCTCACAGACCGGAAACACCGCCGACGGCAGGCATCTCCATGCCGAGGTCGAGCTAGTAGAGGCGCTAGGCAACGAGGTGATCGTTCACTTCCACGCGGACGCTCGGAGGATCGGCCCGGAGGACATGATCGCCGAGACCAGCGTGGGTGAGGAAACTTCCATCCCCGCCCCGTCCCTAAGCTCAGGCATAGCAGGCACCGCGCGACTGGTCCGACAGCGATGCTGAAGCCCAGGGATCGTTGCACCCTCACCGTTGATACGGATCACCTCCACCTTTTCGACGCCAACACCGGCGATGCCATTTGGTCCTGAGTCGGCTAACCTGCGAACGGCATCTACGAGGTCAATGGGGCGACCGCTTCGCGCTACGCGGCGCTCGGCGGCCCGACCAGATAGCCGCGCCCGGAGGTGGCCAGGAGAACTTCTTCACCGGGTCGGTGATCTTGTGGACGAAGGGGACGGGCGACCTGCAGGTGAGTCCTACTCGGGCCATGGCTCGGTGGTCGTCCTCGAGGCCTGTGCGAGCATCAGAGCGCAGAGACCCGAGACAACGGACGCCAGCGGCGGCTGGCCTGCCATACGTTACGTATTGCATCACGTATTACATGGGCATGATCATCTTCGTATGACAACTGTGACGTTCCGTGCTGACGACCGGACCGAGCAGGACCTGGCGACCCTTCAGCAGGCGTGGGGCACCGGTCGTACCGACGCGATCAGGCGCGCGCTGCATCAGGCCGCCGAAGCGACGCTGGCCGAGCAGGTCCTGCAACGCTCCAGGGAGCTAGCCGACGACCCAGACGACCGCCGCGCCGTAGCCGAGGCACTCGCCGACATGGAGGAACTCGCTGCTGGTTGCTCCCACTAGTACATCAGCCAAGTGGGCTCAGTATCGGCCCGAGATCGACGTGGACGGCACCTCGACGAGGATCTTGATCGAGCAGACGATGGCCGTCGATCCGCAGCGCCTGGGAGATTTCGCGGGTCGGCTGGACGCCCGCGAGATGGTCGCCGTCGATGAGGCACTCAAGCTGGTACTCGCGCTGCGGTGAACTTGCGCCGATGTCACCCGAGATCGCCCAGCCCCTGTTCGGTGATCCGGTCGCCGGCCTCGCCATCGCGCGGCTGGCTTGAGCACGTCAGGTCGGGGTGGCCACTTTGGGTGCCACCGCCCAGCGGCAAGGTTGCGGTCAAGCGTGAGGCAGCCTGAGGGTCATCTGTGTGCCCTGCCCGGGTTGGCTGGCGGCAGTGAGCTGCCCACCGTGGGCACGGGCGAGCTCGGCGGCCAGGGCCAAGCCGACGCCGCTGCCCGAGATCTCCGCCGTGTTCCGGCCGCGCCAGAACCGGTCGAAGATCCGGGGCAGGTCATCCGCCGGAATGCCGGTGCCGGTATCGGTGACCGTAAGCTCCGCTTCGGGCCCGGCTGGGGCAGCCGCGATAGTTACTCGGCCGTTGGCTGGGGTGTACTTCAGCGCGTTGGTCAGCAAGTTGGTGATGACCTGGTGGAGCCAGCGAGGGTCCGCAAGTATCTCCACGGGAGTTAGCCGACATTCCAGTGTCAGGCCTGCGGCGTCGAATCTGCTGGCCATGCTGCTGGCCGCCTCGTCGGCCAGGGTTGCGAGATCGCATCGCTGCAGGGACAGGTGCAGCACCGCGGCATCGGCGGCCGCAAGCGACTGGAGATCGCTAACCAGGCGAGCCAGCCGCAGTACCTCGTCGCTGAGCGATCCTAGGCGCCCGGGTGTCGGCGCGATGACGCCGTCGAGCAGCGCCTCGTGGCCGGCCTGCAGCACAGCAATCGGGGTGCGAAGCTCGTGTGCGACGTCGGCGACCAGGTCGCGGCGCAACTGATCGTGCCGGTCCAGCATGTCGGCCATCTGATCGAATGTCGCTCCGAGCTCGCGTAGCGCGACTGGGCCCTTGATTGCGCCGACACGGGCGGATCGCTGGCCGCCGCCGACAGCGCGCGCGACGGCGATGATGCACTCGACTGGGCGCATAATGGGCCGGGCCATCGCCAGCCCGGCAGCCAAAGCAAGTAGCGCCGCCAGGCCAGCTGCGCCCGCGATGGCGCGCAGCAAGTCGGCCCGCAGTATGTCATCGGCGCTGCACAGGCCCGCATCGGTGAATCTGATAAGCACTTCGGCGACTGGTCGGCCGTTCACGATGACCGGTGCGGTGTCCGTCGGCGCCGACGTCTGCGCGGCAAAACCCGGAGTGGACGCAACGGGCTGGCCAGCTGGGCCGATGACCCGGAGGTCCATGCCGGTACGGGCTGCCATAGCTAGCAGCGGAGACAGTTCAGCGCTGCTCCAACTGTGGTCGCGTCGCCAGGCCACGCCGACCGCAGCCGCTGTCGCGGTGGTCATCACGATTCGCTGGCGGCTCGCCAGATGGGACACCTCGCCGGTCGCCATCACCGCCGTGAAGGTCGCGAGCAGCGCGATCACTGCGAACGAGACCGACAGGACCGCCAATCCCAGGCGCAGGCTCAGCGATCTGCCGCCGGAGGCAGTTAGAGCCGACCCGCCGGAGGCGGTCCGCAATTGCGAGCCAGCCACCGCGGAGCAGAACCCTACGGCCTTCGGGCTGCCTTGGTCTTCGTCGGGCTCGCCGCGGAGGTCCTTCACGCGCAGGGCGCGTGGGACATAGGCAGCCCTGGTGCTCATGTCCGCGCTCCTTGTTGATCAGCTCGGACCCGCCTGTGATCGCGCACCGTAGTCATGACTGACTATGCGGCGGCCGGGGGTGAGTCGACGTCACCCCTGAGCCGACATCACCCAGGTGATCTTGCGCGTGGTCCAGCCTTAGCTGGTGGCAACAGGCTCCCTACCGTGCGTTGTTGCTTCGTGCGCGCTCCACGGCCTGCTGTCTGCTTGAAACGCCCAGCTTGCGATAGATGTGACGGGTGTGCGTCTTAACGGTGTCGTAGGAGACGCAAAGCTGGCTCGCGATCTCCTGCAAGGAAAGCTGGCTGTTCAGCCACCGCAGGATTTCTTCCTCCCGCTGACTCAACGGCTCTGGTGGTTTCGTCAGGCGAGGCCCGGCGGCCGCAGCGGGGTGGCACGCAGCGCGCTCCGTGACCGCGAGCATCTCGGTGAGGATCACACCGGGTTCAGCGCAGGCCGTGATGATCTGGCGGGCTGCGTTCAGTCGTGCACGGAACTCCTCGACTCCGCCGGTGCGGGCTGCCATTCTGGCCAGGCAAAGGTGGGCGTAGGCGGCCTCCAGCCGCGCCTGGCCACGTTCGGCGAGTTGCAGCCCTTTTCGCGCGTGCGCCTCGGCGTCGGCCTGGCGGCCCCGGCGTTCCAGCAGCTCAGCTGACGTGACCAGTGCAGTGGAGGCTACCCAGAACTCGCCCAGCCCATGGCTGCCAATCAGGGCCATGGCCCTTTGAACTTGAACTTCGGCTGCATCAAGATCGCCGCTCCTGACCGCGATCGAAGCTAGGCAGCCCCGAGCCCACAGACAGGGGAGGTTCGCAGACGGACGAGTGGGCGCGGCGAGGCGGCGCAGCACGGCGCGTGCCTCGTTGTCCTTACCTTGCCAGCACAAACTGGCGCCTAGCGTCGCCGATGCCACCGGCTGCCACAGCGGGGTCCCGGCCGCCTCGAGGGATACAGCCAGTCTGCTGGCGGACTCGGACTTGGCCAGATCTCCGATCGTGTGGCTGTGGCCTGCCCGCAGGATGGATGCGCACGATTCGACTGACGTCCAGCCATCTGTGAGACTGCGCTGTGGATTTGCCTCCCCGGCAGCCTCCAGCCATGCCTCGACCTCGTCGAGCCGACCCAGATGGCCTGCGATCCATCCCATCACCAGGCACATTCGGGGATCCTCGGTCACCATTGCGGGCGGCAGCCTGTTCAGCCACGCCTCCACAGTCTCGGCAAGTCCTTCGTTGACGTAGGCGTTCCAGTGCTTCGCGATCAGTTCCCTGGCGTCCGCCAAGTCGCCTGCCGATATCGCGTGCCCGATGGCATCAGCGATCGAGCCGTGCTGGCGGTGCCACGCAGAAGCGCGGCCGTGGAGGAGCGGAGCGAGGCCCGGCTCGGCCCGGTCAAGTTCGTGCCGTAGCAGTTCGGCGAACAACTGGTGATAGCGGTACCACTGTCGGCCGGCGTCCACTGAGACCACGAACTGGTTGGTCCGCTCCAGTCTCTCGAGGATGCGCCACGACCCGGTGGAACCGACGACGGCATCGCAAAGCGGCCCGCACATGCGGTCAAGGACTGAAGTCCGTGTCATGAACAAGCGAACATCATCTGGCAACGCATCCAGCACCTCGGCTGCCAGGTAGTCGGCGATCTGGCGGTTGTCGCCTGCGGTTGCCCGTACCAGCGGAGAACGATCAGCCCGCCCGAGCATCGACAAACCAGCGAGATACAAGCCCGCGGCCCAGCCTTCGGTCCGCTGCTGGAGCGCGTCGATGTCTTGCTGGACTAGATCCAGGCCAAGTGTTCCGTTCAGCAGTTCCGCGGCCTCATCGTTAGTGAACCGAAGCTCCTCAGCCCGAACTTCGGTCATCTCTCCCCTAGCTCGTAGTCGCGCGAGCGGCAGCAGCGGGTCGGCGCGAGCTGAGACAACAAGGTGGAGGGTCGGCGGCATGTGATCGACCAGGTATTCCACGCACTGCAGAAGCTTAGGGTTGGAGATCAGGTGATAATCGTCCAATATCAGCGTTATCGGCGCGGCCAGCTCGGCGAGATCGTTGATCAGCGGTGTAACTATGCCGTCCGCGTCACGAGTGCCGGGAGCGGTCAAAACCTGTAGGGATGCCTGCCCAGCGCTCGGGGCCCGCTGAGCGACGGC
>Ga0126373_10004489_pt1 | contig 10676 bp, 7 predicted proteins | sample PanSoiMetPlot_11_FD_92545 | JGI IMG/M metagenome (GOLD analysis project Ga0126373, IMG submission 92545) | Tropical forest soil microbial communities from Panama - MetaG Plot_11 | ecosystem: Environmental > Terrestrial > Soil > Tropical forest > Bulk soil | place: Panama | collected 2016-02-17
GAACGTCCCCCTCAAACCCGCGCTGGCCGCCGAACCCTACCCCGGAGACGCCAAACAAACGCGGGGGAAGGCCACCGTGACGATCCGCGGCAGCGCCGGCGACGGCTACGACTTCACCGGCCCGTCCGTCGGCGGCGATCGGACGGACCGGCATCTCGGCCTGGTCTGGGGAGACGTGCCCGGCGACGGCACGTTGCAACTGTTCCGCGGCGCCAAGCTCCGCCTCGTCGACGTACCGTCCGACCTCATCGCGCACGCCATGCGCCCTGGCCACGCCCTCATCGCCCGGGTCCGCCTGACCGATGACAGGGGCAACCCGGTCTGTGCCCGCCTACGCCCCTCGCACCTCACCTGGTACGCCGAGTCGGCCTGACCGTCACCCGCGCCTTCCGGCCTAGCCGGACTCCCGCCTAGACGTGTCCTCAGTCCGCTGAGACCCGTGCGTCCCAGTCGATCCGAAACCGGTGCACCGGACCGAACATCTTCTCCGGCACCAGGATGGTCCGGCTCAGGAGCGGCATGAGCAGGCCGAAGACGAAGTTCGCCGCTGCCCCGTTGGTCTTGCCTGTGTTGGTCTTCGCCGCCTGTTCTGAGATCTTCTCCACCCGTTCCCGGCGCACCTTTTCGTAGGCGGCGAACGCCGCTGTCACGTCGTCAATGTCGCGGAGGCAGCGGGCCAGCTCAACCGCGCTCTCGATGGCGAGCGACGCGCCTTGGCCGGAACTGGAGGACGGCGCGTGCACCGAGTCGCCGAGCAGTACCATCCGGCCGCGGTGCCAGTACGGGACCGAGGGCATGCGCTCCATGGGGCCGGCGACCAGCATCTTGTCTACCGACGCAGCAGCGAACAGCTGTTCGCCGGGCCGGTCGCCGATGTGCGAGGCGCGTAGCTTGGCGAGCCACTCCTCCTTGCTGACGGCGCGGGCCTCGGCCAGGCTCATCGGCTTGTCCTGCGGGAAGTTGCTGAAAAAGGCGTCGGTCCCGTCGGGCTGCTTCCAGTAGCCGTAGAAGGACTTCTTGCCGAACGCGAAATGCATCGTCTCGATGGGGCCGCGGCCGCCGTCTGACAAGCGGCCATCGGCCGAGAACTCGCCGAAGCCGAAGCTCATCAGTCCGGTGTACAGCGGACCCGGCGCCGCCGGGTCGATCAATGTCCGGACCGCGGAGTGGATCCCGTCGGCACCTATCAGGACGTCGGCGGTTGCGCTACTGCCGTCCTCGAACTTCGCGGTGACGCTGTCTGGCCCCTCCTCAACGGCAACCAGGCGCTTGCCGTATTGGACCGCGATCCCGGCCGCGAGCACGCCTTCCTGGATCACACGGAACAATTCCCGGCGCAGGATCGTGCAGCTTGGCGGCAAGCCGGGCAGTGCCGGCACAGTCATCAGGGGTTTGCCGTTGCCCTTTTCCATGACCATCGCATGCAGGTCGTGCCCGGCCGTGCGTGCCGCGTCCGCCAGCCCGACTACGTCGAGCGCCGCTATTCCGTTTGGCGCGATGGTCAGCATCGCGCCGGCATCGGTCATAGCATCTGCGTCGTAGGCCTCGAAGACTGCCGCCTCTATGCCCGCCTTCCGCAGCGCCAGCGCGGCCACCGGTCCCCCTATGCCGCCGCCGATGACTAGCGCCGACTTGATCCCCGCCATGTCCTGCCCTCCGTGTGGTTGCCTCTAGTCGGTGGCCTCGCAGCACCCGCGGTGAGCGACGCCATGTCAATCGAAGTTTTGGCGTGCCGGGCACCCAGGTTGGCCGTCCAACAGCGCCGGACTACTCCACCACAGCGCGCCAAAGCGCGCCTGAGTAGTTGGTACTCAGGCGAGGCGCTCGGTGGCTAGTGCGTCGGCCAATCCGGCTCGAGTCGTGACGCCGAGCTTGGCGTAAGCGTTCTGGAGGTGGTTCTCCACGGTCCGCACGGACAGTACGAGACGTCCGGCGATGTCTTTGCTCGTTGCGCCCGCGGCCGCGAGCATGGCGATCTCCAGCTGTCGGGCCGTGAGCGGTGCGGCGGCCCGCGCAACCGACAGTGGCGTCCGCGCACCTTCGCACTGCGCTGCCAGTCGCTCGGCACGGCGTTCAGCCGCCTGCGCCTGGCGTGGTCGGCCGTCCCTGTGCAACGCCGCAGCCGCCGCACTCGCCGCCTCGACCGCGTAGAGATCGGCGCCGAGGTTGGCCAGTTCGTCCGAAGAGGCGACCAACTGCTCCGGATCGTCGGCGGCCAGCGCCCGCGCCAGCCTCGCCGCGGCAGCAGCGAGCTGTCCTTGCGACAGTGAGGCGATCTCGGCGAGCCGATTAGCGGCATGCGCGGCCGCGCCCAGCCTGGCGAGATCGACCAGCAGCCACGTCTCCATGAGCTGGTTCCCAGTCGAGCGGGCCCGATCGGCCGCCTCTGCCAGCAGCCCGCGCGCCCCGGCCAGATCCCCGCGCGCGGCCAACAGCCAGGCGCCTGACAGTGCGTCGAGCTCCGCGTAGACCCCCATCGGCGGATGCCGCCGCGCCTCGGCGGCGGCCTGCTCGGCGGCAGCGACGTCGCCCAGTAGCGCCGCCGCCATCGCGAGGCCGTTGAGACCAGGGTTCAGGGGTCTGATGTGACCGTGAGTCCGCGCTTGAAGCACGGCCTCGGCGAACCACCTGCGCGCGCTCGCCGGATGCCCTGCAAGCCACTCGATCTGCCCCACGCACAGGTCGATCCAGGTACGGGACACTGGCGCTGCGGCCGCGAGTTCGGAATACGCCCGTTCCCCGGACGCGCGGGCCTCCGCCAGCCGCCCGATGTCGCGCAGCATCATCGACACCGAGATGAGGTGCGAGGCCGGGTGCGGGTAGAGCGTCCGGTCAGCGACCTCGAGGTGGGCCCGGTAGGCCTGCTCCGCCCACTCAAGACCGTCGGCGGCGCGCCCGGCCATCGACAGCCCGATCGGTTTCATCAGCGCAGCCGAGAGCCAGGCTGCCGGGTCCGCGGCGTCGCGCACGTCTAGCGGCATGTCGTCGAGCAACGCCAGCGCGGCCGGATCTCCCGAGGCCAGACGCATCGAAGCCTCATGGTGGCGCAACATCCTGCGGATCTCGGAGTCAGCGAATTCGCCCTGCGCCTTCTCGGCTAGCGCGAGCGCCTCCTCCGTGCGCGCGGTGTGCCAGAACAAATTCAGCGTCCGGGTCATGACGACTGCCAGCCTGCCCCGATCATCGCCCGTTTCTGCCGCAGCTACTGCCAGGACCGTTTCGGCCGCCTCCGGATCGCCGAGCTCAAATAGCACCTCGCCCAGCATGAGCCGGGTCGCAGCGGTCTGATCTTCCTCGCGCAGGGCTTCGAGCAGCGTCCTCGCCTGCGCATAGTCGTGCGCGTAGCGGGCGGTCGCGGCGGCCTCGATCAACAGAGACGGATCGGCGGTTCCTGTCGCGGCCAGCTGCCATGCCGCGATGCGCCGGGTGTCGTCGCCGCGGCGTGCTCCCGCTACCAAAGTGCGCTCGATCTGGGCCAGCAACAGCTTGCGCCGCCGCAGCATTGGGACCTTTTCTCGCAGCGTCTCACCGTACAGGGGGTGCGCCAGTATCACCGTCGTTCGCCGTCCGTCAGTCCTGACCTGGACAAGGCCCGACCCTTCCAGGGCGGCGACAGCGTCCAAGTCGGCGGCAGCCTCGATGTCCGCGAGTGGTAGCGGCTCGCACAGGGCAAGCAGTTCCAGTACCGGGTGCGTATGCAACGGGGCAGCGGCCAACCGCGCGCCGATCATCTCGGACAGCCGTGGTGTGCTGGCGGCGGCGCTTGTCACTTCCCAGATCTCGCCGTCATGGGCCAGCGCCCCGGCCGCCAGCGCGCCGAGTACCAGTTCCCGCAGGAACAGTATGTTGCCACCGGATCGGGCGTGCAGGTACTCGACGCTGCGCCGGACCATCGAGCCGCCGAGCGCGGCGCGCAGGACGTACTCGATCTGCCGGAGGTCGAAAGCGCTCAGGTCGATCCGGTGGACCGCGTCGCCGCCGCACAGCGCGGCAACCGCCTCGCCGACTGCCGTCCCTGTGCGCACCGTGCCGATCAGCCGGACCACTCTGGCGTCCATCAGCTGCCGCAGCAGCATCGCAGAGGCAGCATCCAGCCACTGGAGATCATCTACCAGCAGAACCTGCTTACGGCTGCCCGGCTCGGACAGAGCCCTTGCCACCGCGGCGAACCCGCGCACGGGGTCTGAGAGATCGAGTCCAGGCGGAATCAGGTGCGCGATTGCGCCCAGCGGTACCGACGCTGCCGCCGCGGAGGCGGTCGCCCGCCCGCCCGCGAACCCGCCTCGCACGGCGCGGGCCAGGAACTCTTCGGCTAGCCGTGTCTTGCCGACTCCGGCCGGACCACAAACAACCACGCCGTGGCAGCCTCGCGCGGCCCACGCCGTTGTGAAGGAAGCGAGCTCCCGGTCGCGGCCGACCAGCGGCCAGGCGGCCACCATATCCGGCATGCTGATAACGGCTCCTGCCCGTGGTGGTCGTCGACGTCCGGATGATACGTCAGGTGCGCCGCACCGCAGCGCACCTGTGCTGGCGACCCGGATAGCTCAGCACGTCACCAGCCACTGCACCATAGGTGAGGTCACTGCGGGAGGCGTGCCGGCTTCGCGTTCTGGGACTCCACCGTGAACCGGCAAGGCAGCTTCAACGTGGCAAGGGCAGATAGGCCAGTCCGTAAGGAGTCGCGATGCTGCTGTCGCGTGGGTCACGATGACGTCTGCGACCGACCGGGGCCAGTTGCTCGCGGGCCGTTACCGTCTCGAGGCGTCCATCGCGTCCGGCGGCGCAGGAACCGTGTGGCGAGCGGCGGACATCGTGCTGGAACGGATGGTCGCGGTCAAGATGCTCAGGCCCGACATCGCCGGCGACCCGTTAGCGCGGGCCATGTTCCTGGCTGAGGCGCGCAGCGCCTCGCGGCTGTCTCATCCCGCTATCGCCCAGGTGTATGACTACGGAGAGGACAGCCAGGCAGACGTCCCGTTTCTGGTAATGGAACTTGTGGACGGGCTGTCGCTGGCGGATGTGGTTGCCGCCGGGCCGCTTGGAGCAGATCGGACCGTTCAAGTGCTCGAGCAGGTAGCCGCCGGCCTGCACGCCGCGCATTCTGCCGGGGTGGTGCATAGGGATATCAAGCCCGCCAATCTGCTGACCACCTGGGACGGGCAGCTGAAGATCACAGACTTCGGTATCGCTGCCGTAGTCGGCCCCGGTCCCCCGACGAGGGCCGGCACCGTGGTCGGAACGCCCGCGTACCTTGCGCCGGAGCGCGCGGCCGGGGCATCCGCGACGTCGGCGTCTGACCTGTATTCCCTCGGCGTTGTCGCCTACGAGTGCCTCACCGGAGAACGGCCGTTCAGTGGCCCGGCCGCGCAGGTAAGTGCAGCCCATCTGTCGCGGCCGTTTCCTCCACTGCCGGCCAGCGTTCCGGCCGAGGTGGGCCTGCTGGTCGCCGCGCTAACGGCAAGGGACCCGGCGCTCCGGCCGCGGTCAGCGCGCGAGGTCGCCGACCGGGCTGCGGCCATGCATCGCGGATCCTCTGATGATCCTGCCTGGCCAGGACACCCAGGTACCGTGCTGCTCGCTGCCAAGTCAGAGGCCCTCGAGCCGGTGACCCTGACCGATGTCATGGGTGAGGGAGTTCCCAGAGAATCGGCATCCTGGAAGCGGCTCATGGCAGCGCGCCAGCACAGAGGCTGGCGAGCAGCAGTGGCATGGCTCGCGATCGCAGCTGCGCTAGTGACCGTCGGCCTGATCGGCTGGCGAGTCGGCCTCAACAACGGATCCGAGTCGCCCACCATGATCGGGCGCCGCCCTATACCGTCCCCTTCGGCTACTGGCGTCGCGATCAACAGCGCAGCCTTCGTCGGTCTGCCGGCCAGCAACGTGGCCGCCGACTTGCGACGGCTGGGACTGCGCCCACAACTGGTGCACGTGGCGACATCAGCGGAGCCACCGGGCACGGTGCTGTCAGTGCGACCTGGCGGCGTCCTACCCGCCGGAACCGTAGTCATAGTCACCGTCGCCGCCCCGCTGCCCACAGACAACCACGACGGCGGAGGCGGACCCGGGCCAGGTGGAAGCGACGGCGGCGGCGGCGGGGGCGATGGCGGCCACTGATGAAGCCGTCCTTACACTCCACGGGCCGAGTGCCAGCACAGAGTTCTACACGTGCGGCCCAAGGACGCAAAGAGCTGACGTGTGGTGTCGGATTGGGTCGAGCCGGTTCGTAGCAAGAGCGAGAGATCGGCAACGGCCCAATCCATCGCACTCGAGGAGAGCATCATGACCGCTACCTACACCTTCGACGTCTTTTCAAGCCTTGATGGTTTCGCCTCGATCAGTGGCGGCGACTGGGGCGGCTACTGGGGCAAGCAAGGCCCCGAGCTGCTCGACCACCGCCTCGCCTTGTACAGCGAGGAGCAGCGGATGGTCTTCGGGGCGAATACGTACCGCGCATTCGCGGAGATGGTGGCCTCGAGCACCGAGGACTCGGAGGTCTTTGACCCATGGGTCACCCGGATGCGGAGTCTGCCGGCAACTGTGGTTTCGATGACGCTCGAAGGACCCCTCGACTGGCCGGATGCGACGGTTGCGCGTGGTGACGCCGTCGACGTCCTCGCCCGGCTCAAGGAGGAGTCCGATGTGCCGTTGCGCTCGCACGGCAGCCTGTCGATGAACCGGGCGCTGATGGCCGCCGGTCTGGTCGACCGCGTCCAAGTGACGATCTTCCCCGTGATCACCGGTCAAACCGGAGATGAGCCAATCTTCAAAGGTGCGGCTGACTTCGACCTCGAGCTCATCGAGAGCAGGACGCTCGACGGCCGCAGCCAAGAACTCATCTACCGGCCTACCTTGCACGTCTGAGTCCGCCGAAACACATCCGGTCAAGCAGCCGAGCCTGACCCGGAGGTCGCGATGCAGTCACCAAGGTCGTCCGCTAGGGTAACACCCCTGCATTAGCGCCGGGACCAGCGACTATCACCGCACGTCAAGCCCGGTGACGGCTCTGCCGATGATCACGCGCTGGTATCCGACGTGCCCTCGAAGGTCGTGAAGCTCGTGGAGGTGCAAGCAGTTTTGGCAGGGAGACGCCGTGTTTCCGGAGCGAATGTCAGCACCAGCTCAGCACACATTCCGGCCGCGCCGGCCCGAGCGGCGGAAGGCCGAAGGGCCACCGCTCAACTTGCCATCCGCTACGGCCGGGCGGCCGGCGATAACTGCGTGCTTCTGCTCCTTCTCCTCGGAACTGCGGCTGCTGTTCTTCCGCCCGCGAAACCTGGTGCTGTTCGGCTTGGTCGCCGTCGCGGTTCTCTCCCCTGCGCCTCCTGCGAGTGACGCTGAGTTCGGGTTGCCCGGCCCGAAGATCTGTGACCAGCCGCGTCGCTGCCGGCCATCCACTCCGGCCTGCGACGCGCTGGCGTAGTCCTGGACGGGCGGTTTGCGGCACCGATCGCACCTCCGCGGTCGCAGCCGTGCTCGCCCACAACTGCGACGCCTATCTCGGGCAGATCGGCGACGCGCCGTGCAGCTGATGCCTGCCACGGTGCCGCCGCCGCTTCGGTTCGGGCAGCACCGGCGCGCACGGCAGCGCCGAGGTGGCGATTCGGCGGGTGGCAGAAAGGCCGAGGGCTGCTGCGGTTAGCTGATCCATGACAGTTCTCCTTTCGAGCGGCCGACTGTTTTGCCGCCAACTTCGACGATTCCGCTAAGGCGGCAGGGCCTGCATCCGGCAATTTCCTCAAAGCCAGCCTCTCCCACGTTCTTAGCCGCGCTTGTCGGTCCTTAGGTCTCCACCTGACTCGCTGTTGATCGCCCCGCATGCGTCGGCGTAACGCCGATGTGACTACGACGCAGGGTGCTTCGCGACCCGATCCGGCCGCAACACAAGGATCGACACCGCGATCGCAGCCAGAAGCAGGCCTGCCCCGACGGTGAAGGCAAGGTGGTATCCGCCCATCAGTGCGTCTGGCGTGCTCTTGCCGCCGTGCAGCAGGGTGCTGGTGCGCGAGGCGGACAGGGTCGTGAGAACCGCGGCGCCGGTGGCCGCGCCGAGCTGCTGGGTGGTGTTATAAAGCCCGGATACGAGCCCGGCGTCATGCTCGCGGGCGCCGGACATCGCTAGCCCGGCCGCGGCGGGTATCGCCAGGCCGCCACCCGCGATCAGCACCATGGTCGGGAAAATGTCGGCCGCGTAGCCGGCGTGCACCGGCAGTCGGGAAAGTAGCGCCAGCGCTGTGGTCAGCATGATCAGGCCGCCGATGAGGACATTGCGTGCGCCGAAGCGGGTGATCAGCCGGGCCGAGATCAGGAGCGCTGTGGCGCCGATGGTCACCGCGGCCGGGAGCATCGCCAGGCCGGTCGCGGCCGCGCCGTATCCCAGCACGCGCTGCATCGCGAGGGAGACCACGATCTGGAAGGCGAACATCGCCGCGATCATCAGGGCCTGGACCAGGTTCCCGCCGACCAGTTTGCGTGAGCTCAGGATGCGCATCGGCAGGAGCGGTGTGGCCGCCTGCGCCTGCCGCAACACGAATCCGGCGACCAGTGCCAGGGCGAGCGCGCCGAGGCCGAGCGTGCGCACGGAGATCCAGCCGTTCTGCGCCGTGCCAACAACCGCGCAGATGCCGAGCATGAGCCCTGCGATGATCAGCAGCGCCCCGGGCATGTCGGTACCCGCCTTGACTCCCTGGCCGCGGTCATCCGGCACGGCGCGCACCGCCATCGCGAGCGTGGCCAGACCTACCGGCAGATTGATGTAGAAGATCCAGTGCCAGTTCAGGCTCTCGGTCAGCACGCCGCCGAGCACCTGGCCAATCGAGGCGCCAGCTGCGCCGGTGAAGGAGTAGACCCCGAGCGCCTTACGTCGCTGCCCTGGGTCGGTGAACAGCGTCACCAGGATGCCGATGCTGACCGCGGCCGAAGCGGCGCTGCCGATGCCCTGCAGGAAGCGGGCGGCCAGCAGCAGCACAGGAGTTTTGGCTGCCCCGGCCAGTGCGGAGGCCGCGATGAACAGGACGGTGCCGGTGAGGAACATGCGCTTGCGGCCGACCAGGTCGCCGAGCCGTCCGGCGAGCAGCAGCAGCCCACCGAAGGCGAGAAGGTAGGCATTCATCACCCAGCTGATGTCGGCGGGCGAAAAGTGGAGAGCGTTCTGGATGGACGGAAGCGCGACGGTGACGATGCTGCCGTCAAGGATCGTCAGGAGGGCACCGGTGGCGAGGGCGGCGAGGGCGAGGGCGCCACGTCGGTCGAAGCCGCTGGACTGCGCCGGAGCGGCGGACCTTCTGGCCCTGAGGGATACGTCGGACATGGGGACTCCGGCTCTTGCTCGTCGGGACTGCGCTTTATCCGACCGTAGCAGACCATTTCTTTACTGACTATCTGTAAATAGAACTTCTGCTTCAGAGCGTCTGTGAGGTACGCTCGAACCATGACCTCCCTGGCCCCGACGCGACCAGCGCGCTCCGCATCTGCCAATGGCCCAGTGCCGGACCTGTCGTTCCTGCTCGACCACACCAGCCACGTCCTGCGGACCCGGATGACCGCCGCGCTCGCGGAGATCGGCATGACCCCGCGGATGCACTGCGTGCTGGTCAAGGCAATTGAGGCGGAGCGCACACAGGCCCAGCTCGCCGAACTCGGCGACATGGACAAAACGACGATGGTTGTCACCGTCGACGCGCTGGAGAAGGCCGGGCTGGCCCAGCGCCGCCCGTCCGCCACCGACCGCCGGGCACGCATCATCGCAGGCACCCCCGACGGCGCGGAAATGGCGAAGAGAAGCCAGGCGATCGTCGACCGTGTACACCGCGAGGCGATCGACTCACTGCCCGAACCCGCCCGCTCGGCCCTCGTCGACGCCCTGAGCGCGCTGGCCGCGGGCCACCTCGCGACGCCCGACGACACATCGCGAGGCGTCCGCCGGGCCCGACAGCAGACGTAGCACGAGCGCTCTCACCACTCTGACCTGCAGGCGCGGGATGCTCGGGCGACGGCTGCCGCATCTTTGGAATCGAATTCTCGCGTGGCTGCCGCCCACCGGCCCTCGCTGCCTGCTTGCGGGCGACAAGCGCGACGACCAGCGGTTATTACCGCACGTCAAGCCCGGTGACGGCCCTGCCGATGATCATCCGCTGGATTTCCGACGTGCCCTCGAAAATCGTGAAGCTCGTAGAGGTGCGGGCACTTTCCCCAGCTAGATGGCCCGCTCGGCTCGCTAATGTCAGCACCAACTCAGCACCGACACGGCACGCGGAGTAGCGCACGTCGGCCGCGAGTGTTCATGCCACCCCGCAGCAGGACGACCCGCGGCCCGTAGCCGAACCGTCTTGCCGAAAACCTGCCCGCCAGCGACGGCTAACACCGCACGCCCTTGGGCATTCGGGTACTGGACACATCGGCCTGGGAGCGCCGGTCGTTAGCCGGGCTTGTTGTGGTCGGTGGGCGCTGCTGGGAGCCGCTCAGTGTTTGGGGCCGCCGCGGCGTTGCGCGCGACGGTCACGCCTGGTGCAGCGGGATCCGGTCAGGTGTTCGGGTCCGGGCCAGGATCCTCGCCGCGGATGCGGGCGCTGAGTCTTTCGAGGTAGAAGTCCCAGCCCTTGCGGTGGTGATCCCGCTGCGCGCCATCGGGCAGGTCGTAGTGACGCAGGATGACGCGGGTGCCGCCGTTCTCGGCCTGC
>Ga0126373_10004490_pt1 | contig 10675 bp, 13 predicted proteins | sample PanSoiMetPlot_11_FD_92545 | JGI IMG/M metagenome (GOLD analysis project Ga0126373, IMG submission 92545) | Tropical forest soil microbial communities from Panama - MetaG Plot_11 | ecosystem: Environmental > Terrestrial > Soil > Tropical forest > Bulk soil | place: Panama | collected 2016-02-17
GCCGCCATGCCGCCGGTGCAGGTGCGGATGGCCAAAGAGGGCATCAACGCCGCGTCCGCCGCGCTGCATCACGCGGTCAGCACGCTAGACCGCGACCAGTTCCTGCTCGCGTCGCAGTCACTTGACTTCCGCGAGGGGGTGGCGTCCTTCCTTGAACGCCGACCTCCGCATTACACGGGCGGCTGAAGACGAATGCTGCAGGTAAGTACCGGCGCCGACGTGGGAGTTCGCTCTGGGGTCTGAGGATCACCATGATGGTCTGGATGCCGTGGCGAGTTGTGACAGGGCTTGTCGTGAACGCAGACAATGATGCATTGCCGACGGGCTGGAATCGCAGTCTGCGGATCTCTGAGGCCCTTTTTCGCCTGGACTCTGTGTCCGCGTTCACGTAGCCGAGGCGAGTCAGCACATCTTGCTTCTCTACCGACTTCGCCAGTGAATAACCATCCATGACTGAGATCACCGACCTGATGATGGCCGCACGAAATACGACGGTGGGAGCGAGCGAGGTCGGACACATACATGAGCGCTAGCGGGCAGCGGGACCACCGCTAACCTGGACCGCGACGTCGCAGCTCTGACGTAATGACGTGGTTTTGCAATGGTACAGCTTCAGCAAACGGAAAACGGCCGAGTTACGCATGGTGTACCCGTGGAATACTCCCAGCCGTGGCTTGGTTTCCGCGGGTTAGCCGGAAAATGGTGGCCATGATCGCGGCCGGCGAGTTTCTTGTGATCGCCGCGCTGGGGTCAGTGCTCCTCGCGCGGTCTGGTCATAATCATGCGGCGAGTCTCGCAAGCGATGAGCAGGCGTACAAGAAGTGGGTCAACGGGTTCGCGACCGGCCTCGGCGACCAGCCCGCAGTGGTGATCTTGGAGCCGGACGCGCTCGCCCTGCTGAACAACTGCTCGGACGACGCCCAGCGCCAGGCGCGGCTGCATTTGCTGTCGTATGCCGTCAAGACCCTCCAGACCAACAGCGACCAGGTGTACCTTGATGCGGGCCACTCGAACTGGGTGCCGGCTGGCCAGATGGCCAGTCGCCTCCGAGCCGCCGATGTCGCTCAAGCGTCTGGGTTCGCGCTGAACGTGGCCAACTATGATCCAACCGCTCGGGAGATCGCCTACGCGACCGAGTTGGATCGGGATCTGGGCATGGCCAAACGGTTCGTCATCGACACGAGCCGCAACGGGCCGGGCAGCGCCGGCGGGCAGGCACCGCCGGGCTTGATCTCACGAGCTCTGCCGGGCGCCGGCGGGAGCGCCGTCGCGCGTCAGCTTTTCACTGACCCCAACTCGGAGGCGGCCAACTGGGTTCGCGACAATCCCAGTGACCCGCGGGCACGACAGATCACACAGCGCATCGCGAACCAGCCGACAGCAAAGTGGTTTGGCGCATGGAGCGGTGACATCGCCGCCGCGATCTCGGGCTACTCCAGCGCCGCATCCAAGCAGAATAGGGTCCCTGTCCTGGTCGCGTACAACATCCCGCAGTTCGGCGGCTGCTCCGGCAACAAGGCGACCGGATCGAAACAATGGTGCAACCCGCCCGGCCGGCAACTTGGTCCGGCCCCGCAAGCGCTCGATGGCGCAGGAGACATGGCCCTCTGGATCAAGGCACCGGGTGAGTCCGACGGCAACTGCGGCACCGGTGTCGGGACCCAGACGGGCGAGTTCTCACCCGTCGTAGCCAAGGACCTGATCACCGGGAAGTCATAACCTTGCGCACAGGTGCCCGCGACGGGACTTGAACCCGTACTCGGCGGTGTTTAAAGCCGACGTCTCTGCCGTTGGACTACGCGGGCGTTAGCTGTTGCACGGAAGCTCTCGCGCACATCTGCCTACGTAAGGGCGGCGTTGCCGGAATCAGACGAGAACGCTCGGGCTCAGCCCTAGCGGCATGGGATTCACCCGATTCCATGAGTCGGACGGTACCGCACCCTCGCCGATCTTGCGGGCTGATCGGATAGGCATTACCGGATGCTCTCCTTGCTCCCGCCTCCTCGCGGATGAAAGGACAGCGAGCGATGGAGTCCCGGCGTAAGCCCGGCCGATCAAATGGCGGCCTGGGAAGCAGAGTGCCGATCCCGACGCCGACACTGACGTCCCCGCTGCCCCATGCTGACGTTACCGGCAGGCCTCATCAGCTCGGCCTTAGCGAGTTTGCTCAGCCAGTCCGCGAGCTCATGCTGCCGGGGTAGCTGCCGTGCAGAAAGATGAGCGTAGCCCGAGGGCGGGGCGGCCGTCGTCCGGCTCAGCGATCGTTAAGGCTCTGCACATCGTCAGCCCGGACCGACCGGGCTGACAGGCCGGTCGGACACGCCCGCCATCGCTCTCCTTAAGGCGGTGTCTCCACGTTACGAGGGGACACCGAAACGTCACGGTAGCGCTCCGCAGAAAAAGGGCCTCCGTTGCGGTGGCGGTACCGGAAACGGAACCCGGAGCTGCAGCTGGACTTGCTCGAGGCAGCAGCTATGTTTCACGAGGCACGCAACCGCTTCCGCTGACAGATAAAGAGCCAGCAAATGGGCGAAGGGTTACGCGCAAGCCAAAGCGGCCAGTGCGGATGAAATGGAGCGCCACCTCCCCCAGGATCGGGGAGCTCAGCACGTGAGCGCTAACCTCGGCGCATGACTGAGAGAAACCGCAGCCTATGAAGATACTTGTGACGGGCGCTGCGGGCTTGATCGGCAGTCATCTGACTGAACTGGCCCTGGAGCGGGGCGATGCAGTGCGCGCTGTCGCGCGCCCTGGGGAAGAAATCTCTTGGCTCGCCGAAGCCGGTGCGGAGGTCCGCCGAGCAGATATGGCTGATCGCAAATCACTGCAGGCGGCGGTTGATGGCGTTGATTGTGTGCTGCACTGTGCTGCGCGCATGGGTCCTTGGGGTCCCGAAGCCGAATACGAATTGGCCAACGTGCGTGGGCCCAAGCTCTTGATCGAGGCTGCGATGGCGGCTGGTGTAGAGCGGTTCGTGCATGTTAGTACGATCGACGTGCATGGTCTCGCCGTCGGTGACGGGATTGACGAGACAGCGCCATACGGCAATGAGCGCGATCCCTATTGCCGTAGCAAGGCCAAGGGTGAGCGCGTGGTGCGGCAGCTGATTGAGGACCGCGGAGCGCCGGTGACGATCGTGCGTCCTGGCTTGACTTACGGGCCGCGAGATACGAGAAGCTTTGGCCGCTTTGCCGGGCTGATCAAGCAACGCAGGATGGTCATTATCGGCTCGGGCAACAATCACGTGCCGTTGATCTACGTCACAGATGTGGCTCGTGGCATCTTGTTGGCCAGCGAATCAGCCGACGCGATTGGCAAGATCTACCTTCTGGTCAATGACCAGAAGGTAACCCAGCGCGACTACTTCAACGCGATCGCCGCCGAGTTGGGAGTAGCGCCGCCTTCTTGGCACGTCCCGTACAGGCTGGCGATCGCCCTCGGCGCGACTGGAGAGCTTGTAGGCCACCTGGCCAGCATGAAGCGACCCCCACCGCTCGTGCGCTTTGGGGTTAAGCAGATGGGCGGTGAGAATCGCTTCGTGATCAGCCGGGCACGCACGGAACTGGGCTTCTCGCCGCAGGTGGACCTCTCGGAAGGTGTTCGTGAGAGCGTTGCCTGGCATTCCGGGCAAGCTCGCCCGCGGAGCATAGCAGCTACAAGGGGCAGTTAAGCATGGAAATACTGATTACTGGGGGAAATGGCTTTATCGGCCGGCATCTTATTCGAGCGCTACAAGAACGCGGCGACAGCGTGCGCGTGCTGGCGTCTCCTACCGGGGATACGGCGTGGCTCGAAAAGAACCAGGTGGCCATCTTCCGTGGCGATGTCCGGATTCCCGAGATGCTCCTGGCACCCATGCGCGGTGCCGACGCCGTAGTCAACCTTGTCGCTCAAAGCAGGATCTGCGGTCAATTGCGTGACTCATATGCTGTGAATGTTACTGGCACTGAGAATGTCTGCCGGGCAGCACTAGCAACCGATGTGCGCAGACTCGTGCACATTAGCACTTTTAGTAGCTACAAGATGGTGCCTGGACAGCCAGTGACGGAAGACGCGCCCTTGGCGCCGCTCAATGTCGCCTACAGTGTGACCAAGGCCGAAGGTGACAAGGTCGTGCAGCGTATGATCGCGGCAGATCACCTGCCCGGCATTATTCTTCGTCCAGGCCCGTTCTTTGGCCCCGGCGACCACCGGAACTTCGGGCGTCTTGCTGATCACGTGCGTGCCGGCCGGGGGATCATCATAGGTGCCGGGAATAATGCGGTGCCTTTCGTCTACGTAACTGACGTAGTCCAGGCGCTTCTTCTAGCATTGGACTCCGAGCGCGCGCTAGGGCAAATCTACAACATCGGCAACGACCATCCGCTCACTCAGGAAGAGTACCTTCAAACAGTCGCACGGGAACTCGGCGTCGCACCACCGCACATTCGCGTGCCCTACCGACCTCTGTACGCCGCCGCGTACGCTGCCGAGCGTCTCGCGACGTTGAGCGGTTATCGGATTCCTCCCGCCATCACACGGTACGGCATTAAGATTTTCGCCGGCGATAATCGGATCTCGATTGAAAAAGCGCGTGGCGAACTAGGGTATTCTCCGCAGGTGCCAGTGCGCGAGGGCGTGAGGCTCACCGCCGCCTGGTATCGGCAGCAGGGCTCTCAGCGTACGAGCGACGAAGAGACAAAGCTAAGAGCAGCAGCACACCGCCCATCTCTATGAACGGCGGGTTGCCCGCGACGTCATCCGCAACCCACCCGGCCCAGGCGCTGTGGTCCATCACCCGGCCGGCGTCAACGCCCTCTCTGGAGCTGGCATCCTGAGCTCATGCGGCTGAACTCCTCCGACGGGCGTCGGTGGCGCTGCGTATCGCTGGTTATGAGCACCCGCCCGCCAGCCACCTCAATAACCGTGCTGCGCTCGCCGGTCACTGCCAAGACAGCTGCTCAGGGTGGGCGGAAAGGAGCGAAGCATGTCAGCGAGTTCAGTCACAGCAGATGGCCGGGCCCGGGTACTGGCGGACGGCCTGCAGATGCCCATGCTTGGTTTGGGCGTCTGGCAGGTGCCCAACGGACAAGCATGCGTGAATGCCGTTCACTGGGCGCTTGACCTGGGATACCGCCACATCGACACAGCGCAGGCGTACGGCAACGAGGAAAGCGTCGGGAAAGCGCTGCGCGACAGCGGCTTGCCGCGCGATGCGGTCTTCATCACGACCAAGTTCTATCCGGGCAACCGAGACCCGGTCCGCGCAGTGCGGCAAAGCCTGCAGGGGCTCGGCGTTGAGTACGTCGACTTGTACCTCGTTCACTGGCCGGAGGGCGGGCCCACGTGGGCGTGGCCGGGCATGGAGCGAGCGCGCCAGATCGGCGCCGCTCGTTCGATCGGCGTCTCAAACTTCGGAGCTGCCGAGCTTGAGCAGGTGATAGCCGCGGGCACGGTCCGGCCTGCGGTGAACCAGATCGAGTTCAACCCGGTGCATTACCGGCGCGGCCTGCTCGACGCAAGCCGGCGGCAGGATGTCGCTGTCGAGGCTTACAGCCCGCTGGGAACCGGAAAGCACCTGTCCGACAAGACCGTGCGGCGGGTCGCCGAGCTCGCGGGACGCACGCCCGCACAGGTACTGCTCCGGTGGTGCCTGCAGCACGGCATTCCCGTCATCCCGAAGTCGATACACCACGACCGAATCAAGGAGAACGCCAAGATCTTCGACTTCGCCTTGTCGCCTGAGGACATGGTCGCGCTCGACTCACTCGACACGACCAGGGGCACCGAGCGGGCGGTGGAACACAAGTGGTGGTGAGCATGGATCTTGCCGACTCGGGCGGCTGAGCCACTAGCCGCGCCGCCTCTCCGTGCAGGCCCTTCGGGGAACCTTGCATACGGGCGACGGCTATGAGGGGCACTACCGGCGACGTAGGCTGCCAGAATGAGCGAGCCGCTGGTTGCTGCCATTTCGGAGCGGGCCGTGAAGTCCGACGCTGCCACCGTGTCGGCCCGGCGCTGGTGGATTCTCGGCGTAGTGGGCCTAGCGCAGCTGATGGTGATCCTGGACGCCACGATCGTGAACATCGCCCTGCCCTCGGCCCAGCACTCGCTGGGGTTCTCCAACGCTGACAGGCAATGGGTGGTAACGGCGTACTCACTGGCCTTCGGCGGGCTGCTGCTGCTCGGCGGCAGGCTGTCCGATCTGATCGGCCGACGGCGGATGCTGATCATCGGCCTGGTGGGCTTCGCCGCGGCGTCGGCGCTCGGCGGCGCGGCCACCGGCTTCGCGATGCTGGTGATCGGCCGTGGCGCGCAGGGGGCGTTTGGCGCGATGCTGGCCCCGGCCGCGCTGTCCACGCTGACCACGACGTTCACCGACCCAGCTGAGCGCGGCAAGGCGTTCGGCGTCTACGGCGCCATCGCCGGGGCGGGCGGGGCGGTCGGGTTGCTGCTAGGCGGGGTGCTGACCGAGTACCTGTCCTGGCGGTGGTGCCTGTACGTCAATGTGCTGCTGGCGGTCCTCGCCGTCTCGGGCGCCGTCCGGCTGCTGGCCAGCCACCCCCGCGATCCGGACGTGCACATCGACTGGCCGGGAACTGTCCTGGTGGTGGCCGGTCTAGTTGCCCTGGTCTACGGCCTGTCCGAGGCTGAGACAGGTGGCTGGGGTGCGCCGACAACCCTGACGCTGCTGGCAGCCGGGGTGACCCTGCTGGCCCTTTTCGTGCTGGCCGAGCGCCGGGTCGCCCATCCACTGGTGCCGTTGCGAATCGTCCTGAACCGCTTCCGCGGCGGCGCGTACCTGGCAATCGGCCTATCGGCCACAGGGGTATTCGGCATCTTTCTGTTCCTGACCTATTTCGTGCAGCTGACCCTGGGCTACTCGCCGGTCAAGGCCGGCCTGGCCTTCCTACCGCAGGTGGGGGCGATCATGGTCGCGTCCACAACCTCCAGCGGCGTCCTGATGCCACGGATCGGGCCCCGGCCCTTGGTCCCGGTCGGCATGCTCACTGGGGCAGGCGGCCTGGTCATCCTGGCCACCCAGCTGGGCCTGCACACCAGTTACCCAGCTCAGATCCTGCCCGCCCTGCTGCTGACCGGGACCGGCCTGGGCCTGGTGTTCGGCTGCGCGATGAATACCGCGACCTACGGCACCGGGTCCGCTGACGCGGGCGTCGCCTCTGCCCTGGTCAACACCAATCAGCAGGTCGGCGGATCGATCGGCACCGCGCTGCTGAACACACTTGCCGCCACCGCTCTGGCCAGCTATTTGCTGACCCACGGCCACGGTCCGCTGGTCTTGGCCGAAGCGGCGGTGCACAGCTACGTCGTGGCGTTCTGGGTATCCGCTGCAATCCTGGCTAGCTCCGCCGTCGTGTGCGGGCTGGTCCTGCCATCCGGCACCCTGCGGCCGGGCGCCCGGCAGACCTCGCCGCCAACGCGCGGCCAATGAGGAGATGACCGCGTGTGACTCCCGATCTTTCTGCCACACCCGACCCGTCGCTTACTCCGCCGGACAGCTCCGCCGCCTCGCCAGAGCCCGCCGTGCGGCTGATCACCGTGTCGGCGGCCTACGGTGCCGGCGGCAGCGTAGTCGCCCCGGCGCTGGCGGACAGGCTCGGTCTGCCCTTCTTGCAGCGGGTCACGACTTCCGAGGGCCATGTCGCGGAGGCCGGACCCTGCGATGAGCAGCTGTCGGCGGAGGAGGTCAAGGCCACTCCTGTGCACCGGATGCTGGCTCATTTCACCCAGGCGATGCCGACTGGGCCCACTCAGTCGCCGCCGTCCACTCACCACCAGGACGAGCACCTGCGCGGCCACGGCGAGGCAGGTATTCACCGCCTGGTTGCCAGCGGCGGCGGCGTCATCCTGGGCCGCGGGGCGGCGGTTGTGCTCGGCAAGGACCGCGGCTTTCACGTCCGGCTCGACGGCCCGGCCGAGCGCCGCATCGTCCAGGGAGCCGAGATCGAAGGCATCAGCGAACAGCAAGCCCGGGAGCGCCTGCGCGCGGCCGACAAGGCCCGCACCGCGTATGTGCGCCGCCTTTACCGGCGCGACCCAGCCGACGCGTCTCTTTACCACCTGGTGATCGACTCCACGGCGACACCGCTGGATACGGTCATCGAGCTCATCCTGACCGCTGCTAGCGCGCACGACGCATACGCGGCCCAGTGGGGCGTGGCTCACGACGGGGTCGAGCCGTAGACCTTGTCCTGCCGGACTCCGGCACCAGACCATACTGGTGCGGCGACAGCTTCGGCGGGCACTTCACGTGCGACCGAAACAATGATCTAGCGGACGGCGGTCCCGATGAGACCGTTCCTGGTCACCAGGGACGTCAGCGTGCCCTCGTCCATGGTGCTGGCGGACTCAGGCGGCAGCGGCAGGACTAGGTAGCGGGTCTCGGAGTTGGCATCCCATACCCGGATCTCGATGTCCTCTGGCAGCTCCAGCCCGAACTCTGCCAGCACCGCGCGAGGCTCGCGCACCACTCGTGAGCGGTAAGCAAAGCTCTTGTACCAGCTCGGCGATGGGCCGAGCAGAGCAGTTGGGTAGCACGAGCACAGCGTGCAGACGATCACGTTGTGGACGGCCGGGGTGTTCTCGACGACCTTCAGCAGGTAAGCCTTGGTCTCGGCGGCGAAGCCCAACTCCTCGGCTGCTGCGTTGCCGTCCGCGAGCAAGCGCCGCGCGTACTCAGCATCGGTCCATGCGCGGGCGACCATCCGCGCCCCGTTAGCTGGCGAGGCAGACGCGAAGACCTCGGCCAGGATGCTGTCCAGTTCGTCGTCAGTGATGAGACCCGCGGTGATCAGCTGCTCCTCCAGCGCGCGCACCCTGGCCGCGACCGGAAGCTCAGCGTGGCTTCCCGTCATCGCACCTCCTCCACGTAGGACTCCCAGAGGTCCAGGGTGACCGAATGCGACCCGGCGCCCCAGAGTTCATCGGCCGCGAATCGCACGGTGTACACGGGCTCAGGGCGGGAAACTCCACGCACCACCTGATCCGGCAGCGCCCATGTTGCGCGGACCGCGACGACCTCACCCACATGACCCCGGACGTAACGCGGCAGGCGGGTGTGGCCATCCGGATCGGCACTGCGAGCCCGCACCCGGTCACCCGCGGCGAACCTAGCCATCGGGCAGCAGACCCCGCTCGACGAGCAGCATCTCGGCTGCGCAAAGCCAGCGTTCGTAGTACGACATCGCCAGGTACTCGGCGGGCGCGATGCGCTCGATCGCGTCGCGAAGATCGTCGAACTGCGCGCCGATGATGCCCCGTCGCTGCAGGGCGCGAACGAGCGCGTAAACCCTGGCCTCCCAGTCCGCGTGGAAGTACTGCCCGTCGTCGTCCTCGACCGGGACGGGCCCGAATCCGGTCTGTCCGCCCATATCGTGAACCCTGCTCATGACACGATCACGCCAGCAACGGTATCGCGGGCAGTGTGGACGCGGCAGGCTTGGCGGCCGTGTGCATGCCCGCAGCGTGGTCGGGCCGGTGTCATCTAGGTGCGCATGGCTACCGGTCGAAGTCACGAACCGTAACCCTCTTGCGGATTACCACAGCAGGACAGGCGCGGACGCCTGGTCCCGCTGGGGCGGAAATGCGCCCAGATAGCAATTCGGAGCTAAAGACCGCGGATGAAGGCCGAACACTCGGCGAGCGCGTGGCCGATGAGATAGCCAGCCCCGCGCTTTCGACCTCTATCCGGATATCGCCCTCAACGGCGTCCTCAGCGGACTCGCCGGAATCCACGCGCCGATCATCATGATGAGCCAGAACCGTGCCGCGCCCGCGACGACGACCTTCTGAGATGAGCAGCGGGGAGTCGGCTCCCAGTCACAATGAACAGCGAACGGTTTCTGAGCGTCCGTCTCGCCCGGCCACGCGGATAACGGCAGGTGCGGCAGCGGACCGCGTTAGTGCGCAGCCTCGTACTGACTCATCAGATCGGCACTAATGCGGCCGCGCTCTGATACGTGAATGCCGTTCTCCTTAGCCCAGGCGCGCACTGCCGCGCGGTCAATCCGCGGCCCCGCAGGCCGACCTTGGCTGCGATTCCGGCTTCGGCTAATCCGCCGGCCCGCCTCGATATACGGGGCGAAGTCACGGTCTAGCCTGGCTCGATTATCCGCGCCCAGATCGATCTCGTACGTCACGCCGTCCAAGGCGAACGTCACCGTCTCAGCATCCGGCGATCCGTCGAGGTCATCAGTAACTACGACTGCCACGCTCCGCGCCATAGCGTACATAGTCCCGGCAATACTCGTCGCTGTCAAAACAACCCGCGGCCGTCGGCGCGCGACAAGAAAACGGCTGCCGACAGTACGCGCAGCAGATTCAGACATGTGCGAGGAGGGCGGTCCGTGGTGCGGCAAATAGTGACAAAGTGGCCGGGATGTCCCGCGGAGACACCGGGCCAGACTGTACCGCGACCCTGGCCGGCCGCTATGGATCGGCGCGAGCCGCCGACGCCCGCGAAGTAATCCCGCGTTGGTGTCATAAGTCCGGGCCGGAAAGGGAAAGAGCAAGTCCTGCGGCAGAGCAGCGCGACATCGAACTTGACCGGACCAAACACTAATTCTTCGTCCCGGGGGAAGTAATGCACAGAGTCGACGTGCAACTGGAAGATGACCTGACCGGCGGGCCAGCCGATGAGACGATCCACTTCACCCTGGACGGCCGGTCCTACGAA
>Ga0126373_10004493_pt1 | contig 10673 bp, 8 predicted proteins | sample PanSoiMetPlot_11_FD_92545 | JGI IMG/M metagenome (GOLD analysis project Ga0126373, IMG submission 92545) | Tropical forest soil microbial communities from Panama - MetaG Plot_11 | ecosystem: Environmental > Terrestrial > Soil > Tropical forest > Bulk soil | place: Panama | collected 2016-02-17
GCGCTGCGACGGCTAACACTGCGGCGTCGTGAAGTCTCCCCGTACCGCTTGTACCTTTTCCTCGAGTCCGGCGTGAGCTTCCTGCTCGGGATCAGCTACGCGACGGTCGCCGTGTACTGGGTGATCTCCGGGCGGCTGAATCCGCTCCAGTTGCTTCTGCTCGGCACATCGCTCGAGGTGAGCTATTTCCTCTGCCAGCTGCCGACCGGCGTTCTCGCCGACCTGGTCAGCCGGCGGCTTTGCGTGCTGGCGGGCGCGTTCATCGTCGGCGTAGCTCAGATCGTGGAGAGCCTGTCCACGTCGTTCGTCAGCCTGATGATCGGCTGGGCGGTTCTTGGTCTCGGCGCAGCGCTGACCGACGGCGCTCAGGACGCGTGGATCGCTGACGAGCTTCAGGCCGAGGTCGGCGACAACCGGATGACCGGTATCTACCTGCGGGCTACTCAGCTTGGCCTGATCGCCACGGTGGCGGGCAGCCTGCTGTCGGGTGTTGTCGCCCTGGCCGGGCTCGCCATGCCGCTGCGGGTCGGCGGGTCGCTGATCTGCCTGCTGGCGGTGGCGACCGCGTTTGTGATGCCCGAACGCCATTTCGATCGGCCGGCCGGTCCAGCGGGCGTGGGCAGCGTGCTACGGCAGGCTGGCGGCGCGCTCGCCAAGCAGACGATGGCCACGCACCGGGCGGTCGTGGCGGTGCCCGGCCTAGTGCTCCTGTTCGGCATGACGTTCTTCGTCGGCATGTGGTCGGAGAGCTTCGATCGTCTGTGGGGCGCGTTCCTGCTCCGAGACATCAGGTTCCCGCAGATCGGCGGGTTGCATCCGGCCATGTGGTTCAGCTTGTTCGCGTGCGCTGCGGCCGTGCTCGGCCTCGGCGCGACGGAGCTGGCCAAGCGCCGGACCCAGCGGCTTGGACCCGACTCGGTCGTCGGCGCGCTACTCGTGCTGACGGTGGCCATCGCCGCGGCGGCGGTCGGCCTGGCTACGGCGCACGCGTTCGTCGTCGTCGTAGTGACGTACCTGGTCGTTTCCGTGCTGAGGCCGGTCTTGTATCCGCTGGTATCGGGCTGGATCGTGAGCCGGATCGAGCCCTCAGTGCGCGCCACTGCGTTGTCGGCCAGGGACATGTTCGATAGCAGCGGTCAGATTCTGGGCGGCCCGGTAGTTGGTGTCATCGGGACGTTCGCGTCCTTGCGGATCGCGCTGCTGGCAGGCGCCGCCGCGCTGGGGCCGGCCGCGGCGTGCATCGCGGCGGCCAGCCGCCGGATCCGGCCGACCGCTGTCAGCGTTGAGAGCGCCGAATCCATGAGCACGTAAATAATGTGTCGCCGGTGATGCGTCTTCCTTCGCGATCATGAAACACCCGCTGCGTACTGATCGGTAACCCGGTCTTCCCGGCAGCACGGGCGACCCGCGATTATGGGCCCTATGGCGGAACCCCTCACTCTCATCAGCGACGTTCAGGATCAGCTGCGCCGCGCCGGCTATCTGGCCGACACGGCCACCGGCACTGTCGTGCACCTGGCTCAGGCACTGAGCAAGCCGGTGCTGATCGAGGGCCCGGCTGGTACTGGCAAGACCCAGCTGGCCAAGAGCGTGGCCCTGATGACCGGCAAGCCGCTGATCCGGTTGCAGTGCTACGAGGGGCTGGACGAGTCCAAGGCGATTTACGAGTGGGATTACCGCCGTCAGCTGCTTCAGCTTCAGCTACAGGAACGCGGCAGCGGGGACGATCTGTCCGCCGCCGGGATTTTCGGCGAGGACTTCCTGCTCACCCGTCCGCTTCTCGCCGCGATCCGGTCCGCGCAGCCCGTCGTGTTGCTGATCGACGAGGTTGACCGGCTGGACATGGAGGCCGAAGCGCTGCTGCTCGAGATGCTGTCGGAGTATCAGGTCTCGATTCCCGAGCTCGGCACCGTGACGGCCCGCCACGTGCCGCAGGTGTTCCTGACCTCCAACAACACCAGGGACCTGTCCGAGGCGCTCAAGCGCCGCTGTCTTTACTTGCACCTGGGCTACCCGAGCATGCAGCGCGAAGCGGAGATCGTGCAGCTCCACGTTCCCGAGCTGAGCGATCATCTGGCCGCCGAGATCGCGTCGCTCGTCGCGGTGCTCCGCGGCGCCGACCTGAAGAAGCCGCCGTCAATCTCTGAGACCGTCGACTGGGCACGAACGCTGCTCGCACTCGGTGCCGCGGAGGTGACCGACGAGATGACCCGGCAGACCCTGTCGGTCCTGCTCAAGTACGAGCGCGACATCACCGTTGCGCTCGGCGAGCTATCCCTGGCCTGACGATGCCCGAGAGCACCCTGACCGCGCTCGTCGACGAGCTGCGCTCGATCGGCGTGGGCATCTCGGTCGGCGAGCACCTCGATGCGGCCCGCGCGCTGGCGTCGGTCCCGCTCGCCAGCACCGAGGTAGTGCGGTCGACCTTGCAGTGTGCCCTCGTGAAGCGGGCGGAGCACCTCGATGCGTTCAACCTGCTGTTCGACCTTCATTTTGCGGGAACGGGGCCGGCCGAGCCCGGTGCGCTGGCACACCTCTCGGCCGACGATCTCGCTGCCGCGCTGCGCGCGGCCATCGAGTCGCGCGACCCGCCGCAGCTTCGCCAGCTCGCCGAGGAGTACGTCCGGCGCTACGCCGCGCTGCAGCCTGGCGCACCGGTCGCCGGAGTGTTCGCCATGATCGCCGCGAGCGACGCAGCTAACCTCGACGCCATCCGGGACAGTCTGCTCGCGGCGGGGGACGGAGCCGGGGACGGCGCCCGTGGTGAAGACGGCGGTGGCGGAGCTGGCGGCGCCGGTGGTGGCTGGCAGTCTGGCGCGGGCGCGATCCGTGACCGCCTCGACCGGGCTGCGGCCGACAGCGCGGTCGACAGCTTCCGAGTCGAGTTGCAGGCTGCGATCCGACGGGCGCTCGTGTACGATCGCGGCGCCCGGGCGGTCAGCAAGACCATGCGCGTCAGGCTCGCCGAAGACGTCGATATCGCGACCGCATCGGCAGCCGAACACGAAGCCATGCTCGCCTCGATCGGGCCGCTTGCGCATCGGCTCAGCAAGATCTTGGCCCAGCAGGAGTTCCGGAAGCGCCGGCTATCCGTGCGGCGCACGCTGCACCTGGCGATGGGCACCGGCGGTGTGCCGTTCCGGATTGGCACCGAGCAGGCACCGCCACCGAAGCCTGAGATCGTCGTGCTGTGCGACGTGTCCGGGTCGGTGGCGACGTTCTCGCGATTCACGCTGAACTTGCTGATCGCACTCGACAGCCGGCTGAGCAAGCTGCGCGCGTTCTCGTTTGTCGACGGGCTGTCGGAGATCACCGAGCTGGTCAGCGAGGCCCGTTCGGCTGGGCGCCAGCTCAGCCAGGCCGAGGCCGCCCGCGGCGCGGTGCGCTGGAATGGCAGTTCCGACTACGGGCACGTGCTGCGCGACTTCGCCCGCGACTACGCCGGGCAGTTCTCCCGCCGGACGGTGGTCCTCGTTGTGGGAGACGCGCGCACCAACTACCTGGATCCGGCAGCAAGCGCCCTCGCCGATGTCGCCGGCCGCGTCGGCAAGCTCTACTGGCTTAACCCCGAGCCGCGGCGGTACTGGAACCAGGGCGACTCGGTGATCACCCGGTACGCGCCGATGTGCGACCAGGTCAGAGAGTGCAGCACGCTCCGGCAGATCGCGAGCTTCGTCCAGTCGCTCGCCGTCCGCTGAAGGCCGCCTCAGTTCACGCGGCGCGCTAGACCGCGTCGCCCGGCACGATCAGACCGGTCTCGTACGCGAGTATCACGGCCTGGACCCGGTCACGCAGGCCGAGCTTGGCCAGCAAGCTGCCGACGTGTGTCTTCACAGTTGCCTCGCTCACCACAAGCGCGGCTGCGATCTCGGCGTTGCTGCGGCCGCGAGCCATCAGCATCAGCACGTCTCGTTCTCGAGCGGTCACCGACGCGAGCTGTGATGGCGACGGCGAGGTCTCGGCCGGCCGACGGGCGAAGGCTTCGATCAGCCGGCGTGTCACCGACGGAGCGAGCAGCGCGTCTCCGGCGGCCGCGGCCCGCACCGCCGCGATGAGGTCGGCGCGCGGCGAGTCTTTCAGCAGGAATCCGCTGGCACCCGCACGCAGCGCCGCATAGACGTAGTCGTCAAGGTCGAACGTGGTGAGCATGACCACCTTCGGCGCAGGCTGGTTCGCGGTGATAAGCCGCGTCGCCTCCAGGCCATCCATCTCTGGCATCCGGACGTCCATCAAGACGACGTCGGGACGAAGGACCGCTACCTGGGCGACCGCCTCCGCGCCCGTGGCCGCCTCGCCGACGACCGCAATGCCGTCGGCGGTGTCGAGAATCACGCAGAACCCGGCCCTGACCAGTTCCTGGTCGTCGGCAACAACCACCCGGATGGGTTCCGCGGTCATCGGACCGGAAGGCGCGCGGTCAACGCGAAGCCGTCGGTCTGGCTAGGCCCGACTTGAAGGCTGCCGCCGCAGGACGCGACCCGCTCGGCGATGCCCGCCAGGCCGAAGCCGGTTCCCGAGCTGGTCGGAGCTTCCGAGCGTCGCGGACCAGAGTCCGCGACCGACAGCGTCACGTAGCCAGGTTCGTACGCGACCGTGACGTGGGCGTGTGCTGCGTCGGCGTGGCGAAGCGTGTTTGTCAGCGCTTCCTGGACGATCCGGAACGCGGTCAGCTCGATGCCGGGCGCGAGTACGGCCGGGCTGCCCCTCACTTCGAACTCGACCGGAAGCCCGGCTTCGCGCACCTTCGCGAGTACCTCGGGCAGGTCGGTCAGCGACGCCGTGGGGGACGTCGCCGGGCGGCGCTCAGCCGGGCCGCGAAGCACTCCGAGCAGGCGGCGCAACTCGGCCAGCGCCTGGCGCGCAGTGTCGCCGATGACGTCAACCGACTGCCGCGCACGCTCGGGCTGACCAGGCAGCAGCGACGCCGCCGCCTCGGCTTGCACCGCCATGAGGCTGACGTGGTGAGCAACGACGTCGTGCAGCTCGCGGGCTATGCGTGCGCGCTCAGCCGCGGCGGCTCGGGCAGCCTCCTGGTCGAGTTCGGCTTCGGCGCGCTCCGCGCGGTTCTCCGCCGCGCGCAGGGAGGCCCGCTTGGCCCGGCTGAGCAGGCCGGCCGCCATCGCCGTGGCGAAGATCAGACCCTGGAAGATCGCCTCATACGGCTCGCTGTGACCGGGCCCATCCAGCGAGAGGCTGACGCCGATGACGACCAGGATCGCTGTCACGAGCCGGAGCGTCGGCCCGCGCCGGTCAAAAACCGTGTACACGGCGATCGCGGGACCGAGCGGCAGCGGCGCGTACCCGAACCCGATCCGGTCGTAGGTGATCCGGGCGGCGCCGATAACCAGGCCAGTGCCCACGGCGGCAGTTCGTCGCCACGCGAGCGGCAGAGCCTGAGCCGCGAGCAGCAACAACGCAAGCCACAGCGGGTGCAGGTGTGCGCTGTACGGCAGCACCGAAACCATGTTGATGGCAGCGAGCGCGACGGCCAGGCCGGCGTCTTGCAGCTGTTCCTGGCGTCGCGCTGGCAGCGCGGCGACGCGATCGGCGAATCCGCGCCGGGCCGCCGTCATCCGCGCGGGCAGGGTGGTCACGCCCTGATAGTAAGGTCCGCGGCCTGATGCGGGTATCGGCCGCGAGGGGGATCGGTGCCCTCCGCCGCGCGGGGGAGGCCCGCCGCGCTTTTTCCGGGTTCCTCAGCCGCGAAGCGGAACTTGCCGAACCCGCAGTCGGCCCGATGTGGACACCACCCCGTTCCGGTCACCATGTCCGCATGACCACAGAATCTCGCGAAGCCGCGTCGGCGGGCGTCATCGGTCGCGGTCTACCTGTCGCAGGGGGCCCGGCGTGGCGAGCGATCGCCGTGATTGCAATCGCCGCGGTCGCACTGGAAATGGCCGTCAGCGGCCGGTACGGCTACGTCCGGGACGAACTGTATTTCCTCGCCGCTGGCCAGCATCTCGCGGTCGGCTACGTCGACCAGCCGGCGTTGACACCGCTGCTCGCTAGGCTTGGCTCGGTCCTCGGCGGCAACACCGTCGTCGGACTCCGGGTCGTGCCAGCGCTATGCCTGGCCGCGATGATCGTGCTCACGGCCGCGATCAGCCGGCTGCTCGGTGCGGGCCGGACGGGTCAGGTGCTGGCGGCGCTGGCGGCGGCGACGTGCGGCGAATACATCGCCGCCGGGCACGAGCTGACGACGACGCCTGCCGACTTCGTGTTCTGGGCGCTGACGCTGTACCTGGTCGCGCGGCTGCTCGCGAGCCGGGATCCGCGCTGGTGGCTGGCCATAGGCGGCTGCGTCGGCGTGGCCAGCGAGGCCAAGTGGAACATCGCCTTCCTGGCCGTCGCGCTACTAGCGGCGTTCGCTGTCACCGACGCCAGGTCGCTGCTGCTCAGCCGTTACCTAGCTATCGGTGCGGTGCTCGCCGCCGCCCTAGCGGCGCCGGACCTGATCTGGCAGGCCATGCATGGCTGGCCGGCGTTCGACGTCTTCCGAGGGCTGCAGACGCAGGCCATGCACAACCGGGTCACGTACTGGCCAGCACAGATCATCTTCACCGGGATCGCGCTCACGCCGATCTGGGTGGCGGGGCTGCTCTGGACGCTGCGCAGCGCGGCGGCCCGCGCGTTCCGGCCCCTGGCCATCGGCTGCGGGCTGGCGATCTTGCTCCAATTCGTTCTTGGTGGCAAGCCGTACTACTCGGGCGCGGCGTACACGGTCTTCCTCGCAGCCGGGTGCGTGCCGCTCGAGGGCTGGCTGGCCTTGCGCCGCCGGTTCGGCGGTCGAATCAAACCGGCGGCGGTCATGGCCGCCGGGATGCTGGTGTCGGCTGCGATCGTCCTGCCGGCCGCGTTGCCGATCCTGCCGGCCGCCGCGCTGCGCACGGTGCCGCTGCAGAAGATCAACTATGACCTGGCCGAGTCGATCGCGTGGCCCAAGCAGGTCGCGCTCGTAGCTCGCGAGTACGACGCGCTGCCGCCAGCCGAGCGTCGGCTGACCACGATTCTCACCGGCAACTACGGTGAGGCCGGCGCTATCGAGCGGTACCGGGCGACCTTCGGGCTGCCGGAGGCCTTTTGCGGTGGCAACAACTTCTGGCTGTGGGGCCCACCGCCGGCGGGTGACACCGCAGCTATTGCGGTGAACGTTAATCCCGCGCTGTTGCGGCGCGAATTCCGGCACGTTCGGCTTGTCGCGACTTTCTGGAACGGGCTTGGCGTCAGCGACGACGAGGAGGGCGTGCAGGTCTTCCTCGCGACCGGGCTGCGGACCTCGTGGGCGACAGCATGGCCGGCGTTCCGCGACTACTCGTGAGAGCCATTCGCCGGCGGTCTGGCATCGTGGGTGCATGGCATCAGAAATGACCCACCGCACGGTAACCGTCGAGCGGCTCGCCGCTGGCCAGTACGAGGCCGTCAACTCCCGCGGCGGACGGATTGTCTTCGGCAGGGGCGGGGACGAAGCCTTCACGCCGACCGAACTGCTAATGATCGCGATCGGCGGCTGCACCGCCATCGATGTCGACATCATCACGACGCGCCGGGCCGAGCCGGAGCGTTTCGAGATCGTCGTCGACGCCGACAAAGTGAACGAAGGTGGCCGCAATCACTTGACCAACATCGAGACCACCTACCGGCTCAAGTTCCCGGCTGGCGAGGCGGGCGACAAGGCGCGGGCAGTGCTGCCGGACGCCATCAAGCAGTCGCACGATCGGCTGTGCACCGTTGGCCGCACGGTCGAGGAAGCGTCGCCGATCGCCGTCCGGAGCGAGAGCTAACCGGGCACGATCGACTGGGGGAACTGGAAGACGTTTGTTGGGTCGAAGCTCGACTTCACCAGCGTCAGCCACGGATAGTTCGCCCCGTAATACGCGCTGGGCCAGTCGGCCAAATCGGGATCGACATAGTTCTGGTACGCCTGGCCGCTCGCGTGCGAGTGCAGCGACTGGTAATAGGCGCGGAGCCAGTCGTCCTGCCTTCTGACGTCGGCGTGTGTGCCGGGCGACGTCCAAGTCGTCGAGTACTGAGCCAGGAACAGCGCGTCCCGGTGCACGAAAGCGGTCGCCGACTGACTTGGCTTGTTCATCGCCCCGCCACAGGCATACAGCGCGATACTCGCAACACCGCCCGCCGCCCCTTTGCTGCTGGCGGCTTTCTCGATGCCGGACAGCAACACCCGGACTGCGTGGCTTCTGAGCGGCCTAGTGAAAAAGTCGGACTTGGCGACCGACGGCACCCTCGGCACCTGCCCGCCGGCACCGCCATGACACGCGCCGAGAGTTACCGCCGAGCACTCGGCTTCGAGGAGCATCGCATTCAGGTAAGACTCCGGGCGGACTGATGACGTGGCTGGCCCCGAGCCGACCAGGTGGTAGAAGGCGTCCAGGTGCCTCATCGTGGCGTGCAGCGGGCCTGCATAAACCCCCGTTACGCTGAGCCCTGGACGGCCGCCGAACGGGGCGGACAGCCGCATCGTCGAGGACAAACCGTCGGGCGCGTGCGGCGCCCAGGACTGCCACGCGCGGACCACTCTGGTGGCCTGCGACCAAGGCCAGGTGAGCGCGAACACGCTCAGTTCGCTCATGCGCCGGGCGCTGAACGTCAGCGACGTGGTGACGCCGAAGTTGCCGCCGCCGCCGCCACGGCAGGCCCAGAAGAGGTCCGGGTTCTCCGTGTCGTTGCACGTTAATTGACTCCCGTCCGCGGTCACCACCTCCGTCGCTGCCACGTTGTCGCTGGTCGTCCCCAGGAGCCTGGTCAACGGTCCGATGCCACCGCCGAGCGCGAGGCCCGCGATACCGACAGTCGGGCAGGACCCGCCGGGCACGGCCACGCCGCTGGCGCCGAGGCTGGCATAGAAGTGGATCAGGTCCACGCCGGCACCGACAGTCACGGTGTCGCCGACGAAGTTCACCGACCTCATCGGCGAGACATCGATGATGAATCCGCCGGTGACAATGGACCAGCCCGCGTAGCTGTGACCGCCCGACCGGACCCGGACCGGGAGCTGGAACTTCCTGACGAAGCTCAGACACGTCGCGACGTCGGCCGCGGTGCCGCAGTACGCGATGGCGGCGGGCTGCAGCGAGTCGAAGCGGGGCTGGAAGACGTGCCTGGCCTCCTCATAGCCGTTCTCGCCGGGCCGCAGTAGCCGGCGCGTTGACACGTGCGCACGCAAGGCAGCCCAGTCCGCGCGGGTCGGCTTCCGCGCTGCCGCCACCACCGGCTGGACCGCCGCCGCTCGCCTGATGTGCGAGGAGGTGCGCACGGGCAGCCTGTCGTTGCGGACCTCCCAGGTGACATAGCCGGCACCAGCCGCGGCGACGCTGGCTGTAGCGGCGCCGATCAGGAACTCGCGCCGCGAGGTTTGGGGCGGCTGCTCACCGCCCTTATTGCCGCCCGTGTCGCTCATTGCCGCCTCCGCAACTTCGCCGAATCCGCGATCAGGCATGCCGAGTAAGCGTCATCGCGGCCCGTTCAGTTATCGCTGCGACGGCAGCAGAAGTTGCAGATCGAAGGCTTGGTAGGCCTGAGCTCTGTCAGGAGTGGAGCAGGCCAAGCGGGCTGGGCGCGCCGAACCCGACCTGCAGCAATGACGAGCCGCCGCCGAGTTGCACGCTTGCGACGCTGAGCGGAACGTAAGGCGGGCTCTGTGCGTGCAGCACCGACTCGAGCGCTTGCACGTATGCACTACCCGTCATGTGCGCGGCTGCATCGGATTCGGCGAGGTAGACAATGCGCAGGGGTACCGGTTCGCCACCCGGAGATGCGCCGCCGAAGCCGACGATAACGATGGGGTGCTGCCCAGCCAGGAAAGCGATAGTCGTCAGCAGCCGCGAGTCAATAAGTCCAGCGGCGAGCAGCGCCCGTGCGCTGGCTGAGACGTTGATCCGCGAGTTCCGTAGCAACTGAGCACCCGACGACTTCCTGGCCGCCAGGTCCGCGCTCACTGCCGTACGGAACGCCGCTGGGCCCAATGGCGCGATAACGCGGATATCTATCCTGGCCGGTCCGGCGCCAAAGCTGGCGATAACCTGCGGCGCATACACCGCGTCGAGCTTGCTGCCGAACTGGCTGCGGATGTCCGCGGTCGCGATCACGAGAACCGAGCCATACGGGTCCGGCGCTGTCGGCAGCACTACGGCCAGGTTGCTGGCGGGGAAACCCCGCGCGGCGAGGGCTGAGCACGTCGCGGCGTCGCAGGCCACCGACACGTCGCGGCCAACCTGACTGGCGATCCAGGCGACTGCCTGGCGCCGGATTGCTGACGCGCTCGCGAGGCGCTGCCCGCCGACCTGCTCCCGCGCACCGTTGGCGTGTGCCTTGGCGGGCCGGTGTCCGGCGATAAGCGCCGAGACGGCGCCGAGCATGATGATGACTGCGAGGACCAGCCCGGCGAGCTGCCAGCGGCGAGCTGTGACTCTCGGTCGCCGGTCGCGTCTTGGTAGCCGCGTGCGATCGTCATGCGGTCGAGTCGCTGCAACGGGCGGAGACACGATCCACACGGTTCCTGCGGGTGACAACGTCGCTGACGAGGATGGCGGGATCGGCGCGGGCTCGCCCGCTGATTGCTCAGCGGGTAACCGCGTGTCCCCAGGGCTCGCGGGCCCTGGTGGGGAGAGCTTTCGCGGCGCGGCCGCGACGGCGAGCTCTGCTGCGGCGGCCGCCGC
>Ga0126373_10004494_pt1 | contig 10672 bp, 9 predicted proteins | sample PanSoiMetPlot_11_FD_92545 | JGI IMG/M metagenome (GOLD analysis project Ga0126373, IMG submission 92545) | Tropical forest soil microbial communities from Panama - MetaG Plot_11 | ecosystem: Environmental > Terrestrial > Soil > Tropical forest > Bulk soil | place: Panama | collected 2016-02-17
GAAAGCCCGGAGAGATGTTCCGAGGCTCACGCGCGCGCTTCAAACGGACTTGCCTTTCGAATGGCCGACCAACCATCACCCGCGCTTCACCGCTTCGCTCTCGCCACCAGCGGCTGCACTGTCCTGCTTTTGATGGCGGGTGCTTTGGTCACGTCCAACGATGCGGCTGACTCAGTCCCGGACTGGCCGCTGGCCTATCACAAAATCATTCCTCCAATGATAGGTGGCATCCGCTACGAATTTGCGCACCGCGTAGTGGCGGCGATTGCGGCGATCCTCACCACCGTGTTGGCAATCTGGCTCGCGCGGTCTGCCGCGCGCACCGCGGTAAAAACCTTGGGATGGACGGCTTTTGGTCTGGTGCTCGCCCAGGCCGGTCTGGGTGCATTGCGTGTCCTGTTCCATCATCCGGCTGTGATTGCCACGATTCATGCTACCGTGGCGCAAATTTTCTTTCTCACGACGGTTGCGCTCGCCTACCACACTGGCGCAGACGCTGCGCCTGCCTCTGCGCCCGCCGAGGATACGGGCACACCTCTCGTCAGGTCGATTTGCGTAGGGACGACCGCCGTTATACTCATTCAGCTTGTGTTGGGTGCGGGCTTTCGTCACGGTGCTTTTGGTATTTTGCCCCACTTGCTCGGGGCCGTTGCGGTGACCTTGATGATGATCTGGACGGGACGCGTCGCGAAATCGAGATTCCGCAGCGTGCCTGAGATTCGCCGCGGGGTAGCACTCCTGTATGCGACCTTTGGAACTCAGATCCTTTTGGGATTTGGAGCTTACTGGGCAGTCGCCAAGGCGGCCACTGACCCGCAGCCGACGCCCCTGTACGTGATTCTCACCGTCGCGCACGTTGTAGTGGGAGCGCTGGTTTTGGCGTCCAGTGTCACGCTCACGCTGTCGTCCATGCGCCTGACGCGACCCGACAGCGAGGCCGCAACCGCGGGAGCCAGCGCGAGGGCGGCCGCCCCAGCGGAAGGATCAAGGATTTAGCATGAGTACTGCTCGGGCCGACGCCATTTCCTACGCGAAGCCGTGGGCCTATGTTGTGCTCACGAAGCCGGACGTGACCTTCCTCGTCGTGATTACCACGGTCTCCGGATTCTACCTTGGCACGCGCGGGCCGATGGACTGGTGGTTGCTGATGCATACGCTCTTGGGCACCACGCTCGTCGCCGCCGGGACCGCAGCGCTGAATCAATATGTCGAGCGTGACATGGATGCCCTGATGCGCCGCACCGCCGCTCGCCCGTTGCCAACTGGCTTGCTCACCCCGCACGAAGTTCTTCTTTTCGGCGCCGTCACAATTCTTGCGGGAGGCGCTTGGCTTGCAATCGCGGTGAATGCTCTGGCGTGCTTTCTCGCGATCACCACGACCGCGTTCTATCTCGGCCTTTACACACCGCTTAAGACGCGCACCACTCTGGCCACCGCCGTCGGCGCATTTCCCGGTGCGTTGCCGCCATTGATCGGTTGGGCTGCAGCACGCGGCTCGCTCGGCGCTGGCGCCTGGATTTTGTTCGCGATTCTGTTCTTTTGGCAATTCCCACATTTCTTTTCCATCGCATGGATCTATCGCGAAGACTACGGCCGCGCTGGCATTCGCATGCTGCCTACGGTCGATCCAACGGGCGACGCCACCTATCGCCAAATCATCGCCACGAGCGCCATTCTGGTTCCGGTCAGCCTGTTGCCATCTGTGATCGGGCTGGCCGGGATCCGCTATTTCTTCGGCGCGCTCGTGCTCGGCATGATGCTGCTGCAGGTTTCACTGTGGGCGAATTGCGCCCGCACCAACGTGCGCGCGAAATGGCTGATGCACGCCACCGTCGCGCACGTCCCGTTGCTTTTCGGCTTGATGATTCTCGATAAGGCGGCCCGCTGATGGAGGCCGCCGCTCAGGAGGAGCTCCGCATGACGTCAAAGAGCAACACGATTGAGATCAGCGTGATATGCCTGGTCTTTATCCTGATCTCGCTCGGCGGCATCGTGTGGGACGTCACCAGTGGCCTGCTCACCAGCGGCATCGACGGCATCATGCTCCTTTTTGTCGCCCTGATGGTCGTCCTCATCTTTGGCCTGATGTGGCTCTATGAGTTGCAGCAGGCCGGCATCCTGCCGCAGCGTAAGAAAGAGCCTGCGAAGACGTCTGCGCCTGCCGCCAAACCCGCAGCCTCTTCGGCTTCGGTAGCGGCGAAAGCAACTCCAGCCCAGACTTCAGCGCCGCCCAAACCTGTGCCCGCTCCCGGCCCTGCGCCCGAGAAGTAGTGGCGCTAGGGGCGCGAGCTGCGCTTCCTCATTGAGCCCTCGATGAACATCTTTCCGCTTTCAGCGCTCCCAGCGGTCAACGCCTCGCTCAACGGCGCCTCCGGCATATTCCTGATCGCAGGTTACTCTTTCATTCGGCGCGGAAAAATTCGGCCCCACAAAATCTCGATGATCACGGCTTTGTGTTGTTCCGCTCTCTTCCTGGCCTGCTACCTCTATTTTCATTTTCATGCCGGAATCATCCGCTTCGGTGGGGAGGGCTGGATTCGTCCTGTGTATTTCACGCTCCTCATCTCGCACACGGTGCTGGCTGTAGTGATTATCCCGCTCGTCCTCGTCACACTATCACGTGCCCTCGCGGCTAAGTTCGATAAGCACCGCGCCATAGCCCGCTGGACGTTCCCGCTATGGCTCTACGTCTCCATCACCGGTGTCATCATCTACTGGCTTCTTTACATCGCTTATACGCCGATCGGCGCACCGGCGTGAGCTTGGTTGCGCTGGACACCCGCATCGCGCGCCTGTAACCTGACTTTCTATGTCTGCAGATCAAAGCCCCGAGGCGCCAAGCCCACCAGCCGCGGCTAAGCCCGCGGCTTCCTTCGGCGGTCGCTGGACTTACCTCGTCATCGGTCTGGCCCTGCTCTTCGTTCTGATGCCGTTCCTTTTTTGGAATGCCACCTGGTTCGGCCGGCCGCTCACGGATTCGCAAATCACCAAAGCTCTCGCCGACAATTCTCACCCACGTGAAATCCAGCACGCGCTGACGCAAATCGAAGGGCGGATCGAAGCCGGCGATCCGTCCGTCAAGCACTGGTACCCCAAAATCGTCGGCCTCGCTTACCATCCGGTGGACGAGATCCGCCTCACCGATGCCTGGGTGATGGGCCAGGACAACAAGTCCGAAGATTTCCACCAGGCGCTTGGCGTGCTCGTTGCCGACCCTCAAATAATGGTTCAACGCAACGCTGCGCTTTCGCTGGTGCGTTTCGGCGACGCCTCCGGCCATGACGTGATCGTCGCGATGCTGCGCCCTTACGACATGCCGTCACCGTTTGCCGGTACACTCGAAATGCGGCTCAAGCCTGGAGATGTGGTGAATCCCGGCACGCTCGTCGCGCACGTCTCGTCCGGCGGGCAGAGTAGGGAAGTGCGCTCAATCGTCCCGGGCACGCTCGAAACATGGCGCGGGGCAAACGGCTCCACAGTTGCCGTCGGCCAGCCGCTTGTCACGCTCGCCCCTGCCGAAGGCATGGTGTGGGAAGCTCTTCGTGCGCTGTACTTGATCGGACGCGCCGATGATTTGCCCGACGTTGAGCGCTTTGCAGACAGCGCCAATTCCACAGCCCCTCGCGTTGCCCGGCAGGCGCAGGCTACCGCCCAGGCGATTCGCTCGCGCTCCTCCTAGTTTTAACGCGTTGTGGGCAACCTGGCTATTTGTAGGTGATGACCGCCTGGCCATTCTGTATCTGGATGTCGCTGATGTTGGCCGGCAGGCGGAGCTTCTCCCGATTTTCGGGTGAGGCCATCAACCTCTCCACGGCGGCTTGCAGTGCTGGTTGCGGCAGCGGCATCGAGCCGAGCGAACCCGCTACAGGATCGAAGCGCAGATAGCCGTTTTCGCCGCGCAGATGGCCATCCAGCTCGAGCGACAAATCCTCTCCGTGAAAATCGAAAACAACATAGGCCTTCACCAGATCGCCGTCCATGTCCACGTTCACATCTTTCACAGACGACTGCACCTCTTGCAGGGTCGGCTGGTCCGAGTTTGGCAATGTGCGCGTCGGGTCGCCGTTCGGCGGCGGTCCCGGGTTTGGCGCGGCGGGCGCGCCCGGAGCCGCGTCGCCTGAATTCGAGTTCGCCACTTGCTGCGGGCCTACCGCGCCCCCCTGCCCGGCGAGTTGCAAATTCTGTGTAAGGTAGGAATTCAGTTCGTTGGGGTCGAGTTGCACCTGCGCGGGGCGGCCGATGGCCTTCGCTTGGTCCGCCGCCGCGAATTTTTGCTCCGCACGCGCCGCGGCTTGGGGATCAAAAGCCGCCTGAGGGCGCGGCGCCGGGTGCAGCACAAGCAAGATCGTCAGGACAAACCCTGCCAGCGTGACCCACGTGAAAACCCGATAGACCTTTTTCCATAGGCCCGGTGCACCCATTGGCTTCCTCGCCTTTTCAGCTTAGCAAGGCAGCCCCGGCCGGATCGGGATTCAGCGGCCTTTCGTGCCTGTAGGGGAACTGGCCGGACGGACAGGCGATCGACCGAAGGTCATTAACATCGATGCAATCGGCCGCAACCGCTGGCGTTATGGCTCAGGCCGCCAGAAACTCGGATCAAACAACGCAAACTTATCCGAAGTCTGGCTCAAGTCCGGCCGCAAGAAATACAGCCGCTCCACAGATTCGCCCGGGCCTTGCACGGCTTGATCCTTCCAGATGTGCGCGAGCCTCCTCTTTCCTGCCTCGTCCAGTGAAGCCATTACCTTGTGGGCCGCCACGCCGGCGCCGTCCCATTCCGCGAACGACTTCAACGGCCGCAACACAATAAACGTCTGCGATTCAGCACCGGCCACCGTCTGGTACACCAGAAAATGCTGATCGAGTTTCGCCTTCTCGGATACGGCGATAGCAAACTTTGCGTCCGCTTCATATTCGGGAATGTGCCCGACGGGCACCGTGAACTGGCACATCCACGTCATCCTCGCCGTTGCCACCGCGGCGGAGTCCGCGCGGTAGCTCAAGTCCGGCCGAAACGCAGCTAGCATCGACTGCTTCTTCGCGTGCAGTTCGTCTTCCTGCGCCTCCAGACTTTGCATGGTCTTGCGAAAATCCTCGGGCGCCGTCGCGAATGCTTTCGCGAATTCGTCGATTTCCGAGAACGAATCGAAATGAATCAGGAACATCACTTCGTTCGCGTCCGGCAACTCCTGGGTCATGCCCAGAGCGCGAAACGTGATGTGCTGCCGCTCGTACTGACGCAGAATCTGCCGCACGATTCCGTTGTGCGTCTCCATCTTCCCGTTTGAAATGGTTTCGCGCTCAATCCACAGGACGGGCGGCGCCGGCATCGCCTCTTTGGCAGCGGGCTTCTGCGACTCCGCGGTTCGTTTCTTTTGAATCGCACCAGCTTGCTCGCTTCCTTTCGGTGCCTGCGCAAGAGAGTCATGCAGAAGTGCCGCGCCGTAAATCAAGGCTCCAACTAGCAGAAATGCTCGGCTCACCGCCATGTATACCTCCACAGCGAACCAACTATACGCTGCTCAAAAGAGGTCTCGCGCTCGAAATATCGCCGGCCGTGTCGCCGTGCCGCAGGCGAACACATAAATCCCTAAATCCATATACATAGAGCGGGAGTTTCTTATCACTATGCGCGAGTCTCCGATCGATCCGTATCAACGGATTCCAGAATTCGGACTCATCACTGTCTTATGTATTTTTCATTTTCGGATTTTTCCTAAGTCTCGTATCCGTGGCATTTTGCGACGTCCCGAGTATGGTCGCCGCCGTGCCATTCCCTCCGCAGGCCGCTGTAGCGATTTGGGGAAAGCTGCCGCGGCCGTAGTCCTGAAGCCGGACACTCTACGAATTTTTGGACGCGGCTTTCGGGCAAATCATGGAGGGTGAGAACGAATGAACTACAAGCGATGGTTCTTGGTGAGTCTCGCGTTGCTGCTGGCCACTGTCTTCGCGGCCCCGCAGATTCACGCGCAGACTCAAACCACCGGCGACATCACCGGTGTCGTCACCGATCAAACCGGCGCAGTTGTGCCGCAAGCAAAAGTGAATTTGAAGGACCTTGCGAAGGGAAGCACGCAGGACACCAGCACAGGGAAAAACGGCGAATATCGATTTTTCCTCCTACCTCCTGGCAAATACACGGTGACCATTTCGGCTGTCGGTCTGCAAAGCGTCTCCCGTCCCGTTGACGTCAGCATCGGCCAGGTCGCTACGATCGACATCCAGTTGGCCGTCGCGTCATCGAGCACTGTCGTGACGGTTACGGAAGCGGCCCCGTTGATTCAGCCGGAAAACGGCAACGTGGCCACGACGATCAGCGAACAACAGGTTTCAGAGGTTCCCAATCCTGGCAACGACCTCAGCTACATCGCGCAGACTGCTCCCGGTGTTGTGATGAACACTTCGGGTGGATTCGGCAACTTCGCGGCGTATGGTATCGGCGCAACGTCGAATCTCTTCACCATCGATGGGATGGACGACAACGATCCATTCCTTAACCTGAACAATTCCGGGGCTACAAACCTTCTCCTTGGCGCTAACGAAGTTCAGGAAGCTACGGTAGTTAGCAACGGATACTCCGGTGAGTACGGGTCGCTAGCGGGATCCAGCATCAACTACATCACCAAGTCCGGCGGCAACGACTTCCATGGCAACGCCGTTTACTACTGGAATGGGCGCGCCATGAACGCCAATAACTGGTTCCTTAACAACCAAGGCGACGGCCGTAATTTTGTGAACGCCAACCAGTGGGCGGGATCTTTCGGTGGCCCGATCAAGAAGGATAAGGCTTTCTTCTTCTTCAACACCGAAGGCTTGCGCGTCCTGATTCCGACCACCACTCAGGTAACATTCCCAAGCCCACAGTTTCAAGCCGCCACTCTCGCCAATCTAGATACGCTCTTCGGTGCCAATTCGACAACCGTGGGTTTCTACCAGAACATCTTTAATCTCTATAACAACGCGCCTGGAGCTGCCAACGCACAGTTGGGCGCCAACAATCCCCAAGACCCGACAGGATGCTTCGGCCAGTCAACGTTGGCCGCCGGCGTTCCTTGCTCGCAGTTTTTTCAGTCTGCGAATACTGACCTGACGCATGAATATCAGGTCGCGGGTCGCGTGGACTACAACTTGACTTCAAACGATCGGATCTTTCTGCGCCTTCTCTACGATCACGGTGTCCAGGCCACCTTCACCGATCCGATCAACAGCCTTTTCAACACGCGGAGCGACCAGCCGCAGTGGCAAGGCCAACTGAACGAGACCCACACGTTCGGTGCAACCATGACGAACCAGTTCATCCTGTCGGGTGCCTGGTACTCCGCGATCTTCAACAACCCAGATCGCGCGGCTGCTCTGGCCGCTTTCCCCACCACACTGAGCTTCCCGTTAGCCGGCATCAACTGGACGCCGCTCGGTGGCGGTGAATTCAACGAGGGAGATGCCCTCAATCCTTCCGGCCGTCGCGTTACTCAGTACCAGGTTTCAGACGACGTTTCGAAGACCTGGGGACGTCACACATTCAAGTTCGGCGGAAAGTTCCGCCGGAATGACGTGACCGACCTCGACTTCGGGCAAGTAACCAGCGGTCTGCTCATCCCGCTCAGCCTCAACGCCTTTTTCAACGGCGGCAACGTGCCCGGAACCGGCGACACTTCGATCTTGATCCAGTCGTTCCCGACGTCGCTCGTCCAGCCGTTTGCCCTGTACACGTTGGCGTTCTACGCCGAAGACGACATCAAGGTGAAGCCAAACCTCACTTTGACATTCGCTCTCCGCGCTGAGCACCAGTCCAATCCGGTTTGCAACACCAATTGCTTCTCTCGCTTGAATCAGCCTTTCCTCCAGGCCAACAACAACCCTGACACGCCGTACAGCCAGGACATTAGTGTGGGCCTCAACCGGATGCTCCAGGGTATGCCGGCCGTCGTGTTTCAGCCTCGGTTTGGCTTTGCTTGGCAGCCATTCAGCTGGCATAACACCGTACTTCGCGGCGGGATAGGTATCTTCAATGATGCTTTCCCCGGCGTGTTCGTGGACGACTTTGCTGGCAATCCACCAAACGTCAACACGTTCCAGGTCTTTGGCAACAACCTAGCCCCGGGCGAAGTACTCAATGGTGGGAATCTATTTACGGACGCATCCAACAATAACATTGCGCTGCGTAATGGCTTCGCGAACAATCTCACGCTCGCGCAGATTCAGGCGGGTGATCCGAACTTCACGACGCCGAACCTCTTTAGCGCAGACCGCCACTCGAGGCTTCCACAGTACCAGAAGTGGAACCTCGACTTGCAGCAGCAGTTCGGTGCCAACACCTCGATCGCGATCAGCTACAACGGAAACCATGGCGTCTACGAGCTGATCAACCGCAACGGCGTCAACGGTTTCGGGTTTGGTTCCCTGCCCGCCGCTCCGTTCGACCCGCGCTTCAACATCGTCAACCTCCTCACGAACTCCTCCGTTTCCAACTACAACGGCGTAACCTTCTCTTTTAAGCAGCGGATACACGGTTGGGGCTCCGGCGTGTTCCAAGCCAACTACACGTACAGCCACGCGTTCGATGAAGTCTCCAACGCGGGCTTGGTGCAGGTACCGTTCACTCTGCAGTCGATTTCAGCCACCCAGGATCCGTTTAACATCCGCTCGAACTACGGCCCGGCGGACTACGACGTCCGGCACTACTTCTCGGCCAACTACGTGTGGGAACTGCCCGTCCGACGCGCGCTGCGCGGCCGTGGCTGGGCTCCTCTCGTGGACGGATGGCAGGTATCCGGCACGATCTTCGCCCGCACCGGTCTGCCTTACACCGTGATCGATGCGGCTCTCGACAGCGCATTGGGCAATCAGGGCTATGGCGGCGCCGTATTTCCGCAGTTCCTCGGTGGCTCCGTTCCGGGTTGCGGAGAAGGTGCTGCAGGTGCTGCTCCGCAACCGTGTCTCTCGCTCTCGCAGTTTGTGCCAGCTGGAAGCGAGTCGGGCTTTACGCCGGGACTTCGCAACGCGTTCCGTGCTCCAAACTACTTCGACACGGACTTTAGCTTCATCAAGAACACGAAGATCCCGCATTGGGAGAAGGGTGAGCTCGGTATCGGCTTGCAATTCTTCAATGCTTTTAACCATCCGAACTTCGGGTTCCCGGTGAATGACATCTCCAACGGGAACTTCGGGTTGATCTTCAACACGGTCAGCGTTCCGACCAGCATCCTTGGATCATTCCTTGGCGCGGACGCTTCACCGCGGCTGATCCAGTTGAAGGCGGAGTTCAAGTTCTAACCCTTCGGGGTGGGCGGCTCGCGAACACGCGAGCGGGCCGCTCGCCTTGCGAGGCTTGTAGAAAATAGATTCGGTAGGACAACCAAAAGGGCGGCTGGATTCTCCGGCCGCCCTTTGCATATCGCGATCTTTGGTCTTTAGCGACGACGACGCGCCGTCGCCTTTTCTAACTTCTAACCGCGCGCCTCAACCTCTGCTCAATATGGCATCTGGCCGTAGCGGGCTTCGAATTCGGCGAGCGGGACCATGTCGATGGCGTCCCAGGGGCAGCCTTCCAGAAATGCGCCGTCGGGACCTTTGCTGGTGCACAGCTTGCAGCCGATGCAGAGCAGGGGATCGACGCGGATGTGGCCGAAGGGCGTGTGGTCGGGATCCGGCACCCAGAACATGCACGCGGGGACCGGGCAATAATCGACGCACGCGGGCGAGCCGGAGCAGCCCGTGCACATCTCGTTGATCACGGCCATCACGTGCGGCTTGCGCTTGCGCTGCTTGTCGTTCTTGCCGTCGCCCTCGGACATCGGGAACGACTTTTCAATTTCGTTGTTCAGGAACTTCGAAACTTCGACTGTAACTTCAGCCACTCACGCCTCCGAGTAACCGTCGTTAGAATTTCTCGTGGCACTCATTCTTTATCGGCGGAGCAGGGAAGTCAATCCGCGCCGACGCCGTCTGACCACATCTCACTTCCATCGTTCCTTGGGCATGATCACGTACTGCGCCTCGCCGTTGCCGAACGACCAGTCAGCGCGCTCGTTGGGTGTCAGGACGATCAGGACGTCCTCGCGGCGCACGCCCGGTTTTTCCCCCAGCAGCGCGGCGATGCGCGCATAGAGCGCCTGCTTCTGCTCGGTGGTGCGGCCGGTGGAAAGAAAAATCTGAATGAAAATCACGCTGTCGCTGCGCGCCACTCCTAGGTAGCCGGGGTCGTAGACCAGTTCCTGCGGTGTATGCTCGGTGATGATCTGAAAATGATCGCGCTCGGGGATGCCGATCGTTTCGACCATCGCGCGGTGGACCGCCTCGCCGACGGCCGTCGCGTAGCCGGCAGGTTTACCGCGCCGCATGCTAATGCGAACGAGTGGCATGGGGCGCTCCCGCTCCAATTCCAGCTTCGAGGGACGCAATCACTGCGTCGGCAAACTGCGTTGTAGTGGCGGTGCCGCCCACGTCGCGCGTCAATGTCTTTCCTTCGCGATAGATGTGATGGAGCGCGCGCTCGACGCGCACGGCCGCTTCGCTTTCGCCGATGTGGCGCAACATCATGATGCCGCTCATCAACAGCGCGGTGGGATTCGCGACGCCCTTGCCGGCAATGTCCGGCGCGGTGCCGTGGACCGCTTCGAAGACTGCCGCCTTCTCTCCAATGTTTCCGCTAGGCACCACGCCCAGTCCGCCC
>Ga0126373_10004495_pt1 | contig 10672 bp, 10 predicted proteins | sample PanSoiMetPlot_11_FD_92545 | JGI IMG/M metagenome (GOLD analysis project Ga0126373, IMG submission 92545) | Tropical forest soil microbial communities from Panama - MetaG Plot_11 | ecosystem: Environmental > Terrestrial > Soil > Tropical forest > Bulk soil | place: Panama | collected 2016-02-17
GGCCAGCGCGATCGTTCGCGATTCGCCAACGATTCCATCCGCGCTGCCGGCGATGATGAAGCTCGGCGGCATCGCGCCTGGTTTGATTGCGTGAATCGGACTGACGCGCGGATCGTTTAGTGCGGTTGGATAGTTACCTCCTAGGTAAGCAATCGCGAGCGGCTCTGCCACTTCCTTCGCCATTTTAACGAGGCCCGCGAAATCGAACGCGCCGTAGATTAGGATCGCGGCCCTGAACTTGGGACGGCTCTTGGCGGCGAGCACCGGCAGCACTGCGGCTGTCAGATTGCCGCCAGCGGAGTCTCCGCCCATCGCCATCCGCGACGCATCGCCGCCATATCGATTTGCATTCTCAGCCGCCCACTCAGCGGTGAAGATGCAATCGTCGAGACCGGCGGGAAAGGGATTCTCAGGTGCAAGGCGATAATCAGGTGCGATCGTGAGGTAACCCGCCTCCGCGAATTGCATGATGAGCTTACGATGCGTCGTCGAGGGGCTGCCGAGAGTCCAGGCGCCCCCGTGAAGGTACACAACGACGGGGAAGGGTCCATCTCCCATTGGCACCGCGATGTCGGCAGTGAGGCCAGCCTTGAGTTGTACGCCGCGATGATGCGCGCCGATCACGGGAGCACCGGCGTTGAACTCCTCGAAGTACTCGACGAGTCGCGTTCGTTGTTCGGCCACCGAACCCTGGCGCGGTCTTAGATAGAATTCGTTCCAGCGCCTGATGATGTCCTGCTCGTGGTTGGTCAGCATCTTCGTCTGCCTCCGCGAAAAGAGTGACTACGCCTCGAGATAGCAAACATCAACCCCAATTTCGTGGTCCACGCGAACACTGAATTAGCTTGCGGGCGCGCTTTGCGAAACGCCGATCAAAACGGTGCGGAGATTAGCCGGCGCCGCTCGGTGGATTTCGCCAGCTCCTTCCAAATTTTGTCCTCGATTCTGCGCGCGTCAGGTCCGGCCTCCTTCTCAACATAACAATGGAGATCGATCAGCGCCGCGCGAAGTGCGCAATTGTTGGCTTCCAGAGCCGAAACACGAAAATCGCGATCATCCGCGGCGGAGAGTTCCATGAGCCGCTGGCGAAGCGCTGAATTCTCAATGGCTGGCGTCGCATCGCGGAAGAGATCGCGAATCGATGCGTTCTCCTCGATTCGCCGACTCGCCGCGCGATCCCATTCCTCAGCCGCTATAGCGAGGAGCGTCGCGACCATACCGACGGTGCCCTGCTGATAAGAGGAGCTGAGGGCAGGGGCGAGGCGTTCGAGCAAATCGGCTGCGACCGCCTGAAATACCGCTTCGATCCGCGGTCGCATTACAGTCGCCCCATCAGTTCGAGGGCCGCGCGATCCTGACTATTCATCAGCCACCACGAGCTGAGTACTAAAATCGGATCCTTGTTTGAGCCAGTTTCCCACGAGTGCGCACTCGAGACCCAGATCCCCTGGCCCTTCACCGTCGCGAACAACTCCCACCAGCGAAGAGCTTTGGGGTCAGCTTTCAAACCGCTCGCCCTTTCCCAGATGGCGATCGCCTGTTCACGCGATACCAGGCCGCCGCGTCGATCATCATGCGCCCAACACCAAACCCGATTCAGACTCCATCCGAGATCTTCGAGCGGATCGCCAAGATGGGACATCTCCCAATCTAGGATTCCGTGAATCTTGCCGGCCTCGTCGAATAGAAAGTTGCCCGTCCGATAGTCGCCATGCACAACGCTTATCTTCTGCGCTGGCGGTGGAGGATTGTACCTGAGCCATCGAATTGCCGCGCGCATGATTGGCTGTGGGATCAATTCGTCGGAATCGAGTACGCCCTCCCAGTACCCGAGTTCGCGCTTCCAGCAATCGGCGGGCTCGACCCATTCCATCGGGCCGACCAGGCCGAGTTCCCGCGGACCGCTGGCCGCGATTCTGCCTAGTATCGACCACTTTTGTTCGGCAATTTCCGCGAGATGCGACGCGCACGGCTCCATCAACATCTGCGCCGGCGCGGTTTGTAAGCCTCTCAGTTCGGTGCCGATAAAAAATGGGCTTCCGAGAGGAGCGGGGTCTTCTTCGAGCCACAGCATCTCGGGCACGGGCACGCCTGTGCCGTAGAACGCGCGATAGGCTGCAAACTCGATTCTGCGGTCGGTGTCGATCAGGCTGTTGGTCGGGTCGCGCCTAAGGATCAGCCGCCGCTCGACGGTTTTGCCGCGATCTTCATATGAAAGCCTGAAACGGTAGGTCTGGCGCGATGCGCCGCCGGAAATCTGGGCGAGTTGGTCAACTCGGAGCGCGGCGGCCGCGGGTAATTTCAACTTTATATAGTCAGTGAGTAATTCTTCCAGCGTCGCCATTTAGCTGTTGTTATTTCGTCCGATTGAAGATCTCGTGTTCTTCGGTGATGAACATCGCGGAGTTTTCGAAATCGATGAATTTCCCTTCGTCCTGCATCAGAGCGCGCGCCGCGTCAAGGCCCTGGGCGCTGCCGCCGAGCGCCGTCATCACCTCAAGGCTATCCCACCACACTTCCGCGACTCCGTCGTAGGTGTCCTTCATTCCGCGTGCCTTGCGGAAGACTAGGCCGATATCTTCTGAGATCGTGTGGCTCTGCACGTACCTGCTCGCGCGCATTGCTTCAGCGAAAGTGCGAACCAGCGGCCCGTGCCGTGTGAGCCAATATTGATGAAAATCTGCTTCAGACAGTTCTTTGCGTCTTCGAATCGCAAAAACGAGTTTAACCATTGCTCACTTCTCCGCGAGTTGGATTCCTCATTATGCGACTGACTATTCCGTTTGCGATGGAATGTCCTCCGCGAGATCGGTAAATCTTAGCGCCTCTGTGACCCGGTGATCGTTCCTACCGGCACGAAGCGGCGCGAAGCGAACTTCCAGCTATCGCCAACCTTTGAATACTCGTCCTCATAGTAACCGGATCCTATCCATTCCATCGCGCGTGAGAAGCTTCTGAGCTCCACGTAACAGCGGCCCGTCGCGCGATTGGGTCCGCCCAAATCGACCACGTGATTGTGGATATACGGGCGCGGATTCAGATCGCCGAGCGCGCCCTCGTACATCTTTTTGAGCTCGGCCCGGCCCTTGGTTGTTGTTTCGCGCTCGCGGCCTTTGTAGATGAAGCTGGCATCGGCGGTGAACAGGTCCACCAGTCCTGTCAGATCGTTCCGCCACACGCAGTCGCAGTAGCGGACCGGCAGCTCGCGGATCGACTCACGATCCAGAAGCTCGGCGAGAAGCTGTTCGCTGGTCTTCATGATGGTCCTCCATCTTCGAATGATCCCGGACTCATCACTGCTTTCGCACAGTGATCGCCGCTCGTCAAATTCGAAAGCGCGGCAACGCCGCTGCCACCGCAGTGGCGGAAAACATGACATCGCAAAGAGGAGAGACTTGAAATGAACGCCGAAGTGATCAGGCGATGGGCGTCATTTCGATCGCCACTCCACTGAGTACTGAGTTTCCGGAGAGCGGATCGCGCAGCGCGTCGTCGAACAGCGCGTTCAGGTTGGCTCCTGGACGCTCCGCGGCGAGCGTGAGCTTCATCCCGGGCAGGTCGTGACCCCATCCGTGCGGCAGGCTGACCACGCCTGGCATCATCTCGTCGCTGAGTTCCACCTGCACTTCGATCGAGCGGCCCTGGTTGGTGATTCGCGCACGCGACCCGTTGCTAAGGCCGATCCGTTGCGCATCCTCGGGATTGACCATCACGGTGCAGCGAAATGCGCCCTTCGCGAGAATCGGCAGATTGTGCATCCAACTGTTGTTCGAGCGGAGCTGGCGGCGGCCGACAATTACCAATTCCGGCGCTTGACGACCGAGGTCTGCCGCCGCGCGGGTGAGGTCAGCGATCAGCATCTCTGGTGCGATTTCGATCTTTCCTGACGGCGTGCGCAGCATCTCCGGGACGCGCGGGGCGAGCGGTCCAAGATCGATTCCGTCAGGCTGCGCGGCGACCTTCTCCAGGTTGAGGCCCTCGGGATTCAGTCCGAACTGATCACCATAGGGGCCGCGTCGGATCGCCAAATCGAGCAGCCGGTCCGGACCCTTCCACTGCGACAGCGCATGGAGCACGGCCTCCGTATCCGCGGCGCCGGTGCGTCCCCGGATCTCGTCAGCGAGGAATTCGTCGTCGAGCTGATTGACGTTCACCTCCGCGCCCCGGCCGAGCGCGATCGCGGTGAGACGCAGCATATTCTCCCACTCCGACGGCTGGCCCTCGGGCCGCGGCAAAGACGCGGGGCAATAGCGTGCGACATTTCGATAGACGAACTGCGAAAGCCCGACCTCGTAGTTGGATGATTCGAGCTGCGAGCATCCTGGCAGGATCACGTCAGCATGCCGCGTGGTTTCATTCAGGTAGATGTCAAGGCTCACCATGAACTCGAGGCTCGCGAGCGCCCCGGCAAGGCGCGGGCCGTTCGGCGCGGCGAGGACGGGGTTGGTTGCGATCGTGATCATCGCTTTGACCTGGCCGTCGCCGGGAACCTCGATCTCCTCGGCCAGGCATCCGATCGGGAACTCGCCCATCACTTCGGGAGCACCCGAGACGCGGCTCTTTCGCCGGCCGGTGATTACGCCGCGGCCGACGCCGGGCTGCCCGCCGGTATTGGCGGCGAACGCGGGAGCCTTCGGGAACATCGAGCCGCCTAGCTCATCGAGATGTCCTGTCAGGATGTTGACGACATCGATCAGCCAGTTTACCAAGGTTCCGTATTCCTGCGTGCACGCGCCCATGCGGCCATAAACCGCGGCGCGCTCAGTTCGCGCGAGCGTGCGCGTGAGATCGCGAATCGTTTCAGCCGAGATGCCGCACCGCGGCGCTACGCTATCGGCCGAGAAAGGTGCGATCGCAGCTTCGAGCGCATCCACGCCCGCAACACGCTCCTCGAGGCGTCCCAGCCGAATCAGTTTTTCCGCAAACAGCGTCTGCACTATACCGAGCAAGAAGAACGCGTCGGTGCGCGGGCGGATGAACAGATGACTGGTCGCAGCCGCGGCCGTCTCCGTCCGGCGCGGGTCTACCACGACCAGCTTTCCGCCGCGCGCGAGCAGCGCCTTCGCCTTGCCGCGGAAATCGGGCACCGTCCACAGGCTGCCGTTGGAGACCATTGGGTTGCCGCCGATGATCATGAGAAATTCGGTGCGCTCGATATCGGGAACGGGAATCGAGAGCCACGCGCCGTACATCAGCCCGGAAGCAAGCTGCTTCGGCATCTGATCGAGCGTCGACGCGGTGAAAATGTTAATCGAGCCGAGTGCGCGCGCCAGACGCGGAATGTAGAGCAGCAGGCCGAAGCTGTGAGCGGCGGGATTGCCCACTACAGTCGCGACCGAGTTGCGCCCGTAACGTTTCATCACGTCGGGAAGACGGTGCTCGATTTCTGCGAATGCTTCCTGCCAGGTCGCTTCGACGAAGCGGCCGTTGCGCTTGATAAGCGGCATACGCAGCCGATCGGGGTCCTCGTGCAAGTCCTTGAGCGCCGCGCCCTTCGGGCAGATGAAACCCCGGCTGAAGACATCATTCGTATTGGCGCGGATACCTGTCACCTTGCCGTCACGCAGCTTGAGCTCGAGGCCGCAGCAAGCTTCACAGAATGAACAAATGCGATGCGCGATTGTCTCGCCGCGCGTGCTCGTCATCCGACTGACTCCCTTCGATTGAATCAAACCGCGATTCGACCGCTACAGTATGGATACGATGGATGGCTCTCGCAACGGACCACTATCGATGACATTGAGGGATCCACTTTGATCTTGCTAGCGGGCTTGTCGCCGCGCGGGCGACGTGAGATTTGAAACGCTACTCAAATCGAGGGGGTGACGTACGCGCTCTACATGGTTGTCGAGGGATTTCGCAATGGCGATGCGAAGCTGGTCTATCGGCGCCTTAGCGAGAAAGGGCCGATGCTGCCCGACGGGCTCCGCTACATCGACAGTTGGGTCGCTGCGGACTTGAGCCGATGCTTCCAGTTGATGGAATGCGACGATGCGGCGCTGCTTCAGCGATGGACCGCCGAATGGTCCGATCTGGTTGAGTTCGAGATTATGCCGCTGATCGCCGGCCAACAGGCCGCAGCGAGATTGATGGATTAATGCGAAACATCATTTCGCGTCTTCGAGTTAGATCAAGCGGGCCGGACATTGAGTACATACTTCATAATGTCGGGAACCGAGTCGGAAACCGTAAGTTCGACCGGGGCGTATGACGCCGAGCGAAGCGGCACACCAAGATTAGTTGATTCATGCGCCCAGCCCGTATTCATCCAAGTCGAATAAGGGACGAAGGTTGCGCGACCGCGGCGGGCAGGGCGGCGGCGCGCGTTGCCGGTGTTAAAGGGCGTGACGTAGGCGCGGGATTCGTAGCGTGTAAGCAAAGCGGCGGTGTTGATTTCAAAGATAAGTTGCGGCCACGCTCTGGCGGCTCGCGCCTGGCGATGCAGTCGTTCAGCGTCGAGCCAGAAAAACACCATCGAATTGAGCAGCGCGTACCAGTCTCCTGGTGCGAGACCATCGACCAGGCATCGCGCGAGCGCCGCCCGCGGCATCGGCAATTGATCGCGAAGAATCGCGCCGTCCGGCAAGCAAATCCGAGCGTGGCGCTGTTCGTGAACTGAGCGCTTAAGCGCGCGCGCGTCGAGGCCGGCGCGCTCAAGCAGGCGGCTTGCGCTTAAGAGGCCGTCGCGCCTGATCGATTCGAGGTTGGCCGCGTCGACCAGGTGGTAGCAGCGCGCCGGCAAAAGCCCGCGAGGCGTTCGACCATTCACTAGTTCGAATGACTTGCTCACGTCGCCGTCACGTTTGTCTTCTGAGCTGAGCCGCCGCATCCCTCATTTTGCGACGCGCAGTCCGCGGGTCGCCGCCCGTTTTCAGCCGTGATTGAATAATTACTGGCAGCTTTTCTTCGAAAGCGATCAAATCGCATTGGAGCAATCCCATGGCGAGAACTTCGTACCGTGTGCGGCCCGAAACCGCGGTGCTGACACGAGGGTTTGATCCCGCGTTGTCGGTCGGTTCGGCTCGGCCGCCTGTCTACCGCAGTTCAACATACGTATTCCAGAGTCCTGAAGCGGCCGAGCGCGCGTTTCAAATCGTGCTGGGCAAGATTCGGCCGGATGACGACGACCGCGCGGACCTTATCTACGCGCGGCTCAATCATCCGAACGCCGAGATGGCTGAGGCGCACCTGGTCCCGCTAGAGCGCGGCGCATCGGCCGCGGCGGTTTTCAACTCGGGGATGGCGGCGATCTTCACGGTGTTTCTCACCTTTCTCGAGCGCGGCAGCTCGCTCATCTACACGCAGCCGCTCTACGGCGGTAGCCAGCATCTGATTCATCAGATCCTCGAGCCTCTCGGATTTATCGCTATCGGCGTCCCTGCTGGCAATACTGAGGCACTCGCGGCAGCAATCGAGCGACAGTCGGACGTCAGGCTAGTTCTTATCGAAACTCCCGCGAATCCGACGCTCGTGATGACCGATATCAAGGCAGCAGCCAGCTCAATCAGCCATCATCCGCGGCGTCCTATTCTCGCAGTTGACAACACCCTGCTCGGTCCGACGTTTCAGCATCCGCTGATGCGCGGCGCAGATCTCGTGATTTACTCGGCAACCAAGTTTCTCGGCGGCTTCAGCGATTTGCTCGGCGGCGCCGTGATGGCGGCTGATCCTGGATTAATCCAGTCACTCACCGGTGTGCGTGCGCTGTTAGGCAATATCCTGCAAGCGGACGAGAGCTGGATTCTCGATTCGCGGCTGTCGACCGTCGCGCTCCGGATGAATCGGCAGAGTAAGAATGCTCAGCGCATCGCAGAGGGCGTGGCGCGGCATCCGCGGGTCAAGACGATGTACTATCCTTCGCTCTTCACCGATGCGGCGCAGATGGCGATTCGCGACAGTCAGACCGACTACCCGGGATCGTTGATGGCGTTCGAGATCGAGGGCGGAAAGGCGGCCGCGTTCGATTTTCTCCGCCGGCTCGAGATCGCGAAGAATGCGGTTAGCCTGGGAGGCGTCGAGACGCTGGCGTGTCACCCCAAAACGACGACGCACAGTGAATATACCGAGGAGGAATTTGCCGCGTCGCGAATCACCGATTCGCTGGTGCGCGTTTCGGTCGGCACCGAGCACTGGCGCGATCTGCTCGACGATGTTACGCGCGCACTCGCCTGATGGAATGCGGCAACGGCGTTGGAGCGGCACGATTGATGCTAGAGCACGCGCTCGGCCGCTGGGGTGGGTTTTCAGAAATCTAAGGCAATTAGGGCTCTGTCTCCAGCGCTTGGATACTTGAGCTTTACTCGCCGGGGCTGGCCGCGATAAAGATTCGGCTTCGCAAATGTCGCCTGGTGGGATTCTTTATACCACTTCTGGGCCATGCTCGATTTGGTCACTCTGCGCGAAGCGTTGCTTACGAGCACGGATCTAGCTGTCGGCTGCGGCTCTATTTGACATGAGTTTCAAGCGGATTTAATTCGTCGCCGCGTCCTGCTAGCCTGCGTGAGACGATCACGCCGGTCATCCCATGAGCGCCAATCGCGGCGGTATCTTCGTTCCCATTTCAAATCCGGATGGTGTTGCGCCCCTGCTCGACCTTGCTTTTGCCGCGACGCTCGCGGAAGAGCCAGCGCCGAACGCGCTGGTGATGGTCCGGCGCGAGCGTGGCGAGGCGCCGCCCATACCGCCGCATACGTCAACTTTCAGGGCGGCGATGGACTTCCTGAGGAAGCGCAATTCGACGATCGCGCCGCAACTTGTTTGGACCGATGACCCCGCCGCCGACATCGTTCGCGCAGCTGCCGAGCAGGGTGCTGCCTGGATCCTCATGGGTTCGCATCGGCCCGTGCTGACGCCAGACTATCGCGGCGGCACTGTCGGCGAAGTACTCACCAAAGCCGCTGAGGCACAGATCAACGTCGCGGTGCTGATCTACGGACCTGCACAACCGCGCGAGCGCCTCGTCGCCGTAGTTGATTACAGTTCCGAGGGTGAGGCTGCGATGGAAATCTCGGTGAGAACGGCACTCGGCCGCCAATGCCAGATGCGCACGCTGATGGTCCCGCGTGATCGCAGCGAACCTGACCTCGAACTACTCGAGATGGTCAAGCAGGCCGGCAAAAGGCTCGGGCGTCGCCCGAAGACCGACGTTCTCACCGAGCGCAGCGCCGCGCGACTTGCGCATCAGACGCCGGGCTCGATCGTCGTGATCTCGTCGCGGCTAACGGACCACCTGGGCCTGCCGGTGGACAGCGCACGCGGAGATTCGCGGCGCGTCCTCGTCGTTCACAGCGCCCGCTAGGGCAGCGCAGCGGGCAGCATCGCGTACAGGTTACGCGAGCCTCGGCACCACCAGGTCAGTGAACGAAACGAAGCTCTGATGACTCAGCGGCGCGCCGATCAGATATTCAAGTCCGATCTCGGCGCGTAACCGCTCGATCTCATCGACGACGCGCTCGTGCGTGCCGTGGATCACCACCGAACTAACGTAACGCTCGAGCAGATCACCCGCGCTCGTAGCGCCGCGCGGGGTGACGTACGTACGGAGCAGCCACTTCGCGCCTTCGCGCGCGACATCCGCCGCTTCGGCATCGGTAGGTGCGATCGCAACGAGTCGCGCCATCGGAATATCGCGGCCCGCGATCGAATAGCCGTGCTCCTCGAGCCGTTTCTGATAGAGTCGCCGCTGCTCGCCAAGCTCGGAGTGCGTCGAGTGCGGATTCATCAGAATCGAATAGCCGCCCGAGGACGCCCATTCGATCGCCTCGTTCGTCGACGCGGCTGCCCACATCGGTGGATGTGGCCTTTGCAGCGGCTTGGGCAGCACCTCGACGTTCTCAAAGGAAAAGTGCTCGCTTTTGAAGGTGAGCTTTTCGTCGCGCCACGCGCGGAACACTATCTCGACCGCCTCGTGAAAGCGGGCGCCGCTGGCTTCGGGCGCGATCCCGAACGTCTTGAACTCCCGCAGATCGAAGCCGCGGCCCGCGCCCCAGTTCACGCGCCCGCCCGAGAGGATATCGAGCAATGCGATTTCTTCGGCGAGTCGCAGCGGGTGATAGAGCGCGGCGAGCGTCACGGCGGCGCCGATCCGAAGGCGCTTCGTGCGCGCTGCAGCATACGCGCCCATCACGGGAATCGACGGGCAGACGCTGTAGTCGTTAAAATGATGCTCGGTCAGCCAAACCGCGTCATACCCGGCGCGCTCCATGATTTCGATTCGCTGCAGCGCGCGTTCGTAGACGGTGTGCAGTTCGACGCGCCGATCGGGCCAACTGAAGAACTGCAGGATTCCGAATTTCACCGAATCCCTCCGAGGGAGATTCCGCGCTTCAAGGTGGTTCCTTGAGCGCTGCTTCGAGCAGTTCGAGTGCGCCGCGCGCGAAGGCCTCCATGTTCGCGACGCGATCGCCGCTGCCAGTTCGCACTATCGCCGAGAGTTCGATTGAACCCGCGACTGCGACCGCCGAAGTGCCTGCCGCGTCGCGGTAGCGGCTGCCAGTCGGTCCGGCTGCGCCGATCTCGGAAATTGCCCACGTCGTCGCGAGACGTTCGCGCATCGAGCGCGCGAGCACTAGCGCGGTCGGCTCGGTGAGCCCGCGCATCTGTTCTAATGAAGCCGCGCCTAGCCCGAGCAGCTCAGTCATAGCCTTACGCGTGTAGCAGACGCTGCCGCCGA
>Ga0126373_10004496_pt1 | contig 10672 bp, 11 predicted proteins | sample PanSoiMetPlot_11_FD_92545 | JGI IMG/M metagenome (GOLD analysis project Ga0126373, IMG submission 92545) | Tropical forest soil microbial communities from Panama - MetaG Plot_11 | ecosystem: Environmental > Terrestrial > Soil > Tropical forest > Bulk soil | place: Panama | collected 2016-02-17
CACCTTCCCGAATTCGCCCGGCAAACTCGAGCGCGACACCAGATCCTTCTCGCTCATGATCGCTGCTCTTTCCAGCACGTTCCGTAACTCGCGGATATTTCCCGGCCATGTATGGCTCATGAAAATGTCCAGCACTTCCGCGCCGATTCCGCGCACATTCTTTCCGTGCTTGGCGTTGACATCCTTCAGAATATGTTCGGCCAGCAGCGGAATATCTTCCTTGTGCTCCCGCAGCGGCGGCAGGTGGATATGGAATACATTCAACCGGAAAAACAGGTCCTGGCGCAACCCCCCGCTCGCCACCGCCTGCTCGGGATCCTTGTTCGTTGCGGCGAGCACGCGCACGTCGACGGGCGTTTCCGTTTTGCTTCCGAGGCGTCGCACCTTGCGGTCCTCGAGCACGCGCAGGAGTTTCGCCTGAGTGGGCGCCGGCATTTCGCCAATTTCGTCTAGCAGTAGCGTCCCGCCATCGGCTAGCTCGAAGCACCCCACGCGGCGTTCCGCGGCGCCGGTGAAAGCCCCGCGTTCGTGCCCGAATATTTCGCTCTCCATCAAGGTTTCGGGAATTGCCGAGCAGTTGATCGCCACAAACGGCCCCGCGGCACGCGGCGAGAGCTTGTGAATCGTCCGCGCAACGATCTCTTTTCCCGATCCTGTCTCGCCCGTAATCAGCACAGAAGCGGAGCTCGGCGCGGCCATCTCAATGGTCCGCATGACTTCCTGCATCGGCTTCGACCCGCCCACCAGTTCGCCCAGACGTCCGGCGTCGCGCAGTTGTCTTTGCAGCAGCAAAAGGTGTTGTGCGTCGCGAGCCTTGCTGAGCGCGCGGTCCAATAACGCTCGAAGTACCGGGCCCTTCAGCGGCTTTTCGATGTACCAGAACGCACCGGCCTCGATCGCCGCCACAGCCCGTTCCTCGCTGCCTTTTCCGGTGATGATAATGGCCGGTACATCCCGCAGCTCATCGCCCAACTGCTTGAGTAGATCCAGGCCATTCATTCCCGGCAGCTCCACGTCCGCGATGACGGAATCAGGTTGGAAGCTTGAGAATTTCGCCAGCGCTTCTTCCGCGCTGGGTACCCCCACCACATCGTAGCCCCACCGCTGGAGCAACTGCTCGTACCCCTTGCGTGCGTTGTCTTCGTCTTCAACGATTAGGACCCGGTCCTTCCGCTCGCCGGTATCCACCATGCGTACGGCTCGTGTTTCCTCTGGCATGTCCTTTGGCCTCGTCCGAACAGCTTGTAGCGATTGGGGACTCAAGGGGTGGGTGCTACGACTCTAACAAGCGTTTCGCCCCTTTGCCAAGCTCCATGGAAGATTTTACACGCTTCCAAATCGGCGGGCTGGTAGGCGCTACAAGGAGTCGTTCCCACGTCGTTCCCAACCCCGTGGTTGGTGCGAAGCGACTAGCCAGCGTTGCCCCTGTGGAGAACCAAATCCCAAACCGCTTTGGATCGTAAGCATGTGTGCCTCCCTTGCGGTTTGGTCACCACGCGAGGCCACGCATCGGCCAGGGAAGTCCTGAGGCTCGGACTGAGCCTTCAGCCGCTAACCGCGGTGCAGGAATGTTGCGGTTGACTGAGAAGCCCGCGGGTTTCAGCCAGGGGAGTACGTTACTGTATTTATATATGCCTTTGGATGAAATACAGCGGGTAGGCGGTGGCCTCGGGCTCACCGTAGGTGGTTCCGCCTTTCTCGTTGAGCCGCGCCGTCTGCGAGCTCAGATCAGGGGCGGCACCTCCAGATCTGTCGCGCGCTAATCCTTCTAGGATCAGGCCTCACTATTCTTTCACCAGATACAACGCCCGCTCCAATTCCAGTTCCAGCTTCGCGCCCTTCGGTAGGTCCAGCTCCTGTCCTCGACCCGTTTCCTCGAAGTACGCTTCTAGCGCTCCAAGCGCCGCGCTTTCGGCCGCCTCTTTCTTATTCTTGTCCCTCACGCCCTTGAGCGCCCCCAACGCAGCTCCACCGGCCGCTGCTTGTGCGGCGTCCTTCTGGGTACTGCTGCGCCCTTCGATCACTCCGTCTTGCAGCTGTCCAGACTTAATGTGGTGGTCGCCCGGCACGGAGGCTACCTCCGCGACAATCGGCAAGCTCCCAAATCGCGTGTGAATCGCATCAAACGTCAACCCGATCCTCGCTTTACCCGCTATGCCTGCGGCATCCACTCGGCTGACATGGCCTCGAATCACCGCTCCTGCCGGCAGGTAATTTCCCTGGCCTGCTTCGAGAGGCTCAAGCGTCCGCACGCGGAACTCTTCATTGCGTTTGACATCCTTGGTGTTCAGATTCTTCTCGAGGCTGACCAGGAACCGCGTCCCCGGCACGACGGCGTACGTCTCGACGGGCAAGCCGTGCCGTTGCCCATCGGCGGCATGTGGTTCGTAGACTTGATTTGCTGTTTCTCGTCGCACTTCCGGGTTGGCGTCCTTTCCCGGTTCCTGTGCGGTTACAACACCTGTCAGTAGCGGTGCGCCTGCAACAACGCCAAAAGTGCTCACACGTATAAGCGCCGCGAGATTCGCTCGTATGTTCTTCATGGTGTCCCTGAAGCCTCCGCTTTCCACCTAAGCGATAAGCAGCTTCCGGGCCAACGAAGACGGCTCTTCGAAACATCGGCGTCGCTTAAAAGAAAGCAGTTAGCCGTAGCTTCGCAACGCTAAAGCGCAGCTGTGTCTGCCTCGCCCTCCACCTCTGCTGTCTCGACCCGACAGCCGCTGGCCTTCCCGACACCTCGAACGTTTCCTGCGAACCGTCCCTTCGGCCAAAAGGGACAGTGCCCGCGCGAACTATTCGTCTTCTCCAGCCGGCATTGCTCTACTCCGCCGCTAGCCCACCCATCCCCTGCGATCCGGCCTTACGCGAAAAGCTATCGCCTTCGTCTGTTTTGTTCACAGGAGGTCCACGGCCCATGTCCTCTCCCTCCCAGCACTTCCGGCACTCCGATCACCTGCATCGCGCCCGCGGCCGTTCCCAATCCTGCCACCGTCACGGCGCGCCTTTCTCGCAATCCTCCACCAACTACGGTTTCCCCGCCGCAACCCCATCGCTTTCCTCCAACGGAACCACCAACGGCATCATCTGGGCCTTGGAGAACACACTCTATTGCACGCCTCAGTCCTCCGGCTGTGGCGCGACCGTTCTCCATGCCTATGACGCCACGAATCTGGCAACCGAATTGTGGAATAGTTCCCAGGCGGCCGGGGGTCGTGACAAAGCGGGAAACGCCGTCAAATTCACCGTGCCAACCGTTGCAAACGGCAAGGTCTACATCGGCACCCGCGGCAACAACACGGGCGGCGCCGATTCTTCGACCAGCGTCCCCGGCGAACTTGAGGTCTACGGGCTCCTGGCCAACTAGCTTTCGCGTTCTTGCTGCGGTTCCTGCAACACCGTTCGGATGCGCCGAAAGACCGTGGCGTACATTTCTTCTGTTAGCTTGCCCGTTTGTGTGTTTTGCTGGCTTGGGTGATATACGCCAAACAGGCGCGGCAAATCGCCGGCCATAGTGACTTCAGCTCCGTGCATAAAGGGAAACGCGGATCGCGAGCTAATCCTTCCGTCTTGCTTCAAGATTTCGAGATATCCGTCCCATGCAATTCTCCCGAGCGCGAGAATTACCCTCGGTCGCAAAATCGCCAGTTCACGCCTGAGGTAGTCGCGGCAATTCGAGAGTTCTTTTGGCAATGGTTTGTTTGCCGGCGGCGCACAACGCACGGCCGCCGCTAGGTAGGTGTTCTGCAAGCGCAAGCCATCATCACGGTCGAGGGAAGTGGGCTGACTGGCAAACCCCGCCTGATACAAAGCTGCGTACAAGAAATCGCCCGAGCGATCGCCCGTAAATACGCGACCGGTTCGATTTCCGCCATGCGCCGCCGGCGCCAATCCCAGAATAAAAAGCTTCGCCGACGCATCGCCAAACCCGGGCACTCCGCGTCCCCAGTAGATCCACTCGCGGTACGCCCGCCTTTTTTCATGGGCTACTTTTTCCCGATACCTGACGAGCCGCGCACATTTCCGGCATTCACACACTTCCTGTGCGATGACCTGCAATTCCTTGCTCTTCTCCACGGCTAGCCCTTGAGCATACTCGCGATGACGACGGCCTGGTTTTGCTTCTCGTCTCTCCTTCCAAACAGCAGCGTCACCCTTCCATGTTCCTTTTCGAGTCGCTTTACTTCCGTGAACAGCTCCTGCTTCTTTGCCAATTCGGCGCGATATCGCTTCTCGAATTCCGGCCACTTCTCCGGCTCATGCCCGAACCATTTTCGTAATCCGTCGCTCGGTGCGATCTCTTTCATCCATAAGTCGACGTGGGCTTTTTCCTTGGTCAGGCCGCGTGGCCATAAACGGTCTACTAAAACTCGGTAACCATCGTCCTTGGACGCATCTTCATATACGCGCTTCACTCGGATCATGCTTCACCTCATCGCAGAAAGCTCAGTACCTCGTCGTGCAGCAGTCCGTTCGTGCTTACGAACCGTCCTTTATAGATGGTCCTCTCGCCATCCGACGTCGTGGACCTGCCGCCGGCCTCTTCTACGATCAAACCGAGAGGCGCCAGGTCCCAGGGCTTGGACATCCAATCAATGGCCACTTCCGTTGCCCCCTCCGCTACCAGCATGTGCTGCCAGAAGCCGCCCATCGCGCGGCTGCTCCGCGCCGCATCCGCTAATCTCCGCAGTCGCACTCGAGCCTCCGGGTCCTTGCGCGGGCCCGTGCCGGTAACGAACACCATCGCTTCGGCAAGGCTTTTTCGGCTCGAGACGTGTATTCGCTTCCCGGAACGATAGGCTCCTTCGCCGCGATACGCGTACCAGCGCGTGCCCACGGACAGCGCTGGAGCGCTCACCATGCCCGCAACGATTTCTCCATTTTCTTCAATGCCGACAAGCGTTCCGAAGGTCGGTATTCCGCGCGAAAACTCTTCGGTCCCGTCGATCGGATCAATGATCATCCGCACGCGCCCGTCCCGCCCCGGCTCCTTCGGTATTTCCTTGTTCGTTTCTTCTCCGACAAAATCCATTGGAAGTCCGCTCGCGGCCACTTTCTTGAGCGCCATTGCCTCGATCTCTTTGTCGGCCGCCGTCACGACGGTGCCGTCAGCCTTCCGCTCGGCACCGAGGTTTCCGGTGCGGAAGTGCTTCATCGCGATAGCATCTGCTTGTTCCGCGATTCCGTCGAGCAACCTCCCATATTTTTCGCGATAACGCATTTCTTCTCCCAATTACGACTCCCGATTACCGCTCAGCAGCCAAGGCATTTGACACTTTCGATTCCTCTCCCTAGCATACAGGTTCCGTGTTCATGAGCGCTTCTTCCAACACCCGGACCGTTCTCGACCGCATTCTCGAATCTCGACGCGCCGAGGTCGAGCACCGCAAGCGCGTTTTGCCCGAAACCGCTCTCAAATACGGCGTGAAAGCCGCAGCTCCCGTCCGCGATTTCACGGCCGCGCTTTCTGGCGACGCCATAAACATCATCGCCGAGCTGAAACCGGCCTCGCCCTCGCGTGGAGTCATCCGCGATCCGTTTGATGCGCCAGCCCTCGCCAAAGCTCTCGCAGTCGCTGGCGCCGCCGCACTTTCGGTGCTCACCGAGGGCGAATTCTTTGGCGGGTCGCTAAAGAATCTTCGCGAGGCACGGAAAGAAGTCACCCTACCCGCTCTTCGCAAGGATTTCATCTTTGATCCCTGGCAGGTCTGGGAAGCACGGGCCAACGACGCCGACAGCTTTCTCCTGATTGTAGCTGCCCTCCACGATCTGCCGTTGCGCGATCTCATTGCTCTTGGCCGTGAACTCGGCATGGAGCCCCTCGTCGAAGTCCACACTCACGACGAGCTCGACCGCGCCCTGGCCACAGATGCTCGAATCATCGGAGTCAACAATCGCGACCTGAAAACTCTCGCCGTGCGCATGGAAACCTCTTTCGAACTCATCGAGCAGATCCCGGACCGCTGTTTTGCCGTCGCTGAATCGGGACTCCGAACTCACGCGGATCTGGCGGAGCTTCGTTCCGCCGGTTTCGATGCCTTCCTCGTCGGTGAACAGCTCATGGCGGCTCCGGATCCAGCCGCGGTCCTGCGGACTCTTCTCGTACCGCCTGCTTCCAAGGCATAATCCTTCATGGTCCGAGTGAAAATCTGTGGTGTCACCAAGCTCGAAGACGCAAAACTCGCTGCCGAACTCGGCGCGCATGCCATGGGCCTGAATTTTTATCCCGAAAGCCCGCGTTGCCTTTCGCCGGCCGCCGCTGCGGAATTGGTCCGGCGCTTTCCTCCCTTCGTGACGCCGGTCGGCGTGTTCGTAAACTGGGCCGCGGAACCGGTCCTCGCGCTCTCGCAAGCGCTCGGACTTTCCGCTGCACAACTCCACGGCGATGAGCCGCCCCAGGTCGTCGAGCGCCTTGCCCGCCACTTGCCCGTTATCAAAGCCCTCCGCATTGCGCCGGGAAGCACGGCGCCCGAGTTCTTCCGATATCGAGCCGCCAGTGCCTTTCTCCTGGATTCCGCAGTGTCCAGCCACTATGGCGGCACAGGCGTTACCGGCAACTGGCACGCTGCCCGGGCCGCTGCCCAGACGCAAAGGATCATCCTCGCCGGTGGACTTACACCCGAAAATGTTGGTGAAGCCATCCGGATTGTCCGTCCCTATGCGGTCGACGTAACCAGCGGCGTCGAGGCCCGCCCGGGCAAGAAAGACCCGGGGAAGCTCCGCACCTTTTTCGAGGAGGTTGCGCGCGCCAGCCGCGAACTCTCGTGACCTTGGCGCCAAAGAGGCCGACCCTTGGTTGATGCGAAGGCTTGATGCAACCTGCTGGACGCAAGGTAGAATAGTTGACTTAATCCATGACCACCCAAATCACGGTCCCGGCGTCGGTGCCCGGGCGCTTCGGCCCCTACGGTGGGCGGTACGTCCCGGAAACGCTGATGGTACCGCTCAATGAACTCGAGCGCGCCTATGAGCTCGCGAAGGCCGATTCCGCATTCCAGGCCCAGTTTCAGGATTTGCTGAAGAATTTCGCCGGACGTCCCACGCCTTTGCAATTTGCCTCGCGTCTCACCGCGAAACTAGGCGGACCACGCATCTACCTTAAACGCGAAGACCTCCTCCACACCGGCGCGCACAAGATCAATAACGCCATCGGCCAGGGACTTCTTTCGGTCAAGATGGGCAAGCCGCGCATCGTCGCGGAGACCGGCGCCGGACAACACGGTGTCGCGTCCGCAACCGTTGCCGCGCACCTTGGCCTGCAATGCACCGTGTACATGGGCACGGAGGATATGGCGCGCCAGGCGCTCAATGTGGCGCGCATGCGCATGCTCGGAGCCGAAGTCGTTGGCGTTGAGTCGGGCAGCAAGACTCTTAAAGACGCCATAAACGAAGCCATGCGCGACTGGGTTACCAATGTCCGCTCTTCGCACTACCTGCTCGGATCGGTTTTGGGGGCCCATCCGTATCCGACGATGGTTCGCGATTTTCAGGCCGTTATTGGCCGCGAAGCTCGTGAACAAATCCTGGCCGTCGAACGCCGCCTGCCCACTCATCTCTACGCCTGTGTCGGCGGGGGTTCCAACTCCATCGGACTCTTTTTCGAATTTCTAACGGACCCGGACGTAAAAATGGTCGGCATTGAAGCTGGAGGCCGGGGGCAGACCCTCGGCGAACACGCCGCTCGTCTCGCTGCGCATCAGGGTTTCACGGGTGCGCGTCCCGGTGTTCTGCAGGGCACCTACACCTATGTTTTGCAGAACGAAGACGGCCAGATCGCGAAGACGCACTCCATTTCTGCTGGTCTTGATTATCCCGCCATTGGCCCGGAGCACGCCTGGCTCGCCGACCAGCGTCGCGCCGAATATGCCGCCGTTTCTGATGCCGCCGCCCTCCATGCCGCTAAGCTGCTCTCGCGCACCGAAGGCATCATTCCTGCCCTCGAGTCAGCCCACGCTCTTGCAGGCCTGATGGAGCGCTTGCCGCAATTTAGGCCTTCGGACCTTGTCATCCTCAATCTTTCCGGGCGCGGCGATAAGGACATGGACACCTATAAGCGGCTCCTCTAATCTGGCCAGAAAGCAATGACTACTTCGCCCGCCAACTCGACTCGCATCTCAAAACGCTTCGCGGAACTGCGCGAAACGGGCGCGCTTGGCATTGTGGCCTACATCACGGCCGGCGATCCAACGCTCGACGCTACGCTGGAGTTCGTCCTTGCTCTTGCAGGAGCGGGCGCTGACGTGATCGAACTCGGCGTTCCATTCAGCGATCCCCTTGCTGACGGTCCAACAATTCAGCGGGCATCCGAACGCGCGCTCAAATCCGGCACAACTCTCGCGGGTGTTCTCAATCTTGTTGGCCGCATTCGACGATCGAGCCAGGTGCCGCTCGTGCTGTTCAGCTACTACAATCCCATTCTTCAAATGGGCCTCGAGAAATTTGCAGCGGCTGCTGCCAACGCGGGTGGCGACGGTGTTCTGGCCACGGACCTGACTCCTGAAGAAGCCGACGACTACCGCCGCATCCTGCGCTCCCACAGTCTCGACACGATTTTTCTGGCAGCACCCACCTCCGATGACGAGCGCCTGCAAAAAATTGCCGGTGCGTCTTCGGGCTTTCTCTATCTCATTTCCCGCACCGGTGTTACCGGCGCGAAGGAATCCCTGTCCGACGAACTACCGGCCTTGCTGCGTCGGGTGCATCGCTTCACAGACCTGCCGGTTGCCGTCGGTTTCGGGATCTCGTTGCCGGGCCACGTTTCTGTTCTTGGCGGTCTCGCCGATGCCGCGGTCATCGGCTCGGCGCTGGTCTCTGAAATTGAAAAAGCGTCTACGCCCGACGCGGCCGCCCGGGCGCTGCGCGACCGCATGCATTCCTTCAAGGAAGCCGCACGCCACGGCCTATCCCGCCGAGAGGCGCTCCCATGAACATCTCCGATTGGCGGCGCCGCATGGACGAGATCGACAAGAAACTCGTGGAGTTGCTGAACGAACGTTGCCGGTGCGCCCTTCAAATCGGTCATTTGAAGCAACAGGCGAACATTCCTCTCTATCAGCCGGCCCGTGAAAGGGAGGTTCTGGCGAACGCCGAAACAAATAACCGCGGGCCGCTCACCGATGCCGCTATTCGCCGTCTGTTTGAACGAATCATTGACGAGGCTCGTTCCGCCGAACGTCTCGCAATGTACGGCGATCAATCCTCTGACCGGGAGGACGCGCAATGATCTCACTGGTTCCGAGCAGCGGAGATTCGTTTGGGGTGCGTCAGCCCGCCTGCCGCGCACCACACCGGTTTCAAATCGGCCAGCCGCGCAATCACAAATCTTCATAAGGAATCGAGGTCCAGTCATGGTCATTGTGATGCAAGAGGGCGCAACCGACGAACAGATCCAGCACGTCATTGACCGCATCGTCGCCAGCGGTTTTGACGTGCACCGTTCCACGGGCGCAAGCCACACCGTGCTTGGCGCCGTCGGCGTGCACCGCGACTTCGATCACCGCGATTTCGAGCTGCTCGAGGGTGTTCGCGAAGTCATTCGCATCACGCAACCTTTCAAACTGGCCAGCCGCGCCTTCAAGCCGCAGGGTACCATTGTCGACCTCGGCCGTGGCGTCAGCGTCGGAGGCCACGAGATTGCAGTCGCCGCCGGTCCATGCTCGGTCGAATCCGCCGACCAAATTCAAGCGGTGGCCGAAGCCGTGTCCAAAGCCGGGGCCAGAATCCTTCGCGCCGGCGCGTTCAAACCCCGCACGTCGCCGTACGCTTTCCAGGGCCTGGGTGAAAAGGGTCTGAAGTTGATGCGCGACGCTGCCGACAAATACCAGCTGTTCGTTGTCAGCGAAGTTATGGACCCTTCTCAGATTCAAATGATGAGCGGCTACGTAGACATATTTCAGGTCGGGGCGCGCAACATGCAGAATTACTTCCTCCTGCGTGCTCTTGGGGAAGTGCCGAAGCCGGTATTGCTCAAGCGCGGCATGTCCGCGACCATCGAAGAGCTTCTTCTGAGCGCGGAATACATCCTCTCCGGTGGTAATTACAACGTGGTTCTTTGCGAACGCGGCATTCGCACGTTTGAGACTTATCTGCGCAACACGCTCGACATTGCCGCGATTCCAGTCATCAAGAAGCTTTCGCACCTGCCCGTTATTGCCGATCCCTCGCATGGAACCGGGCGCCGTGACAAGGTGCCTCCGATGGCTCGCGCTGCGGTTGCTGCGGGCGCTGATGGCCTACTGATTGAGGTGCACAACGATCCCGACCACGCCCTCTCCGATGGTGCGCAATCCCTCACGCCGGGCGAATTCTCTCAACTGATGAGCGAACTCCGCATCATCGCGCCTGCGGTTAACCGCCATCTCATCTGATCCATGACGCATCTCATCAAACGCGTAACCATTCTCGGCACCGGCCTTATTGGCGGCTCTTTCGCACGCGCGCTTCGCAAATACATCACCGAAATCTCCATCGTTGGCTGGGACCGCCCCGAGGTTGTTTTGGAAGCGCGCAAGTGTGGCGTTGTTGACGAGGCATTCTTCGAATCGCTTGAACCCGCTATACGGCGCGCGGACCTGATCTATGTTGCTCTGCCCGTCGGAAATACTCTCGATGTTCTTCCGGAAATCGCGCACCACGCCCCGCCACACGCGTTGGTCACCGATGTGGGCAGCACGAA
>Ga0126373_10004497_pt1 | contig 10671 bp, 10 predicted proteins | sample PanSoiMetPlot_11_FD_92545 | JGI IMG/M metagenome (GOLD analysis project Ga0126373, IMG submission 92545) | Tropical forest soil microbial communities from Panama - MetaG Plot_11 | ecosystem: Environmental > Terrestrial > Soil > Tropical forest > Bulk soil | place: Panama | collected 2016-02-17
ACATCCGGGCAGTGAATGGTCAAACTGACACGGCGTCAATTCACTGTCTTACCCGCAGCCGCATTCGCAACGGCCGGGACGAAGGCGAGCTTACCGGCGCGGGCGCAACCCGCTTCGCTCGTCATCATGCGAGCGATCCCCGCAACCGGCGAGCCTCTGCCCCCTGTCGGTCTGGGCACTGCGGAAGTCTTCGACGTTGCCGATACTTCCACCCTGCAAAAAGCAGGCGCCGTGGTGCGCGCGCTGATCGGTAACGGCGGCAAACTCATTGACACCGCTTCGACCTATGGCGATGCCGAACGCATTCTTGGCGACGTGATTGGGCCAGCTGCCTTGCGCGGCAACCTTTTTATTGCGACCAAGCTCGAGTCCGCCGATGTCGAGGAGCTCAAGCGCTCGCTTAATCGTTTGCAGACCGCCAAGCTCGATCTGCTGCAACTCCATAATGTGAGAAATCCGCAGCAATCGCTTGGCGACTTTCGCGACTGGAAAGCGCAAGGCGTGTGCCGCTATATCGGCATCACCTCGACCTCCCATGGCGCCTTCGCGGCGGTTGAAGCCATCCTCGGGCGCGAAAAGCCCGATTTTGTGCAGATCGATTATTCGATCGATGACCGTGAGGCCGAAAGGCGCATTCTGCCGCTTGCCGCCGATGTCAAGGCCGGCGTGTTGACCGCCGTGCCGTTCGGCCGCGGCCGGCTGTTTCGCGCCGTGCGCGGCCGGCCGCTGCCGGACTGGGCAAAAAGCTTCGCCGGCAGCTGGGCGCAGTTCCTTCTCAAATATCTGCTTGGCGATCCACGCGTAACCGCGGTCATCCCGGGTACGGCGGACGCCGCCCACATGACCGACAATCTGGGAGCGATGCGCGGAGCGCTTCCCGATCCGGATCAGCGGCGGCAGATGCTGCAATTCATAGAGTCGTTGTAGCCGTCTCGATCTTCCAGCCCGACAATAAAATGCGAAAGCCGCACGACGTCTCCTGCGGCTTCCTTTCAGCCCGCTGCAGGGAGGGGAATCAGCGGGCGCGGGAATGGCTGCAATCAAGAAAATCGGCTAGCCGTCACGCCGGTCCTCGCCCCAACCGCGATCATGACCCCCGCGCATGTGGTTATGCGGGCGCAACATGCGCGCGAGCCTGACGAAACGGCTTTTCTGGTCATCGTTGAGGCTCTGATAGAGCGGCGCGCCGGCGTCAGCGATCTTCTTCAGAGCGGCGCTGGTCTTGGCCATGTTGTCGGCGCGCTGCGACAGCCGCTCGAAAGGCGTGCCGGGCTGCTGCTGCTGATCGCCAGCTTGGCGCGCCTGCAGCCGCTGGATGCGCAATTGGACGAGATCGCGAACGGCCTGCTCGAACTGCGGCCAGTTCTTGGCCTGGTCGGGCGTGAGCTGGAGCCCGGCCTTCAATGCAGCGATTCGTGCGTCGGCAAAAGCGGACACATCCGCAACACTCAGCCGGTGGCGTTGCTCGAAGCGCGGTTCGTCATTGGTGAATCCGCTGCCGCCGCCAAAATTATGTTGCGCATAAGCAAGCGACGAACCGGCGAGCGCAATGAGCGCGGTCGCGGTGACCACTGGCCTCAACATGGCGATCCTCCCAAAAAATTGTGCGTTGGCCTTGCATTAGATGGCGCGGCGAGCCACGGTACAAGTTAAAGTTTGGAAATGTGGTACTCGAAGATTACGAACGCGTAATCTTTTTGTCCGCAAATTGACAAATTGAGCTTTCTGTCAATGCAGGATCTGGCGCAGAAACAATCGCGTGCGCTCGTGCTGCGGGTTTTCGAAGAACGCTTTCGGCTCGTTGATTTCGACGATCTGACCGTCGGCCATGAAGATGATGCGATTGGCCACTTGACGCGCGAACCCCATTTCGTGGGTCACAACCAGCATGGTGATACCGTCGCCGGCGAGCTCGACCATGGTGTCGAGCACCTCCTTGACCATCTCAGGATCGAGCGCCGAAGTCGGCTCATCGAACAACATGATATGCGGGCTCATGCACAAAGCGCGCGCGATGGCGACGCGCTGTTGCTGGCCGCCGGATAGCTGCGAGGGATATTTGAGCGCTTGGTCCGGTATCCGCACGCGCCGGAGATAACGCATGGCGAGCTCTTCAGCGTCTTTTTTGGGCATGCGCCGGACCCAGATCGGCGACAAGGTGCAGTTTTCCAAAACCGTGAGATGCGGAAACAGATTAAATTGTTGAAACACCATTCCGATATCGCGGCGCACCGCCAGGATCTGCTTGGCATCATCGGTGAGCTCCTTGCCATCGACGACGACGCGGCCGCGCTGCCAATCCTCGAGACGATTGATGCAGCGAAGCATCGTTGATTTGCCGCTGCCGGAAGGGCCGCAGATGACGATCCGTTCGCCGCGGGCAACGGTGAGATTGATGTCGCGCAGCACGTGAAAATCGCCGTACCACTTGTTCAGGGCGATGATCTCGACGGCCCAATGCGCGGTTCCGCCGCCACTCTGCCTCGCCTCATTTGTCGTATCCGTCATACTCGCGCCTTTCACCGACGATGCGCACGCGCCAGCCGCGCTTCGACGTTTCGCGAATACCGCGACATGCCATAACAGCACACGAAGTAGAACACCGCGGCGAAGGCATAGCCGGTCACGCTGGTGACCGGTGTGGCCCAGTGCGGATCGCCGCGTGCGGCTTCGATGGTGCGCAGAAAATCGAAAATCCCGACGATGAAGACCAGCGTCGTGTCTTTGAACAATCCGATGAACGTGTTGACGATGTTCGGCAGGGTCACCCGCAACGCTTGCGGCAGAATGACGAGGATCATCATGCGCCAATATGACAGGCCGAGCGCCTGCGCCGCCTCGTATTGGCCGCGCGGTATCGAGAGCAATCCGCCGCGCACGACCTCGGCCATATAGGCCGAGGCGAACAAGGCTACGCCGATGAGCGCGCGCACAAGCTTATCCGGCGCAAAGCGATCCGGTACGAACAAGGGCAGCATGACGCTCGCCATGAACAGGACGGTAATCAGCGGCACGCCGCGGACGAATTCGATGAAGGTGATCGAAGCAAGCCGCACCGCCGGCATTGCCGAGCGCCGCCCCAACGCCAGCAAAATGCCGAGCGGCAGCGACGCCACGATGCCTACGGTTGCGACGACGATGGTGACGAGAATGCCGCCCCACAGCGAGGTCGGCACGTCGGGCAAGCCGATCATCGGCACCCCGCTCAACAGAATGTAAGAGAGGATAGGCAGCACGATGAAGAAATAGATGGCGCCGAGATCGCGGCGCGGCGCACCGAGCCAAGCCAGCCAGGTGATTCCGAGCGCAAGCAGCACGAAGAACAGATCGACGCGCCAGCGCTCGCTTATTGGGTAGAAGCCGTACACGAAATAGGAGGACCATACCCGCACGAAAGCCCAGCACGCGCCGGGTTCGGGCTGCTGCTCCGACGGCAGGCAAGCCTCTCGGTCGGCGCCCGACCATACCGCATCGAAGATAAAAAAGCGCAGCAAGGACGGCACGATCCAGACAATAGCGGCGACGCAGACAATGGTGAGCGCGATGTTGGCCGGGGATGAGAACAGATTGGCGCGCAGCCAGCCGAGCACGCCGGTACTCGCCACCGGAGCCGGTAAAAATTGCGCCGGTGTGTCACGCAGGTAGACCTGGTCGGCCGTCGCCATCGTTTAGCGCTCCGCGATGGCGACTCGGCGCCCATAGAGATTCATCAAGAACGATGTCACCAGGCTGAGGAAAAGATAAACCGCCATGGTAATGGCGATCACCTCGACCGCCTGGCCGGTAATATTGAGCACGCTGCCGGCAAATACCTGCACGAGATCGGGATAGCCGATAGCGACGGCGAGCGAGGAGTTTTTGGTCAGATTGAGGTACTGGCTGGTCAGCGGCGGCACGATGACGCGCATAGCCTGCGGTACCACTACCAGCCGAAGCGTGGCGCCTGATCGCAAGCCGAGCGCCTGCGCGGCTTCGGTCTGACCGGGCGCCACGGCGAGAATGCCGGCGCGCACAACTTCGGCAATGAAGGCGGCGGTATAGATCGTCAACGCGACCAGAAGCGCGGCGAATTCCGGCAAGATCTCGGTGCCGCCGCGGATATTGAAGCGGGCCACTTCCGGAAAACTGAAAGACAGCGGCTCTCCTGCAGCGAAGAACACCACAAGCGGCACCAGCACGATCAGTCCAAAGGCGTAATACAACGTGCGCGGCGGCTGCCCGGTACTGTCCTGACGGCGGCGGCCCCATATTCGCAACGCCAAGGTGGCAACCATACCCAACAACAGCACGGCGACGACGTAACCGAAGTTCGCGCCAAACATCGGCTGCGGCAGAAACAGCCCGCGATTATTGAGAAACGCGCCGCCCGGAATTGCAATGCTGCCGCGCAGGTCTGGTAGCGATTTGAGAACGGCATTGTACCAAAACAAAATCTGCAGCAGGAGCGGAATGTTGCGAACCAGTTCGACGTAGCCGCCGGCCAGGTGCGACACCAGCCAATTACGCGACAGTCGTGCGATCCCGATGCTGAAACCCAGCGCCGTCGCCAGCACGATGCCGAGCGAGGCGATGACAAGCGTGTTGAGAAGGCCGACCCAGAAGGCGCGACCGAAGGTCGAAGTGCTCGATGAGTAGGAGATCAGCGTCTGGCTGATATCAAAACCGGCGGTGTTGTCCCAGAAGCGAAAGCCGGAGGAGATCCCGGCTTTCGCGAGATTACTGACGGCATTGACCGCGGCCGCGTAGATGAGGCCGCCGACCACAACGACGAGCGCCGCCTGCAGCGCAATATTGGTCCATTGCTGTTTGCTGCGAACCGGGAATTGCAGCATCTTTGCCATTGGCCGGCGGCGACGGCGATAGTCCGCCGGGTTAACGTATAGGCAGTCCGTATTGCAGTCCGCCTTTAGTCCACAACCCGTTGAGGCCGCGTGCAATCTTTAATGGCGAGCCTTGACCGACGTTGCGCTCGAAGATTTCGCCGTAATTGCCGACAGCCTTGATGACCCGATACGCCCAATCATTGGTCAGGCCGAGCGATTGACCAAATTGCCCTTCGACACCGAGCAGGCGCCGTACATCCGGCGCGTTGGATTTCATCATATCATCGACATTACGCTGGGTAACGCCGAGTTCTTCCGCATCGACCAATGCCATATGGATCCAGCGCACGAGATCTTCCCAAGCGTTGTCGCCTTGCCGCACGGCAGGTGCAAGCGGCTCCTTGGAGATGATCTCCGGCAGCACAATATGCGCGTTGGGATCGCTCAGCCGCAGCCGTTCACTATAGGCTTGCGATGAATCGGTGGTGTAGGCATCGCAGCGGCCGCTGTCATAGGCCTTCACGGCCTCATCGGCGGTTGCAAAGGTCACCGTCTTCAATGACATGTTATTCGCACGGAAATAATCCGCGAGATTGAGCTCAGTGGTGGTGCCCTGCTGCACGCAGACGGCAGCGTCGTTGAGTTCGAGGGCGGAATTTACTTTCAGCGACTTGCGCACCAGGAAGCCCTGGCCGTCGTAAAAATTCACGGCGGCAAAGTCGAGCCCGAGCGTCGTATCGCGCGACATCGTCCAGGTGGTGTTGCGCGCCAATACGTCGACTTCACCGGATTGCAGCGCGGTAAAACGGTTTTGCGCCGTCAGCGGCACAAATTTCACTTTGGTCGGATCGTTGAAGATTGCCGCGGCAATGGCGCGACAGTAATCGACGTCGAATCCGGTCCAATTGCCTTGCGGATCCGGAGCGCCGAATCCGGCAACGACGCCGTTTGCGCCACAAACGAGCTGACCGCGATCTTGAACCGCTTTGAGCGTTTGCGCGGATGCCGCCTGCGCGACCAACGCAAGCATGGTTGCAATGGCGAAAGCCGTAACTAAACGTTTCATGATCAGCCCTTTCAAGGAGGCGCGCAGGCCCCGATCCCAGCGCGCGTGGCTTGTTACCCGTCCGCGATCATCTGAGAACGATCGCACTGTGAGGTCAAGGGGTTGACGAACCGGCAGAATGGCCGGAAATGGCCGGCCAAAAGATGACTTGCCAGGCTGGCGGGCGGCCGAATTCGGCGGACAAAGTGCGCGAAGGAACCGGATGAACGACAAATCGAAAGAAACGCCGCGGCCGCGGCAGCCTGATACCAAGGTCGTTAGCGGCGGCCGCGACCCGATGTCGTATCACGGTTTCGTCAATCCGCCGGTCTATCACGCATCGACCGTGCTCTATCCGAGCGCCGAGGATTTTCTCGCCCATCGCGCGCGTTACCAATATGGGCGGCGCGGTACGCCGACCACGGAAGCGCTCGAACTCGCGTTGCAGGAGCTGGAAGGATCGCAATGCGCCGGCGTGTCGCTATTGCCGTCGGGGCTCGCGGCAATCTCCAGCGCATTTCTGGCCGTGGTGCATGCCGGCGATCAGGTATTGGTCACCGATAGCGCCTATGGACCGACGCGAATTTTTTGCGATCAGATTCTGACGCGGCTCGGCGTCACCGTTACCTATTACGACCCGCTGATCGGGGCCGGCATCGGTGAATTGATCCACCCAAATACCCGCCTCGTCTACCTGGAATCGCCGGGCTCATTGAGTTTTGAAATGCAAGATACCGCAGCGATCACCAAGGTCGCCCATGGCAAAAACGTGCTGGTCCTCATGGATAATACCTGGGCGACGCCGCTTTATTTTCGTCCGCTCGACCATAGCGTCGACATGGTGATTCAGGCCGGCACCAAATATATCGGCGGCCACTCCGATCTCATGCTCGGTACGGTATCGGCAAACGCGGCCACTGTTGCGCGGCTGAAAAACACGGTGCGCTATACCGGGCAATGCGAAGGCCCGGACGATGTATATCTCGGATTGCGCGGCTTGCGCACTCTGGCGATACGGCTTGAACGGCATCAAAAATCGGGACTAGCCGTCGCGCGCTGGCTCGAACAACGCCCGGAAGTTTTGCGCTTGCTGCATCCAGCGCTGCCGAGCCATCCCGGCCATGCCATATGGAAGCGCGATTTCTCCGGCGCCTCGGGCCTGTTCAGCATGGTGCTCAAGCCGGTGCCGCGAAAAGCCTATTACGCCTTTTTCGACTCACTCGAACTGTTCGGCATCGGCGCCTCATGGGGCGGCTACGAGAGTTTAGCGATTCCGTTCGATTGCTCGCCGCTTCGCACTGCGACGCACTGGCAACCCGGCGGACCGACCGTGCGATTCCATATCGGGCTTGAGGCGGTCGATGATCTGATCGCCGATCTCGAACGCGGCTTTGCGGCGCTTGCTGCGGCGGCGCGGAGGTAGTGGCGTTCTCGGACGTTGAGCGTCAGGCCGCAGAAACGGTGGGTTTGCGGTCGCGCAGCACGAAATGGAGATTACGCAGATAGACGAACACGCCGAACGCCTGGCCGGCGATGAAGACGATGTCTTTGCGGTAAAGCGCATAGACCAGCAGCAAAAGCCCGCCGCCGATCGAGAACAGCCAAAACGCCAAGGGAATGACGCTGCGGCCGGCGCGCTCGGAGGCAATCCACTGGAGCAGGAAGCGCATCGTGAACAGCCCCTGAGCCGCAAACCCGAGCAGGACCCACCAATCGAGCCTGGTGACGAAAACGTCGGTCAGATACGCGCCGATCGCGTGCGACATCTCAATGAGCAAGAGTGACCTCCACCGATTGGGGAATGTGTTTTTTGCGGCGAATGAGCCACCACACGCCGAACAGATCGACCATGCCGATCCATAGCCGATCCCAAAAGCCATAGTTCGATTTGCCGTGCCGGCGCGGCCGGTCGACGACCTCGACGTAAACGATGTCGAGACCTTCGCGCCGAACTAGCGCCGGCAGAAACCGGTGCAGACCATCGAAGTACGGCAGCGATAGAAACTGATCCCGGCGGAACGCTTTTAGTCCGCAGCCCGTATCGCGCGTGCCGTCCTTGAGCACCGTGCTGCGAATTGCATTGGCGATACGCGATTGCAATTTCTTAAACGGCGTCGCCTTGCGACCAACACGTTGCCCGGCGACCAGTCCAACACGCGGACCGCCGAATGCGGCGATCAGTGCGGGCATGAAAGCCGGATCGTTCTGCCCGTCGCCATCGATTGTGACGATGAGCTGGCCACGCGCCACAGCTACCCCGGTGCGGATGGCGGCGGATTGCCCGCAGCAGCTTTGATGCCGGATTTGCCGCAGCCAGGAGCGCTCGCGCATGAGCGCGCGCAGCTCTTGCTCGGTCGCATCGGTCGAGCCGTCGTTCACATAGACGATCTCGAATGCGCGGCCGGCCAAAGCTGCGGCGATTTCGGCCACCAAGGGCGCGATATTCCCAGACTCGTTCTTTGCCGGCACAACGACGGAAACCATGGGTTCATCGCCGCTACTCTGTTGTGCCGTGCTCACCTGCGACATGCCCTCATCCGACTGGAACCGACATGGCGCAAGCTTCTAAAGGCCCTCTCGCCGGGGTTCAATCGGGCGAAAGTCGCTCAGGTGGCCAGGTCACGGGCCGACATTGCCTGCCGTAAAGCGGCCGTAACCCGTGCGGATGAGGGCGCCGGTTTGGCGCCAAGATCGCTTGCCCGAAATACCAGACCGCGGGCGGCAGACCAGCGCCGAAGCAGATGAGTTCCAACCAGCGCAACCAGCGCCCCGCCGATGACATCGCTCGGGTGGTGGGCAAGGACGGCGACGCGGCTGACCATGATAGCCGCTGCATAAAGCCACATCACAATCCGGGTGCGCGGCCAGATCGCGCCGATGGCAATCGCGGCCGCCACAGCCGTCGTGGCGTGGCCCGACGGCATGCTGGCAAATGCGGGATGCCAGGCAAATGGTGCATAGTGAAATGGATCCTCGTGACCGCCGACAAACGGGCGGGCACGGCCAATCAGCCGTTTGACGATCGAGACGAATAATCCCGGCACACCGATCGCGAGAAACACAAAGCCGAACCGAGCGCCAAGGGCAGCGAGCACGGCTCGCGCCGGGGCCGCCAATTGCGGCGAGGTCACCGCGGCCAAAAACAGCAAGATGAAGCCGCATGGAAACAAGAACCAGCCCGACAAGCCAAACCTGGTGATTTCCTCGAACGCGGCCCTGAACCAACCCGGTTCGCCGCGCGCCCATTCGACGGCGCGCGCGTCGAGGAGCGGCATGGAAACCGCCGCGGCTGCAACAAGCGCGAGCGCAACTACAATCACCGCGGAGGATTTCGGGAGCCGGGTGAACCGCACTCGCCGGGTCAGCGCGCGAGCGCAAAGCGCAACATTTTCCGAAATGTTGCGCGCGATGTACTGAAGCGGCGACCGCTCGGACATCCCTTCCCCGACCGGCCTTGCGTCCACCCGGTCAAAGCCTGAGTTCGGTGCCTTCACGGCGCGCTCACAGTTTCAAACACCGCGATCGAGACCGCCTTGCCGTTGCTGATATCGTAGCCCTCGACCAGCGGTCCACGATTGTAGCGCAGTCCAATCGCCTCGGCTCGCAAGGCAAAAGCGCGTTGTTGCCGCGCTTCAACGAAGGCAAAACGGCAACCGCCGGGCAGCAGGAAATCGGCGGCACCCGCCGCATCGGTAAGGCGTGTCTTGGTGCCGGCAAGAAACACCAGGCTTGGTTCTTCGTAACCGGCGCTGGCAGCGAGCGGAGCGGCGCACGGCGCCTCGCGTAAAATTTCCGCCAGCGTGACGCTGGGAAAGGCGGGCTCGAGCGACGGCACAACGATGGCATAGATGCCGATCGCCATGAGGACCGCGCCCTCGACCGCCCGCGTAAATGCGCGTTCAGCGCCCTCCTGATCGTACAATTGCCAGGCGAACAACCCACACACGATGGCTGCGGCAAAAAAAGGCCACGCCAGCAAAGCGAGATCGCGTTCGATGATGACCGCGGTCACCACCGCGATGATGCTGACGATCACCGGCACCAGAAACCACCACATCACGCCACGAACGAGCCAGGGCCGCTGCGACAAAACTTTCGACTCGACGGCACCGGCGGTAAGGATCGCGATGGCCGGATAGAGCGGCAGCACGTAGTGCGGCAACTTGGTAATGACCGACTCGAACACAATCCAGGACGGCACGACCCATGCGAGCAAAAAACGCGCGGCTGCTTCGCGCCGCACCGCCCAGACCGCGGGCACCGCAAGGCCTGCCAAAATCGAAGCGGGAAAGAACGTAGCGAAAAACAAAATCAGGTAGAGACCCGGCGGCGCACCATGGGTTTCCTGCGGGCTCGCCACTTTAGCGAGCATGTCTTCGCCGACCGATCCAACCAGGAACTGCGTGCCGACGCGCGCGTAAATCGCAATGAACCACGGCAGCACGAGAACGAGCAGCCAAAGGAGACCGGGAAGCGGACGCAGCGCCAACAGCCAGCGCGCCGACCGGTCGAGCACGACCAGGGTCAACGCCGCGAGCCCAACCACCATCAAAATCATCGGACCTTTAATGAGAATACCGACTGCAAGCGCGGTCCAGAAAATCGCAAGCTGCCCCAAACCGGGCTGCGCATCGCCGCGACGCGGCGCCAGATAGACGCGGGCCAGCACCGCCATCGCCGCCACGACCGTAAACAACAGCACGGCGTCGGTCTTGGCCAGACGCGCTTCGACGCCGAGGATCGACGAGGACATCACCATCAGCGCCGCGAGCACCGCGCCGCGCCGGCCGACGAAGGCCAGCG
>Ga0126373_10004498_pt1 | contig 10671 bp, 8 predicted proteins | sample PanSoiMetPlot_11_FD_92545 | JGI IMG/M metagenome (GOLD analysis project Ga0126373, IMG submission 92545) | Tropical forest soil microbial communities from Panama - MetaG Plot_11 | ecosystem: Environmental > Terrestrial > Soil > Tropical forest > Bulk soil | place: Panama | collected 2016-02-17
CACTACGCGCTGGCTCATCCCGACAAGCACTTCGAGTTGCACTCGGCCACCAACGCCATGCTGGTCGCGCCGCCGGTCGCCGGCCACAGCGACCGCGTTTACCAAGTCTTTGGTAAAGACGTGCTCGAGCAGTTACTGCCCATTGCCGCTCTTCAACCTCTCGAGCGCGGGGGACTTCCGCAACCTCCACCCTGGCGTCGCACCGAAGAAGACGAAGAGTCAGCAAAGGAACCGGCGGAAGTTCGCCTTCATGGCTTCGTCTCGAAACCCGAAATTCAAAAGCTCAATCGAAGCTCCATCTTCATCTTCGTAAACGGGCGACTTATCCGCGATCGTGTCGTGCAACATGCAATCATCGAGTCCTATCGCAACATTCTGCCCCCTACGGTCTTTCCAGTAGTCCTGCTCTTTCTCGGGATGCCGACCGCGGAAGTCGACGTCAACGTTCACCCTTCTAAGACCGAAGTCCGGTTTCGCCAGCAAACCGTTGTGCACGACTTCGTTCGCGACTCGATTCGCGCCGTGCTCATGAAGGCCCGCCCAATTCCGCAATTCGTCTCGGAGATTCGCGCTCACCCGACAGCGAGCCCCTCCCTGACACCCGGTGGCAGTGGCGGCGCTGTCCCCAGTTGGCGCCCGTCGCACGAGATGTCTGCCGATGGCTTTGCTCTCGAACCTTCGACCTTGCCGGATGTTAACGAACGTTTTCAGTTTCAAAGTGGAATCGCTGTAGATGCGAATGCTGCCGTCTCCCTCGTACGATCCGCCAACTCGTTTGCCGCCACAGGACCCTTTGCGACGGAACCCGCGCTAGAACACAATCTCGTCGCCGCCACCAAGTTCGTACCCGACCACGGCTGCACGACCGCACTCGCCGAAGAACCCGAACCGTCGGCTCAACTCGCACCGTCGTTGGCGACGCTGAAGCCGCTGGGTCAGATCCGCGATTCATTCATCCTCGCGGTGAATTCAGAAGGACTCTGGATCATCGACCAGCACGTCGCCCATGAACGCGTACTGTTCGAAAAAGTCTTAAAGCAGCGAGCGCTAAAAGCAGGTGAAAGCCAGCGCCTGCTGATGCCGCTGATTCTCGAACTCACACCTGCGCAGCAGGCAGTTTTCGCCGAGATCTCCGACGAACTTGCCACCAACGGATTCGATGCCGAGCCCTTCGGCACGCGAAGCCTCGCCGTCAAAGTCGCACCCGCCGGCATCGACGCCACTGAAGTCGAGCACATGTTGCACGAACTGCTCGAGCAGTTCTCTCGCGAGGAACAGAAACTCAACCTCGAAACCGTCCGCACCCGCATCGCCGCTTCCATCGCCTGTCACGCTGCCATCAAAGTCAACATGCCGCTGGACCAGAACAAAATGCAGTGGCTCCTCTCCGAACTCTCCCTAACCTCCTTCCCATTTAGTTGCCCGCACGGGAGGCCGGTGGTGTTGAGGTATTCCTTGAAGGATATTCAGAAGGCGTTCAAGCGGATTTGAGTCCTGTGGTTTAATCGAAGGCATGACCGAGTTGGAGTTGCAGCAGGAGCGGGCCAAGAAGTGGCATGTCGACGGAAGCGCGGTGCGGACAATCGAGGACGCACGATCGTTCGTAGAGTCGGTGGGTTTTTGTTTGCTGTATCCGGTGCGTCCGGCGGTGTTAGTTCCAACGTTTGTAGGAGCGTGGGTTGGGGCAGAAGACCGGCTGCCGACATGGCAACATGCGTTCGCGGATCAGCGTGCCCAGGATGCGAAGGAGTTGATGGTCCGGTTGCTGCGAGAACGGGCGGCCTTCGAAGCGAGTCTCTTTGACGACAATAATGCGTTCCTGCTGTCGGCATCGGTGTTTCCTTTTTTCTATGCGTTGGTAGGCGAGCGCAATCCAAAGCAGGCGCCGAAGGGCGGGGCGCGTTCCGAATATTCACAACTCGCTTGCGATGCTTACGACACCATTCGGCGGGATGGTCCGATATCGAAGCAGAAACTGGTTGCAGCGTTGGGCGGAAGTCTTTCGGAGGCCGCCTTGGATCGAGGGCTCGGGGAACTGTGGTCAAAGCTACGCATTACGCGCGTGGACTACAACCCCGCGGAAGGTGCGTCCTGGGATGTTCTGTACCGATGGGCGCCGGACGCAGTGCGAGAAGGGATCAGCTTGTCGGTAGGGGAGGCGTTGTCCGCACTGGTGACCAAGTATCTCGATTGCGTAATCGCCGCGGATCAGCAGGAAGTGGAGACATTCTTCAGCAATATCGTGCCGCGTTCGCGGGTGAAAGAGGCGATCAAGGCGCTGCTGGCGGCGCGCGAGTTGATGTTCTCGCATGTGGGTGGGCGATCATTGATCCAAGTGACACCGCCGCGTGCCGCGACGAGCGCGCGCGCGATGGGAGTACAAAAACCCGGGTGAGGTGCGTCCGAGGCACGAGTCACGGGAAAAGCTTTTAATCGCAAAGGGCGCAAACCCGCGAAGATCACAAGCAAAAGCATTCACCATATCTGATAAGCTGAATCGCTTTATCGTCGTACGTCACCCTTCAAATGGACGCGATTTCTGCGCGGAAACTCATCATTGCTATTGACGGTCCTGCCGGGGCGGGGAAGAGCACGATTGCTTCCCGTCTGGCGCGAAAACTCGGCTACACGAATCTGGAAAGCGGAGCGATGTATCGCGCGCTGGCGCTGAAAGCCATCGAATGGGATGTCTCGTTCGACGACGAGAAACCTTTGCGCAAGCTGGCGGAACAAGTGCGCATCGGGCTAGAGCCGACAATCGGCGGCAACCGGGTGATGCTTGACGGGAAAGATGTGTCGACGCGCATTCGCGATCGGGATGTGACCGAGGCTGCCTCCCGCGTGTCGGTGCATCCGGCGGTGCGTGAATGGATGGTGGCGCGACAGCAGGATATGGGCAAAGACGGTGGGGTGGTGATGGAGGGGCGGGATATCGGGACGAAGGTTTTTCCGCACGCCGATCTGAAGGTGTTTCTGGATGCTGATCCGGTGGTGCGGGAGCAGAGACGATTGGATCAGAACAAGATCAAGGGGCCATCGGCGCAATCGATGGCAGCCGAGTTGCGGGAGCGCGATCTGCGGGATCGCACACGGTCAGCGTCTCCCTTGAAAGCGGCCGACGATGCGGTGGTGATTGACTCGACGAATTTAACGGAAGACGAGGTATTGCAAAAGATCGAGGGGTTGGTGGAGAAGAAGATCAAGTTCTGAGAAGCGAGAAAAGCCTCTAACCGCAGAGAACGCAGAGAAACGCCGCAGAGAGCGCGGAAAGAAAAACATCTCACCACAGAGACGCAGAGGAATACCGGGCAACTGGTCCGTCGGGGAAATTGGTGAACGAAAGATGAAAGTGTCAGGTCGTCGAATGCCAGGAGGTGCGATGTATCCGGGCATGTTGATGTTGTGCGGCGTTGTGTTGGCCGTGAACAGTCCTGTAGTCGGCCAGGCGGATACGTCTACTCAACCGGCTGTTACGTCGCCGCAAGCAGCTACTCCGGCGCAACGCACGGAGCGGCCCACTCCTCCGGCGCGCGATCCACACAGTCCGGGCTACGTTGCTGCGAAAGAACTGCCAGACGGCGCGATTCCTCCTGCGAACGTAGACGGCAACTTCATAATTGGGCCGACGCACTCGGCCCCTACGGATCTCTCTTCGAATGGCGTAGTGAATGGGAGCGTGATCGAGTTCACGATGAGCTCATCGGAAAGCAAGATTTATCCCGGCGTTGCTCGCGAATCGAATACGTTTGGGACGCCTGATCCCACAGATCCGGCGAAACTCGTGGTTACGACGAGCCATGCTGCACCGTACACGCGGAAGGTGGCAGTCTACGTTCCCAAACAGTATGTGGCAGACAGCGTAGCGCCGTTCATCGTGGGGGCGGACGGACCGGATCGGTTGCTATTTTCGGTGCTTGATCGATTAATTCGAGAACATAAAGTTCCGGTGCTGATTGCCATTTCGATTGGTAATGGCGGCGGGGACGCGCAGGGCAGCGAACGCGGACTCGAGTACGACACGATGTCGGTGCAGTACGCCGTGTTCGTAGAAAAGGAAGTGTTACCGCTGGTCGAGTCGAAGGCACACGTGAAGTTGACGAAAGATCCCGAGGGGCGAGCGACGATGGGGTACAGCTCGGGAGGGTCGTGCGCATTGAGCATGGCGTGGTATCACACGGAGCTTTACCACCGTGTGCTTACCTACTCGGGTACGTTCATCAATCAGCAATGGCCGCACAATCCGCAGACGCCGCACGGCGCGTGGGAGTTTCATGAGCATTTGATTCCAGAGAATCCGGCGAAGCCGATACGGATTTGGATGGAAGTGGGAGATAAGGATCTTCTGAATCCGAACGTGATGCGGGACAACATGCACGATTGGGTTCTGGCCAACGAGAACATGGCGAAGGTGCTGGCGGTGAAGGGGTACCACTATCAGTTTGTGTTTGCGCGGAATGCGGTGCACGTGGACCGGGCGGTGTTGCAGCAGACTTTAGCGGAGGCACTGGAGTATGTGTGGCAGGGGTGGGAGAGTAAGTGATCGGGGCGTTCTCAACTGCGAGAGGAAAGCTTTTAGCCGCAAAGGACGCGAAGAGCAGAAAGAAAAACCATTCACCGCAGGGGACACGGAGAAGCACGGGGTTTGGACGATCGGGTCACAAAGGAGATCGGGTTTCTCGCTTACTCGCTGGCCGGCTTGGCACCGGGCAAGCGGGTCTTCAGGAATTTGATCTGGCCGTTATGGTTCGATTCGTGTTCGCAGACGTGGAACCATTTGCAGTAGTTGTTGGTCGGTCCCCACGGCCATTCTTTGTCGACCGCGAGTAGCCACGTGTCGTCACGTTTTCTGAATTCGGCAAAGGTGCGTTCGCGGGTCTCTTCTAAGAGGTTTAAATAGTAATCAAGGTTGTTGCCTTTGATTGCTTTTCTCGCAGGTTCTCCGAGGTTCATCGCGACTTCCCACTTTTCCTTGTAAGAAGCAGGCAGGTCTTTGAGCGGATTCTGCTCGAATGTATTGATCTGATAAATGCGGTCGGTGGCGGCGAGGTGCATCAACAGCGCGCCGATAGTGTTGGCTTTCTCGTCGAGCAGGAAATCGAGATCCTTCTGCGACATCCCCTTTACGGAGCGCAGGACGGCAGAACGCATCCACGTCATCATCGAAACAAGCGTGCCGATTTGCAGAGAGTAGCCTTTTCTTGGGCCGATGACGTTTTCCTCGTTGTCGTCCGCGAACGCGGGAACAGGCAACCGTGAGAGGCCAGGGGCTCCGAGGCTGAGGGCGGCTGCCGTCTTGAAAAAAGTGCGGCGTGTTGGGGGCACATTCGAGTGGAAACATAAGTAGCGCTCCTCAGATGTTTCGGAAGGATGAGATAGGCCCGCAGGATGGTAGCACGGAAATAACTGGATGGCTCAGTCCCGAGTACCGAGCGAAAGGTCAAAAGCATTCAACCGCAGAAGACGCAGAGAACTGCGAAAAGGTCAACGGGATAACAGGTCTCGCGCCAGAGATGTGTCACGCTTGAGGTCCACATAGTTGATTTCGCGCACAAGAGTGTGAGCACCACATGCACGCGGGCGAGGGCACGCGCGCCACACGATTCGAGGAATCCCCATGTTTCAAAACCCGCAAAACATGGGCTACCCCGGCGGATTGCCCCTCAGGCAGCGTCAGTCTTCCGGGCTTTTTCTTTTTTGGTGTCTTGTTTCTTTGAATCTGTTCGTTTCGATTCTTCTTTATTCTGCGTTTGTTCCTCAGCAGCTTTGTTGGTTTTTTCAGAAGCGTGCGGAGGTGAGGCTTCCCCGGCTTGAGGAGCGATTGGGCTCGGGGATTGCTTTGTTGCGGGTGCAGGCTTTTCGGACGCCGCGGATGACACTTTTGAAGATGTTTCCGCACTTTTTGCGGACGAGGACCCTGAGGGGCGATTTGAATCGTCTGATGGTGACTCGGCCACTTCAGAAGATGCGTCTGCGTTGTCAGCGCCCGCGGCATCCTCTTTATGAGGATGATCGACTTGCTTGAGTGCTGCTGCTTTCGGCGTGTCACTGTTTTCTTTCGTGGCGGATTGATCGACTCTGTCTTCCTCAGTTGTCTTCTCTGTTCCCGATCCAGTGGATGGGTGTGACTCGGTGGACTGTTTTGACTCGGCGGATGGTTGTGGCTCATGGGATGGTTTCGGTGTGGACGCTTGTGCGTCTTTTAGGGCCGACGACAACAGGCTCATCGCACGCAAGCGCGTAGCACGCCACCGGACGTTGCTCGCGTTGCCGGCCTGCTCGAGGTAGGGAGCGAGTTGCTCTTGGGTGGCGATGCCCCTGTCTTTGAGGAAGAGCAGGACCGCGGCGCTTTGCGCTTCCAGCGCTTCGAAGGTAGGGAACAACTCGTCCAGAAGCTGCTCAACGATCTTGGTATCCATCCGCGCCCTCCTGAGTCAGAGCTTGGATGCAGGGGGTGGGGTGTTTGAGCAGAACAAATCCGATAGAGAGCGAGGTCTAGGGTTCGGGTGTCAGGTCTCCGTTGTGGGTGTTACGAGGGTTCCGACGTGCTAGCGATGGGAGGGATCGATGGGATCTGCGACTAGGGCTTGAGTTCCTGGGGTTGGGCGGTCCAGGAGGAAGCTTGGGGCTGCGGCGCTGGGGTTGTGGTGATGAGGACGACGCTGATAAGGACGCACGTTGTGCCGATGAGCGTGCGAGGGCCGATGGGTTCGCCTCCGAGAAAGTATCCGATGAGAACGGCGACCGCAGGATTCACGTAAGCGTAGGTGCCGACCTTGGTGGGCGATTCGTGGTGGATGAGCCAGACGTAGGCGGTAAAGCCGATGATCGATCCGGCGACGATCAGGTAGGCGAGCGCGAGCCATGTGGTTCGGGAGACGGAGTGGATGTGGAAGGTGTGGAACTCGCCGAGGAGTGCGGCGGCAGTGCTCAGGAAGACTCCGCCGGCGAGCATTTGGGCGCCAGAGCTCATGGTTTTCGCAGCGGGCAGGGGGAGCTTACGCGTCAGGGCGGAGGCGACGGACCAACTCACGGAGGCGACGAGGAGCGCGCAGGCACCTGCGGTGTCGATGGGCGCGTCCCCGAAGCTGATCGTGCGACTGACGAGAACGGCCACGCCCGCGAGGCCAATCAGAAGAGCGATCGAGAGGCGGGCGGTCAGGCGTTGCGTGCGAAGGATGACGATTTCCGAGATGGCCATGAAGGCGGGGATGGTGGCCATCATGACTGCGGCGATGCCGGAGGGAACGTGTTGCTCGGCCCAGAAGAGGAGACCGTAATCGAAAACGAAGATGAAGATCGCAAGCAAGGATGCGGCGCGCCATTCGCGGAACGTCGGAGAAGGAGTTCCTTTAGCACGCATCCAGAGGTAGAGCACCAGCCCGGCGATGAAGAAGCGCATGCCGGCGAGTAGGAATGGCGGGACTTCGCGCACGCCGACGCGGATCGCGAGGAAGGTCGAGCCCCACACGAAGTAGATGATCGCGAAGGCGAGAAGAACCTTCCAGGTCTCGAGTTTGGTCGAGGCGTGCATGGGTTTCGCGGGCGCGTTGATTCGAAAATTGTTTAGATCAACGGAGAGAGGCAGTGGACGCGGGATTCGATCATTAAAAGTTTTTATGAGGCTATAAAGATGGACCGGTGGCTCGGCAGGGAGAACCGAGTTGCGAGTCCCGAGTATCGAGAAGAGCTCTCAAGCGCAAAGAAAGAAAGATCTGACCACAGGGACACAGGGAAGTCTGGGAAGAGACTCTAACCGCAAAAGGTGCAAAAGAAGAGCGGCAAAGAACGCAAAGAAGAGCGTTCACCACAGGAGACACAGAGCAACACGGGAGATCGGATCATCTGGTGATCGGGCCATCGGGCGATCTGAGATCAAAAGATAGCCGCAACGATCGCAAAGAAAAGTCGCACAGGACACTAAGAACCGCAAGGGATCAGAATCCTGTTTTTGGAGGGGGGGAAGATTTGCTGCCGGGTTCTTTGCGTTTCTCGTCGGTGTCGACGGAGAACAGCATGTAGTGGTCGAAGCTATGGCGGCGGTGATAACGGTGCTTGCGGAAGTCGAAATACAGTTCTGCGCTTTTGGGGAGCCAGAGTGAAAGATTCTTCTTCGGAAACGGAATGGGTCCGTATTCCACGAGTTGGTGTTCGCTGAGAAGTTGAATATCGGGCATGGGCTGGACCATTTCCGCTTCGATGCGAACAATCTGAAACTTGTCGGCGGTGATCCAGGCGCGTCCTTTCAAGTCGACGGCATGGTCCTGGGAGCCGATACGATAGCTGTGCATGCGGTTGGGGCGGTCGGCGCGCTGACGGAAGTGGACGAGCCAGGCGGGCTGTCCGTGCCAGTCGCCGAGACCTTCGCAGGAGAACTCGAAGGTGTCGCGCATGTGGGGATGAAAGACGAGGGCCAGCGCGGCGAAACCGGTGGAAGCGATGTTGTCGGGATAGTCGCTGACGGTCATGCGGTCAGTGCGGAATTCATCGACGGCGAGAAATCCGGGCTGCGGTTCGTAGATGGAGGCGACGTAGTTGTACTTGCGCGTCTCGGTGTGAACCGGGTAGCCCTGCTTGTCGAGCGATTCGTGAAAGAGATCTTCGATGGCGGAGAAGCGGGCGACGTTTTCCACGAGTTCCTCAACGCCTTCTCCCGCGGCAGTGACAACGTGATCAGAGGGGCAGGTGACGTCGGGAGCGACCGCGAGCTTCATGTCGTCGATGCCGGGCGGCTTCCAGGCAACGGGTGCGAGATGGGTCTCGGGAAGAACCTTCAAGGGATCGACGCCGACGAGATGCGCCAAGGTGCGGGTGGTGGCCTCGCTGTCGATCGAGTTGGACGCGGCGACGGGAGTGACGACGGATGGACCGGACTTTGGTTCGGCCGCTTCCTCCTGATAGCTCTGAAGGCTAGCGATGTAAGAGCGCACTTGGCCGACGCTGGTGTGATGCGGAGATTGCTGGAGGAAAACGTTGAGGGCTTGAATTCCTTCCTCGACGTGGCCCGTGTTGGCGAGCGCTTGTCCGAGGACGATTTGGGCGGGCGCAGCGGCGATGCCGCCTTTGGTTATCGCAATCTCGGATTCGGTGCGCGCGCGGTCATAATTTTTTTCGTGCAAGTACGCGTTTGCCAGCAGATCGTGCGGGAGCCAGTTTTCCGGATCGACCGCTACCGCCTGCTCGAGCACGGGCTGCGCCGCGAGATAGTCTTCGCGTTCGAGGTAGGTCCGGCCTAGCAGCGACAGCGCCTGACGATTGCGGGGATCGAGCGAGGTGGCTCTCGAGAGGTAGGTTGCGGCTTGAGTGAAATCGTTCTTTTGGAAGTAGAGATATCCGAGGAGAAAATTCACCTCGGGGCTCGCGGGAGATAGCTTGTGGGCCTGCTCGAGTTGCTTCTGAGCTTCCTTCAGGTGGTTTGACTTCAGCGACGATACGGCGTGCTTGGCATCCTTGCGGACTTTTTCGGGCATCATGCGATCGTCGATGTCGAGGTTCACGGCGGAGGGATCGCGCTCGAGGACGAGGTCGTTCTCGACTTGCACAAGCGAGCCGTCGACATTGATGTCTTTGTGATCGCCGAAGTAGCCGACGGCACTGACCTCGAGCTTGTAGTTCCCGTACGGAAGGCCGGAAAAGACGGAGCGAGAGTCTTCGGTCGTTTGCCATGTGACGGCCTGGGTCGATTGATTGACGAGCTTCAGCAGTGCCTGCCGATCGAGACGAGTTCCTTTGTGCTCGGAGAAGACATTGATGATGAGGGCGGCAGTGTTGGGTGCGCTGAGGTGCGTTGCGATTCCGCCAACAGCGTTTGGTTGTGGGTTGCCTCGATCAAAGACGTCGCCTCGATTTCCATTCGATTGTGCGACGGCTGCGGTCAAGAGAAGCAGAGGGACGACAATGCCCACTTTTCGACAGACGGGTGCGCTCGTTGATGTACGACCCATAAAACACCCCAAGCGAGGGAAGGAGTGATGGCAGCCGCGAGGTGGGCATCCTACGACCGTGACCCCATCCACGACATCATAGACCAACGGGCGGCAGCGTGGCGCGGCTATCTGGGGTGATGGTGAAAATAAATCAGGACGCCGTGCACGACGAAGCCGACAACGAACCAGGCTGCGTTTTCGAGGATGCGCTTGAATTGCGGAGTCATGGCTTAACAATATACGCGGACGGAGTGTGTCGTCGGCAATTGTGAGGCGCGATTTGGGGGGATTGTTGGCCAGAGTTTTTGTTGCAGAAGCTACGGGCGTCCGCGGAATTGGTTGATCTTCCGGCGGTCGCGCTTGGAGGGCCGGCCGATGGGTGCCGGAGTGAGGTGCATCATGGCTTTGCGTTCTTCGGCGATTTTGCGCCGCTGCTCGCGGCTGACTTCGGTTTCGAGATAAAGCGTCTGAGCGACGGAGGCAGGGCCGCGAACTTCGCTGAGTTGAAGGATCTGGACTTCGAACTCGGGTCCTTCGGTCTTGATGTGGAGCATGTCCCCGACGTGAACTTCGCGGGCAGGTTTGGCGGGTTGGTTGTTGCACGCTACCCGTCCGAGTTCGCAGGCGCGAGCGGCCAGCGAGCGCGTTTTGAAAAAGCGGGCGGCCCAGAGGAATTTGTCGATGCGCGGCATAAGAAGCAGGTGTTAGGTCTCGGGTGTCAGGTCTCAGGAGTCCGGTCTTCGGGTTA
>Ga0126373_10004499_pt1 | contig 10670 bp, 9 predicted proteins | sample PanSoiMetPlot_11_FD_92545 | JGI IMG/M metagenome (GOLD analysis project Ga0126373, IMG submission 92545) | Tropical forest soil microbial communities from Panama - MetaG Plot_11 | ecosystem: Environmental > Terrestrial > Soil > Tropical forest > Bulk soil | place: Panama | collected 2016-02-17
CCTGCGAAATCGTGTATTCGATGGGCGCAACTTCTGTGCCGCCCCAGGACAGAGCCCACAACTGATCAGAAACCAGAGTGGAGGGGATCTAGGCGGACCGATACGGAAGGACAAAGTGTTCTTCTTCGCGGCCTATGAAGGCCTGCGGCTGATCAAGGGATTGTCGGTTCAAAACACGGTCCCAACAGTGGCTCAGAGAAATGGTGACTTTTCCAGTCTATTCACGGGAATATCGGCGAATGCCTGTGCAAACGGCAGCGGTCCCTCGTTTGATTCGGGACAGCTTTTTGATCCCGCAAGGGAGTTCAACATTACCTGCAGCGATGGATCCGCAGCAATATATGGCACACCCATCCCCAACAACAACATCGCCGCTTATTTGGGTGGCGTTAAGAATCTCGATCCAGTAGCACAAAAGGTGCTCGCTCTTTATCCGCTGCCGAATAGAGGTGGAAATATATTTGTCAATCAAGACCCGGAGCGACGCCAAGACAATCAGATCGATGCGCGTGTCGACTGGACGGTCTCCGAGAAGGATCGCGTGTTTACGCGCTACCTATTTGGAAATTCGAATCAGAAATTTCCCGGCCTGCTCGCCAACAGTGGCGTTGGGTTCGGCCCTTTCAACGGTTTCCAGCATTTTCGCGGTCAAAACGCGGTCGTGGGATGGTCTCACTTTTTCGATCCTTCTTTGATCAATGACCTGCGCATCGGTTACCAGCGAAATTACATGAGGGAAACCTGCCAGGCGTGCCCGCGACCGCCCGGAACTCTCGCAAGTTTCGGTATCGTTGGGCTGGCTGCCCCCAATCCGTCCTTGGAGCTGTATCCCAACATTACGTTTAGCAACTTCTCCGCATGGGGCGACGGTTTCCCCGGGTTTTTACCCGATATACTGCCGGATGAGGAAATGAAAATAGAGGATACGATCACGAAGGTCAAAGGACGTCATCAGTTGACTTTCGGCGGGGATCTAAACCTCTGGAGAACGAAAGGGGTCGAGGATCCATTCCAGGTAAACGGGCAGTTATCGTTCACCGGAGTATTTTCGAGTCTCAACGGTGAAGCGGGTGGTGCCACCACTGCTGCCGACCTAGCGGACCTGGAGCTTGGATACCCAGGCAACAACAAATCGTTCTTTCAGAAAAATGCAATTATCACCAATCTGGTTGGGGGACAGTGGTCCGCCTTATTTTTCCAAGACAACATCCGTGTGAATTCGAGATTGACGATCGAAGCGGGCCTCCGATGGGAATATCACAAGCAGCCTGTGGATAGCAACAATCAGATTTCCGCATTCTATCCCCTGGCGAAGAATTTCCGTCCTGGAGATGCCCTCTTGCTCACGGCCTTGCCCGACGCAGCTAACGATGCCCTTTGCTCCGATCCGCGATTTATTTCCGGTACTGGACAGTGCCTTATCATGACTTCGGCCATTCGGAGACAGAAAGGATTAAGTGGCAATCAAGTCAGGCAAGTGAGTTACGGCCCAGGCTCGGGGGACTGGGCGCCGCGGCTGGGGCTTTCCTGGAGGCCGACACAGTCGGACAGATTGATTGTTCACGCTGGAGGCGGGATATTTTACGACTTGCTTATCACAAATGCGCTGGGCGCAATTGCCAACAACAACCCTGTGTCCACATCGACACCTACTTACATTGCCGTTGGAGGGGTGCCCCCACCGCCCAATGGCAAGACGCAAGAGATATTTGCAAACGCGGCAAACTCCACCGTGGCCCAACAACAGTTGTCCCTCATGCCCACTCCGTTCTATAGAACGCCAACTGTATATGAATGGAGCCTGAGCTTGCAATCGCAATTGGCGACAAACCTGGCGTTGGAGGTGGGTTATGTAGGCAATCGGGGCGTTCATGCGGATGCCACCCATCCGGGCGATGGCAACCAGCCGGTTCCTGGTCCCGGAGACCTTCAGCCACGCCGTCCCTGGCCCGATTTCGGTCCTCTCTTTTACGACGATTTCAGTGCTTTCTCGGTGTATCACGCCCTAAACGTGAAACTCGAAAAGAGATTCTCCCGCGGATTTCAGGCGCGCCTCGCCTATACATACGCGAAGTTGATGGACGATAACGGCGGTAATGCGGATAACGTCACGTTCGACATTCAAGATGATAACAATCAGAGAGCTGATTATGCGGTGGCCGACCTCAGCTTGGCTCACCGGATGGTCTTCACAGGCATCTGGGAGCTTCCTTTCGGGAAGAATAAGCGTTTCCTGAACGACAGTGGCTTGAAAAATGTTGTAGCCGGCCAATGGACCGTCTCCGCATTCGCTTCCTATCAGAGTGGATTCCCATTCACGGTCACAACTACCTCTGATCCTTCGAACACGAACTCCACATCGCCTAGGCCGGATAGAGTATGCCGCGGCGACAACGGTCCAACGACTGTGGACCAATGGTTCAACACGAGCTGCTTCGTCAGTGTTCCACCAGGCATATTCCGGTTCGGAAACTCAGGCCGCAACATACTCACTGGCCCGCATTTCTCGGATATCGATATGTCGCTGATTAAGCGTTTTAATATCGGTGAGCGGATCAAATCGGAGTTCCGGGCTGAATTCTTCAACCTCGTCAACCATCCTAATTGGGGCACTCCGAATGCTGTTCAGGGCGGCAGCCAGTTTGGCCATATACTGACCGCGGCGGAACCCAGAGATATTCAGTTCGGTTTGATTTTCAAATTCTGATCAAATCGCAAACTTGCAATGGAGTTTGATTGAAAATGCAGATGTATCTTCCACCAGTGTGACGATAGGTAGATCGTTGCGGCATCATGGGAGCGCCCCGATCGTAAACTTCCCTCGACTCGCTTGCCGATCCATGGTGGGACCGCGGCTCACGTTTAGCTTATACGCCAGAACTTATACGCCAGAAAATGTGCGCTCGTCCTTACGGAATTGCATCGAGCAACAGCCGGACCATCTTGTACCGAAACCTTACAAAGCTGCACTGGGTCGATATCGCTCCAAAGCGCTTCCTCTTTCCCGGAGTATGTGCCTCTCGAAAATCCGGAACGGTCTGAACTGACACGAATTATACTTCGTTGCGAGTTCTCTGCTCCGATGCCTACTTCTCTGCTCGTGCTCTTCGTCACCCTACGTTCCACCCTCCGTTCCCGAGTAGACCTCCAACTCGAAAACTTGGCGCTACGCCATCAAATCGGCGTGCTGCAACGCTCGGTGAAGAAGCGCCCAAAATTAACATCAATTGATCTCCTCTTCTGGGTTTCTCTATCCCACCTCTGGCGCGGTTGGCGCTCGACGTTGGTCCTCGTTAAGCCGGAAACGGTTGTGGCCTGGCATCGTAGGGGGGTCGCTGGTTTTGGACTTGGAAGGTTCGACGGGGACAGCCCGGGCGCCCCGTCGTCAGCCGTGAGGTTCGAGATCTGATCCGCAGGATGTGCCGACAGAATCCTACTTGGGGTGCACCGCGCATTCACGGCGAACTGCTCAAACTCGGCATCGAGATCGGCTCGACTAGCGTCACCAAGTACATGGTGCGCTGCCGCAAGCCACCCTCGCAAACCTGGCCGACCTTCCTGGAGAACCACATCTCACAGCTGGTTTTCATCGATTTCTTTACGGTCCCGACCATTCGTTTTCAGGTCCTCTACGTGTTTCTGGTCCTAGCCCATGATCGTCGTCGCATACTGCCCTTCCATGTGACCCGCCACCCAACCGCGGAGTGGACTGGGCAACAACTGCGAGAAGCCTTGACCTTTGACCAATCCCCACGCTACCTGCTGCGGGATCGCGATGCGATTTAAGGCCAGGACTTCCGAGAACAGGTAGGAGACATGGGTATTGAGGAGGTATTATCGACGCCGCGCTCTCCTTGGCAACGAGCGTACGTGGAACGGGTGATTGGCTCAATTCGGCGGGAATGTCTCGACCATGTGATCGTGTTCGATAAAGGTTCGCTCCGCCGAATCCTTGCTTCTTGTTTCGATTACTACCACCGGTCCAGAACGCACCTATCGCTTGGCTAAGACTCGCCGGAGCCACGCCCGATGCAACCACCCGACATCGGGCCGGTCGTGGCGATATCTCAGGTGGGTGGCTTGCACCATCGCTATGAACGACGGGCCGCCTGAAACCGCCAAGGTCGCGCGTGGTTCTGCAGTTCTGCTCGATCCTCTGAGATCGGTGTCTGACATGCGCGCATCCGCGCTTGCCTACCATCGATTCTGGGAACCTCGTTCACGAACGCAAACAGTCTTTCTCAACCGGTTGCGAGATCCGAATCTTGTGGAGCGGCAGCGTGCACCAGATCCCGTATGAAATTTCCGTCAGCCACAACACTTCTTTCGGGCGACAGCCGCGTATTTCTTGGCGAGGTACTGCACGGAGTCAGAACTCGGCGGTTCCCCCCGCTTGCTCGGGAATAGGATCTTGGAACCATCCTTGCCTTGTTCTTCGATCCACCCCGCCAGTACCTTCACCGTGGGCTTGGCCCAAGGCGTGCATCGCTGTTTTCGTCCCTTTCCGTGACAGTGAACGTGTGCACCGTTTGTGAGTAAGATATCACTCTGCCGCAAGCTTGTGAGCTCGCAAAGCCGCAAGCCCGTCTGCATGGCAGTCACCAGCAGAGCGTGGTCACGACGCCCGAGCCAAGTCTTCCGGTCGGGGGCCGCCAGCATGGCCTTGATCTCAGGTTGAGTTAAGAAGTCAACTAAGGGTCGCGCCTGCTTTTTGTTGGGGATGGCCAAAACACGTTGAATAAAAGCTGCGTGTTGAGGTGCTTCCAGGGCGGCGTAGCGAAAGAAGGAGCGAATCGCCGTTAAGCGCAGATTCCGGCTTCGCGCACCGTTGGTGCGGTGATTCTCCAGATCTTGTAAGAACGCTCCTAAGAAGGGGGCGTTGAGATCTTCCGCTTTGAGTTGCCGATGGCGGCTTGTGCAATCTCTTCTGCGCGAAGCGAAGCAATATGCGGAAGGCATCCCAATAGGAAGCAATGCGGACTGGCCCGGCGCTGCTCGATGAGTCGTTGCGTGAAGAAGGACTGCAACAAAGCTGGGAAGTCAGGGATTTCCTCATAGGATGGTTCCCCACCTTTCCTCTATGCATTGGCCCGCCTCGCCCCGTAGTTCAGGCGTGCTGGTCAGATACCAATAGGTATCGGTGGCATGGGCGTGACCCAGATACGTGGATAAGCTAGGTAAGCACCGTTCGACATCCTTCCCCTGGCGATACCAACGCACTAAGGTCTCCACCGCAAAACGGTGGCGAAAATCGACGAGACGTGGACCATGACTAACGCATTCGTGTCGCAGTCCAATCTGGCGAGACAGCTGGTAAAAGGTTCGGCGGACCTGGCCACCGTCCAAACGTGTGCCACGACTGAATACGAAGACGTGGGAGACATTTTTGCCAGCAAAGAAGCGATCCCGACGTTTCATGTATGCGGACAGGACCCTCAGGGTCGAGGGGTGCAAAGGCAGCAATCGCGATTTGCCGAACCTACTTCGATGAATCGTGACTACTCCCTTCGTCCCAATCCACATCTTTCCCTTGCAGGTTGAGGGCTTCGCTCACTCGCATGCCGGTGACGGCCAACAACCCAAAGAAACAGTAGTAGGTCCAGCGCTTCAGACTGTAGGTTAGCCGCAGACTCTGGGCTGCTCTCAGCGGTTGCAGGATTTCTTGTGTGGAGTACAGGTAGGGTCGCGCCCGCTGGGGACGATAGGGCAACAAACCTACCGGGGGAATCTCGGTAAACGGGTCCTCGCCGATCCGATAACAGGCAAATCCTCGTATTACACGGAGACGACGCGCCCATTCTGCCGGCTGTTGGTGTGGATGTTGCGTGGCAAACTGCAAAGCCAGGGGAGTGGAAATGCGAGTGGCTCTCCTCTTTTTAAGAAAAGAGATAAACTTCCGCAAACAACTCTCATGATATTGGAGCTTGAAACCCAGACTGCGTCGCAACGAAAGATCGTTTTTCACTGCTTGCTGCAGGGCTTTCATCGGGCACCTCCCAGCCAAGGGAGGGCTAAACGGCGAAGGGCGGTGGCCGAACAATGGTACAAACTGAGTGCGAGGCAGCACTCTCGCTTGCGTTGGTCTTTCCGTGCACAACGACAATCGGGCAAAGGAGAGTATTACCGCGAGAAGAGACGTCTCCAATGATCAACATATCGTGTTCACTTCGTCCATGCTTTCTAGTGTCCTGTATCCGTTAGCGCTGAGCGAGCTCTACCTGGGGATCGGACCCGTAATGAGCAATTCACCAAAGCCGGATGGATCATGAAATGCCTTGAGACCGCACCAGTCAAAATAGTCATAGGCTCTCGTATTAGGATCCTTGCCATTCACGGCAAAATCGATTCCGAGAATGGTATGCTCCTCTACCGGCTCAATTCCGATCTCCTGCCAAGGAACCGCTACCTGCACAACATAATGATAATCATCTAGCACTCGAACCATGTGTTGCGCGTTGCCGTTCCATTGCGGGTCGGGCTGCCCCGACGGCGTACCGCGGTCGTCATATACCGCATTCAAGATATTGATGTGGTAAGAAAAATCGTCGGGCATGAACTGCTTCGTGCGGTGCAACCGGGGATCAATCAAGAACTCCACGCCATCGTCTTCCCATAGTCTGTCGCCATCACGCTCACGGACGCTGGCCTGCAAGTTCGACGAGTGGACATCGAATGCCAGATAAAGATTTCGTTTATCCCACAGTGCATGGACAGTCGCCCGGCGGGAATGGCCTGCCAGAGGCCTCCCTTCAAATGTCACTGTTTCCGCCCTGTGCCATTTCGAAAGATCGCCATCAAGCGGAATCGGCACGTCCGTCTTGAATGCTCGGATCCTGTGCCGGCCATCTGATGCCGCTGACCCATCCGTCGTAGCAATAATAGCCACGAGCAGTGAAATGAGACTAGGAAGAACCCAATTCCAAGTTACTTGAAACAATTCTTATCCTCCGTGCGGCAGTAGCGGAATACGTTTCCGACCTTGGCGCCTAGAAACTATCCGTTCTGTCGTGCCACCAAAAGCTGTCCCATTCTCTTCTGGATATTTTTCTGCCAGAGCTCGAATGTCGTAAGTGAACTGCAGGAAACGCGTCTCCCATCTTCTGGCCTGCGCGGGAGTGTAGTGATAAAAACCCTTGGCGTTCGCTACGCCTCGCCCACCGGATTGGACGATCCTCTGCATGAGCTCTGGAACCTCTTGGCTGCAATCGAGATCGGGTAGAAGATCACGCATGACCGCGCAGTAGGCCGGGATTCCAGTAAGATCCATGAAGCGAAATGGCCCGGCAAACGTGATCCAATATCCCAGATCGTTCCTTAATGAGCGATCAACATCGGCGATCGAGGCGACACCCGACCCCACCAAATGGAATGCCTCCCGCAACATCGCATACATAACTCGATTCGTGATAAATCCGCGCACATCCTTGCGCAGGAGAGAAGGTTGTTTCCCCCACTGCCGTGCCAACGCGAGAGCATGCTCGGCATGGTTCGGCATCGTCTTCTTTCCGCAAATGATTTCCATAAACTTCGTTATGTGAGCGGGCTCCCCCCAATGAATGCCCAAAATACGCTCTGGATGCAGCGCAGATTGTTGGAGGAGGGTGGGGGGAATGGCGGAGGTGTTGCTTCCAAGCAGCGTATCAGCAGGCACAACTTGCTCGATTTTCTTGATTACCTGCCTCTTAACTTCAAGATCCTCGACTACGCTCTCGATGACTATCTGACATTCGCGGAGAAGGCCATAGTCGTTCGAAATGCTCAGCCTTTGCAAAACGTCGTTCGGTTCCGCCTCTAGTAGACGCCCTCCTCTGGAGCCCTGAAGAAGAGCTAATACTCGGCGGGGAGCCTTCTTGCGTCTGGCTGGGTCCTCTTCTATTGCAACCACAGTGTGGCCGGCCACAAGCAAGCAAGAAGCGATACTGCTCCCCATCAGCCCCATGCCGACAACACCTGCATTGCGGCAGGCAACAGTTCGCGGTCGTGCCTTGGCGGGCAAGGAAGCCGACTTGGCTGGATAGGTAGTTTTTCGACCACGCATCATCGTGCTCCTGATATTCCCTCTCATTGCGCTGCGGGCACCGCCTCATATTTTCTTGAGGCTCGTCTGTTCTCCCAAAGGGTGATCAGCAGAGTGCTACCCAGAATCAATAGCCCGCCAACAATCGCCAGTGGGGTTAGCCTTTCCTTGAGCCAGATCGCGGCAATTGGAATCCCAAAGAACGTAATCAAATAGTTCGACAGTGCTGCCTGAATGGCATCGAGCTGTTTGAGAGCCTTAAGAAACAGAACCATCGATAGATAATTGTGGAAAAAAGTGAGCAGGGCGAGCCCGATCCAAGTCCGAAGGGTGAAATGAGGAATAACGGCGAACACTCTGGGTTCCTGAGCTAGAGTCAACGGCGTCATCACGAAAAACATCGCCAGGTACGTGAAAAACAGCATTTCTGTCGGCGAGTATCGCTTCAGCATCTTTTTGCCGTAAGAGTTGTAAAAGGCACTGCCCAAAGTACCTACGAAAATCAGGACGTTGCCGTATAGGTAGCCCTTGCCAAAGTTCAGCGTTCGAAAGTCGATATCGGAACACATAAGGACACCGATGATCGCCACGCCGAAACTGACCCACCTTATAGGCGTCATTCTTTCGTGCAAGAAGATAAATGCCAAGAATGCGGTAGACACGGGCAACGTCAGCATGAGCAACGCTGCGTTACTGGCGAGCGACATGCGGGTGCCCCAGGTGATAAACACCTGACCAGGAAACACGCCGACAACAGCAAGCAAAAGGAAAACTAGAATATCGCTCGTTCGCCAGTCACGATTTTCGGGGCTATTCGCCTCCAATCTAACCAGCGGATAAAGCATCACGGTGGCCAGTGTCATCGGCCCCCAGACCGTGAAGAGCGAGCCCACCTGATCCTGCACCAATTTGACGCAAGTAAATTGCAATGCCCACATGAAGTTGCAGCTGAACAGAAGAAGCCAGGATCGCATCGCTGGATTTCACCTCGAAATCAGTTCTAATGCGCACTTGACCTGTTCAAGCGTAGCTTGGATGTCTTCTCTGGTGTGCGCAAAAGAGATGGAGCATTGCTTAGTCGCAAGCGGGAAGAAATAAATGCGCAGCTCGATCAATTTCCTGCGGAGGTCTTCATCAAAACGGAAGTCGTGGTGGACCGCCAAATCGTGCCAGTCTTTCGGGCAGTGGTCCATAAAATAGATACAGAAAGCAGATCCCTGCCTGGCGACTACCGCCTCAAGGCCTAGACTGCGAAGAGTTCCTTCCAACCCCTCCTGCATCTCTTCTCCTAACAACTCGACGTGCCGATAGACCTCGCCATCATTCATGAAAAGGCGCTCTATTGTGGCGATCGCGGCCGCAGTCGGGACAGGGTGCGCGTTGTACGTGCCGGCCAGGAGGACTCGCTTCGAAGGATCAGGATGAACAAACCACTTCATCAACTCTTTCCTGCCGCCGAGCGCAGCGATCGGGTAGCCATTAGCCATAGCTTTACCAAGGACGACTAGATCTGGCGTTACATCGGCAATCTTTGCATAGCCGCCAAGTCCGTGACGGAAACCCGTCTTGACCTCATCGAGAATGAGGACAAAGCCATACCGGTCAGCCAATCGCCGCAAACCCTCCAAATATCCCGATTCCGGCTTGATGATGCCGATATTTTGGAGAATCGGCTCCGTGATAAGGGCAGCGACGGAATACTTTTGGCAAACGAAATCCACCGAGCCAAGATCGTTGAAGTTAATAGGGTGAACAAGTTTCTGGTGTTCTCGGGGAATTCCGGCGCTGATCGGGATATAAGGGTACTCGCCGGGAGAGACCCGCTGCCCCACCACGTCGAGAGGCGTCATCAGATTACAGCAGACATCATCATGCCATCCGTTGTAACCGCCCTGCATTACGATGACGTGACCTCTTCCAGTGACTGCGCGAGCTAAGCGGATTGCCTGATAGGTAGCCTCGCTTCCGCTGTTTAGGAATTGAACTTCCTCAATTGCTGGGACGTGTCGGCAGATAAGTTCAGCTAGTTGCCCTTCCAGTTCGGTGGTTCCAGAGCCGTAGAGGCTAGCCGATTGCCGCAGAACAGAGATAACCGCCTCATTTACATACGGATCATTGTGCCCTAAGAAATGCGGAGCGAAGGCAGCGTGGTAATCGATGTATTTGTTTCCGTCCGCATCCCATATATATGCGCCTTGCCCTTTGACGAAGACAATCTCAGGGTGCACAGCCCGGTTCACTGACACAACGCCGCCAGGTATAAATCTCTGATTATGGTTCAGGATCTCTGAAGATTTCGCATGACCCGTCACGACGTCGGTTTGCATTGTGGACTCCTTCCGACATTCTTACGTTTTGTTTCGACAACCTCGCTCAACCCGCGACTTCATATGCGCGATCATGTCACGCGCATTCCTCTTGCAAGGAAATGACTGAACATATCCACCTTCGACTGACCAAAAAGGTTTAGCTGACATCTGTGTATACATCCTGGATTCTCACCAGCTAAAGAAGCTCATTATGCCCTGATGAAAATTCTTCGCTGGTACATCCAGAACAGGATGAGCCATTCAACTGCCAGAATCCCAACCTGTTGGAACAATAATCCGGAATTGGGCAAAACCCTCGCAATCCATTGTGTGAAAACGTTCAC
>Ga0126373_10004500_pt1 | contig 10670 bp, 9 predicted proteins | sample PanSoiMetPlot_11_FD_92545 | JGI IMG/M metagenome (GOLD analysis project Ga0126373, IMG submission 92545) | Tropical forest soil microbial communities from Panama - MetaG Plot_11 | ecosystem: Environmental > Terrestrial > Soil > Tropical forest > Bulk soil | place: Panama | collected 2016-02-17
CCGACCGGCTGGGCCATGGCCTTCAACACGCCGTTCAAGATGTGGAAACGCTACGAGTTCAACGGCGGTACCTCAGATCCGTGCATCATCGCCTGGCCCGCTGGCCTCGGCCACGGCGGCGAGATCAGGCGTCAGTACCACCACGCGATCGACCTTGTGCCGACGATCCTGGACTGTCTCTCGATCAGCGCACCAGGCGTGATCAAGGGCCACACGCAGTCGCGCTTCGACGGCCTCAGCATGCGGTACTGCTTCGAGGACCCGTCCGCCCCGTCGCAGCGGCACACGCAGTTCTACTCCATGCTCGGTTCGCGGGCCATCTGGCACGACGGATGGAAGGCAGTCACAACGCACCCAACGATCAGCGGCTGGGGCCACTTCAACGACGACACGTGGGAGCTGTACCACACTGACGTCGACCGAGCAGAGCTGCACGACCTAGCCGCGGAGCAGCCCGACAAGCTCCGCGAACTGGTGAACATGTGGTTCGCCGAAGCCGGTGCGAACCACGCATTCCCGCTCGACGACCGCTCGCCGGTCGAGATTCTCCTGACCGAACGGCCGCAGCTGGCCGGCCCGCGAAATCGCTACACCTATTACCCGGGCACCGCGGAGATCCCAGAGCATCAGGCAGTAAACGTCCGCAACCGCTCGTACTCGATCGGCGCGCTCGTCGACATTCCCACGATCGGGGCCGAGGGCGTCTTGTTCGCGCATGGCTCGCGGTTCGGCGGGCACGCGCTCTACGTCAAGAACAACCGGCTGCACTACGTGTACAACTTCGTCGGCATGGTTGAGCAGAAGATCGACGCTACCGAGAATGTCCCGGTCGGCGAGAACCTGATCCTCTCGGCCTCGTTCGATAAGCAAAGCGAAGATCCCCCCGGCGTTGCGACCGGCACACTGTCGCTGTACTACGGCGACCGCAAGGTTGGCAGCGGCCAGATCAAGTCGCAGCCGGGAAACTTCCAGCTCGCGGGCGAAGGCCTGTGCATCGGCTATGACAGCGGCGGGGCCGTCACCGAGGACTATCCGGGGCAGCGGCCGTACACCTTCGCTGGCGGAACGATCAAGCGCGTCGTCATAGACGTCAGCGGCGCGCCCTATGTCGACCTGGAACGCGAAGCCGCGGCCATGCTCGCCAGAGAATGAATTTCATATGGGAACGGGGTTAGCTGCCCTCAGCCCCGTCCAGACCTGCGTCCCACTCCTCGCCTGGTGACACGTCCGCAGCATGCGGACTTGCCGGGAACGCCAGTGTGAAGGTCGAGCCGTTTGGGCCGGTATGCACGTCGGCTGTTGCGCCGTTGGCTTGAGCAATCCGGGCCACGATAGCCAGCCCCAGCCCGGAGCCTGGCATGCCTCGTGCGGCGGGTGCCCGGTAGAAGCGCTCGAAGATGCGCGGCAGGTCGTGGTCGGCTATGCCTGGGCCGCGATCGGTGACCGATACCTGGCCGCTCTCGACGACCACGCGCACGGCGGCGTCGAGCGGAGTCCACTTGATCGCGTTGTCGACCAGATTACAAATGGCGTGATCGACCGCAGCAGGGTCGACATCGACCATGCAGGGGTGAAGTTCTGCGACGATGGCTGCGTGCGGAACGCGCTGCCGCACTCGGCGCAAGGTCTCGTCGGTGAGCAGGTCCAGCCGGACGGTCTCGCGATGCGGCGTCGACTCGTGGTAACGCGCGAGGTCGAGTAGGTCATTGATCAATTGGTCCAGCTCGCCAGCCTGCTCTCTAGCTGCTCGCACGAGCATGGGTGCCTGGGCATCCGCCAGTCCGGCGCCGTCCTGGAGAAGGTCAAGGTTTGTGGTGATGCTGGTCAGCGGCGTGCGGAGCTCGTGCGAGGCATCGGCGACCAGTTGGCTCTGAGCAGTGACAGATTCGTGCAGGGCAGCCAGCATGGTGTCGAACGAAGAGGCGAGCCGGCCCACCTCATCCTTGGTACCGGTCGAATCGATGCGCGCGGTTAGGTCACCGGTTTGGGTCACGTGCTCGGCGGCCGAGGTTAGCTCCGCGATAGGCCGCAGGATGCGGCCCGCGGTCAGCCTTGCCGCCCCGTAGGTGAGCGCTGCGGCTGCGACCGTGAGTCCGGCCAACAACAGAGCCGCACTGCGCAGCGCACCGTTGTCGGCGTTGGCTGCACGGCCGGTCAGTACCAGGCCGCTGCCAAAGGTGGCTGGCATCGCAGCAGAATAGACGCGGTACTGCTGACCGCTTTCATGCACGTTGGCAAAGAAGGCTGGCTGCGCGCGCCCGGCAACGGCGACGTCGCGGCGGTCCAGCGGCCCGAACCGGCTCGGTTGACCAGTCGCCACGGGGCCTCGAAGCACTTGGACAAGCACGCTCCCAACCGTGATAGGCCTGCTGAGATCAGGCACCGCTCCGTTGGAGCTCGCCGCCGATTGCTTGATGCTCCTCGCGACAACGCCGACTTGCTGGGCCGCGTCCACGAGGTTTCCGTCAACTCGGGAGCGCAGGCTGGCTGCATAGGAGAAGTAGAGAACGCTGCTGACCGCGGCGAGGACGACGAGCACACCGACAGCTGCGGCCACTGACACGCGGTTCCGCAGCGTCACGGCGCGTCTCGCAGGACGTAGCCAAGGCCCCGCACGGTATGCAGAAGGCGTGGCTCCCCCGCAGCCTCGGTCTTGCTGCGCAGATAACTCATGTAAACCCAGAGGTTGTTCGATCGCAGGCCGAAGTCATATCCCCATACGGCCTCAAAGATCTGCGAGTGGCTGAGCACCCGACCTGGGTTGCGCAGGAACAGCTCGAGCAGCTGGTACTCGGTGCGGGTGAGGGGCACCTCGCGCTCGCCGCGCGTGACTCGCGCTGCAGCAAGGTCGAGCACCAAGTCGCTGTAGGTGAGTCGTTCGTCGCCGGCGGTGTTGCGGCGCAGCAAGGCGCGCAAGCGGGCACGCAACTCGGCAAGGGCAAACGGTTTGACTAAGTAGTCGTCGGCGCCAGCGTCAAGGCCCGCAACACGATCATCGACCAAGCCGCGCGCGGTGAGCATCAAAATGGGCGTGCGGTCACCACGGGAACGAAGCCGTCGGCACACCTCAAGCCCGTTGGGCTCGGGTATCGCCACATCCAGCACGATCGCGTCGGTGCCCGCGGTGGCAAGCTGGGCCAGCGCCGCGGTGCCGTCCTCGACCGCCTGCACCTCATAACCGTCACGCCCCAGCGCAGTGGACAGCGACCGCAGCACCGCCGGATCGTCGTCGACTACCAGCACTCGCATGCGAACCATTGTGCGCGAGGTTCGCTCCGGACAGCCCTGCCTACTTGCCGGCCAAAGCCTGCTTGACCCCGGCTAGTGCCGCCGCCAGCTTCGCCGGGCTCACTCCGAGACCGTGGGCGATCGCCGCGAACGCAGGATCTGTCGAATCCAATCCATCCGTGCCGCTCAGGGCAACGACCTGCTGCAGAGTGTGCAGGGCGGCAGAGCTACTGATGCCTAGCTCCCTGGCAAGAGCCGCGACCGCCGTCGGCGAGGTGAAGCTGGGGACGGATTTCCCGGACGCCCCCGCCGCCTTGGCTGCCGCCGCGGCCCTGGACCCCCTACCCGGGACCTTGCTGGCCGCCGACGGAGACTTGGCCGGCCCGCCGACGGCCGCGGATGGTGACGGCTTGCCAGACGGCGAGCCGGAGCCAAACGCAAAAGCGGCGGCCGGAACCACGACCGCCGCGGCAACGACGCCGGTCACAAGCACACGACGAATGGGGACTGACATGCCACGCTCCTTCATTCATGGGATGCATGACAGTCCAACGGCCGCACCCAAGAGCAACCGTCTGGTGACCTTAAAACAACCTAGGAGGCTAGAGGGCAACACCCAGCAGCGCGTCGACGGCCTGCCGCGGACTAGAGGGCAACACCGAGGAGTGCGTCGACTGCCCGCCGCAGGCTAGAGGGCGACACCCAGCAGCGCGTCGACGGCCTGCCGCACTAGCCTGCCCGAACCAGCTGCTGATCCAGCAATTGCCCGATCGGCCCACTCGTCGATCACAGCAATGGCACCGGGCGAGTCGAGGTCATCCGCGAGGCGCTCGCGCACGGCCTGGACAACTTGCTCCCCTGTCTGCAGACCGGACTGATCCGCGGCGTCCGCGGCACCGCGCCACTGAGCTAGCCGTTGCTCGGCTGCCGACAAGGATTCAGCGGACCAGTCCCAGTCGCCTCGGTAGTGGTGCGACATAATCGCCAGCCGGATTGCCATCGGGTCATGACTGGCCTCGATCAGCTTGGACACGAATACCAGGTTCCCGCGGGACTTGGACATCTTCTCGCCGTCGAGCCGGACCATGCCTGCGTGCGCGTAGCGCCGGGCGAACGCGTCACCTCTGCTGAGCGCCACCCTCGCGTGCGCGGCACTCATTTCGTGATGCGGGAAGATCAGGTCGCGACCACCAGCCTGCACGTCGAACGTTTTGCCGAGGTAGTGCGTCGCGATCGCGGCGCATTCGACATGCCAGCCTGGCCGCCCCAGGCCGAACGCCGATGGCCACGAAGGTTCGCCCGGCCGCTCGGCCAGCCAGACCATCGGGTCCACCGGATCCTTCTTGCCTGGCCGGGATGGATCGCCGCCGTTCTCCGCGGAGAGCCTGATCATCTCCTCTGTGCCCAGGCCGGACACCTTGCCGAACTTGGGATCGGCGGCGCGGAAGAAGTAAACGTCTCCGTCCAGTTCGTACAGCGCACCATGATCGGCGAGTTCCTGGTTGAACGCCGCGATGAGCGGCATCGCCTCGACCGCGCCAATGTAGTGAGCTGGCGGCAGCACGCGCAGGGCCGTCATATCGGACCGGAACAGCGCGATCTCTCTCACAGCAAGCTCGCGCCAGTCTTCTCCGTCGCGGTTTGCCCGTTCGAGCAGTGGGTCGTCGACATCGGTGATGTTCTGCACGTAGGTCACTTGCTTGCCAGCATCAAGCCAGGCGCGGACGAGCAGATCCCAGGCCAAATAGGTAGCAGCGTGACCCATGTGGGTCGCGTCATATGGCGTGATGCCGCAGGCATACAGCGTGGCTGTGCCGCCCGGCGCCGCCTCGACTAGCGAGCCGCTCGCCGTATCCCAGATCAGCACACGTTGGCTGGTCCCAGGCAGATCAGGTACCGGGGCGGCGGGCCAAGCTTCCATGCCGGTCAGACTATCGGGCCAGTTCAAAGGCATGTGCCAGCGCGATCAGTCGTGGCTCACTCCATGCCGGTCCGATGAATGAAAGGCCAACCGGCAACCCGCGAACCTGGCCCGCCGGAACCGTGATCGACGGATAACCGGAAACGGCAGCCGGCCCTGATGAACCCCAGCCGTGCGCGTCGCCCATCACGAGGTCGGTGAGCCTGGCGGGGTGCCCGGTCACTGCTATCACGGCGTCGAGCCGATGCGCGATGAGCGCCGAATCGATGGCGCCGCGGGCGAGCCGAGTCGCGGCCAGCCGCGACTCCAGGTACCCAGGTTCGCTCAGATCGCCGCTAGTGGCCTCGGCGGCTTCGAACAGTTCCTGGCCGAAGTGCTCGAGAACAACGGCCCCGTTCCTGGTATTGAATTCGATTAGTTCGCGGAGGTCAGCCGGGTGCTCGCCGCCGAGGCCAGCTAGGTAGGCGTTGATGTCGTGCTTGAACTCGACGGTCAGCGCGGCGATTTCCGGCTCGCCAATGCGATCGACATCCCTGAGCTCGACCGGGTCGATCACCTCTGCCCCGCTGCGCTTCAATGCCACGATCGCGGCGTTCATCAGCTCTACAATCGCCGCCCGATCGTCAGGTTCCGCACCTGCCCGCCAGACGCCAAGCCGCGCACCCTCGAGCGCGGCGGGATCGAGGTGCTGGGTGTAGTCGCACACGTTTCCGGCCGCGTCCGCTGTCGGCGCGTCCGCCGAATCAGCACCGGCGATGACAGAAAGGAGCGCCGCGGCATCGGCCACGGTCCTGGTCATCGGGCCAGCGGTGTCCTGAGCAGCAGAGATCGGAACGACGCCGGTCCGGCTGACCAAGCCGAGCGTGGGCTTGATGCCGACGACTCCGCAGGCGCTCGACGGAGACACGATCGAGCCGTCCGTCTCGGAGCCGATGGTCAACGGCGCGAGTCCGGCAGCTACTGCGACCGCCGAGCCGGAACTGGAACCAGACGGCGTGCGACCGGTCCCATGCGGATTCACCGCCTGGCCGCCCAGCGTGGACAGACCGCTGCTGGACGGCCTGGACCTGAAGTTCGCCCACTCTGACAAGTTCGCTTTGCCAATGATGACCGCACCGGCTGCGCGCAGCCGCGCCACCAGGAACGCGTCTACTCCGGCCGCTCGCTCCAGCGCAGGCGACCCGGCTGTGGCCGGCGATCCGTCGACCGACACGTTGTCCTTGATCAGCACCGGAAGCCCGTCCAGCGGTCCAAGGGTCGCGCCAGCCGCCCTACGCGTATCACTTGCGGCTGCTTCCGCCGGAGCCTGCGGCGCAGTCGTGATGACGGCTCGCAGGCTGGGATTGAGCCTGGCGATCCGGTCGAGGTAGAAGGCCGTCAACTCAGCGGCGGTTAGCTTTCCGGCCGCCATCGCAGCGCCGAGACTGCGTACATCGGCTTTCCCAGCTTCGATGCCAGACGCGCCGATGGTCTCCGCCAAAGATTCGGTCAAGGTCATGGTGGACAGAATATTGGCGTTGACGGTTCATCATCGGGGGGATTTCTATGGATTCGTCATCAAGATCGCGCAGGCGCACTGCTGCAGTGCCGCCTAGGGTCTTGCGGCTGGGCGGCGCGGTGCTCGCAATCGCAGCGCTCGCCAGTGCGTGCAGCAGTTCTGGCGGGTCCCCTGGCCCCAGCCCATCGGACGCCTCGCAGAAAAAGGCCCAGACACAGTACGAGGCTGTCATCGCAAAGACGCTGCCGTCAGTTGTGCAGATCAATGCACCCGACTCGACTGGCTCAGGTGTCGTGTACGACACCAAGGGCGACATCGTCACTAACGAGCACGTCATCGGTACGAATAAGACCGTCGAGATACTGGCGACCGGCGAGCACAAGACGATGAAGGCGACAGTAGTCGGCGAGTTCGCGCCAGACGACCTCGCCGTGCTCAGGGTCAGTGGGGACGCTGCATCTCTTAAGCCCGCCATGTGGGCTAACTCAGACAATGCCCAGATCGGAGAGATCGTGCTCGCTATGGGCAACCCCCTAGGGCTGACCGACACGGTTACTCAGGGCATCATCTCGGCGACCGGCCGGACCGTCGGGTCAAACGAGCCTGGTGGCGGTAAGGCCCTCATTACTGCCGCGATCCAGACCAGTGCTGCGATTAACCCTGGCAACAGCGGTGGGGCCCTTGTGGATCTGCAGAATGAAGTCATTGGCGTCCCCACTCTCGCCGCGCAGCTGCCCAACCAAGGTGGTGTGGCGCCAGGTATCGGCTTCGCCATCCCCAGCAACACGGTAAAGAACATCGCCAACCAGCTGATCGCCGACGGCAAGGTCACCAACTCTGGCCGGGCCTCGCTTGACGTCACGGCGGAGGGCGCAGCCAACCCGCAAGGACAGGGCGTTGGCGTTGCCGTGCTGGAGGCCACCAGTGGCGGGGCAGCCGATAAGGCGGGAATCCAGGCAGGCGACGTCATCGTGGGCATCAATGACACCAAGACGCTTACCTTGCAGCAGCTGGAAGGGACGCTAAACCACTCCAAGCCAGGCGACCAGGTGACCGTGCACTTTGTCCGCGCGGGCAACAACATGTCGGCGAAGGTCACGCTGGGCAGCTTGGGCAGCTAGCTAAACTCCCTTGCGTGACATTGCGCATTGGCCGTCTGGTCGCTGTCCCCGCACTTGATCGCGTCGATCTACTGGCCGCACCGGTAGCGAAGAAGCTGGCAGAGCTGGCAGGCAAGTTGCCGGTCGAGCAGGTCGGGGTAGCCGAGATTGACCCGGCACTGGCTGACACCGCTGCGTTCTGCGAGGAATACGGCGTAGCTCTCGATGAGTCTGCCAACTGCGTCGTTGTGGCGGGTCGCCGCGAGGGTCAGACCAGGATGGCCGCGTGCATGGTGCTCGCGACGACGCGCGCTGATGTGAACGGCCTGGTTAAACGCGAACTCGATGTCCGCAAAGCCTCGTTCGCGCCGATGGAGACGGCCGTCGAGCTGACCGGCATGGAGTACGGCGGAATCACAGCGATCGGCCTGCCGTCCGATTGGCCACTGTTCGTAGACGCGGCCGCTGCCGCTATGCCATGGGCGATCATCGGCAGCGGTATTCGCGGTTCCAAGCTTGTCCTGCCCGGTGCCGTACTGGCGAGCTTGCCGGGCGCCGTCGTCCTGGACGGCCTCGGCCGTTAGCAGGGCCGCTCAGCTTAGGGCAGCCAGCTGACCTTGCCCACGAGGGCTGCATAGCCGACGAATGTGACTGCGTCTATGAGTGTGTGCGCGATGATCAGCGGTGTTACCCGGCCCCAGCGGCGGTACAGCACGCCGAAGATCAGGCCCATCGCCGCGTTGCCGATGAAGGCGCCAAAGCCCTGGTACAGGTGGTAGGAGCCGCGCAAGATGGCGGCCGTCACGATCGCCTTCCATGGCGTCCAGCCCAGCTGATCAAGCCGGCGCAGCAGGTACCCGATTACAAGGATTTCTTCCAGGATCCCGTTGTGCGCAGCGCTGAGCAGCAGCACCGGGATTCGCCACCACACAGCGGGCAGCGACTCCGGCACGACGTTCAGGCTCATCCCGAGGTTGAAAGCAGCTATATAGAGGCCAAGCCCGGCCCCGCCGATTACGGCCGCGACAATGACGCCTCTGAGGGTGTCCCGCCCGGGCTGGCTGGCACCCAGGCCGATCACCGATGGCGGCTCCCCCGACCGGTACATCAGGTAGATGACGAGGGCGACCGGCGCGAGCGCCTCGGTGATGCCGACGAGCTGAAGAACCAGGTCAAACCAGTGATTGGGGGACAGCGATCCAACCAGCAGCGCCTGCTGGCTGCTGAGCGACTTGCGCCGAAGCAGTGACCCGATGAGGCTCAGCAGGGCATTCACTCCGCTGGCGCCGAGCGACACCGCGAAGACGACGATGATCTCCCAGCCCAGATACCTGCGCGGCGGCAGGCGCAGGCTGGCTTCCCCCTGTGCTGCGTTCCCTTGGGCTTCGTTGCTGACAGTCACCGTTGGACTGTAAACCGGTAACGGCAGTGCTGGTTACGGCAGTGCTGGTTACGTGAGGCCCACTAGGTCAGACGCTGCCAGGCAAGATCTGCGCCACTGGCGAGGCAGCCGTCGACTACCGCGTCCGTTCCGAGCGCGCTGACCCGGACGTCCGGCATTACCGGGGCGATCGTGCGCAACCGCTCGGCAACGATCTCAGCGAACCCGGGAGCCTGGCCGATGCCGCCGCCAAGCACGACCAACTCGGGGTCGATGACGGTCACGACCGCGCAGACTGCCCGGGCAACGAGGTCCGCCTCATCAGTTACGACCGCTGCCGCGCGTTGGTCCCCGGCCGCAGCCGCCTCGAACACTCGTCTGGCCGAGACCGAGCCACGCATACCGGCCCGGCGGGCTGCCCTGACCACGCCCGCCGCCGACCCAGCCGCCTCGAGCATGCCGCGCCGACGGGCATCTTCGGGATCGGAGCCCTGCCCGGCCGAGATGGGCATGAACGCGATCTCCCCGGCAACCCCGTGCACTCCCCTGTGCAAGTTGCCCTCGACCATCAGGCCCATGCCGACGCCGGTGCCGATCCAGACGAAGGCAAAGGTGCCAACTTCGCGCCCGTGCCCTTGCTTTCGCTCGGCCAGCGTGGCCGCGTCGACGTCGTTTTCGATTACCAGTTGCTCGCCGAAAGCTGCGCGCAGCTCGTCGAGTACGGCCGGCTTACCCCAGGCAGCTAGGCCACCAGCGAGCGCGATCGCATTGCGCCGCGGGTCGTAGACTCCAGGGCTGCCGATGACCGTCTGAGTTACCGCTGCCCGCTCGATGCCGGCGTTCGCGCACAGTTCGTCTGCCAGGCCAATGAGCTCGGCGACACGTCCGCTCGTGCTGGAGGCCCTGGTTCGCATGGCTGACCGGGCGATGACCTCCCCAGCCAGGTCAGCGATGGCACCGCGCAAGTATTGCTGGCCGATGTCGAGGCCGAGCACGTAGCCAGCTTCGGGCCGGATCTCATAGAGAACTGCTGACCGGCCAGGAACCCCGGTCCGCTGACCAGCTTCGCGCACGAGGCCGGCGCGCTCCACGTTCGCCAGAGCGAGCGAGACGGTTGGCTTGGACAGTCCACTCAGTCGGGCTAGCTCGGCTCGCGAGCAACGGCCAAGCTGGCGAATGTGCTGGAGGAGTAGCTGCTCGTTCAGGGCTCGCAGCAGCTGCGGCCTGGCTGCCTGCCCCGCCCGGATTTGCCCGTTCCCGCCAGTCCGATCAAGGCTCGCAGGCTCGTCCGACGTCGTCGTCATCGCCACCCCTTCATCCTTGCGTAAGGGTCGGCGAGGCGGGTGAAACTGGCCCCTTGTCGCCGTCACATAGTTAGGATACTGTCCTAACTAACTTACGGGAATGACGAGTTTTTCGGAGCACCAGCCCATTGAGCCACCCCTCTGTCGTGCTCGGCATTGACTTCGGCGGCACGAAGATCGCCGCTGCGGTCTGCGATCTGGCAGGCAACAAGCTCGCCGATGCTGTCGTCGATAGCCA
>Ga0126373_10004501_pt1 | contig 10669 bp, 8 predicted proteins | sample PanSoiMetPlot_11_FD_92545 | JGI IMG/M metagenome (GOLD analysis project Ga0126373, IMG submission 92545) | Tropical forest soil microbial communities from Panama - MetaG Plot_11 | ecosystem: Environmental > Terrestrial > Soil > Tropical forest > Bulk soil | place: Panama | collected 2016-02-17
TTCGGCTGGCGGCGGCGAGTTGCGGTTGAACCGCTCATAACAGGAACTTCGCGGTGCTACTCTGGGGTTTCACTACTGGGAGTTCAACTGTGGTTCAGACCGCATCCAAAGCGGCCGCGCGGTGGCGCGATCGCCTCGCTCTGACGACTTGCTATCGCGCCACTTCGCGGATGTCAACGCGAGCGCCGCTTGCGTCCGTGTTTGCCGTCTGTTTCGCGTTGATCGTGTCCGGCGGCGTTGCGTTGGCGCGAGCCGAGCGGACGCTCCCCGCGGGGGCGTTGCGCGACTCACCGAGCCTCTACCTTCGCGAGGCGACGGCTAGCGCAATACGATGGCAACCGTGGGGCGCTGCGTCGTTCGAGCTGGCCCGCACGCTGAAGCGGCCGGTGCTGATCGATATCGGGGCGGTATGGTGTCATTGGTGCCACGTCATGGACCAGATGACTTATTCCGATCCCGAGGTCATCAAGCTGATCAACGACAACTACGTTCCCATCAAGGTCGATACCGACGAGCGCCCTGATGTCGACAGCTACTACCAGAACGCGGCTGAGCATCTCACGGGTGCCAGCGGATGGCCGCTGACGTGCATCACGACCGACGACGGCGCGCTGATGTTCGCGGCGGGGTACATTCCACCGCGTTCGGCCACGGGTGCCGACGACGGCGATGAGCGCTCCGCGATGGTGCCGCTGCTGACACGCATCTCGCAGATTTACGGCAGCGAAGCGCCGCAGCTCGAGCGCCAGGCCGATGCGCTCGCTGCCAAGCTCCGGTACGACGCGTCCGCTCCTGAAGCCAGCGGCGTGGGATGGCAGCAGATGCTGGCGAAACTGCTCGCCGAGTTGAAGCGCGACCACGATTCCAAGACCGGCGGTTTCGGCGGCGAGAACGGACCGCGCTTTTTTGATTTCTCCGCAATTCGGCTCGCGCTGGCCGAGGGCTTCTATGGCCATCCCGAGTTTACCTCGATGGCGCTCGATAGCCTGAGAAAAATCGCAGCCGGGGGAGTGTTCGATCAGCTGGGCGGGGGCTTCCATCGCTACGCGACTGACTCTAACTGGAACGTGCCGCATTTCGAAAAGCTTGCCTATGACCAGGCGATGGCGCTAACCGCGTACGCCGAGGCCTACCAGCAGAGCCGCGACGAGAACTTCGCGCGGGTACTGCGCGCGACCATTCGCTACGTGGCTGAAAACCTCATCGACCCTCAGACCCATGCCTTCTACTCGCATCAGGACGCGGACGCGTTCAAGGGTGACGACGGGAGCTATTATACTTGGACGATCGCGGAGATGAGGCGCGTGCTCGATTCGCACGAGGCCGACGCCGCATTCGCTTTCTACGGAATCGACGGCCAGCCCGCGCACGCGCCCGACGGACGCGTCATCCTCAGGCGAGCGATGACGACTGCGGACCTCGCCAAGCGCCTCAAGATAACTCCCGACCAAGCCGCGCAGCTCGTCGAGACAGTAAATTCAAAACTGCTCGCGGCGCGCGAACGGCGCGAGACACCGCCGGTCGATCGCACGATTATGACCGATCGCAACGCGCTGATGGTAATGGGATATCTCGACGCCGGCGATGCGCTCGGCGACGTGGCGCTCCGGCAGCGGGCGCTGAAGGCGCTCGATTTCATCCGGACTCACCTGCGCGCCCGTGATGGTAGCTACTTTCATATCTGGGCTAACGGGCGCGCTTCGATCGCCGGACTGGCCGCCGACCAGGCTTACATGCTGGCGGCGCTGGTCGACGCTTACCAGGACTCGGGCGACCAGCGTTATTGCCGCGATGCCGTCGCCTTGGCCACGGTCATTTCCACGATTTTTCGAACTTCGGGTTCCGGCCTGCTGGTGAATCGAGATCCGGCTGAACAGGGTACGGTGCTGGCCGAGATAATTGAAGACCGCAGCGCCTTGTTCGATCTGCCGACTCCATCGGTGCAGGGAACTGCTGCGCTCGCGATGCGCAAACTCGCGATGCTCACCGGTGAGGACTCACTAGCGAGGTCGGCCGACCGATTGACGGCGAGTGCGCCGGCGATGGCCGGAACATCGATCAGCACCGCCATCGCCACGGTCGGCCTTGCGCTCGAGCAGCGTGCCCACGGCGTCCCGGCGATCGCCGTGATCGGCAATGGGTCCGACCCCCAGGCGGTCTCGCTCTGGAACGCTGCGCTCGGTGCCTATCGGCCGTCGAAGGTGGCGATGCGATTCAGCGCAGGACAAAGCGGCGCCGGGTTTCCAACCGCCGCGCGACCGATCTTCGCGGCTAGTGCGAATGCGCGCTCGCCGATCGGCTTCATCTGCGCGGAGTCGGAATGCTCGCATCCGGCGAGCGATGGTGACCAACTGGCCGAATTGATCAAGAGCTTCGCGGTGTCCGGCGGATCGGAAAACAAAATCGCGAGCGCGGGCGCGGACGCAGCGCATTAGTCGAGCGTCTTTTGGAAGCCCGTGGTGGCGATCGCGAGCATCACGCCCGCGATCAGCGCCATTGCCGCGGTCTCAGACCATAGATCCGTAAGTCCGCCGCCCTTGAGGAACGTGCTCCGCAGGACCACCAGGTAAAACCTGAGCGGGTCGATATAAGTCACCCATTGTAGGATCTGCGGCATGCTCGTCACCGGATAGCTGAAGCCCGAGAGCATGATCGCTGGCATGACGTAAAAGAATGCCGAAGCGAAGGCCTGCTGTTGCGTTGTGCAGAGCGTAGAGATGACCAGGCCCACGGCGATCGCGCTCGCGACGAAGAGGATCGTGCACAGCAGCAGCACGAGGAAATTGCCGCGAAACGGTACCTGGAACCACAGGATCGCTAGCACGACTGAGATCGCGGCATTGCCGAGGCCCACGATCAGCGACGGCAACGTCTTGCCGACGATCAGTTCAACCGGGCGAATCGGCGTCACCATCAACTGCTCGAGCGTGCCGACCTCGCGCTCGCGCACGACCGCGAAGGCGGTGAGCAGGATGACACTGCTCATAACGATGGTGCCGATCACGCCGGGGACGAAGAACCAGCGGCCGTCGAGATTCGGGTTGTACCACGGCCGCTCCTCGAGCGTGACCTTGGGCGCGAGCTCGTAGAGGGCGGGCTTCAGGTGCCCCATCCGATCGGCTTCGTAGTTCTCGCCGTAGCGCTTCGCGATCTGGTCGATATAACTCATCGCGATGAGCGCGGTGTTGGAGTCGGTGCCGTCGAGCACTGCTTGCACAGGCGCCGCGGCTCCCTTGCGAAGCTGCTCGGCGAAGCCCGGATGAATGTGCAACACGAGCTGGGCCTGGCGCAAATCGATCACCTGCGAAATTTCCGCCTCGTTCGAGAGTACCTTTCGCACGTCAAAACGGCCGCTCGCCTCGAGGTGCGAAATCAGATCGCGGCTCTCCTGACTGTGATCCTGGTCGAGGACGGCGGTGGTGACGTGCTTGACCTCGTAGGTCGCCGCGTAGCCAAAGATCAACATCTGCAGAATCGGCGGCGCGATCAGCGAAATGCGCGCGTGCGGATCGCGGAACAGATGAATGAACTCCTTGATCAGCAACTGGCGTAAGCGTTCGAGCACAATCCGCTCCTCAGACGAGCGATTTGCGGAATGATCTGGTCGAGATCGTGATTATGATTAGCGCGTACAAGACCAGCGCGAGCGCGGGTATCGCGAGCCCATTCAACCCCGTTCCCTTGAGGAACACGTTCTTCAGAATCACCACGTAGTAGCGTGCCGCGACAATCAATGTGAATGGCTGTACCCCGGTCGGCATCTGCTCGATTGGGAACGTGAAGCCGGAGAGCAGCATCGAGGGCATGAAGCCCGCGAGCAGTCCGATCTGGCTGGCAGCGAGCTGGTTCTTCGTGACGACCGAGATCCAGAAGCCGAGTCCCTGGATCACGATCAAATAGAGACCTGAGCCGATGACCAGCACCGCGAGCGAGCCGCGGAACGGAACGGCGAACCACGTCACGGCGATGATGGCGCAAATGAAGGTGTCAATCAGACCGATCGCGAAGTAGGGGACTAGCTTGCCCGCGATAATCTCGAGCGCGGTGACGGGCGTCGAGATTAGCTGCTCCATCGTGCCGCGCTCCCATTCGCGCGCGATCGTGAGCGAAGTCAGCAACGTGCCGATCACTGCCATAACGATCGCGGCCACGCCCGGCACGATGAAGTTCTTGCTCTCGAGGTCTTCGTTGAACCAGGTGCGCTGTTCGACGGTTATCGCTGGTGGGATCGCGCCGACGCGGTGGCGGCTGAAGTAATTGCCCTGTACATTCTCCGCGTACGCGCCGACCACGGCCTGCGCGTAGCCGATCGCGATCTGCGCGGTGTTCTCGTCGGTGCCGTCGACGAGGGCCTGCACGGCGACCGGCTGCCCGGCGGCGAGTTTCTGGGAGAAGTCATGTGGGATGACGATACCGAGTTGGCAGCGGTTGTCGTCGATCGCCTCCGACAGGGTGCGATAGTCGTTGACTGTGCCGACCACCTCGAAATATTCGGAGGATTGGAAGCGCTTCAATAGTTCCTGGCTCTGCTGGCTGCCTTCGCGATCGTAAACTAGAACCGTCAGATGTTTGATGTCGAGGTTGACGCCGTAGCCGAGCACCACCATCAGCATCAGCGGCATCAGCAGCACGATCAGGAGGCTGCGCGAGTCGCGCATGATCTGCAGCGCTTCCTTGCGCACGATCGCAAACATGCGATGCAAGTTCATGGCGCCGCCACCGCCGTGGCCGCAGGCGCCGTGGTGAGCGAAACGAACGCATCCTCCAGGCTTGGGCGAATCGGCTCGAGCCGGGTAACCGCAACGCCAGCTTCCCCGAGTGCCGCGCGAATACCTTCGCCAGCCTCGTCGTTGGCCAGCACCAGATGTATCGCGTTGCCGAAGACGGCTGCGTCGAGAACGCCCGGCGCGCGATAAGAAAGCTCGAGCGCGCGACCGAGCGGCTCGGCCTCCAGCAGGTACAGCTGACCGCGCATCGCCGTCTGCTTGAGCGCGGTCGGTGTGCCGAGCGCGACCAGCTTGCCGCGAAACATCAGCGCAAGGCGGTTACAGTATTCGGCCTCGTCCATGTAGTGGGTGGTGACGAACACTGTTACGCCTACGCCGCTCATCTGCTGGATTAACTCCCAGAAGAGCCGCCGTGACATTGGGTCAACGCCGGAGGTCGGCTCATCAAGAAAGATGATCGGCGGCCGATGCAGCACCGCCGAGCCGAGCGCCAGGCGCTGTTTCCATCCGCCCGACAGCGAGCCGGTGATGGTGTTTTCGCGGCCGCGCAGCCCCGACATCTCGAGCGCCCAATCGATACGCTCGCGTTGGAGGGCGCCGGTGACGCCGTACATGCCAGCATAGAATCGCAGGTTCTCGATAACGGTGAGATCGTTGTAGAGCGAGAATTTCTGCGACATGTAGCCGATCAGGCGCCGCACCGCCTCGGGCGCTTCAACCACGTTGAGGCCCGCAACGATAGTTCGGCCTTCGGTCGGATACAGCAGACCGCAAAGAATCCGAATCGTGGTGGATTTGCCCGAGCCGTTCGGGCCAAGGAAGCCGAAAACCTCGCCCTGACGCGTGCTGAATGACACATGATCAACGGCGGTGAAGCTGCCAAAGCGCTTGACGAGGTTCTCGACTTCGACCGAGTTTTCGGTCATGGCCGCGCCTCTTGCTCGCGCTCACGCACCGCCTCAACGAAGAGGTCTTCGATGGTCGGCGTCACGGCCGCCATCTCGCTGAACCAAAGCTTGCGGCTTTCGAGCTTCTCGCGGAGTTCAGGAATTCGCCGTTCCGCATCGTCGATAAAGGCGTGCACCGCGTCTCCGACCAACACCACATCCTCAACCCCCGCTGCGCCGTTCAACGCGTCGCGCACCGCGCGCGGATCGGTGGCGACAATCGAAACTACTGCGCCGCTTAGCCGCTGTTTGAGCTGCGCCGGCGTATCGCAAAAGAGAATGCGTCCGCGATGCATCAGCGCGACTCGATAACATCGTTCGGCCTCGTCAAGATAGGCAGTCGAGTTGATCACCGTCACGCCGCTGCCGACCAGGCTGTAGAGAATCGACCAGAATTCGCGGCGCGATACCGGATCGACGCCGTTGGTCGGCTCGTCGAGCAGCAGCACGCGGGGGCGGTGAATAAGCGCGCACACGAGCCCGAGCTTCTGCTTCATACCGCCGGAGAGCTTGCCCGCAAGGCGCGTGCGGAACTCCTCCATACCGCACGCGCGCAGCAGTTCCGGCGCGCGCGCCTCGCGCTCGCGTCGCGCGACGCCGAACAGGTCCGCGTAGAAGCGAATATTTTCGTCGACCGTGAGATCCTCGTAGAGGCCGAAGCGTTGCGGCATATAGCTGATGAAGTGCTTGACGCTTTCCGCGTCGCTTCTCACGTCGCAGCCCGCAACCGTTACGCTACCGCTCTCTGCCGACAGAACGCCTGCGAGGATCCGCATGCAGGTGGTCTTGCCCGCACCGTCGGGCCCGACCAAACCAAAGATTTCGCCGGAGGCGACGCTGAAATCGAGGCCGTCGATCGCACGCACGCCTGGGAACCGTTTCACCAGCCCTCGAACTTCGACTTCGGCGCGCGCGTCACTCACGAACCGTCTCCTGCTGACCCGGCGCGGCCAGGTCGATTGCCGCGTCGGCCGGCATCCCCGGCTTCAGCTCGTGATTTGGATTCTCGAGATCGATCTTGATCCGATACACAAGGGTCACGCGTTCTATGTGGGTCTCGACACTTTTAGGCGTGAACTCCGCGTCGGACGCGATGAATGTGACGTGGCCCCGATAGTGTTTGCCGGGATACGTGTCGGTTGTGATCATCGCCGGTTGGCCCCAGTGGACGCGCCCGAGATCGGTTTCATTGATGTAGGCGCGAAGCCAGACGTGATCGAGATCGGCCATTGTCACGACCGGCGTGCCCGGCTGCATCACTTCGCCGAGTTCGGCCTGTCGTGTCAGAATCACGCCCGAGAACGGCGCATTGAGGACGGTGTAGCCCAGATCGATCTCGGCGAGCTTAAGGCTTTCAGCGGCGCTCTTAATGCTTGCGTCGGCGACCCCGACGTCGCGCTCGGCGGAGCCGCTCATGGCGATGTCGCGGTTGAGAGCCGCACGCGATTGCTTTAGTGCGGTCTCCGTATGGTCACGCGCATCAGCCGAAACAACTGTTTGCTCGAAGAGCTTCTGATTCCGATCGTAGTCGAGCTGGCGCTGCGCGAGGTCCGCCTTGTCATCGGCAACGGTTGCGTTCGCGGCGTCGAGTTTCTGTTTCGCAGAATCGAGCTGGCGCTCGGCCATTGCCAACTGCGCCTTGTTAATCGCGACTTGCTGCCGATAGTCGGCGTCGTCGAGACGTGCGAGGAGCGTCCCCTTGTCGACCCACTGTCCTTCGTCGAAGGGCAACTCAGTGATGCGCGATTGCACGGCCTTGAAACTCACGACACTCTCGTGCGCTTCGATGTTGCCCGATACGAGCAAAGTGTTGCGCGCGGCAGAGCCTTCGAAGAGCGACGGAGAGAAGGCCCATGCGCAGGCCGCCAGCGCAAGGATCACCGCCACAACGATGATTCGTTTCCTCATCGCAGTTCACCCGCTTGATGGCCGATGCGCCGGTTGCCATTCGCGGATGCCCGCCGGTCTGCGTGACCGGTTGCGCTGCCGAGCTTGCGTCCGAGCCAACTGAGGAATTCGCGCCGCGATCGTCGAAAGCGCGGGTCGGACGGCTCAAGCCCCGTCACGAGCCGCATCATCTGCGGAAATGCGAGCGGAAAAACAGCGCAGGCGATGAACGAGATAAAGAGATGGCGCACATCGACGTCGGCCGCGATCGCGCCGGCGCGCTGGGCCGCGCCGAATTTTTTCATCGCTTTGGAGAACAAGGCGCGCCGTTCCTCGGCGGCGACGGTCTTGGTCGGGCTCGAAGAATCCAGCGCTTCCCACTCGAGCATTCTGACGAAGTCGAGATCGTCCGTGCTTTTGTCGAAAATGTGCAGCAGCGCTTCTTCGACGGTCGCCGGCAGCGAGTCGAGGAACGCGGTTCGTTCGGCGAACTTGCGGCGCAGGATTTCGTGATAGAGCTCGCGCTTGGCGCCGAAGCAGTAGTAGAGCATCTGCTTGTTGACGCGGGCGCGCCGTGCGATCGCATCGACGCGGGCGCCGGCGAAGCCGTGAGCGGCGAACTCGACCGTCGCCGCGGCGAGAATCTTCTCGCGTGTGCGTTCGAGGTCCCGCTGCTGCGCCATCGTAGATGCTCTTCCAGTTGCGGTAACTAACTAGTTAGTTAATTCGAAGGTGTGGGACGAGTCAAACCACGGCCCGCCTAAATTTCAGGTTGAAGTGATCAAGCAGCGCGTCTGCGCGCCCGCCTTGAAACCGGGGAAAGGGGACGACAGCGAAGTGGATCGATTTGAGGATTGGACGGTCGAAGCAAAAGGTTCAGGCACATCAGCATGAGCGTCTCAGCGGTAGCGAAATGGCGACGCGCCGCGAGCCACGTACGATCGCCATCTCGTCAAGTACTACTCGCCGCCGAGGAACGTATACGCTCCCTGCTCGTTGACGGCCAGGCTGCCGCCGAACATCGGCGTCGCGAGGCCATAGGCGAGCGCCGAATTGGTGATGCTCGGAGTATGCGCCGCGGCGGCGTCGGCTTCGTAGAACACGTTGCGTCCTTCGTCATCGGCGATGCCAAGCAGGATGTGTCCCGATGCCGTGACGCCTGGATCGCCGAAGTATGCGATGCGGCTGCCATACCCGGTCGGATGCCCTTCACGCATCGCCAGCGACAATTGTCCGCCGCGGACCTCGAGCAACGCGCGTTTGCCTTCGCAAACAGCGCTCACGGCTACGAGCCCCGCCGCGGTCAAGCCCGGCCGCCCGGTCGAGATGTAGCTGACGCGCCCCAGCGGCGTGCGTGTACCGGTCGCAACAATCTCGATCGCATGGCCGTTCTGCCAGAGAAAGAGGCCGTGACCGTGCGAAGTCTGCGCGGTGAAAGCAACGAGGGTTCCACCGACTGGCGACGCGATCGCGGGCAGGCTGAAATCGCCGACATAGTTGCCGTTGTCCGGACTCGGATCGCCGGCGCTCGCGACCTCGTGAATGACTCCCTGGCTGTCGGTCACCATTACCGTGAAACGGCGCTTGGCCGGATCGAACAGGCCGCCATCAACGAGGCCGAGGAACGCAAGCTCACCATCTGGCGTCATCTGCGCGCTGCCGAAGTTGAATTCGCGAACCAGGTTGCCTTCTGCAGTAGGCGCACCGATTCGCGCGGCGCAGGTGAGTTCACCGTCAATGTAGCGAAAGAGGGTGCTTTTGCCGGCGGTGTCGGGGGCGATGAACGCGATCTGGCCGCCTGAACCAATGACCGGATAGGGATCAATCTTGAATTTCGGAGAACAGCTCGGCGTTACCGATTTTGGATCCAATGCGAGTGCGAGGCCGCGGCCTTCGGCCGCATTCGGAGCGGCGTGGAAGATGTTCCACTCGGGCGTACCTTTTCCCACCGTTACTTCGGCCGCGAACACGACCGCCCCATCGGGGGCGACCGTCGGTACTCCAAAGTCAGAGAACACGCCGCCGCCGGGTGCATCCATTCCTAGCTTCGCGAGCCTTACGGCTGCGCCGTTAGGGCCACTCGCGTACACCACCGAGGTTAGATCCTGCCCAACCCCGACGTTGGTCGGTGAGCCGAGCATGAAGGTGACTGCGTGCGCGTTGGGTGCAAATGCGAGCAACATCGCGAGTAGGACTGCGGACGCAGACGTCCCCAGCATCGCGAGGCGCTGCCGGCGTGAGCCCGGTACTGTTCTGAAACAAAAACTCATCTGGGTCTCAATTCCTCCGGACATAGAAGCCCGTGAGGCGAAGCAATGGCGATGCCATCGCGATGGTCCATGTTGTCGCATGAATCTTGAGATCGTTTTGATTACTTTTTCGCAGGACGCATACGCTAAGAGCAGGTGATCATCGGCGCATCAGAATTGCTGCTGCACTCAGTTGAGATGTTCATTGGCCGCCAACAGTTTCGTTGCATTTGAGGTGAAGACGGAGGACCAGGAGCGATTAGTATTGGTCGTCGCAAATTGAAAATCAGTTGCAAAATAAAACTCGAGCAGGAATGACTCGAGAAGCGTGAGGGAGTAGTCGAGGCCTGGAATTGGAAAATGTGGTGTCCAATTTCCTGACCTTCCTGGGCATGCGGGGCAAATTTTTGGTGTCGAAGACCCGTGGGCTGTACTCACACTCGCAGAGAGTCAGAATTTCGCGCCGATGCCGCATTCGGTTGCCGCGATCGTACCCGCCAAAAGCATTTTCGCTTTTCACGAAAGACCCCTGAGCTCCCTCAACTCGATTCGCATGCGCTGGCGGTTCTAGTTTCAAAGTGCAACGATATATGAGCGTCGGCGGTGCGATATGGGGAGCGCTAGCCGTACGCCGGGGATTTGGCTTTCGATGCGGTGGGATTCCGTCGGCGACCTGAACTGCTCGGTGGCGCGCACGTTGGCGATCGTCGGCGAACGCTGGACAATGCTCATTCTCCGTGATGCTTTCCTGGGTCATCGGCGCTTCGACGATTTCCAAAACGGCACAGGCATCGCGCGCAACATCCTGAGTGCGCGCCTGCGTGCGTTGGTCGCGAACGGAATCCTGGAACGGGTTAAA
>Ga0126373_10004502_pt1 | contig 10669 bp, 12 predicted proteins | sample PanSoiMetPlot_11_FD_92545 | JGI IMG/M metagenome (GOLD analysis project Ga0126373, IMG submission 92545) | Tropical forest soil microbial communities from Panama - MetaG Plot_11 | ecosystem: Environmental > Terrestrial > Soil > Tropical forest > Bulk soil | place: Panama | collected 2016-02-17
GACATTGGGGGCGACGATGAAGGTCTCGATGCTAAAGCGTCCCCTAAAGTGCTGAACGGCGTCGCCGTCAGCGTCGGACTGCATATCCCCCTGATACCAAGACAGCCCAAACGGGGTCTTGGGAACCTGAATCACAAAGAAATCGAAAGCGGTATTGGGCGGCAGACCGCTCGCCACAATGAACATGTCCTCGGCCTGGCCATCGGAAATGATTTGAACTTTCGCCTTGGCATCGGGAAGACAAGCATTGGCGGCGACCATCTTGAAACTAATGTGGTCTTCGTCCGCCGCAGACGCAGAACCCGCCGCCATAAACATTAACGTAGAGCCGAGCAAAGCCGTTTTGAGCGCACGTCGATGCATTTGTTTTACCCTCCCACAGGACGAACCGCTTATATTCAAGAATCGGGAAGTCCGGATGTCACCCTCGTTCCCACCAGAAATTGCAACGGCGCCAACCAGCGAAGCCGCTTAACGCCCAACTCAGCCCGTTAACCATCGTTGGTTGAGGACGGGCCGAGCATTCACGCTATAAAAAAATAGCAGATCTTTTGTATATTTTTTATTAAACTATTAGCGATTCTGTCTCAGAAATGCCGACTTACCGTCTCAAATACTGGGACGCGCGTCTGGTCACCGACCCCAAAGAGGCACAGACGGAGCTTCTAGGTTGCAAGCCAATTGCACCGATGGTAGACAAAAGTGTCTGGCATGCATCTGAGAGAGTGTATGGCTGGACCATCGCGTGCCACTTACATTTATGAGGAAATCGATACCGCCTCGTTGGAAGCGGCCGATCGCTTTGCGCTGTGGCGCGACACCGGGCCGCTGCCGATGACGCCCGAGCCCGCGGATGCCGAGAGCCGCCGGAGATTTCATATCTGCCTGCGGAGACTAAGTGGACCCTCTGGCCGGTTTGCCGACCTTACCGCCAGCGCGATGAAGCTCAGCCGAGAGCAAAGCCAGTACGCCCGCGACGGATTGGATATGGTGAGCTTCACGCTGATGCTGGGACCGCAGGTTCGGCACCAGTTTGGCCGTGGCAAAGACCCGACCGTCGTCGAGCCTGGGCAGATCTTCGTCAAGGATTTTGCGCAGCCGGCTACGGCGTGGTGGGAGACATCCTCCCGCAGCCTCAACCTTCACCTTCCGCGGGTCACCGTCGGTACGGCCGCAGGGAACAAGATCGAGCACCTGCATGGGAGAGTGCTGTCTCAAGCCGGGCTCTCGTCAATGCTCGAGGCGCAGTTATTAAAACTCTCAAATATCGCCCCGCGGCTAGAAAGCCCGGCGCGCGCCGCGGCGCTGGACGCGACAGTTGAGCTGGCGATGAGCGTCCTTCGGTGCGAGCTGGGGGCGCGGATCGAGGATGAAGCGAACTACGCCGGCATGTTCGCGGCAGCTCAGATGTTCATCAAGAGACATTTGGCTTCCCCGGATCTGAATCCCGAGTTGATCGCTCGACATCTCCGCTGTTCGCGCGCCCACCTCTACCGAGTGTTCACGGCGCACGGCGAAACCGTGGCCAATTATGTGCGCGAGCTGCGCTTGCAGCGCGCCTACGACCTCCTTGCTCGCCAAAGCGCGAGTAAGGAGCAAATTGGCAATATCGCTTATCGCGTAGGTTTCGAGGACCCAGTGCACTTCACGCGAATCTTCCGCCAGCGCTTTGAAATCACACCAAGCGAGTTGAGGTCCGGCAATTGCCCCCTCCGAGGCTGAGATAGGCCTACCCGCAGACTGACCATGCCGGCGTCTGCTGATTGTCGTTACTGGGGCGGCGGGAAAGCGCTGGTTACCTGACCCGGGGCGGCTGTGGTGAAGCGCTGCACGGAACTCTCCACCCCATCGCTCTGACCATCACCCCCCATCGAGGTCACTTTGTAGTAATAGGTAGTCTGCGGTTGCAGACCCATCACGCGCACGCGGAAGATCGTCTCTGGATGGGCACGGTTGAGCCGGATGTGATTTTTCGTCGTCAGGCTCAACTCGTTGGGATCCGTTCCATAGTGTATCACGGCGTAATGGTCGTCGTCGCCTGCCGGATTGGTGGTCGTCCATCTAATGATGGCGACGTCGTCGTGTGAAATTTCGAGCGCGGGCTCTTTGATGATCTCGACGTGCTCGGCCCTCGGCTGCGGCGGAGGATTTTGAGCGGCGACGGGGCTAAAAAAGAGCATACCGCCCGCTACAGCGGTGGCCGCCCTTATCACGAGCAATCCATTCATTGAACAGACATCTGATCGATAAAACTTTCGGGTCAGGAGACCAGCTGCCATGACAAACGACAGTATGGGCATGGGGCGCGGGCGGCCCCCATACGCATCCCGACGCTACGGGATCGGCGGCGACGGCACCGGCGGGACGCCGCAGATATCCGGCGCGCAAGGGAATTGAGTCAGGCTGAAGGTGGGGATCAGCGTCTCATTACCCTGGTTTGATGCCGTCTGACCCGGCATGGTGGTCGCGCACTGACCGGTGAAGGTGTCGATGTTCTTGTAGGTGCTGACACTCGGGTTGGCCGGGTTGTAACCGTCGGTCAGTGCCATCATGAACGCGACGATCTGGTTCTCCTCCGTGTCCGTCAAGCCAAGGGCGCCGGTCGTCATGTCGATGTTATTCAGGACCTCGGGTTGCGGCCAGCAGGTCACCCGTTCCACCGTTCCGGGCGGGCAGTGCCCCGACGTGACGGGAAAGGCATAGGTTGTATTCCCGTTTGGGTTCGGCACCGAGTCGCGCGTGTTGTAGAAGTGCACCAGTTGCTTCAGGCTCTTGATATACCCGTTGTGGAAGAACTCCTTCTGGAAGTACGGGACCGGTCCGTTGGGACCCACCTGACCGGCCTCGGTGGTCGGACACTGCGGGGGTGTCAGCGCCACATCGCGCGCCGTCATCACCTGGTTCTGGCCGTCCACCATCGGCGCCTGCGCTAGCCAGTCCGGCTGGTTGGGATCGGGAAAGGTTCCCGGGCCGCTCCTGACCCGGTGAGAGGGACGCTCAAGATCCCGAGCAGCGTTGCTAAACTTGCCGTGGCAAATTTAAATGTATGTCGGCGCATGGCTTCCTCCCTCGGCGATCGCGCTGGCCATGCCGATCCGAAAGCCCCGGCGGGGAGGCCGTTTTACACTTACCCTTCGGGCACGGCCTGGAGCACGTCATTGAACTTCTTGGTAAATTTCCTTAGTAAATTTTATTGATTAATTTTAATGTTGCTCGGCCGGCATGTGCGCTCTAACTGATTTTTGTAAATTTTTTTATCCTTTTGTAATCTGACGTTACGCGAAACGGTACGTTAAAGATTACAATCCCTTGCGGTCCATTTATAGAACAGGTCTACAATGGCTTCTTCCGGGAGGAGAGATGCATCGGGTCCGCGCGACCTCACGCTCGCTCAGCTAGCCGCGTCAGCTTCCGATTGCCCTGTCGGGGCGCTGTCCCCGCATAGAAGATAGAGCCCATTTTACTATCGTTTACCAAGATTGACGCAGCTTAATTAGGCGCCGATAGCAAGTCAGCCCAGCTCTTGTACTACCGAGAGCTGTCGCGGGGACGCCATGCGGGATCTCAAAGCGGATTGGCGGAGATGGAGCCGCGTCGAAAGAGGCTGCGCCGTGCTTCTCGCATTAGGAATGCCAGGCCTCGTCCCCGTACTGGTCGTTCTCGGCGGCGGATGATTTCGTCGCAGCGTCCATTGGAGGGTGCAAATATGGGCATCGTTATCGGACCGGTTCTCAGGCGTCCCGAGGGGTATGGCTTCGACATCTTGAGGGTGGGCAGGGGGGTGACGCGCGGTTATCCCTACGGCCGGATCGAAGACGCATATTACGCCCGCAATGCCGAGATCAGGGCATCTGCGCAGTGTCGCGCCCGGGCCGCGATCGTCTGCCAGACCCTCGACGAATTCATCGCGAAATCCACCGGGTACGAGGCTCTCTCTGTCGCCTGATCGCGTTTGCGCGGCAGCGCCGTCGCGTTGCGGTTTTGTCCTAAGGAACAGGGTTCGGCGCCGGCGGCGGTTGGACACCGCAGATGTCCGCCGCGCAAGGCGGCAGCGGCGGGGTGGGGATGAGGGTCTCGTTGCCTTGCGTCGATGCATTGCCGCCGGTCATGCACTGACCGGTAAAAGTGTTGACGTCCGGGTAAGGCGTTGTGAAACCGTCCGTCAGTGTCTGCAGGAACGTGACGATCTGGTTCTCCTCCTCATCCGTCAAACCGAGATTGCCGAGCGTCATGTCAATGTTGTTCGGAACCTCGGGCGTCGGCCAGCAATCCACTTTTTCCGTCTTTCCCTCCTGACAGTGCCCCGAGGTAACCTTGAACGGGTACACATCGCGCGTATTGTAGAAATGCACGAGCTGCTTGAGGCTCTTGGCATAACCATTGTGAAAGAACGCCTTCTGGAAATAGGGACCCGGCGCCTCGGTAGTGGGGCACTGCGGCGGCGTCATTGCCACGTTGCGCGCCGTTGTGGTTTGCGTCTGGCCGTCGGCGGCCGGGGCGAATTGCACCCATTGCGCGTTTGGATTGGGAGCGCTTCTGAGAAAGGTGCCCAGTCCCAGATCTCTATAGCCGAAGCCGTCGGGATTGGGGGTAAACCCGAAGCGGTCCGGCGTGGTCTGATAATAGAGTGCTACCCTCGGGTTGAGCGGCAGGCCGAGATTGGCATAGCCAAAGCAGGTGAACAGCGGCCGCGTATCGCCCGCAGCGCCGCTGTCGGTCTGGCCCGTCGTCAGAGTCGTGGATCTGCCGTCGAGATGGCATGAATTGCAGTTGGCTTTGCCGTCGAACAGTCGGTAACCGGCCATCTCGTCCGGAGTTAATGTGTACTTTCCTTTGAGGAACGCGTCGAATTTCGAAGTGAACGGACTGAGGCGGTTTGAGCGCTCGTATTTGGAAATCGACTGCCCCCAGTGGTCGTAAATATTGTTTGTCTTGGTGCGGTCTTGCGGGCTCAGCCGAACTGGTGTAGCGCTGCCGCCGAAACTTGCGGCCCCGCCCGGCGTGGTGCAGATCTGCTCGATGTTGCGCGGCCAGCGGATGTCGAAATCCGCGCCCCAGACCGCCTCAAAGAGCGGCCGGTAGACCGCTGTCGATAGCCGAAACGCAATGCAGGCGGTGTCGGGAAACCCCATTTCCTGAGTGTCGACCGGCGGATGCTGCGCCTGCTCGGCATCGGCACTCTGCAGTTTGTAGCCGGTCGAGCGCGCGTCAAAGAAGTTTCCACCAAAGAACGCGCCCTGCGTCGTGTCGTATTCGAGCACCGGGAAATCCGGTGAATAGGTGTAACGCTGCGCGGTGCGCTTGCCGGCGCGATAGCGAAATGTCCCGGGATACGCGACCATCGTCAGATTGACGGACGGGATCGGTCCGCTGAAGGCGGCATAGGGCATATGGCAGAAAGCGCAAGCCTCGTTCCTGTAAGGCGACATGTTTTCGTCAAAATTCAGCAGCTTGCCGAGGATTTCCATGGCTTCGTAGCCGCTGCCCCGCAGTGTTGGCGGATTGCCGGTCACGGTCGGAGCCGGCAGTGCTTTCCATTCCTTCACCGCTTCATCGAAGATGAATTGAACCTCGCGCCGGACCCGTGCGATCTCCGCGTCCAAATCGGCCGGCAGAAACCCAGGCGGATAGGGGTTGTAGGGCGCGGAGGGCTGATGCGCCGGGGTCTCAGCGCACGGGACATGCGGAACGCCCAAAATCCCGAGCACCGTTGCCAAACCTGCTGATACGCATGCAGATCTGAGTTGGCGCATTGGCTTTCCTCCCGCCGCTGCAGTACTGGCCGATCTTAAACGCCGGCGGGGAGACGAGCCCATGCCTATGCATTAGGTCACGGCTGAGTCGCTTTCGTCGCCGCTAGCCGAGGGAAGCGATGCGTGGCCGAATGGTCAGGCGGCGCGGCGCAGCGTGAGGCGGGTCCACACGTCGCCGAGGGCGGCGACGAGCGCGTCGATGTCGGCGTCGCTGTGCAGCGGCGAGGGGGTCAGGCGCAGGCGCTCGGTGCCGCGCGGCACGGTCGGGTAGTTGATCGGCTGCACGTAGATGCGGTGGCGGGTGAGCAGCTCGTCGCGGGCGGCTTTGCAGCGGACCGGGTCGCCGATCAATACCGGCACGATGTGGCTCGGGCTCGGCATCGCCGGCAAGCCCGCCGCGGCGAGGCGGTGCTTCACCGTAGCCGCGCGCTCCTGATGGCGCTCGCGCTCGGCTTGGCTCTGCTTCAGATGGCGGATTGCGGCGAGCGCGCCGGCGGCAAGCGCCGGCGGCAACGAGCGGCTTCGCGCCGCCGCCGGTATATGAGTAACGCGGCGGCTCTCGGCGGGTAAGATCGCGTGCGAGTCGTACGTCAGATCGCGGGGAATCCTACCAACCCCGGATTACGGCCCGCAATTCACTATTGCCCGGCTAAATCGGTTGCTGCCAATTACATCGCTTCAGGAAAGCGGACGATGAACCCATCCCGGTTCGGCATTCGTACCCTAGGAAGGGTCTGCGCGTTCATCGTGTCGTTCTCGCCGATCAATTTGTTCTGCGCCAAAATATAAGCGGTGAGCGCGTAAACATCGTTGTTCGCGAGTGTCATCGGCTGCTGCCACGGCATCGCCCGCCGGATATAATCGAAGAGCGTTGTCGCGTATGGCCAAAAATTGGCAATCCTTTTTATTGCGGCCGAGATGTCGGTTATTGGCTCGCTGCCGACCAATGGCGCGGCATTGACGCCGGTGACCCCACCTTTGCCGTCCGGACCGTGGCACTGGGCGCACTGTTCCGCATAGAGGCGGGCGCCTTGGACGGGTGTTCCTGCGCCTGGCGGCAGACCCGCGCCGTCGGGCTCGATCGTGATATCCCACGCGGCGATATCGGCGGGATCGATCGGTTTGCCGGAATTGGGCCCTTCGGCGAAAGCCGCGCCTGCCGCAATAGACAGCGCGAGCCCAACCGCCGGGATCACCTCTCTAGCTGTAGACATGCTTGACCTCCCCCGCGCTGTCGACCGCCCAGCTGGTGATCGCGTTGCAATGCTGGTTCAAAACCGCAGCGACCGGCGGCACTGCCTTCAACTCGCCGCGCTGGGCGACAAATTCGGCGCGGGTCGGTTGCACGTTGCCGGTCTCATCCCAGGCGCGGCTTTGCAGCACTGCGGCGCCGCCATCCCAGCGCCAGGGCATGCGGAAGCGGGTAAAGGCCTTGCTCAGGACCGGCTCCTGCAACGCCGCGTCCGCCCAGCTGCGCCCGCCATCGGCCGAAACCATCACTTTGGAAATCCGGCCGGCGCCGGAGTAGGCGATGCCGGAAATTTCATAGGGCCCCGGCTCCCGCAATGTCATTCCGGGAGACGGCTGGGTGATGAACGATTTGACTTCCTGCAGTAAATAGAACTGGTACGCTTTGTGGTTCGGCAGTATCTGCGTGTACACTTTGGATTCCCAAAAGCTCATGGCCGGCTCCTCCACGAGCTTGATCCGCCGCAGATATTTGACGTTCATATTGCCTTCATAGCCCGGCAACAGCAGACGCATCGGGTAGCCATTGGCAGGCATCAGCCGCTCGCCGTTCTGATAGAGCGCGATCATCGCGTCATCTAGCCCTTTCTTGAGCGGCACGCTGCGGGTCAGATGAGGCGCGTCGGCGCCTTCGGCGATGAACCATTTGGCCTTCGGGTCGGTGCCGGTCTCCTCGAGCAGCGTGGAGAGCTTCACGCCCGTCCACTCGGCGCAGGAGGCAAGGCCGTGCAGCGCCTGTACGTTTGCTTGGAGGGGTTGGGGCGAAAACAGTGGCGCACTGTTGCCGCCACACTCCAAGAAGGTCACGCGCGTTACCATCGGATAACGCACCAGCGCCTCGAGTGTGAAGACCAGCGGCCGCTTCACTAGGCCATGGATCAACAGCCGATGCTTGTCTGGGTCAATGTCCGGGACGCCGCCATAGACGACCACAAAATGCAGGCCGTTTGGGGTAATGGTGCCGTTAACGAGATGGTGCGGCGTGCGCGCGCCCGAAGGACTTGGTTGGCCGGTCGGATTGCTAACCGTGCGCACAACGTTTTTCTCGAACCGCGACGGCAGCTGGTAGGGCTGAATAATCGAGCCGGGCTCGCGGCTCCAAGGCGCCTCGGTCAGGGGTGCGTCCGTCGGGGGCTCGGCGGCGGCGCCCGTCCGCGAGCCGAGAGGAGCGGTGCTTATGGCGCCCGCGAGAATGACCCCGCGCCGGAGTAGCGCGCGACGATGCAATAACCCGTTACCGGCGACCGCCTCAACGGGCGAGGACTTCGTCCTGTGGCGGCGATAGCTGGAAATGCTCATGTTTTCCTCCCTGCCTGCCCCTGTCGGCGACCGTTGCTTCTCAAATTTTCGCCGCATCCCGGGGTAGTAGCGGCGAGTATGTTCCTCTCGGGATTTGTTGGCAACGAAGCTCGATCGGCTCGCCCCCTGTTCGAGGGGACCGCAATTTGCTGCGGAAACTGTTCTCTCGACCTCTCTCGCGGCTGGATCTGCCTGCTTCGGAAATGTCCGTTGGGGTCGAGGTCGCTCGCAATCGGAGACAGCGCCCGGGGCGCGGTGCGTCTCAGGCGGCGCGGCGCAGCGTGAGGCGGGTCCAGACGTCGCCGAGGGCGGCGACGAGCGCCTCGATGTCGGCGTCGCTGTGCAATGGGCTTGGCGTCAGGCGCAGGCGCTCGGTGCCGCGCGGCACGGTCGGGTAGTTGATCGACCCTTCGAACCTGGTGCTAACGCCCCAGATTTCGCACGAATTCATCGACGGTGAGGCCAGCGTCCGCGATGATACGGCGGAGCGTGCCTTGGCGGATCTCTTTGTGGTCGGGTACCACGACGCGGCTATAGGGGTTGTCGCGGCGAAGGATCATGTGGCTGCCGCTCTGCCGACGGAACACGAACCCGGCGCGCTCCAGAGCCCTTCGGACATCGCGACCCGACAGGCCGGCGGGAAGTCTCGCCACGCGCGCCTATGCGGCCTCGATCTCCACGAATTCCTTGCCGGCCTCGGTTGGAATCGGATCGCCGGCGGCACGGCAATCTTCTAAATAGAGCTCGATCGCCTCGCGAATGTTGGCGAGGGCTTCGGCGCGGGTATCCCCCTGGCTGACACATCCGGGTAGCGCCGGCACGCTGACGACATAGCCGCCATCGGGTTCCTGCTCCAAGACGACCGTGTAACGCATCGGTATTGCTCCTTACGCGGCACGGCGCAGGGTGAGGCGGGTCCAGACGTCACTGAGGGCGGCGACGAGCGCCTCGATGTCGGCATCGCTGTGCAATGGGCTCGGCGTAAGCCGCAGGCGCTCGGTGCCGCGCGGCACGGTCGGGTAGTTGATCGGCTGCACATAGATGCGATGGCGCTGCAACAGCTCGTCGCAGGCGGCTTTGCACAGCACCGGGTCGCCGATCAATACCGGGACGATGTGGCTCGGGCTCGGCATCACCGGCAGGCCGGCTTCGGTGAGGCGGCGCTTCAGAGTGGCGGCGCGCTCCTGGTGGCGCTCGCGCTCGGCTTGGCTCTGCTTCAGATGGCGTATTGCGGCGAGCGCGCCGGCGGCGAGCGCCGGCGGCAACGACGTCGTGAAGATGAAACCCGGCGCGTGGCTGCGCAGAAAATCAACAAGCGCCGCCGAGCCCGCGACATAGCCGCCGATCGTGCCAAACGCCTTGCCGAGCGTGCCTTGGATGACAGTCGGGCGGTGCATGACGCCGTCCCGCTCGGCGACGCCGCCGCCGCGCGCCCCGTAGAGCCCGACCGCGTGCACCTCGTCGAGATAGGTCATCGCGCCATAATGCTCGGCGACCTCGCACAGCTCGCCGATCGGCGCAATGTCGCCGTCCATCGAATAGACCGACTCGAAGCACACGAGCTTTGGCCGCTCGGGCGCCGTCTGCTCAAGCAAGCGCGCGAGATCGGCGGGGTCGTTGTGGCGGAAGACGTGCTTCTCGGCGCGGCTGTTGCGGATGCCGGCGATCATCGAGGCGTGGTTGAGGGCGTCCGAAAAGACGACCATGCCCGGCAATTCGCGCGCCAAGGTCGACAATGCCGCGTCGTTGGCGACATAGCCCGAGGTGAAAATCAGCGCCGCCTCGCGGCCGTGCAGATCGGCGAGTTCGTGCTCGAGCTGGAGATGCACATGGCTGTTGCCGGAGATGTTGCGCGTGCCGCCGGCGCCGGCGCCGACCGCCCGCAACGTCTCCTCGATCGCCTGAAGCACCGCCGGGTGCTGGCCCATGCCGAGATAATCGTTCGAGCACCACACCGTGACTTCGGCTTGGGTGCGGTGGTCATAGGCGCGCGGAAAGCGGCCGCAGCGCCGCTCGAGGTCGGCGAAGACGCGGTACCGCCCCTCGGCGCGCAGCGCGTCGAGGCGTCCCTTGAAGAAGCTTTCGTAATCCATCGCCGCCGCAATCTCCCCGAGCACTGCCTTATACCATATATTCCGCGCGTCAACTCGCCGGCTGCAGGACACCTCGCCGCAGGCCACCACCCTAAAAACACCCAACTTTCACGCTAAATTCTACCTCATATTGATAAAGCGATGGCTTGGCGCATGAATTCCCGTAATTCCCGGTTAGGCGGAAAAAATTCCCGATTTGTTTTAGTATCTCAACACCCGAAAATTACTGAACCCTGTCAATGGCTTATCCGTCGTTGCTGTCTCACTAATTTGCGC
>Ga0126373_10004503_pt1 | contig 10666 bp, 9 predicted proteins | sample PanSoiMetPlot_11_FD_92545 | JGI IMG/M metagenome (GOLD analysis project Ga0126373, IMG submission 92545) | Tropical forest soil microbial communities from Panama - MetaG Plot_11 | ecosystem: Environmental > Terrestrial > Soil > Tropical forest > Bulk soil | place: Panama | collected 2016-02-17
AAGGTGGAGTTCCCGAAATGATTCTTTATGCGGAGAACGGCGCGGAGGGGGCCATTCTCGACGAGTTTGACCTCGTCGGGCTGAGTGAGGTCCCAATGCTCCTTTTCGAAGTCGGCGTCGATGTTCCAGGCGTCCCATTGCTTGGGCTTGTCGCGAAAGGCCTGCAACAAGTTGCCGCAGATGGAGTCCTTTGGTCCGCCGGTGTCCGATTCGGAGGGAGCGAGGGTTTCGATATTGGTGCGTTTGTCAAGGAGGCTGGTCATGCATCCGGTTTTGGGATCCACCTTCACGCGCACAAGTTCATTTTCCAGGGTATTGTCTGATGCTTCTACAGGCGTGGTTGGGGCAAGGGGTTTCTTGCCTGGGACAATGTAATACGCTCGATAGCCCATGGGAGGAACGTCGGCATGAAAGAGCAGGTGAACCCGGCGTTTCGCGCGATCGACAGACAAGATTTGGGTGGGAACAATTTTCCCGGCCGGATCGAGAACCGTTACTGCATCCGCCGGCGCGGACAAAACGACATCGGTATCAATCAATTCACTGCGTTCCCAGGAAAGGGAATTGAATAGCACGATGGGGTCGCCGGAACCCCGGAAATTGATGTTCGCAGAGAACTCACTGAGTGAAGCGTCCAAGACGCCGTTGCCGACGCGCTGAACGTCGGCGAGATTACGTTCCGCATCGCGATAGTTGGCGGCAATACCGGAGCCCGGAAAGATGTCGTGAAAGTCGTCGAAAAGCAGATCTTTCCAGCCGCGGTCGAACTCTTCAGACGGGTACTTTCGGCCAAACCACGTGGAAAAGGCGGAGAATTTCTCGGCGTTGAGGAGAAGCTCTTCGGTGGCGCGAATGCTCTTTTTTGTTTCTGCCTGAGTAGTGAAGACGCCGCGGTGGTATTCGAAGTAAAGCTCATCGCGCCAAATGGGTACCTTCATTTCGGGCAATTTCGGCTGAAGATTGCGAAAGAAATCGGCCGCGGTGCTTAGTTGAAGGTTTGGAAATACGACATCGGTCTTCATCCACCGTGTCGCTTTGTCGAGCATGGCGCGCGTGGGGCCGCCGCCGTGGTCGCCAACGCCATAGAGATGCATCATTTCCGGGTTTCGAGGCAGGGCCGCGCCGTAAAGCGCGGGAATCCAGACAGACGCGTCCTGGCCTAACTGCACCGGATCAATGCCCATCGCGTAGTCATGGGGAAAATAGGTCAGCAGGCGACTCCCGTCGGGCGCTTCCCACCAGAACATTTTGTAGGGGAAGGTGGTGAATTCGTGGGCCCACATGAGCTTTTGCGTAACGAAGGTATCGATGCCCGATTTTCTGTAGATTTGCGGCAACTGCCAGTTGTAGCCGAAGGAATCGGGATTCCAGCCAATCGTCACGTCCACGCCGAATTTCTGGTGGAAGTAGCGCTTGCCAACGAGGATCTGGCGAACCAGCGATTCACCGCCCGGCATGTTCAAGTCCGGTTCGACCCACATGCCGCCGACAATTTCCCAGCGCCCCTGTTTCACGCGCTCCTGAATCTCGCGGAATAAATCCGGATATTTGTCTTCCATCCAGGCGTAGGTGCGCGCGGAAGACATGGAAAACTTGAAATCGGGATATTCGCGCATCAGGTCGAGAGCGCTGCGAAAGGTGTTGCGGACGACCTCGACGGTTTCGGTCCAAGGCCAGAGCCAGGCCATGTCAATGTGGGAGTTACCTGCCGCACGTATGGTGAACTGCTTCATCCATGGCTTGAGGGCATCGAGTTTGTTTTGTGCCAGGCGAAGGGAGGAATCAAACGCCGGCTGATCGCCGCGATCAAGAGCATGCAGATCCACGGCAGCGACGGCGGCGGCAAGGATTGCCTGACGCTCGGATCTGCCTTCCGAAAACGCTTCCACCATGGGCTGCGCGGCGAGAATTTCCTGGCGGAAGATGCCGGGGTCGGGCCGCGCAGGGGAAGGAGTAATCAGCAGGCGGCTGGCGCGGATTTGCGTGTTCTTTTCGGCGGCCTGTACGCGGACGGCGATGAGGAACTTCTGCCCGGGTTGCGCGTTATCCGTCAGCAGGATGGGCTGCTGGGCGTCTTCGTCGCCTCGAAAGGCCATGGAGCCGTTAGAGAACACCGCGACGGTAAGAAAGTCTTCACTGGTGATTTGCAGATCGAGGCGGACCTGCGCGCCTTGCAAGCTATAACCGTTGAGCGACGTGGGAATTTCAATCCAGCGCCGCAGGACGCGAGAGCCGTCGGCCCACCTTTCGGCAATTTTCAGTTGCGACCAAAAAGAGTCATCGAGAGATGCGTCTTCCGGGTGAGCAAGGTCCGCATGAAAACGCCATTCGTCGAGGGGAGCGTTGACGAGGGAATCAAGACGCGCGAGAACCGATGGAAAGCGGACATCCGCCGGCGAGCCTTGCGCATACATCGCCAACGGAAGGAAAAGGAGCAGAAGACCAAAAATTGGCAACCTTCGCGTCATCCGAATGTCCTGAGGCTAAACCAAAAGGTAAGTGCGCCGACGGCGCAAACGTCCCCTAGCCGCCAGAGATTCTACACGTTACGCGGATATTTCGCGCCGGAGGATACAAAATTTTTCGGTTGTCAGTTGCCGAAGAACATGGCATTGTCTCCCCGCCGGTACAACCGGGAAGCATTCGACTTTGCGAACTATCCGCAGGCCTATGGGAGCAGGATTGCGCGGTCGGGTATCCAAGAGTAGGACAACGCGGCGGGAATCGAAGCAGCCCAACGATGAGATGCTCTTGAAGCTTGAACTGCGGAGCAATCCGGAGGCATTGTGTCTCGTGCGGGCGACGGTGGAGCGTGCGGCCGAGGTGTTGCATTTCCCGGAAGGAGATGCGCGAGCAATTGTGCGGTCTGTCGATGAAGCTCTGGCAAACGTAATGCGGCACGCTTACGGAGGACGGCAGGGGCTCCCCATCGAGATGCGATGCCAGAGATGGAGCGGCGAAAGTATCGAGGGCAAGCAGTCGGGCATCGAAATTGTTCTTCAGGATCATGGAATAGCGGTGGATCCAACAAAAATGAAGGGACGCCCGCTCAACGAGATACGCCCCGGCGGCCTGGGGCTGCACTTTATCCGGCAGAGTATGGATGTAGTTGAATTTAGCCGGAAGAACGGCAAGAATCAGTTGCGCATGGTGAAGTATTTGACGCCAACCCCGCGGCCGGCCGGCTCGGAAGGAGAATGAAAGTGGACATTGCGGCAAGACCAGCGGCGGGAGGCACCATCCTGGATATCACCGGTGACATCGACCTGGCGCACTCGCCGGCCGTACGCAAGGCGTTGCTCCAGGAAATCAAAGAAAAAAAGACTCCCAAGGTCTATTTGAATCTGGAGAAAGTCCGCTACATCGACAGTTCCGGCATTGCCTCGCTCGTTGAAGGTCTCAAGGCGTCGCGGGACCTGGGTTCGCGCCTGGTTCTCTACGGCTTGAGCAAATCCGTTCGTGAAGTGATGGAACTCTCACGCCTGCAGAAGATTTTTGAAATTCATGACGATGAAGCGCAGGCGACCGCTTCCTGAAATTTTCCGAATTGTGGAGCGCCCGCAAAGGTAGCCGGACGACGTGGAATTCTTTTCAAAAGTGGGGGCCTCCGTCGAGGAGAGCCTGGGGTACGTCGGAGAGCTGACGACGCTGGCCGGACAGGCCGCGTACTTCACATTCGTCGCGCCACTTCGCGGGAAGCCGGTGCGTTTTCAGCGCGCGGTTTCGCAAGCCATGGAAGCGGGTGTGCGCGCACTGCCCATTCTTTCCCTGATAACGTTTTTCATCGGGTTGATTCTGGCACTGCAGGCGGCTTACGAACTGCGGCGCTTCGGAGCCATCAGTTTCGTGGCCAACGCCGTGGCTCTTTCGATGACGCGAGAACTGGGGCCTCTGATTACCGCGGTGATCGTGATTGGAAGGTCCGGTTCAGCGTTTGCGGCCGAACTTGGCACCATGAAGGTTTCCGAAGAAATCGATGCCTTGGAGACCATGGCTATCAATCCCGTGGGCTTCCTGGTGGCGCCGAAGTTTGTGGCCATGCTCATCATGCTGCCGTGCCTGACGATCTGGGCGAACTTCATGGGCATTCTCGGCGGTTCATTGTTCGGCGTGGCGCAGGCGGACTTCACGTTCTGGCGGTACATTCTTGCCTCGCTCGACGCATTGTTCCTGCGCGACGTCATCACCGGATTGGTCAAAAGCGTGATGTTTGGCGCCACCATCACCGCGGTAGGCTGTCTGGAAGGCCTCAAGACCACCGGAGGCGCAGAACAGGTCGGGCGTTCGACGACGCGGGCGGTGGTCATGTCGATTTTTCTTGTTATTCTTGTGGACCTTGTTTTCACGATGTTGTTCTACTTCCTGGGAGAACACTAGGAGCGATGCCCGATTCGTTTGCAGCTGCGGACCCGCCCGGCGAATTCGGCCCGATGATCTCGCTGCGGAATTTGCGGGTGAGCTATACCGGGAGGGAGATCCTGCACGGAATCACGTTCGATGTGCAACGCGGCGAGACGTTGGTGATCCTGGGAGGTTCGGGATCCGGAAAGAGCACGCTTTTGCGGACCCTGGTGGGATTGGAACGTCCCACTTCCGGTGAGGTATGGATCCGAGGAAAGAATTTTACGGCGATCTCGGAAGCGGAGCGGGATGAAATTCGCAAGCACCTGGGAATGTCGTTTCAGGGCGGGGCCTTGTTCGGTTCGATGACCGTGGGCCAAAACGTGGCCCTGCCGCTGGTGGAACACACGAAACTGGAGCCATCCACGGTTGAGATCATGGTGAGGCTGAAGCTCGACCAGGTGGGGCTTTCGGGGTTCGAGGATTTTCTGCCTTCCCAGCTCAGCGGCGGCATGAAAAAACGTGCTGCGGTGGCGCGCGCGCTGGCCATGGACCCGGAGATTTTGTTTTTTGACGAACCGTCCGCGGGGCTCGACCCGATCATCGCCGCGGGCATCGATCAACTGATTCTTGAATTAAAGAAGGCGTTTCGTATGACCATCATCGTGGTGACCCACGAACTGGCCAGCGCTTTTTTGATTGCCGACCGCATGGTGCTGATCAACAAGGGCGACGTGATCGCCTTTGGCACCACAGAAGAGATGAAGAACAGCAAGCACCCGAAAGTGCGGCAATTTCTCGACCGCGTGCCGGAACCCGCAGTAGCCCAAGAGCTTGATTATCTGCAGATGCTGACGGAGCCGTCTACGAAAACCGGGGAAGGCCGCCAGGGGAAGAGCAGGTAAAGATGGAAGCAAAACGCGAACAGGTATTTGTCGGATTGTTTGTGATCGCCGCGTCGGCGTTGCTGATTGCCACGCTGTTTTCGTTCTCCGGGGCCTTCGCCGGCCCGGCGCGGCATTTTCACGCAAAGTTTCACAATGCCGCAGGGCTGGAGCGGGGGGCCACGGTGCGCTTCGCAGGCGGCCCGAAAATCGGCCGCGTGGAGAGTGTGAAAATCGATCCGAAAGATTCCTCGTTGATGGACATGGAATTCAGCGTCAAGCAAGGCTTGCCCATCAAGACGGACAGCCACGTGTGCATCCTGAGCTTCAGCCCCCTGGGTGACAACCATCTTGAGGTGAAGGCCGGCTCACCAAGTGCGCCGCTGGCCCCCGACGGGGCGATTCTGCCGGCGGATCAATACGTCGGATTCAACGAGTTGACCGAGCAGATCAATAAAATTGCGCCGCAAGCGCAGGAGTTGATGGCCAATCTGAACGTTCGGGTGAAAGAGCTGAGCGTGACAATTGCCCGAGTGAATGACCTGCTGAACGACCAGAATCGTGCGAATATTTCGGCGAGCGTTGCGGATCTTCGCGGCATGCTGAACGAGGACCGCCCGCTGGTGAGATCCACACTGACCAAAGTCAACACGGCAAGCGACAAGATTGGCCCGCTAATGGACGATCTGAAGAAGACATCCACGCAAGCTGACGAGACGCTCAAGAAAGCGGACGCCATGCTCGGGGAAAACCGCGAAGACATCCGGGCCTCCGTCAAAAAACTTCGCGAATCCTTGAACACGGTGAACGACATTACCCGGCGCCTGGATCAGACCCTGGACGTCAACGAAGAGACCATCGACGAATTGCTGATGAATCTTCGCGACGTTTCCGAAAACTTAAGGGAATTCACGGACATCATCAAGACGCGGCCTTCCGAGCTGATTCGCTCCACAAGTCCGCCCGTGCATAAACCCGGAGAACGCCCATGAGACTCAGCGCTTCGAGTAATCATCGTGACGGAGTTTCGCCCGTCGAAGGAAGACCGCGCCGCGGGCTGCAAGCCGCTTTTGTGGCGGCACTGCTGGCGGCTGCGTTGTCGGGATGCGGCAGCATCAAGCCGGTGCGGTACTACGAGTTGACCCATCCTCCGACCAACGGTCTTTCAGGGGCGTCGGGTCCGCTGGACGTGACGCTGCTGGTGCGGCTTTTCCAGACATCGCATCTCTACCGGGAAGACCGTATCGTTTACGGCGGAGATACCGTGCAACTTGGCTTATATGAGCATGACCGATGGACCGAGCCGCCGGTGGAATTGTTGCAGGATGCCCTGGCGCGGGGCATGCGTTCTTCGGGAGCATTCCGGGCGGTGACCACATTGCGGAGCGACGCCAGCGTCGACTTTTACCTGAAGGGGCAACTGTACGCGTTTCGTGAGGTGTCGGGAAACGCCGTGGTAGCGCGCTTGAACTACGACGTGGAACTCACCGATCTGAAGAGGGGCAGTGTGGTCTGGCGGCATGTGTACAACCATGACGAGCCGGTTTCCGGAAAGTCGGTTGCCGACGTGGTTGCGGCGATGGACAAGAATGTGCACCAGAGCGTGCAGGAAGTGCAGGACGGAATCGTGCAGGCGCTGTCAAATTACTCGAAGTAGCCAGCGGAGCGGCCTGTCTCTCCGATAAAAATCGGCGCAGGCAGAAAACGGGCCCCACAAGAGACATCTCCTCATTACGTGGTACCGCCTCCTTCGATTTAGAATAGACGCAGGAGAAAATTTGCATGCCTTCGCCTGCCACCACGTCATCGGCCAACACGCCGTTTGATTTTCTCGATTTACGCGCACAATTCGCGGGCATCCATGACGAAGTGATGCAGGCGGTCGCACGCGTTTTCGAAAGCCAGCACTTTATCCTCGGACCCGAAGTAAAGCTTCTGGAAGAAGAGATCGCCGCGAAATTGGGAGCGAAGTTTGCGGTGGGCTGCGCCTCCGGCACGGATGCGCTGATTCTGTCGCTGCTGGCGGAAGGCATCGGAAAAGGCGATGAAGTCATCACCACGCCGTTCAGCTTCATCGCCACAGGGGGTTCGATCGCCTATGTGGGGGCAAAGCCGGTATTTGTGGACATCGACCCGGCGACCTTCAACATCAATCCGGCGTTGCTTGAGGCGGCGATCACGCTGCGAACGCGGGCGATTATGCCGGTGCACTTGTTTGGCTTGCCCGCAGATCTTGATCCGATTTTGAAGATTGCGACAGAGCATAAGCTGCTAGTGGTCGAGGATGCGGCGCAGGCCATCGGGTCGCGCTACGCTGGAAGATATACCGGCACGTTCGGGAAATACGGATGCTTCAGCTTTTTCCCGTCGAAGAATCTCGGGGGAGCTGGAGACGGGGGCTTGATTACCACAGACGATGCTGGCATGGCGGAGCGCCTGCAGATGCTGCGTGTGCACGGCAGCAAGAAACGATACTTTCACGAGATCCTCGGTACGAATAGCCGTCTGCACGCGCTACAGGCGGCGGTGCTGCGTGTGAAGTTGCGGCACCTGGATGACTGGCAGAAGGGAAGGCAGAATCGCGCGGAGCGCTACGGCCGTCTTTTCGCCGAAGCCGGGCTTTCCCATTTTCTGACGGCTCCTCTGCAGCCTCCGGCGAAATTCGAGCACGTCTACAATCAATTCACCATCCGCTGTCGACGGCGAGACGAGTTGAAGGCCTTTTTGCAGGCGGCGGGCATCCCCTCGGAAATCTACTATCCTCTCTGTATCCATCTACAAGAGGCATTCGCCTACCTGGGCCATGCTACGGGGGAGTTCCCGGAATCGGAAAAGGCCAGCAGGGAAGTGTTGTCGCTGCCCGTCTATGCCGAGCTTCCGGACGCACAGCAAGAGCGCGTGGTGAAGGCCATCGCGGAGTTTGCAAGGGCCGTCGGAAGCTGTTAACCATCAGCCAAGAAAAGAAAAACTGAGATAGAGAGGGTTTTTGGGTGAGGCCGCTGACGGTTGTCCGCAGCTGAGATTTGCAGCGGCGGCGTGGTATTTTCTATCGAAGAATTCAACACAACCAACTTTCGTATTCTCAAGCGATTGGCTGTTTACCCGTTGGATGATGCGTTTTGCGGCGTTGTGAATTTCATCGAGTCGAGCTTTGCAGCGCGCATCGGAATCTCGGGGCTTTTTCTTCTATCTACAAACTTCTCGCGAGAAATCAGCGAGTTAGCGACGGCTGCGACCCACGCACTGGGCTTGGCACAGCAAATGCCCTTTAATAGGGCGAAGTTCAGACGCAAAGAAGGCCAGGAAAACAAAAAAACCGGAGGTGGGTTATGACCGTCGTTTTGATGCTCGTTATGTTCGCGACATTCCTCGCGATTGACTTTCTGAGAAAAGGGAAGGAAGCAGAAATTACGGAAGCCGGGGAGGAAGCCATCCCGGCTTCTCCTCGTTTGCAGCCGAAGTATGTAGCGGGATTTGAGCTGCCGGAAAACCGCAGCTATCATCCCGGGCACACCTGGGCGTTGCAGGAAAGCCCCAGCCTGGTGCGCGTGGGACTCGATGATTTTGGCGCGCGGCTGGCGGGCAAAGTGGATGCGATCACGCTGCCGAAGCGCGGGCAATGGCTGAGGCAAGGGCAGAAGTTCGCTACGCTAGAACGCGCTGGCAGGCACGTGGACCTGGTTTCGCCGGTCGAGGGCGAAGTGACGGATGTAAACGAAAAGCTGATCACGGAGCCCGCCGCCGCCAACATGGATCCCTACGGGCAGGGCTGGTTTGTATCGGTGCTCTCGCCTGAACTGAAAGTGAGCTTCCGCAACTTGCTGAACGGCAGCCTGGCGCGGAAGTGGATGACGGATGCGGCGCAGCAACTGCAGATGCGGCTTCCAGCGATGGCCGGCGCGGTTGCGCAGGATGGCGGCCTGGCAGTCCGCGACATCACACCGGAAATCCCGAGTGTGAAGTGGGACGAAATTACCCGCGAGTTCTTCCTGACCTGAGCAAGACTGCACCTCCGGTGCCGCGAAGAATCCCGGCTCGGAAACGAGCCGGGATTCTCTATTTACGCCGCGATCTGGTACCGCAGAATTCCTTAACAGCCTAAAAATGCATCAGTTAGGTGACTGGGGTCACGTCGAAACGTGACTCCCTTCACTGGAAAATGAGGTATTTTTCAGCATACTGACCGTGGGCCAGCGAGTGCGAAGAAGGTTTCTCGCTGACAAGGCCATCACCGTTGAACTTCCCTACAGTTTGCGGAGAGATATCGTCTGGCCCGGATGCGTAGGTGGCTCTCGGTCAGCCCTAGAACCCTCTCGCGGCAAGGAATCGAACGGTAAGACTAGCCCGCTCCTGACGCTCCGACTTGAATCCGCCGCCGTTACGCCCTACCAGCGAGGGGCACTACTCGCGATAGGGAGCGTATATGAGTAAGGCGATTCTGTACGATGCAACGCTCTGTATCGGCTGCAAATTGTGCGAGAGGGCGTGTGCCGAGCATAACGGCCTTCCGTACGACGACTCCATTGCCGCCGAAGCCAAACAATCAGAGCACAAGTTCACGGTCGTCCTGACCGAGAACGACCATTTCATGCGCAGATTATGCATGCACTGCGAAGAGCCCGCGTGCGCCTCGGTTTGTCCCGTCGGGGCTTTTCACAAGACGGTTTGGGGTCCGGTGGTCTATGACGTCTGGAAGTGCATCGGATGCCGTTATTGCATGGTGGCGTGCGCATTCGTTCAGCCGAAGTACGAATGGGGCTCGCTGAATCCGCGCGTGCGCAAATGCATTATGTGCCCGGACCTGATCAAGAGGGGCCAGGCGACGGCTTGCGCGCAGGCATGCCCTACGGGCGCGACCAAGTTCGGCGAGCGCGACCAATTACTCCAGGAAGCGCAGGACCGCATCAACGCGAATCCTTCGAACTACGTCAACCACATTTACGGAAAAGACGAAGTGGGCGGAACCTCCGTGCTGCTGCTTTCCGCGGTGCCGTTTGAACAGTTCGGCTATCCGTCCATCGCCAAGATCGGCGACAAAGCGCTGCCAGGATATACCGGCGTGATCATGAAAAAAGTTCCGGACTTCATTCCGCTGTGGACCCTGGTCCTAGGCGGCATTTACTGGCTGGCACATCGCAAGGAAGAAGTCGCCGAGGCGGAAGCCATGGAGAAGCAAGGGGGAGCGGCATGAAAATCCCGAATATCAAGGTCACGTTCTGGCGAGTTCTTTTTGTCATCATCATGATTCTGGGTGCCTATTCAGCCTACGTACGCTATTTCCGCGGGCTGGGCGCGGTGTCGAACATGAGCGACCAGTTTCCCTGGGGATTGTGGATCGGCTTTGACTGCCTTTGCGGCATCATGCTGGCCGCCGGGGGATTCTGCATCAGTGGCGCGGTTTATCTGTTTAACGTGGAGCGCCTGCACTGCATCATCCGGCC
>Ga0126373_10004504_pt1 | contig 10665 bp, 13 predicted proteins | sample PanSoiMetPlot_11_FD_92545 | JGI IMG/M metagenome (GOLD analysis project Ga0126373, IMG submission 92545) | Tropical forest soil microbial communities from Panama - MetaG Plot_11 | ecosystem: Environmental > Terrestrial > Soil > Tropical forest > Bulk soil | place: Panama | collected 2016-02-17
AAATAAGCGCCGTGATCGTCGTCCTCGATATTCGGGCCAAGACATTGTATCGACGCATTTGACTCTCAGACGTCATATGAAGATCGCATTTCTAATCTCCACCTTGGATGCAGGCGGTGCGCAGCGGGTTGCGACGATTCTCTGCAATCACTGGGTGGCCGCGCACGAAGTCGCCCTTCTCACCTTTCAAGCGCCGGGAGATCCGCTCCAATTCTCCCTCGACGAGAGGGTGAGATATTTCGCTCTCGATTTACTCGACTCTTCGAAGGGCGTGCTGGGAACAATCGGCCGCAATATCGCGCGGGTCACAACGATTCGGCGACGACTCCGCGAGATTGCGCCCGACGTTGTCGTGTGTTTCATGACCGAGACAAATGTTGTTGGGACGCTTGCGGCGCGTTGGGCAGGGGTTCCGGTTATAATCTCCGAGCGTATCCATCCGGCGCACCATCCGCTTCCGCTCGTCCATCGCCTCACGCGGCTCGTCGTCTACCGAATGGCCAATGCGCTTGTCGTGCAGACGCAGAATATCGCTGAGTGGTACCAGAGGAGGACAGGGCTGGTCCCGGTCCGGATCGCTAATCCCGTCGAGCTTACTCCGGCTCCGTTGCGCCCGCGTGAGCGTAACGCAGGCACAGGTTGCAAAATTGTCTCGGTCGGTCGGCTCGATATGCAAAAGGGCTTCGATGTGTTGATCAACGCATTCCACCGTGTGGCGGCGGATCGTCCCGGCTGGTCGCTTACCATCTATGGCGAGGGTCCATTGCGTATCGATCTTGAAACACAGGTTGAGACGCTCGGCTTACATGGCCGTGTGCGATTGCCCGGTATCACGAGGGACGCGCGAGAACAACTGCGTACAGCAGATCTCTACGTTCACCCAGCACGTTACGAAGGTTTCCCTAACGTCGTCGCGGAAGCGCTCGCCGAAGGGCTTTGCGTGGTTGCAACAGACTGTCCTGGCGCGAGCGCCGAACTTCTCCAATACGGGCGGTATGGCATCCTCGCATTACCCGAGGATCCGGACTCCCTTGCACAGGCCATGGCGCGCGCCATGGACGATCCAGTTCAGCGTAAGCACCTCGCTAATCAAGCGCGCGACGCGCTACATGGTCTCGATGTCGATACTATCGCCGCGTCGTGGCTTTCTCTTTTCGAGAATGTGGTGTCGCAGAGCCGCAATAAGCGCAACTCCATGGCGTCCCGATGATAGCCTTCGGGTACTACGGTGTAGGTTAACTATTCTCATCGGTGCGGTGTTTTTTTCGTTCATGGATGCGATAGTTTATGAGCACCAGTCATCGAATTGTCGGGAGGCGTTGAAGTGCGCGCGAGCTACGTAGTTGCCGGAGCGGTGATCGCGGTCGTTGTCATAGCAGGCGTCGTGATCTATTCGCGCATGCAGGCGCCGCCGCCGGCGTCGGGCTTCACCTCAGATCAGGACAAGGACGCCTTCATCGCCAGTGCGAAGCAATCCTGCATCGCGCAAGAGGTTAACGATCCGTCGATGAAGCAGAGCGGCTATACCGACGCGCAAATCGGCCTCTATTGCCAATGCGCGGCCGAAAAAGCGGCCGACGCGATAACCCCGGACGAAGTGCAATACATCGCGACCAACCGGAAGATTCCGCCGAGTTTCACGGCCAAGACACAAACCATCGCGCAGACCTGTCGCTCGGTCACGCTGCCGGCGCCCAGGCACTGATCGTGGCAGCTTCACCTATCATGTTATGCGTAGGGTACGATTACCGTATCCAGTGATCGGCCAGCAGTCGGCGCATCGAGCTGCCACGCGGACGGCGCTACGCCGATCAATCACGGTAACCTGCTAATCGTTTCTGAGCGGTTATTCTGGGGGCCCCAGTATTAATACGAACTCAGTCGATGTACACCTGATCGACCCGGGCTTGGTCTAGTGTAAAATCACGTCGAATCCTGCAATACGCAATTCGTCTTCGGAGCGATCGCGGAAAGGGCGCACCATTGTTGTCCGTGGTGTCGGAAGCGCCGAGAAGTCACGTCGATTGTGCAGTTTGGCAACGAACCCTGCCGCCTTGAATCGCGCCAACATCTCCGAACAGCCGATTCGATTAGTATAAAAGCCTGAACGCGCGAACCAATCAGCTTCCCATAGCCATTCCGGAAAGCGCAAATTGTTGAGTGCGCCGCCGAGATGGTCCTGCAAATCAACCGTATGACTGCTGCTGCCGCCCGCACGGAGAATGCGGCGCATCTCGTGCAAGAGAATGTCGAAGTCGCGACGGCGGATATGTTCGAGCACCGCGTGCGACCAGATGAAATCGACGCATCCATCGGGCACTGTGCGCAATGATTCAATCCCACGCGTGAGATAGGTAGTATTGCAATCGGCCAGCAAAGCATCGACCGATGTCATCGCTTCGGGTGGCGGTGCTGTTAGGTTCAGTTCCTCAAGATGCCGCGCCATCCTGCGGTAAACGGCAATGTCGTGTTGCGCAAAATCTCCGGTGTCAATGAGCCAGCAGCGTGTAGCCCCCTTGGCCTTGGCGATCATTGCTGAGCACAGCGAATCTCCGGGTCCGATCTCGAGGCATGTGTACCCGCTCCGGCCCTCTGCGCCGGCCATTCTTAAATGACTAAGGAATACGTCCGCCGCATATCTTGGGTGCTCCATAGATCCAGCCTTAAATAGACCTATCCGGCTCCATAAACGGTAGGGCACCGGCGTCTTAGATAGCACCAACTTGACGACAACTTTGAGCCACCAAGGGATCGCTGATCTCATGCGCTGATCCTATGGGTGTATTGTTGACGTACGCGAAGTAGGTAGGGCCTTATCGTTCAGTTAGATGATTGACTCTGTTGGCGTCTCCACGGGGATTCGAATTCTGGTTTGGGTCGTGAGAGAGCCGTAAGTATGCCATGTGAATTCACTCACGGTTTAAATCTCTTTGTACATGCTGTTACTGTCCTTGCTTATCCAGGGTCTCGCTTTTTTCTATCCTAGCAAGTACGTGTAGCGGCTCGCTGATTGCACAGCGCCACCCCTGATGGCTCTCAGGAACCACGGCCGATGACGGTGGCTGCAAATTACCTTGTTCACTATTTCGATACGCTGGCCTGACCGTTGGGCGCCGGAAGATTGTGCGCGCGTAAGCACGCACGTCGATAGTTCTCACGGGCCGCGTTGCCCTGTGGCGTGTAATCTGGAAAAAGGCGCGCCGCGGAGCGCGCACAGAGGTCCGCCACACACCAACTGGTCTGGTCCACGGTAGTTTGGTTCCCACTTGGATTCGTCGCGCACTGAGCAAATGCCGGAACGGCGGCCGGCCCGACCATGAATAGAGCGATGACAACAATGTAGAAACGATTCATAGACCAACCTTTACGACCCGGCGGAGAGCCACGTACAAAGCTCGCAAGATTTGGCGTCCTCAGAGCCTATTATTGTGGTCGCCATGACAGCCCGGCGCAATGCCGTCCATCGTGTCCGAGGGCGTGTGGCCTTGTCCGCCAATGCAAGGTTAATTTGATTGGCGTCCCCACGGGGATTCGAACCCCGGTTTGGGCCGTGAGAGGGCCCCGTCCTAGGCCTCTAGACGATGGGGACGCAGCGCCGCACTCTTAGACGCTTGTTGCGGCTGGCGCAAGACTCGCCACGGGTCGCCGTACGTCGAATTGATTCCGGTTTAGCCGGTCGACCGGTTTAGGCGCCGCATTTGTCTCACCTCCAGCACGACCAATGCGCGCTGGAGTGATCTTTCCAGGCTGATCTCGTATCGGTTGAGCTTGGCGAGCTGGTCGTCATGTGCGGTGACGCGGACGAAGAGATGCTCGATACGCGAGGTGACCGCCGGCGCGCCGTTGACCCAGCTGCGACGGACGTTCTCGAACATCGCGGCTTCGATGCGATAGGAGCGCCGAAGCCGCCAGGCGCAAACCGCGATGCGCTCGGCGATCTGGGCCTCGACAGGGTCGCCCGGTTTGAGGGCGGCGAGAATCTCACCGAAAAAGGCTTCGAAGTCCTCAGGGGTTTCGTCGAAGAGCACGATCTGCGCAGCGGTGAGCCCATACTTCATGGCATTCATCCGGCTGGCGGCGCGGCCTCCGCGTGTCCTGGGACCGGTGCTGAGCTGGGCATTTCGACGATTGGCTTCGATTTGCAAAAAGCTGGTCATCGCGCTTCAGCCCAACCGCGGGACATCAGGATGCAGGTTAACCGGCACTTGGCGGCCTTCGCCATCGACCGGTGGCGGGGCGGGTGCGGGGCCCTCGGCGAGGGCTGGTGCGGGACAATGGGACTTCCGCCAGAGCTTCTCGGCCTCGGCTTTGGCATCAATGCCTTTGGCTTGCCACCATTCCTCTTCGCGGCCTGCATCGTGCAACGAGCGGTGATGGATGGGGCAGAGCGGCACCGTCCATTCGTCGCCGGGCTTGCTGCCGAGTGAGCGCGGCTGGATGAAGCGTAGATGATGGGCATAGCTCGGTGTGCGACCGCACACCAGGCAGGGCAGGGACGCGACAGCCTTGAGATGGTTCGCATCGCGGATCCGCCGTGCGGTCGTTAGCGCGAGCACCGTTGTCGTGGCGGCGACCTCGGCGGTCGGCGCTGCCGGCGCCTCAGTCTCCGTCGTGGTCTGTGGTGGGGTTGGTTCAAAGCTCGTGCGTTTCTCGTGGTAGAGTATTTGCAGCAAGTCAGCATAGTGCGTGCCAGTCCGAGTCCGGAGCTCCGGTTGCACCGCCCGTAGTTGTGCGATCGCAGGCGCATTGGCGGTCCACAGGTCCTCGAGCGCGGCGGCTGATTGCGCGTGGCGCAGTGCATCCTTGGCGGCCGAGCAGAACTGTTGCGGTGTCTCGCAGATTCGGGGCGGCTTATTGCCTTCAATTAGCGGCCAGACCACAGGCGCTGCATACGCACCATGGCCATTGCCCTTGGGGCGCTGCACGCCGGCCTGCTCCTTATCATATAAGGCAAGCCCGAACAGATTGCCGAAGGTGACCAAGGCGCGTTTGGTGGCATCGGTTTCGGCTTCTTTGAGGGCGCTCTCATGCGCCTCACCCAAGGTGGTACCGGTGCCGTGGCCAAGTCCGGTGCCTTCTCGCGAGACGATCGTCTTACCGGCCCGGACCTTAATCCGGACCCGTACGGCATAGCTGCAGGCCTTGGGACTGATCCGCGCATCTTGCCAGACGCACTCCGCGGCGACGGTTTCCCGGTCCCAACCGTCGAAGCCGAAGACCCGGTTGGCCTCGTCGATGACATGCCAGCCTTCGACGTAGGAAAGGTTCATGCCCCGCTCGGTCCGCGTCTTGACGAAGCGCTCGGGCAGCTTGCTGGCGAGTTTGCGGACTTGTGCTGGTGTGAAGGCCATTAGCGTGTCCTCACTGCGATGGTGGTACCACCGTTTCCAAGAGCGGCACCCGGGATCGCCTGACCGGCATTGAGCCCAGCCAGCAGCCCTTTTTTGTCCAACTTGGGTGGTTGCGGCTTCCAGTAATCGGCTGGGATTGCCGTCTCGTCGCTGACTACCAGCCCCGGCGGCACCGCCCGGAGCGACACAGTGAAGTCGGGCTCCTGCAGCTTATTTAGCTCGGCCCGTTCCATCACCTGGGTCACCAGCGCCCGCTTCTTCTCGGCCCGGGCCTCAAAACGCGCCAGCCGCCCCTGCATCTCTTCAATCCGCATGCCTAGAGCCGCCACCAGGCTCAGATCCTCGAGATACCCACGCACCACCGCTGCCAGTATTTCGTGTAGGCTGGTTATTCCTTCTACGGTGTCTGCAAGGGTTCGCTCGTCTACATCGGGATGCGTATCCCGCAACTGATCGCGGATGGATTCATACTCAGCGATGCTCAAAGATATCGAGTTCTGCATGATATGGCCTCCTAGAGCGTATTATATACGCTCTTTCGCGTATGTTATACGTATTTGCGGCGGCATCGTCAAGCAGCGCTTAAGGCGGGTCCATTGATCACGCCGGCGCAACTCAAGATGGCGCGCGCCGCCGTCGGTTGGAGCGTTCGAATGCTCGCCGAAAAAGCGGGCGTAGATCCGAATACTGTGAGCCGTTTTGAAAATGGTACGGATGCGCGCGGAAGCACGATTACGAAACTTCAATCTACGCTCGAGCTAGCCGGTGTCATCTTCCTCGATGGCAACGGCGAGGGGCCGGGGGTGCGACTCAAGCGCAGTCGATGAATTGGGTTCGTTTCGCGAAATCGACGTTGGTACTTGGACAGCTATTCGGCGAAACGAACCCAAATCTGCCGATGGCAGATCCAAGCGGATGGCGTTCTGACCGTAATTCGCCAAACTCTTAGATGCGCTTCGTCGGCTTCTTTCCGAGCTTGCTGGCCCGTTTGTGTAGTGGAATCAGTTCTTGGCCAAGTGTTTCGTAAACGCGCGCTGTAAACTGATAAGGCTTTCTTGCATCTTCAGGCAGCGATTCAATTAGGGCGCGTCGGTTTCGCCCGTATTCTCCGGCAAATGCCTTAACGGCATCGAAGAGCTCCGCTGCGGCCTCGCGGCCAAAGGCAGATTTTTTGTACGGCACTCCTACCGATACGCGGCGGATTTGCCCCGCTACACGTGGAGGCAAATCCTTCGGGAGGACGATCTTGCCAGTTGGCCGAAAATACTCGATCAATTGATCGAATGCTTTTTTAGCCTGCACGAACGTGAACGGATCTGAGTGCCACGAATGCCCGGTCAACGACCGCAAATTTTTTAGCGTTAGGGCGAAGAGTAGTGTGAATGCATAAGTTTTGGGCCCGCCGAACAGCATCTTTTGGTACGGGTCACCCAAAAGCGAGTGATCGAGGCGAATTGCAATCTCGTTGGCCACGGATGTCTCATTCGCCTCCGCCGAATGGCGAAGCGTGTCTACCATCCCTTCGGTCAACCGAACGCTAATTTGCGTCGATTTTCTGTGCTCGGGGGCTTTGGGAGGTCTTCCTAATTTCCTTCGCATCTTGAAATCTCAGTGACTTTTTGAATGTCAGAAAAGTCATTTTAATGTTGAACCAGGCTCGCAGCCACGGTAAATAATTGTCAGAAATTTTTGAAAGAGCAACGAACGGCCCATGGCTGATAACGTCCTGCAAAAACAGCCAGCGGCGCGGGGACCCGGTCGGAGATTTGTCAAGGGTCAATCGGGTAATCCCGCGGGAAGGCCGCCCGGTTCCCGAAATCGTGCAACGATTGTTGCCGAAACGCTGCTCGACAATGCATCTGAAGCGATTACGCAGAAGATAATCGAGCGTGCGCTGGGTGGTGATGTGGTCGCCCAAAAAGTTTGTCTCGACTTAATTTTACCTCGGCGCCGCGATCGCCCAATCACCGTCGAGTTACCGCAAGTCAATTCAGCGACGGATCTGGCCGACGCTACGTCAGCGCTGCTTGATGCGATCGCCAGCGGCGCCCTGACGCCAGCCGAAGGCCAGGTTGTGCTCACGGCCTATAGCACAGCGCGCTTGATATTCGAGACGTCAGATTTTGAAGCGCGCCTCCACGCGCTAGAGAAAGGGATCTCGCCAAAATGAGTATTCGCGCAATGCATCGCCGGCTCGACCGCATTGTTCGACGGCGTAATTACGTTGAGGACTATTCTCGCCTCTCTCCGGAGGAAATTCTCCATCTGCCGGATGAGCAGTTGCTGCGTATTATGGCCGACGGCACCGGAAAAACGGTCGCTGAAATCGAGGAGGAGCTTAAAAAAACTTACTATCGAGTAGATGGGCGAGTTAATTCGCCGCGGGGAGTGCAAATTGCTCACCGGCCCCGTACGAAACTATAAGCTCGGCACGTCCAGCCGGAATGTTCAGACTGCCTTAATCGCGGAAATTCAGATATTGCAACGGCTGCGCGATCTTGAGGCCGCGCACGAGTTGGATCGCAGCCTGCAGATCGTCGCGCTTCTTGCCGGTGACGCGCAGTTCGTCGCCCTGGATCGCGGCTTGCACCTTGAGTTTCGAATCCTTGATCGCGCGCACGATGCTCTTGGCGGGTTCGGCGCCGATGCCTTGTTTTAACGTCACCACCTGGCGCAGCATTTGGCCGGCCGCCTTTTCGGCTGGTTTGAAGTCGAGCGCCGCGGCATCAACCTTGCGCCGTGTCATGTGACCTTTGAGGAGCTCTTCGATCTGCCGCAGCTTCATGTCGTCGTCGGCCAGGATCGTCAGCACCAGCTCTTCGCGGGTTACGGCGGATTTGCTGCCCTTGAAATCGAAGCGCGTCGCTAGCTCGCGCGTCAGGCCCGCAAGCGCGTTATCGACTTCGGCGAGATCGACGCGTGAAACGATATCGAAGCTCGGCATGGCTTCCTTGACGCTGGGGTTCGAGGCGACTTATAGCGCGTTCCCCAGGGACCAGCCAAGGCAGCGACGGCACGCATGCAACAATCGATCCTCGGCGCCGCTGGCGTGATGGGCGCACTCGGCGTCGCCGCCGCCGCTTGGGTACAGCATCTCCTGGTCGCCGGTGCCGACGCCGCGCATCTCGACTTCGCGGCAACAGCCGTACGCTTCGCGTTGATCCATGCCGCAGTCCTGGTCGGGATCGCAGCTTATCTGCGCGACGGGATCGGCCGGGGCGCCCGCATTTGTCTCGCCGCCGCCGCCGCTAGCTTCGTCGGCGGCTTCATCTTCTTCTGCGGCGGTCTCTGGCTGCTGGCGACCGGCGGGTCGCCGGCCTGGGCGCGTGCCGTCCCCGTCGGCGGCACGCTGTTCATCGTCGGCTGGCTTGCGGTTCTCGCCGCCGCGCTTGCTCCGCGGCCGACGCGCTAAGTCAGCGCAGGCTCGCCGGAACGGGCACGCCGGCCTCGCGGTAATAGCGCAGAGCGCCCGGATGGAGCCGGACGCCGAGCGAGCCCAATTTCGACGGCAAAATCGCCGACCAGGCGGAATTTTTCTTGGCGAGCGCGAGGCGTTGCGACCAGAACGCCTTGGTCAGCGCATAAGCGGTCGCGTTGGACATGCTCAACGTCGTATAGGCGCCGGCCGGCAGCCCCACCGTTGTCACATCGCGTTCGATTCCGGGATAGGTGCCGCGCGGAATGACGATCGCCCGCATGCTGTCGTCGGCGGCATGAACCTTGGTGATCGCCGACGGCGGCATGCTCAGCAGACGGATGGGCGTGGTCTTAGCTAGCTGCACCAGCATGGGGATGGGAAAACTGCCGGCGACGGCGAAACCGCCAATCTGTTTGTCCTTGAGCGCCTTGAGTGCGCCGGTGGTGTCGCTGTCGATCAGCTGAACCGTCTTGCCGATGCCGAGCGCTTGGAAGGTCTCTTCGGTGACCCGCTCGCCCAAGGTGCCGCGCGTGCCTGGGATGAACGCCTGTCCTCCGAGCTCGGCGAAATCCTTGATCGCCCCGTCGCGGCGCACCACCCAATGGATGGTCTGCGCTGGGATCGGAAACAGCGCGCGAATGCGGTCGTAATGCGGGTTCTTCGTAAACGGCTTGTCGCCCTGGCGCGCTTGATGGATGACGCTCGGTGCGGCCGTAAAGAGGTAGTTGCCGGCGACATTGTCGATGTCGGCGACGTTCTGGATCGAGCCCTGGCTTTCAGCGACAACCAAGGTGTAAGCGCCGCTGCCAGCAAGCGCCAGCGCTTCGGAGAATTGCCGGGCCAACGCATAGTTCGGACTGTCCGCCTTGCCGGCGTGCACCGTAATCGTCACCTCGGCGGCGAAGGCAGGCATGGCGATCGCCATCGCCGCCAGCAGCGCCGTCACTCGCAATCGAGCCCTCATCGTTCGAAACAACTGCGCGAACCGTTTCCCGTCGCCGAAGGCGCGAGCCTATACTGCGCACCACGCCGCGAAAAGTCCGATTGATTGGCGGATGGCGGCGGGCTGTGCGACACTCCGGACCGCGCCACAGCCGAAGACAGTGATAGGAACGCGACGCATATGTCGACCCTTTTGGTTACGCACGAAGCCTGCCTGCGCCATGATCCTGGCGCTTACCATCCGGAATCACCGGCGCGGTTGAAGGCCGTTCTCGACGGGCTTTCTGGCGCGCCGTTCGCCAAGCTTCAACACCGTCAGGCGCCCAAGGCGGATCTCGCCGACATCGCCCGCGCGCATCCACGCGCTTTGATCGACGCCATTCTCGCGGCCGTGCCTAAGAGCGGCCACGCGGCCATCGATGCCGACACGGTGCTGTCGCCCGGATCCGGTGAGGCCGCGTTGCGTGCCACGAGCGCGATCGTCGCCGCCGTCGACGCCGTGATCGAGGGCACGGCCAGCAACGCCTTCTGTGCGGTGCGACCGCCGGGCCATCATTCCGAGCCGCAACATCCGATGGGGTTCTGTCTCTTCAACAACGTCGCGGTCGGCGCCGAACGCGCGCGCAAGGTGCATAAACTCGCGCGCGTGGCGATCGTCGATTTCGATGTTCACCATGGCAACGGCACGCAGGCGGTTTTCGAGAGCGATGCCGGTGTGTTCTTCGCCTCGACGCATCAATCGCCGCTTTATCCAGGCACGGGCGCCCGCGGTGAACGCGGTGTCGGGAATGTCTTCAACGTGCCGCTGCGGCCGATGTCGGGCTCGAACGAATTCCGTGCCGCGATGAGCGACATCATCCTGCCGGCGCTCGACGCCTTCCGGCCCGAGTTGGTCCTGGTCTCGGCTGGCTTCGACGCCCATCGCGCCGACCCGCTGGCGCAGCTCCAGCTCGA
>Ga0126373_10004505_pt1 | contig 10665 bp, 16 predicted proteins | sample PanSoiMetPlot_11_FD_92545 | JGI IMG/M metagenome (GOLD analysis project Ga0126373, IMG submission 92545) | Tropical forest soil microbial communities from Panama - MetaG Plot_11 | ecosystem: Environmental > Terrestrial > Soil > Tropical forest > Bulk soil | place: Panama | collected 2016-02-17
AACGCTTATAGCGGTCAACTTGATCCGTCTACAGGGCAGTCCGAGGGTGGCGCTCTCTGGATTTACGACAATCTGCAGCGCCTGGCTGCCTTTGATGTCCGGCAGTACTCAGCACCAGCGCAGTAGTGCCCATCACCACGAGACCATTCAATTCCGGGTGCTGAGTCACGCCCTCACGATTGGCCTGTGGTGGGGGGAGCACCGAGCTGTTGCAGCCTGCCCAGATCATCTCCGTTTGACCACTGCTCCATGATCTTGCCATCAAGGATACGAACCATTGCTGTATACGTCCACGTCACCTGCTTGCCGGTTGGGGGAATGCCCTTATACGTCAGGCCCGATACTCCCCTGTGTGCGTCCCACGCGCAGTCAGGCGAGTCACCACCAGATCCCCTTCGGCGACCTGGAGCTCAACTGTATGCCGAAAGTCGGGGAAGGTGGTATGGAATTGGGAGACGTTTTGTTTGATCGGTTCAAGACTGAGCTGATATCGCGCAGGCACAGGAACATTTGCGGGGTACTGAAAGTGGTCAACCATGCTCGGAGCAGTCAGCCCGTCGACTGCGGTGTCGTTTCCCTGCCACAGTAGCAGCGCCCTGGGGCGACCTCGTCCATAAACATTGCAAGAGGAGCGTACACCGTCTACGAGCTGGCTGCAAGTCCTGCCGGTTGAATCAGCGTTGACAATTCTGACACTCCATGCTATTCTAATGAAGCCGTAGTTCGGGAACGCTTGTAGCGCTGCGCTGGGACGCGGCGCTATCAACATATATTCCCCTTTTAAGGGACTGCTGTATTGGGCCCAGGGGAAAGAGGTGAGAGAAAGAATACATGGCCGTTAAAATTCGCTTGAAACGTGTGGGGAAGACAAAGGCCCCAAGCTATCGCGTTGTGATTGCTGATGCGCGCTCTCCACGCGATGGTCGCATTATTGAGAACATTGGTTGGTATAACCCGCTGGTAGAGCCGTCTGCAATCAAAATTGATGAGGAGAAGGCGCTCTATTGGCTGAAAGTCGGTGCGCAGCCAACTGAATCGGTAACGCTCTTGCTCAAGCGCACAGGAGTAATGGAGCGCTTCGAGCAGACGAAATCATCCTCTACTGCTGCTCAAACCGAGTAACATCTCGTCTAGGGGTAGAAAATGCGTAAACTTATCGAGTACATCGCCAAGTCGCTGGTAGATGAACCGGCTGCCGTGCAGGTTCGCGAAGTTCGCAATGATCGCAATGTCCTTGCTTTGGAACTCCATGTCGCGCCTGATGACTTCGGCAAGGTCATCGGCCGTCAGGGGCGAGTCGCCAAGGCAATGCGAACACTACTACGTGCGGGTGGTACGCGCGAAGGTCGCCATACTTCACTAGAGATACTGTAACAGAAGAGGGCCGGCTAAGTGCCAAGACAAATTGAGACAGAATGGGCTACTGTTGGAAAAGTGGTAGCCCTTTTTGGCGTACATGGCGAACTCAAAGTGCTCCTGCTCACTGATATCCCCAACCGTTTCGCGGGACTTGATGCTGTCTATACTGGACCCGATCATGTACGACGCCTGATTCAAAGTGTACGACCCTACAAAGGCGAGATGATCGTGTTGAAATTAGAGGGTATTGACGATGCCACTGCGGCTGCGTCGTTGCGCGATCAGCATATCGCTATTCCGGTGAGTGAACTTGCGCAACTCCCGCCCGATTCCTATTATCAACATGACATTCTTGGGTTAATCGTGGTGACGCTGGATGGGCAGAAGCTAGGAAGTATTGTTGATATCATTGTCACAGGCGGCAATGACGTGTACGTGATCAAGGCGCCCGATAGCTCTCAGGTCCTTATTCCGGCTATCAAAGACGTGATTAAACAGATCGATTTGATTCACCGCACTATGTATATTGACCCCTTGCCGGGTTTGTTAGATAATGTAGTTGAAGAGACCAGAGAGGAGGAAGAGGAATCATCAGGGCCAGGCGAATGAAATAAAAGGGGCAACTTCATTGTTCTCGTCAATAAGGCAAGGATAAAACGTATAGCAAGTAAGTGATGTGAAGTTGCAACCGAAGAGCCGGTAAGAGAGATAGTACAGTCCTTTGTAGGGAGGTGTCTTATGTCCGACCGTATCCCAACCTTTGCTGATGTCTGTAGTGCAATCGCCGATGGAAGTATCGTGACCACTCTCGATGGGTCGATGTACGCGGTGAATGCATATGAATTGAGGCGCTATCTAAACAGGTTTCGTTCGCTGCCCACTATTTCCTCTGTCAATCCACAGGTTCTCCCTGCACATGGCGAATCCAGTAACTGGTCTGCCTCTGCTCGGTCCTCTGTAGCCTAAGCTCTGGCAATAGAGAAGGTATAGAAAGGTATTTTATGGAGCCACTCGATACTGACCTGGATTACGTGGGAAGCGAGCCGCCTCAAGCTCAGCCCGGATCGCGCTATTCTGTCATGTTAATTCTTCCCATCCTGGGCGCTTTGCTGGCGTTGACTTTTATTGGAGCAGCCGTTTTCCAGTGGAATCTTTCGGACCTGATTGATAGTCTGGTGGGTTTGCTACTGCTTCTATTCGTACTAGCGATCGTCTTATTGTTCTGGGCTGGAGCACCTAGATCAAACCAAACATGACCGGCTCATTTGCTATTTTAAGAAAATAATGCTACCCTGAAAGAGTTTATTTTCAGGGTAGCATTATTTATGCTCGCAGCTAGCAACGTTAACCATCTACCAGGATATCCTCATCTATGACAATGCGCTCCAGTTGCGGGTTTGTCTCGCGCTCTGTTGTCATTAAGGCTTGCCGGTAGACTTTGATGAAGCCCATGAGGTCCAAAGCCTCTTCTGCTGTCAGGTCAAAACTAATACCGGAGGAGTGAGTAAGGACAAGCCTCATCTCCTCCATGCGCGCCTTATATCTGCCAATAATTGCGTCCATAGCCGGTTCCTCTTTCTCAAACACATGTTGTCTACACAGAGAGGCACTTATCTTCTTTAACTTATAGAAGTAATACCCACTCTTAAATAAACTGGACTTCCTTCTATTTTACAGCATACAGTGCGCCTTTGTACACAAGAAACCTTGATGGTAGTACGAAATACTGCGCCAAAAAGTTCTTTATTTGCAATCTCCCCCAAGTATCCAGGCTGACATCTAATCGAGCTGTTCATGCCATAAGACGCGTGCCAGTAGTTCAGCGGATTCTACCAGCCTGGGGCCCGATCGATTAAGATAGGCATTCCCATCCATGGCGTAGACCCGCCCGTTTCTCACGGCACTCAATGAATGCCAGGCGGGATGCTGCTGCAAAAGCGGGAGGTCCACCATTGTGCGTTCAAGTGTAAAGCCACAGGGTGAGAGAACCAGGACATCGGGATCTGCCGCTTGCAGTTCTTCCCAGCTTAGCCAGGGTGAATGTTGCCCAACCTCGCCAAAGACGTTCTCTCCACCTGCGTAGGCAATCAATTCGGGTGTCCAGTTGCCAGCAGCCATCAGTGGATCGAGCCACTCCAGGACGGCAACACGTGGTTTGTTGCCGAGCCTGGCGGTGGAATCCTGCAAGTTCATCAGTCGTTGTTGGTAGCTCTTTACCAGCAATTCAGCCTGTGCGGGCCGTTCCAACGCCTGCCCCACGCGCAAGACATCCTCCCATACATCGCTTAATCGATGGGGGGCTAACGAGACGATACGGGGTTGTAGCCCGGTAAGTTGCTCTACAGCACGCATCACGTCGCGTTCGCTGACAGCGCATACCTCGCACTGCGTTTGTGTGAAGATCACATCGGGTCGGAGAGCCTGCAGTTGCTCCACATCGATCGCATAGATGCTCAAAGCGCGTAACGCAGCGTCTTCTGGAGTGAACGTATGATGAGCGAGCCGTTTGATCTGGGCATCGATTTGCGCGCTGCTGGTATCGGTGCTGATTTGCACTGTACTTACTACGGGCAATGTGAGTACCTGTGGCGGGTAGTCGCATTCGTGTGAGCGTCCCACCAGTTGATCCAGGCACCCAAGCTCTGCGATCATCTCAGTTGCACTGGCTAATAGCGAAACGACGCGCACTTATGCTCCTTTCGGATACATTTTATACTTACCGGCTCTGGATAACTGAGATACGTTAACTTTTCCCGTGTAATTAAGTATAACAGACAAGGTTCGATCTGAATAGTATCCTACGTATCCGAAATTCGAGCGTTCGTCGCTCAGGAGACGGGTGGCCGGAGTAGCGAGAACCTGTTATAGCTTTCTGATGTCGCGTTGCAGCCAGCCAAAGGCAGCGGCCCCCAGCATCATAGCACCGCTGATGGGGAAGAGAATCACCGGGCCAACGTGGGAGGAAACCACGCCAACGAGTGCGACCGATAATGGATAGAGGCCCAGCGATGCGAACAAAAAGATACCCAGCAGGCGTCCAAGCAAGTGAGGCGGGGCTTGCTGCTGCATCACGGTGAAAGCAAGCACCGTGAGCATCCCGTTGGTCAGTCCGGCGCAGCCGATCAGGAGCGCCGCGCCGGGTAAACCGCCTGCGAAGGGAACGAAGGAGTAGAGGATTCCCAGCGTCATGATGCAGGTAAGCATCAGCAGGCCGCGATGGGCGACCTTGCCCAGGCTCCCTGCACCGAACATAGCCAGCAGCAGGCCATAGCCGCCCGCTCCCGACATGAATTGATCGCGAGCCAGCGTCGGCAGCGCCACCTCGAACAGCCCATTGAAGAGAAAATTGCCGAGTAGTACGCGGGGAGAAATAGCCCGGCGAACGCCCCAAGCAGCGCGGCAACGGCGCAAAGCGGCAATACCGCCGTTCGACCGGTGAGCACAAGCACAACCAGGACACCCACCAGAAGCGCGCGCATGCTATCCGCCAGCAACATGACCCTGCGAGGCCGCAGCCAGTCGCTCAGCAGCCCACCGAGCAGCAGCGTTCCGACACGGGGCACCCCATAAGTCGCCAGCACAATGCCCAGTTCCTGGGGCGTGTGACCGCTGCTGAGCATCAACCAGGGCAGCGCCACTGCATAAAACATATCCCCCATCGTCGAGATCATCTGACCGGCGAAGAGCAGGCGAAAATCACGCACCCTGAGCGGTGCAAGCAGATTGCCGAGTAATTGTTTTTTGAGGATCACGCTTCCAACTCGATTTCTTCTCGAACAAAGCCAGGCAACACGCTACACACTATAACAGGGTCAACGCAGCTACGTCCAGTGTATCCCCAGCGACATTGTGGGCAATGGTCCTATGCGAAATGCGCCAAAACGAGGTATCATAATGGTACAGGTTAATAGCCGACCCGTGCCAAGTCGAACCTGTCGGATTGACGAGAGGACAATTGAAGGAAAGGTAGGATCGCAGATGCTTCCGGTCAAATTAGCGGGCCTGGGGTGGTATCTTCCTCCCCGGCGAGTCACGAATGCAGAGCTTGAAGAGCGGCTGGACATTCCGGCGGATTGGATTGAGCGCGTCACAGGAGTGTGTGAGCGCCGCTATGTCACCGACGAAACGGTGGTTGCGATGGGCGTCGCCGCTTCATATATGGCGTTAGAAGCGGCGGGGTTAGATGTCTCGGATCTCGACGCCATCATCTGCGCTTCGACATCCCCGCAGCAAGCCATTCCCTGCACCGCCGCCTTCCTGCAGCGCGAATTGCACGCCCCGGAGGGCACGAGCGCCTGTTTTGATATCAACGCCACCTGCCTGAGCTTCCTGTTCGCCCTCCAGACCGTCGCTCACCTGGTCGCCGCAGGGGCATATTCAACGGTTCTGATCTGTTGCAGCGAGCTTGTCTCCCACTCCCTGAATCGCCGCGAGCGGGAGAGCGTGGCGCTCTTCGGCGACGCCGCGGCGGCCTGCGTCGTTACTCGTAGCGCACCCGGCGAGGCAAGCGCGTTCTGGCTCGCGCACTTCGAGACCTACAGCAGTGGCGCGCAGTTGACGGAGATACGTGGTGGCGGGACACTACATCACCCCAACGACCCGGAAACCACGCCAGAGATGAATATGTTCCACATGAACGGCCCGACCGTTTTCAGGCAAGCTTCCATGCTCGGTGAGCCGGTCATGGAGCGCTTCATCACCGCGCTCGGCTGGGAGCGCAGCCGCTTCGACGCGCTCGTTCCACACCAGGCCAGCCGCCACGCCATCGAGCAATTCACAAGACGGCTGGGATTCAGCAGGGAGCAGCTGATCGTCAACCTGCCACATCGTGGCAACTGCGTTTCGGCCTCCATTCCGCTCGCGCTGGCGGAGGCTGTTCACTGCGGACGCATCCAGCGTGGGGATCGCGTGCTCCTGGCCGGCACAGGGGCGGGCCTCACCCTGGGCGCGCTGGCGATTACGTATTAATAAGGGAAAATATGCAGATTCTCGTTACAGGCGGAACAGGATTTCTTGGTCAGCACCTTGTGCGGGCGCTGCTGTCGAAGGGCCACAGCACGCATGTACTTGGTCGAAACTTCAAGTCCGCCGGGGCACAGCAACTCGTTGCCGGAGGAGCCATTCCCATCACCTCTGATTTACGGGATAGGGTGGCTGTAGAGGCTGCCTGCACGGGTATAGAGGTGATCTGCCACGCCGGTGCGCTCTCCTCGCCCTGGGGCAGGCGTGCCGATTTCTACGATATCAACGTTGGCGGAACCGAGAATGTGCTTGCCGGTTGCCTGGCGCATGGCGTGCGGCGGCTGGTCTATCTCTCGTCGCCGAGCGTGGTCTTCGATGGCCGCGACCAGCAGCTTGTCTCAGAGAACGCGCCCTATCCGCGCCACTTCACCTCGGTTTATTCGTGGACTAAGAAGCTGGGTGAAGACCGCGTCAATGCGGCAGCCGCGCAGGGACTGCAAACGACGATCCTGCGGCCAAAGGCAATCTTTGGGCCGGGCGACCAGTCGCTTTTGCCACGGCTGATCGATGCCGCGCGCCAGAAACGCTTGCCACAGATAGGCGATGGCCAGAATCTGGTCGATCTGACCTATGTAGAGAACGTCGTCCGCGCCGTAATGCTGGCCTTCGATGCGTCGATGGCTATAGGAAGAACATACACCATCACGAACGACGAACATATCCCTTTGTGGGCTGTGATTCGCCGCGTGCTGGAACGTCTTCACCTGTCAACCAGCTTGCGGACAATACCCCTACCCGTCGCCCTGGCCGCAGCGTCGCTGATGGAAGCGCGCGCGGCGCTCACCGGCAAGGAACCACTGCTGACGCGCTACTCTGCCGAGATTTTGGCACGCACACAGACCTATGATATCAGCGCAGCAAAACGCGATTTCGGCTACGCGCCCTGTGTCTCCATTGCCGATGGCATAGAGCGCACGCTCGAAGCGTTGGAGGAGCATATATGAGCGGGGACGCCCCGATGTTGGAATGCCACATCCTGGATACCGGCTACTGCCTTGCCTGGGAGCATCACGTCATACAGGGCGGCCGGCGTGTGCGCATCGCCTGTCATTCGCTGGTAGCCCTGCTGCGCCACCCCGAGCATGGCTGGCTGCTGTGGGACACAGGCTATGCGCCACGTATGCTGGAGGTCACGCGACGTTTGCCATTTCTGCTTTACCGCTATGCCACGCCCCTGCGCCTGAACCCTGAGCTTACCGTGACAAGGCAATTAGCAAAACGGGGCATTGCGCCGGGGGACATTCGCCGCATTCTCATCTCGCATTTTCATGCCGACCATGTCGCGGGGCTGCGCGATTTCCCTGGCGCTGAACTCATCGCATCACGAGATGGTTACGATGATATTGCAGCCCGGCGTGGGATCAGCGCGGTCAGCCGGGCTTTTATCCCTGATCTGCTGCCCCACGATTTTCGCGAACGGGCCAAACTGGTGGAACGCTTCGACGGACCTGCGCTGCCAGCGCTGGGACCTGCTCATGATCTATTTGGCGATGGGTCGCTGCTGCTCGTACAGCTTCCTGGCCATGCTCGCGGGCAGGTGGGTCTGCTGGCGCGTACCACACGCGGGCGCATCCTCTTCGCCGCCGATGGAAGCTGGCTGCGCCAATCGATTCGCGAAGATCGCCCGCCCGCCCGCATCACGAAGCTGTTTGTCGATGACGCGCGCGCCGCGCGCAGCACCATCTCCCACCTGCACTACTTCGCCGCCGCCTGTCCCGATGTCGTTATCATACCCAGTCATTGCCCGGAAGCCTTTGCGCAGGAAGTCGAGGAAGACCACGCTAACATCCAATAAACTCTCGCTGGCTCTCCACTTGAAACGGTGTAAAGCTCATCCTAGCCGCTGAGGTAAGCTCCACTTGGATTGGTTGAAAAATGACCACAAAAAAGTGGAGATCTTGTGCTGATCTCCACTTACTGAGGTCTGCAGAGAGAACTAAAGCGGTGATAGACTTGCGGCATGGGAGCACTGAAGAAGGCCGACTGGCGCGAGGAGCGGCGCAAACGCGCCTGGGCGTTGAAGCACGAGGGGTGGGCGCAGAAGGACATCGCCGCCGCGTTGGGAGTGAGTGAAGGGGCAGTCAGTCAGTGGATGAAGCGGGCGCGTGAGGGCGGTGGGACGGCTCGCCGATCCATCGCGGACAACCAGTGAAGGACTTTCTCCGGCGAGGAGCGGCCAGGCGACTCCACTTGGAGCAATTGCCGGGCTACGCACCTGATCTCAATCCCGCTGAAGGCGTCTGGAACTATTTGAAGCGAGTGGAGTTGGCCAACGTTTGCTGCAGCGATCTGCGGGAGTTGCGGAGGCAACTGATCCGTGCCCGCGAGCGTGTGCGCCACAAACGCGATATCCTCCGCGCTTGTTCGCATGCCCGCGAATATGCGGTTTAGTTCTTTCTGACGAGATCAGGAAACGCGGCGAGATTCGGCAACCCAGCCAGCGCCGGGACTCGGCGCGAAGAGGTCGTGCCATTCTCGTGTGTCGGTGCCGGACGCTTGGGTCGAGGCGGCTAATCCGGCACCGGCCAGTGCCTAGCCGATGTTGGCCGCCAGGTCTTGGTAGGCCGGAACGAGCTCGTCCCACCGCGCCTCGGTGTCGCCGCGCTCACGCCCGGCGAGGTAGGCGGCCAGATCTTCGGCGTGGATCTGCCACCCGGCCCCGTAGAAGGCGATCGCGTCGAGGGGCATGCCCTGGACCTTGATGACCAGGATGGTCTGGTCGCCGTCGGCGGTCAACGTGGCCTCGATGGCCTCGTCGAACGGCGGCACGCCACGACCCTTCCGCCAGGACTCGTCCGATTCCCTGGTCGTCACCAGCAGTCGCCGTGGGGGCTCGCACACTTCCACGCGCCCGGTGCCGTCCCAGTCATCGGATTCGAGGTAGAGGTGGAACTCTCCGCCAGGGCGGAAGTCGCCTTCCACCTGGCCGTACCAGCGGGCCAGGCGGACGGGATCAGTGAGCGCCGACCACAGGTCATCGATAGCGGTGCCGTAGCGGTCTTCGATGCGCACGACGCCCACGCCGTCTACTGATTGCAGGCTGCCCAGGATGCGGTTGCCTCTAGGTGCGTTGCTGGTCATCTGGTGCTCCTTGGTTCGCTTTTCCCCGGGCCACCTCGGTGTGCAGGGCATCCAGCCGCTGCTCCCACAAGGCCCGGTACCGACCCAGCCATTCATCGAGCTCGGCGAGCGGCTCGGGGCGAAGACTGTAGACCCGCCGCTGCGCCTGCTGGTGAACCTCGACCAGCCCAGCCTCCCGCAGCACCCGCAGGTGCCGCGATACCCCCGGGCGCGCAATCGGCAGCAGCGCCGCCAGCTCACCCACGGTTGCCGGACCGTGGGTCAAGGTCTCCAGCACTGTGCGCCGGCTCTCGTCCGCCAGTGCCCGCAGAACAGCTTCCATGCCATGAATGTACCATATTAGTTACGTAACTGTCAAGGTACATAAGCGCGCCATGCCCGACCAACGAACCGACCGCGGGTGCTCCACCACAGGTCACAAACCGAATGGTGGCTGCCATACTACTGATCTCGTTATGAAGAACTGCGTGGTGCACCTGGCAACTTTAGTTCTCTCTGCCGACCTCAGTAGAATATGATTGAGCCACACCCTCACATAGTGACTGAAGCCGCCTGCTTGTAATTTAGACCAGGCGGCAGCCAAAGTTTCCCATTGCGCTAAGTGCATCTTGCTCATTACCACTCTAATAGAGTGTTCATCTCTACTCACCATGTCGGACTAAAGTTGAGTGGGTGATAGGAGCGAGATCGAGAGGTTACACTTTTCGCATGAATAAACACATTATTGCCGGCAGCGCCGGCCTGACCATTCAGGACGGCATTTTGCGCCTTGGACCCATCATGCGCTATGGGCTCCAGGTCACGGGCAAGCCAAGCTCCAGAATCTGTTTCATCGGCACCGCCGGCGGCGATGATGCTACCCAGATAGCAGCGTTCTACACCGCCTGCATCGGCGAAGCTGTGACCCCGAGCCACCTGCAGCTCTTCTCCATGCCGAATGTGCCTGATGTGCGCGCACATCTGCTCGCCCAGGACATCCTCTGGGTCAGTGGCGGGTCCGTCGCCAACCTGCTCGCCGTCTGGAGAGTGCACGGCCTCGACGTGATTCTGCGCGAAGCCTGGGAGCATGGCGTTGTGCTGGCGGGAGTCAGCGCCTGCTCGGTATGCTGACATATTGGCGGCACCACCGATTCCTTTAGCGTCGAGCTGCGACCGGTCACCAACGGCCTCGGATTTCTCCCGTACTCCAATGGCGTCCACTAC